>Ga0208242_100148_pt1 | contig 92135 bp, 97 predicted proteins | sample SubbioAug_CSW13A_FD_184825 | JGI IMG/M metagenome (GOLD analysis project Ga0208242, IMG submission 184825) | Serpentinite rock and fluid subsurface biosphere microbial communities from McLaughlin Reserve, California, USA - CR12Aug_CSW13A (SPAdes) | ecosystem: Environmental > Terrestrial > Deep... | reverse complement strand
GTTGCTTCAGGAAATTACTAAGGGCAGTAAAAGTTCTTGTATTTCAGTTCGGCCTAAGCCATAATGCCGGGGGGACTGCAAGATCCAGACAAGCTCAGCTATAACCAGGTCGGATGTATTTTTGTTTTGATGGCAATAAATATTCGTGTTTGCACTCCTTGCACTTTACCATCGCAAAACCAATTTCCGGGTTAATTTCTTTTGGGTCGAATATTTTTATTGACTATAAATTTACTACTAAATTGGCTTGATGAAGATAGGGCTTGTATAGATATACTCTGTACTGCCAACGCTTCCTTCAACAATTAAGTGATAGTACCTATTGCTTTTCGTATTTGCACTGTCAAAGGTGAAACCGAAAGTAATTTGATTTGCAACTCCGCCCGTCAGGCTTCGGGTTGAATCAAAAATAGTACTGGCAAAATTATTTTCAACGACCCTGATTCTGTATTGTGCCGTGACAGTCGGTTTAATAGTTATAGTTGAACTTACCCATGTTTTTGACGCTAGTGAATAATAGTCTCCAATTTGCTTGTTATTCCCTGCAGAGTCCTTCATAGTAAATGCAGCCATTCCTCCGTGCCTGCTGGCAACAGTGCGACCCTTCCGGAGAGGAGTGTCAACCGCGCTTTGGGAGAGTGTCTTCAGGTCACTCCAGGGCGGAGGGGAATCAAGTCCGATAAAAGTATAGTAGGCTATATCAGGGCTATACCAGTTACCGCAATAATCACTGCCTGTTCTTGCGGAAGGAAAAGCTAGACCACTAAAAACACCGGGTAGTTTATGTGTTAACTCACTGCGCCACCTTACCATAGGAGAAGCACCTGTGCCAAAGTTTGTCTGCACGCCGCTCATCAACTCAAAGCCATGGTAACGGGTAGAGCCAAGCGAACTTCCCCAAACGTTCCAGGGGTAAACCGTATGAGTTGGATGCGCAATGCTCGAATGGGCTACCGACCTGTTGTTATTTATATTGTTTATTAAATCGCCCGGAAGAAACCAGCGATATCGTAGACCAGTTGTCTCGAAAGTACTGCTTCCGGTAAAACTATTTATTCCATATGCTAAGGCATGTCCATTGTGTTCACCCCTTTGCTTATTCAATGTGGATGCAGCTATTTCAGATCCTGGAAACATTGCAATATTTGCTGAATACGTACGAACACCGGTTGAATATGTGCTCCAAGTTGCGCCAGACTTAGTAGTAGCAGGGATAGATGGAGAAGTTGAATCATTTCCATTCGTTTCATCCGTTATATAGGCTATATTGTACCCTTTATTAACAAGAAGCGACGCCAGTTGTGCGGGCGTTTTTGTTCCATCAGAATACGATGAATGTATGTGCAGTTGTGCCGGCACCCAAACCGGATTGGTTTGCAGTACCCCAATATCGACAATAAGAACGGTTCCCTCCCAAGTAGAGACTACATTTTCAACTTCAACAACAAATTTTATATTGTAGTAGGTTTCTGCTTCTAAAATAAAAGGCAGTTCAGATGTTTCTACAATCAGCTCGAAAGGCCTGATATCTTTCCTCTTTTGCCCAACACTACGCATTTTCAGATTTAATTCTTCGAATGCAACTTCCTCTTGCTGTGAAATATTGTGTTCAATAAAAGATGTTGAGCGCCTCTTTACTTCAACCCATGTTCTAAAATCGGACCGGCTAACTTCAGTATCAAGTTGATGAATCGGAATAATCTTGGGATCTTTTATATTGCTGAGCAAGTCATATCCTTCAATAGAAAAGTCGGTGATTCTCCCAACGCTTGCACCTTTTCCAAATGCCATGACTGTGAATGGAAAAACCAACTCTTTTGCGTCTATATCATAAATTTGGTTCTCTTGCCCAACTATAATTATCTCCCGTTCCTGTTTCTCTGAAAGTGCAGGACCTATACTGAGTAAAAGACAAATTAAAAAAATGCAGCCACCTATTAAGAAGTGCTTTTTCTTCATTAAAAACTCCCCTTCTTGCTTATTAGCAAAATATAATTAATCTCTTTACGTCTTAAACTTCTGGTCTTTAACCGCTTGGCTTAATTCTTTTTTTTTATAGTAAGAACGCAAAAGCAAAATCCCAATTAACAGTAAAATAAAACTTCCATAGTAAAATGGGGTATGCGTAAAACGCAATCTTGTTCTGCCAATTTGCCCGTATAGAATTGCATAAATTGAATATAAAGTTAAAATCCAACCGAAATATTTCTTCATGTACTCCCCCCGTCCATATGCGAATTTGTAACAAAGAATTCCCTATTACTTGGCAAATTCCTCTAAATTAAGGGATAACTGGAAAAAATTATTTTCAATACTTGCTTTGTCCTTGATGCAAAAAAAGGACCGTCCCTTCTTTGCAAGGCAAACTTGCAAGAATAAGATGCTCCCAGGGAATTCTATCAAGTAGAATCAGGGGGAAGTCCATGTAATTAGCTGCAGCTTCTTCTTTAGTAAGTTCAATATCCCATGTTCTCTTTACCTGCAGCCGGTTTTCTTGTATATACCTTGTTTCGAAATGGAGCGGTTCAGCGTCTCTGAAGATGATAAAAGATGTATTAAACCTTAAAATATCACCGTTCATGTCGACATCAAACAATGGGAACCCCATAAAGTTATAGAGCTTTCCCTCATCAGCGTTGACAGTTGAGGCCAGTTTCTCAGCTAACCCCACAAAATCAATATCGTATATGTTTGAACTTATCTCGATATTGTATTTTTCCCGGGTCAGTTCATCGTAAAAGGGCGGGAAAACTTGTGCGGCGGCGGCAGTGAGCAACACCAGCCCAAGGCACAGCAATATGACTCTGCTCCTGATTTTTTTAAAAGGCGCCTTCTCTTTTGCCGGTTCTTGCTGTTTTACTACAAACTGTGGGATAGGTCCCGATTTCATAACCTCTATAACTTCCCGGCATTCCTTACAGCCGTCAACATGCTCATCCACCAAACGCCTGGTTTCTTCACCGCATACGTTATCGATATATAAAGGAATCATGTCTTTCATAACGTCGCACTTAATATTCATCACCCTCTATCCTTTCTTGCAGTTTGATCTTGGCCTGGTAAAATGTCACCCTGGCCCAGTTTTCACTTCTCCCCTGAATTTCACCTAGAATAATTGCTAAAAGGATAATAGTCATCCAGAAAAACGGGTCAAAGCTGCTAACTACAGCTTTTTTCATAACCTAGTGCCCCTCTCTCTATAAAATGGTTATTACGGAGAACAATAAGTTCTCCGTAATAACTGGACGTTATTTTCTAAAAAATACGGACATTATCTGTTGCCTTTTTTAATGTTATGTTTCGTAATTTGTAAAGAATGTATTTCCCTACCAGACTCAATAGAAAATATAACTGGATGTCGAGTGCATTGTTTCTTTAATACCTGCTGATTCTGCGGTATGGACACTTCTTACCCTGTAATAATAACCACGAGGAGGAATAACTTCTCTGTAAATACTTACATAGCTTGTGTTGCTCTTTTCAGATGACCAGGAGAGATAGTCAACCCAACGGGAGCCATTCCAGTACTGCAGATAGGTTGTAACGGAAATTTTGCTAACCGAATTATATGTATGTGTTTCACCATAGACAGTAATTTTGCCGGATACTGTATTAATTTCACTTACCGCCGACATAATCAAGGTAGAACTCTGGGGCTCCAGTTCAAACGCATAAATCGGACTGCACGCAACAAGTAGCAGAAGTAAAACTATAAACTTGATGTGAAGCTTTCTCCTCATTTAATCACCCTTTCGTTATTCTCTATATAGTAGACGCTTTAAGGCGCCATGCGGTTCACTAAAATTTGTTAAAAATAATTAAAAAAGGGATTTTTTATTTCTTGTCAAATTATTGTTATATCCTAAGAGATTTGGTGGTCCGCCATGATTGATAAAAATATTATTGAAAAACTTTATTTGTTATATAGTGAGCGAGTTTACCGCACTTCGTACTATCTGGTAAGAGACTCGCGTATTGCGGAAGATATCGTGCATGACACGTTTGTCAAAGCCGCTTTAACTCTAAATTCAGTCCGTGACTTTAATAAAATTGAGAGTTGGCTTTGCAGGATTGCAGCTAACGAAACCTATACTCTACTTCGTAAAATGAAAAAAGTTGACGTATCGGCTGTTGCGCGGGTTATTACCGAAAGGTTGGAAGATAACCCGGAAGCCAGTTACTTAGTGCGGGAAACAAGCGAAGAGGTTCAGAATGCGTTGAATCAGTTGAATCCTCATGATTCACTGATGGTGACACTTCATTATTATGAAGATGTACAGTTAAAAGAAATTGCGTATATTATGAATGTACCTTTAGGCACGGTTAAATCGAGATTGTACCGGATAAGGCGTAAATTACTGAACCTTCTGCGTGAAAATGGGGGGACAACGCATGGAAAACCATTTCGACAAATGTATCCGTAAAGCTATTCAGGAAGATATGGACAGAGTTTCTTTGCCCGACCCGGAAGGCCTATGGCATAGAATTGAGAACACATTAGACAGTATTCAAGCAGAGAATTTGGAAGCAACAAAAAAATCGCGTCAATTTCCGCTTTCGAAAATCGCCGCGATGCTGTTTGCGATACTTGCAATAGGGACGTTGCTCTTGACTCCCAGAATGGCAGAGACATTCCCGTTCGGTTCGTATTTTCGCAACCTGTTTGACAGGCAATCAGGAGGAACACAACGTAATATACGATTTAACTCGCCGGCTGAAAATCCGCCGTCAGACGTGCCTGTTGTCCTGGATCCGGCAAATGCTATTGTTCAAGAACCAACACAGGAGGATTTTACAGAAACGACTCTGGATGATTTGGCTTCATTTTATCCATATACACTATACCTGCCACAGGATATTTTCTCCTCTCAGCTCAAAAATGTTCTGTACCAGCAGCTCTCAGAAGAAACCTGGCAGGTTATGCTTATTTACGACGGTGGTGCTATTGATTTTTATCTCACGCAGAAAACAGTCACGGAGGACGCGGGATTCGGGTTTGGTTATGACGAGCAGGATGTTGAAGTTATATTTTTACATGAAAACGGTATTGAATATATGTTCCTGCTGGGCCGGTATAATATTATTACTGCACACTGGTTCCAGCACGGTCGTAAATTTACACTGTATGGTAACCTGACAGTAGATCAGGCCATGACTTTAATTCGTTCTATAAGGCAATACCCTTAAAATTTTCATTGAAAGTCTTTTGAGGCAGCTCATGACGGCACAATCTTCTTTGACGAGATTGGGGACATGCCCCAGGAGGTCCAGGCATCGCTGCTGAGAGTTTTGCAGGAAAAAGAAATATACCGAATTGGTGATACAAAAACCCGTAAGGTGAATGCCAGGGTTATTGCGGCTACAAATAAAGACTTAAAAACACTGGTTGATGATGGACGCTTTAGACTTGACCTTTTCTATCGTTTAAAAGTTATTACTATTGAACTGCCTGCTCTGCGTGAGAGAATTGAAGATATTTTGGATTTAGCTCCGTATTTCCTGAATAAAATATGTAAATCAGCAGGCAGGGTGACGCCGGATGTTTCGGATGCGGTATACAGCCGGTTACTTTCGTACCCGTGGCCGGGTAGTATCCGGGAACTGGAGAACTGTATGGAGAGCATGATTGCCATGACAGACGGAACTGTTCTGACCGAGGAAGATATACCTGAAGAAATTAGATGAATTCAATATAAAACTATAAGTAAGGGGAGTGACCTGGTCATTCCCCTTTTTATTTTGCAGTAAATTGTGGTAAGATAACCTCGAGGTGTTGCGAAATGGAAAAAAATGAACTGTTGCAAAAAATTCGAGAAAACCTGGCTGAGGGGAAGCTTCCCTGTGACCGGGCCTACCAGATTGCATCGGAGTATGATGTAAAACTGTGGGAGATTGGCAAAATATGTGATGAAGAGAAAATTAAGATAACTGGCTGCCAGTTAGGCTGTTTCTAGGAGGCGCCCATGTTAACTGTATTAACTGTTGCTGAAGCGAAAGAAAAGATACTAACGACGGCCTCCATAATGCAAGTCAGGGGAAATAAAATCCCGCTGATTGACGCAGTGGGACGGGTTCTGACGCGGCCTTTTATCGTTTCGGATGATCTCCCTTTGTTTAATCGTTCAACGATGGACGGCTTTGCCGTTATGGCCAAGGATACATTTGGCACTACGGATGCGATGCCTGCACTTCTTGAAATTGCCGGTGAAGTTTTAATGGGTCAGATACCGCCAGTACCATTAAGCCCTGGCTATGCACTGCGTATTTCTACTGGTGGAATGCTGCCTGATGGCAGCGATGCTGTGGTCATGGTGGAATATACGGAACTGCTTGGAAATAAGACGGTCGCCATTCACCGTGCCGTTGCACCCGGAGAGAATACCATTATTCGGGGAGAGGATATGAAGATGGGTGAAACGCTCCTGTCTGCCGGTCATATCCTGCGGCCCCAGGATGTCGGAGCATTAGCTGCTTTAGGGTATACAGAAGTAGATGTGTCAGATAAGCCGAGGGTAGCTATTCTCTCCACCGGAGATGAGCTGGTAATGCCGGACCAAACTCCCAAGCCGGGTCAGATACGGGATATAAATTCGTATCTCCTGGCTGCCATGGTAAAACAGGCCGGAGGGACGCCGACACTACTAGGCATCATCCCTGATCAGGCGGACGAACTATTATTTGCTCTTAAGGAAGCCCGGGCTTTTGATTGTATAATTTTATCCGGCGGCAGCTCTGCCGGCACACGGGACCATACTGCCGCCGCCATTAATAAACTTGGTAACCCAGGGGTCCTGTTCCACGGGGTTTCCATGCGTCCGGGTAAGCCGTTGATTTTCGGTATTGTTGACGACAAGCCCTATTTTGGTCTTTCGGGCAACCCCACTTCGGCTATGGTAGGATTTCTGCTTTTTGTGCAACCTTTGCTGCTGCATCTTGCCGGCTCCCGGGAAGTTCCCAACCTCCTGCAGGCCAGGGTGGATCGGAATCTTTCGTCTGCCAGCGGTCGGGAAGACTATTTTCGTGCAGTGCTTTATGATAGGGACGGCGAGCTGTGGGCACGGCCACTATTGGGACAAGCCAATTTAATTTCCACAGTGGTCCGGGGCAATGCATTATTGCGCATTCCCCAAAACAGTGAAGGCATTGAGGCAGGTGAAATATTGGAAGCAATTTTGATTTGACGAGCCAGACGGGGTGAAAACAAATGAAAGATAAACGAAGGCGCTATCTGCATAATATTCCTATCAATGAAGCACGGAGCCGGTTTCTTGACCGTAACTGGCCTGTTAGTGAAGAGGAGACATTACCGGTTACTGCGGCAGTGGGCAGTATTACGGCAAAGGCGGTCTTTGCTGTTTTCTCGTCACCTCATTACCATGCGGCTGCTATGGATGGTGTGGCCGTTCATGCTGCTGATACTGTGGGAGCAACTGAGACGTCATCAAAGATGCTGCGACTGGGGGAAACGGCCTTCCCGGTTGATACAGGCAACGCACTGCCCGCAGGCTGCAATGCGGTCATTATGGCGGAAGAACTGGTAGAGCACGGAGAAGAAGTGGAAATTATCGCCTCTGTCGCGCCGTGGCAGCATGTACGCCCTATCGGAGAAGATATTGTAGCTACGGAAATGCTGCTGCCTGCCGGTCATAAACTGCGCGGTGTCGATGCCGGTGCTCTGCTGGCCGGCGGTATCACCGAAGTTGCCGTACGCCGCAGCCCTATTGTTACTGTAATTCCTACCGGCAATGAACTGGTCAGCCCCGGTACGGCTCCTGCTGCCGGGCAAATTATTGAGTATAACTCTACCGTCTTTGCGGCCCTGGTGGAAGAATGGGGAGGAAAGGCGGTCAAGCATGATATCGTCCGTGATGAATTGAGCATTATAAAAGAAGCTGTCTATAACGCGGCGCAGGTCAGTGATGTGGTATTAATTAATGCCGGTTCTTCAGCAGGACGGAGAGACTATACCGCCGATGTGGTAGGTGAACTGGGAGAAGTCCTAGTCCACGGTGTGGCTGTCCGGCCGGGAAAGCCAACAATTCTCGGTGTTGTGGCGGGTAAACCCGTGATTGGTGTGCCGGGCTATCCTGTCTCTGCTTTTGTCGCCCTGGAACTTTTTCTCAAACCGTTGCTCTATCAACTGCAGGGTCTGCAGGAACCGGCACGTCCGAAATTGCGGGCGGTCTTTTCAAGGCAGTTGACGTCAGCGCTTTCCGCTGAGGAATGGGTAAGGGTAAAAGTGGGTAAAGTGGGGGAAAGGTATGTGGCGTCACCGCTTTCACGGGGATCAGGGGTGATCACTTCCCTGGTCAGGGCAGACGGTATTGTCCGTATCCCTCAGCAAAAAGAGGGACTGATGGCCGGAGATGAAGTGGATGTTGACCTGTTCCGGACGCGGGAGTATATTGACAACAGCGTGGTTTGTATTGGCAGTCACGACCTGACGTTGGATATTCTCGGTAGCTTGTTAAGTTTACACAATCCCGGGTTTTACCTGTCATCCGCCCATGTTGGCAGTACCGGCGGCATTATGGCACTGCGGCGAGGTGAGGCGCACTTGGCCGGGGTTCACTTGCTTCACGAGGAAACAGGCGAGTACAATATTCCGTTTCTCAGCCAGTTTATTCCTGATGTTCCAGTCATGCTAATTACGCTGGTAGAGCGGGATCAAGGCTTAATGGTTGCACCGGGTAACCCGAAGAAAATAACTGGCCTGGAAGATTTGCTGAGGCAGGATGTTTCATTTATCAACCGACAGCGAGGTGCTGGGACTCGGATTCTTCTGGATGCGCGTTTAAAAGAAAAAGGCATTGATCCTGCAGCGATTGACGGTTATCTGAGAGAGGAATACACTCACCTGTCAGTGGCAGCGGCTATTGCGGCAGGCTCTGCCGATACAGGGTTGGGCGTTTTAGCCGCAGCCCGCTCTCTGAACCTGGATTTTATCCCGGTGGCAAAGGAGCGATATGACCTTGCCATTGCCCTGAAACATACGGAAAACGAAGCTGTCGTTAAATTATTAGCGGTTGTGCGCTCGGAAGAATTTCGCCAGACCGTGGAATCTCTGGGCGGTTACCATACGGAAAAAACGGGCCGGATTGCCTACCGGCCAAAGGAGAGTTCCCATGGAGAGATTTAGTGTGGCAATACTTACAGCCAGTGACAAAGGTTCCCGCGGCGAGCGCGACGACGAAAGCGGCCGCGTTATCAGGGAAATGGTTGAGGCCGTCGGCGGTAATGTTGAAGCATATGATGTGGTGCCTGACGATTTTGATACACTCCGGGACAAACTGATTAAATATGCTGACAGCTTAGGTGTTAACTTGGTTCTTACCACAGGCGGCACCGGTTTAAGCCCCAGGGATAATACCCCTGAGGCTACCCTGTCTGTGATTAAGAAACAGGTTCCCGGTATGGCCGAGGCGATGCGCGCGTATGGTTTGCAAAAGACACCTCATGCCATGATATCCCGAGCAGTTTGCGGTGTGCGGGGGAGAACTCTGATTGTTAATTTGCCTGGCAGTCCCCGGGCAGTTCGGGAAAATCTTGGCGTTGTTCTGCCTGCTATCCCCCACGCGATTCAGGTTCTCTGCGGTAAGGGACCAGAATGTGCATCCCTGAGAAAAGATAACGCATAAAAATAATTTCACTGAGTATAATAAATTCTGTAAACAAATGAGGAAAAATAAGATAATTGAAGAAATATCAATGAAATCTGTGATAATTACGTATAACTGCGTTATTTTGCAAAAAAAATCCCTACGGGGGGGTTGCTTTTCTGACCGTTTTTCTATACCATTACTAGTGTGACAATTAGCACTCGCAAACGTTGAGTGCTAATAACAATATATCAACTTTATAAAGGAGGTTACACCATGAACATTAAACCCCTAGCTGACCGTGTAGTGATTAAAGTGCTTGAGGCTGAGGAAAAAACAGCCAGCGGCATTGTCATCCCTGACAAAGCCAAGGAAAAGCCCCAGGAAGGCGAAGTCGTCGCCGCTGGAAACGGAAAAATTCTTGATAACGGCACCCGTGTAGAAATGGATGTCAAAGTTGGAGATAAAGTTCTCTTCTCCAAGTACGCTGGTACCGAAGTTAAACTCGATGGTCAGGAATACCTGATTATGCGTCAGGACGACATACTTGGAAAAATGGTTTAATCAGTACTTATAAGGAAAATCACAGGAGGTAGAGAAGTATATGGCCAAAGAAATTATGTTTCGCGAAGAAGCACGCCGCGCCCTGGAAAAAGGTGTTAATGCGCTTGCTGACACTGTAAAGGTGACCTTAGGCCCCAAAGGCCGTAACGTTGTTCTTGATAAGAAATTCGGCAGCCCGCTGATTATCAGTGACGGCGTGACCATTGCCCGGGAAATCGAACTGGAAGACCCATTTGAAAATATGGGTGCCCAGCTAGTTAAAGAAGTTGCCATAAAGACTCAGGATGTTGCCGGTGACGGCACCACTACAGCAACACTGCTGGCACAAGCGATTATCCGTGAAGGCATTAAAAACGTAACTGCCGGTGCTAACCCCATGGCAATTAAACGCGGTATTGAAAAAGCCGTTAAAGTGGTTGTGGAAGAAATTAAAGCACAAAGTAAACCGGTTGAGACCAAAGAAGCCATCGCTCAGGTTGCTTCCATCTCTGCAGGCGATGCAGAAATTGGTAACCTGATTGCCGAAGCCATGGAAAAAGTGGGTAAAGATGGTGTTATTACCGTTGAAGAGTCCAAAGGATTCACCACTGATCTGAATGTGGTTGAAGGGATGCAATTTGACCGCGGCTATATTTCTCCTTATATGGTAACCGACGCGGAGAAAATGGAAGCAATTTTGGACGAGCCGTTTATCCTGATGACCGACCGTAAAATTGGTAACATTCATGACCTTCTGCCAATCTTAGAAAAGGTTGTCCAGTCCGGCAAGCCCTTACTGCTTGTGGCTGAAGATGTGGAAGGTGAAGCACTGGCTACTCTGGTTGTCAACAAACTGCGCGGCACATTTAACTGCGTCGGCGTTAAGGCACCGGGATTCGGTGACCGCCGTAAAGCCATGCTGCAGGATCTCTCCGTTCTTACCGGCGGCCAGGTCATTTCTGAAGATTTAGGGTTGGACTTAAAAAATGTCGATCTCACCATGCTGGGTCGGGCCCGTCAAGTCCGCGTCACCAAAGAAGAAACTGTTATTGTTGACGGAGGTGGCGACAGCTCTGATATTCAAAAGCGTATCAGCCAGATCCGCGTTCAAATTGAAGAAACAACCTCTGAATTTGACCGTGAAAAGCTGCAGGAACGTCTGGCCAAGTTGGCTGGCGGCGTAGCTGTCATAGAAGTAGGTTCAGCGACTGAAGTTGAAATGAAAGAGAAAAAGCTGCGTATCGAAGATGCGTTATCAGCTACCCGTGCCGCCGTAGAAGAAGGAATCGTCTCCGGCGGCGGTACAGCATATATTAATGTTCTTGGCGCTCTGGAAAAACTGACTGATGGGGACAGAGATGTCCAGACCGGCGTAGATATTATCCGCCGCGCATTAGAAGAGCCTGTGCGTCAGATTGCTGCTAACGCCGGCCAGGAAGGCTCCGTCGTAGTGGAGCGTGTTAAGAATGAAGCTCCGGGAGTTGGTTACAACGCCGCTACCGGCGAGTATGTCAACATGTTTGACGCCGGTATCGTTGACCCCGCTAAAGTAACTCGTTCCGCTTTACAGAACGCGGCCAGCATTTCAGCCATGTTCCTGACCACAGAAGCGGTCGTTACCGAAAAGCCCAGTGAAAACGGCGGCGGTGGCGGCGGTATGGGTGGTATGCACGGCATGCCAGGCATGTAAGAGAATCCCTGAAGCGTCTGCGAAGGCAGGCGCTTCTTATTTTTTCCTTCAAGAATACACAGATATGTTATAATCAAATTGTTGTAACAATAAGTCGGGGAGTTTGTTATGAGCAAAACTTACAATTATCACTCTACGTCCGACTCAGTATTATCTATTAAATAGAATTAAAAAGGAAAAGGCATAGGAGAATACGGTAAGAAAGGCGAAAAAAGAAAGTAACCTCTAAATTAATATAAAGTGGTGACAGTAATGATTAAGCTAGATATCAAGAAAGAATTACAGCACTTGTACAAACCTTCTATTAAGCATCCCGAACTGGTGGATGTGCCTAACATGAATTTTCTGATGGTGGATGGCAAAGGGGATCCCAATACCACACCGGAATTTCAGGATGCTGTAGAGGCGCTCTACAGTCTTTCTTATACATTGAAGTTCATGGTTAAAAAAGGGCCCTCACTTATTGACTATAAAGTTATGCCTTTAGAAGGTCTGTGGTGGTCCGAGGATATGTGGGAATTTAGCGTTGAACATAAAGACGACTGGCTCTGGACGCTTATGATTATGCAGCCGGAATTTGTAACGGATGATTTATTTACGAAAGCTCTGTTTCAAGTGCAGAAAAAAAAGGATCTCCCTGCTTTGCCCCGGGTTCGTCTTGAAAGCTACCATGAGGGATTATCAGTACAAATTATGCATGTCGGACCGTTTTCCGATGAAGGCCCAACTGTCGCCAAACTCCATGGGTTTATTGAAGATGAGAAGCATGAACGCGCAGGAAAACACCATGAGATTTATCTTAGCGATCCGCGTAAAGCTTCCCCGGATAAAATGAAAACAGTAATCAGACAGCCAGTCAGGGCAAAATGAATGGCAACTCGAGAACCGTCCCCAAGTTTCATTAAAGAGTGAAGAATGTTTCACCCTTTTTTAATTATAAATTACAGCGGCGATAATTTGCTCTTTTCAAATTGCAAAATGAGATGTAAGATAGTAATACTTGCTTAACATGATATCAGTGAGGAACGGTGAGGTATGGATATCCGGCTGAAAGTAGTATTGCGCTATATCTGGATTATGTTTGGTTTGTTCTTTATGGCTAACGGTATCGTTTTTCTCGTGCGGGCACAGATTGGGGTCAGCCCCTGGGATGTGTTGCATATCGGGATTTCGCAGCACACTGGGATTAGCCTGGGGAAAGTGCTGCAAGGTGTGGGCTTGCTGGTGGTGGTCATCAGTTATGTCTTCCATGTCCGGCCGCGCTTGGTGACGCTGATGAATATGTATTTTGTCGGTCTTTTTGTTGACATGATAAATGGTATGAGCTATATACCCCAACCTGATGCACTTTGGTTAAAGTTTGCCTCCTACCTTTTGGGTGTGGCAATCTGTGGTTTCGGGACCGCTCTTTATATCAGCGGAAATCGTGGGGCCGGACCCCGGGACAGTTTAATGCTGGCTCTGACAAAAGCAACATCACTGCGTATCGGTGTTGTTCGAACGATGATGGAGATAACAGCGGCCACCATTGGTTTTATACTTGGCGGACCGTTGGGAATCGGAACGTTACTGTTCGCACTACTGGTGGGCGTATTTATAGAGATAGGTTTTGCAGGCATAGGCTTACTTAAACGAAGCTCTTTTTTCCATGCAATGTGGGATGGTATTCCGACGTATTCTCACCATCAATAACACTGCAACCTGACCCCAGGGGTCTTTTTTTTTGTTTAATACATATTTAGAGGATTCAGGAAAAAAATAACGGAGAGATATCAGAAAAGGCGGTGTAGTTTTCATTAGTCAGTTTATCAGGGTAGATATGAGTACTAAAGAAGTAAAGATTATCCCATTGGTGCCAAAAGCCCGCTGACAAAAGGCATCAAGGAATCCAACGGAGGTGGAATCACAGGACAAAAAATGGGGGCACTGGGTGTCCGGGGAGTCATTTAAAAAACGTGTCTTCCTTTTAAAAGGAAGACACGTTTTTTTAATGGTGTTAATTGAAACCAGGACACTAGCTGTCGCAGGTATTTATTTTGGGGACGGTGGCCAGGCCTTTGGCCAGGTCTTCTTCGGTATACTCAAAGTCTTCCAGTTTGCCGGAGAGATAGGCGTCATAGGCGGTAAGGTCAAAGTGGCCGTGACCGCTGAGGCAGAAAAGAATGGATTTTTCTGTGCCGGCTTCACGGCATTCAATGGCGGCGCCGACGGCGCCTTTAATAGCGTGGGACGATTCCGGTGCTGGCAGGATGCCCTCGGTGCGGGCAAAGAGCAGAGCGGCTTCAAAGACGCCTGTCTGGCCCGGTGCCTGTGCTTCAATAATACCTTCGTGGTAGAGCTGACTGACCAGAGGGGAATCACCATGATAACGGAGGCCGCCGGCGTGAATGCCCGGGGGCACAAAGTCGTGTCCCAGAGTGTACATTTTAACCAGCGGGGTGAGGGCGGCAGTGTCGCCGAAGTCGTAGGCGTACTTACCGCGGGTCAGAGTGGGCAGGCTGACGGCTCGACTGCGATAACGCGCATGTCACGGCCGTGTATCTTGTCATAAAGGAAGGGGAAACTTAAAAGTCAAGAAAGTCAAGACTGATATAATAATCTGCTCATAAAATGTTCAGGACAGAAATTTTTGTCGAAACGGGCCAATCGGGCAGGAGAACAGGTAAAAAAACTCGAACATAAAACATCTGGGAGGTGGAGGGTTTTGAACCAAGAAATGGTGGTAATTTTAGACTTCGGCGGCCAGTATACACAACTGATTGCCCGCCGTGTCCGGGAATTAAAGGTTTATTGTGAAATACTGCCCTTTACAGCACCGCTGGAACGTGTAGAGGCCCTAAAGCCTAAAGCGTTGATTTTTTCCGGCGGCGCTTTTAGTGTTTACGGCGAAAATGCTCCGACGGTGGATCCCCGTGTGTACAAAATCGGAGTGCCGATTCTGGGAATCTGCTATGGAATGCAGTTAATGGCCAAGGATTTGGGTGGTATCGTCAACGCTGCCGGACATCGTGAGTACGGGAAAACAGAGTTGGTGGTACAGGACGATGGCGACCTCTTTAAGGGATTAGAAAAGGAAATGACTGTTTGGATGAGCCACGGTGACTTTGTCGAAGCGGCACCGCCCGGTTTTACCGTGACGGCGTCTACGGAAAACACGCCGGTGGCGGCCATGGGCAACGATGGCAGCCGTCAGTATGCGGTGCAGTTTCACCCTGAAGTCATCCATACACCTCGGGGCATGGAAATGCTAAAGAACTTCCTTTTCCAAATTGTCGGTTTTCGCGGCGACTGGACGATGGAGTCGTTTGTCGAAACCACTGTACGCCAGATCCGGGAGACTGTTGGCAGTGAAGAACAGGTGGTTTGCGGTTTGTCCGGTGGGGTTGACTCTTCTGTGGCGGCACTTCTTGTCCATCGTGCCATCGGTGATCGGCTGACCTGTGTTTTTGTGGACCATGGTTTATTAAGAAAAAATGAAGCCCAACAGGTTATGGAAACGTTTGCAGGGCAGTTTAATATGAAAGTGATAAAAGTGGATGCCCGGGATGTGTTTTTAGGTAAGCTGAATGGTGTGAGCGATCCGGAGAAAAAGCGAAAAATTATCGGCACTGAGTTTATCCGGGTATTTGAACGGGAAGCGGCTAAGATTGCCAACATTGATTATCTGGTACAGGGGACGCTATACACCGATGTAATTGAAAGTGGCACAGCTACTGCCGCCGTAATTAAATCTCATCACAATGTCGGCGGGCTGCCTGAAGATATGAAGTTTAAACTGATTGAACCATTAAATCATCTTTTTAAGGATGAGGTAAGATTAGTCGGTGAAGAATTAGGTATGTCTGAGGAATTAGTCTGGCGGCACCCATTCCCCGGCCCCGGTTTGGCGATTCGGATACTGGGTGAGATTACGGAGGAAAAGCTGGAGATCTTGCAAGAAGCAGACGCCATTATGATTGAAGAGATTAAAAAGGCGGGGCTTTACCGGGAAATCTGGCAGGCGTTTGCTGTACTGCCGGACGTTCGTTCTGTGGGTGTAATGGGGGACCAGCGGACGTATGCGTACACGGTGGCACTGCGTGCTGTAACCAGTCACGACGGAATGACAGCAGACTGGTACCGATTTCCCATGGATGTGCTGGCCCGGATCTCCAACCGGGTTGTCAACGAAGTGCCCCACGTTAACAGGATGGTGTATGATATTACCTCAAAGCCGCCTTCAACCATTGAGTGGGAGTAAGAAAAATATGAGTTATCTTAAGACGTAAGCAGGGCTTGCATGTCGGGTTAGATGCCCGCCAATAGTATTGACAGTCTATGTCGAATCTGCTAGTCTTAAGGTAATTGCATAACTTCGTATAAATTCAGGAATATGGCCTGAAAGTCTCTACCAGATAACCGTAAATTATCTGACTACGAGGGGAAGTGCGCCTAGGGTTCCGCCGCGATAGCGGGCTGGTCCGAGTGGCGCAGGCGTCCAGCGCTACACCGGAGGGATAAAAGCCCAGACGGGTAGGTTTCACTCGACTGACCTACCCGTCTGGGCTATTCTATTCATATGTGTAGCCTACTTGTGCGCGCCGAAATTTCAATTTCGGACCCTCTGGTTAGTTTTTGAGGCGCCCGTTTTAGGGAGGTGAGATGGCAAAAGCCGGTTCTTGAATGTCTAAATAGGGAAACATATCTACAAAGGAGGCATGCAAACAATGGAGAAATTTTTCAAACTAAAAGAAAATAACACCAGTGTGCGTACTGAAATTATTGCCGGTCTGACTACATTTATGACCATGGCCTACATTATTTTTGTAAACCCGCTGATTCTGAGCGCAACAGGAATGGACAGGGGAGCGTTGGTTACTGCTACAATTCTGGCTGCGGCGTTAACAACAATTCTCATGGGTCTGTTAACGAATTATCCTTTCGCCCTGGCATCCGGGATGGGTTTAAATGCTTATTTTGCATTTGTTGTTGCTCCGCAACACGGCTGGGAAGTGGCTTTGGGCGCAGTTTTCATCTCTGGTATTGTATTTTTACTGTTAGCGTTATTTGGCATCATTGAACAGATTGATAAAGCCGTACCCACCAGCTTAAAAAGAGCTGTGGCTGCCGGTATCGGTTTATTTATTGCTTTAATCGGCCTGAAGAATGCCGGAATTATTATCCCAAGCGAGGCTACTCTTGTTCAACTGGGCAGTCTGACTGACAGTGGGCCGGCGTTGGCTGTCATCGGCCTGGTTATTACAGCTTTACTCATGGCGTTAAAATTAAAAGGTGCAATTTTACTTGGCATTATTATAACAACAATTATTGGTATGTTTACAGGGGTTACTTCTGTACCCACCGGTATTGGAGATTTTATTGGTTCTCCCGCAAGCCTGGCCCCCATCGTTTTTAAGATGGATATTGGCGGCGCATTACGCTTAGGCTATGTAATCTTTGCTCTTCTTTTTGTCGATTTGTTTGACACCATGGGTACATTGCTGGGGACAGGCGCCCGTGCCGGATTTCTCGATAAGGACGGTACCCTGCCTAAGGTAAAGAACGCCATGATTGCTGATGCAATCGGTACTATGGGCGGTGCGCTCATGGGGACAAGCACTGTTACCACCTATGTAGAATCTACGGCTGGAATTTCCGAAGGCGGTCGGACAGGCCTGACGTCCATCGTGACTGGTGTACTGTTCCTGTTGGCACTGTTTTTTGCACCATTGGCATTAATGATACCCGGTCAGGCAACGGCACCTGCTTTGGTCATTGTTGGTGTGCTGATGGTTGGCGCGATTACTCATATCGATTTTGATGATTTCACAGAAGCATTCCCCGCATTCATGACGATTGCCGTCATGCCGTTTACGTTCTCTATTGCTCACGGTATTGCTGCAGGCTTTATTACGTATCCTCTGGTAAAAATTGCCGCCGGGCGCGCTAAAGAAGTTCATTGGTTCATTTATATCCTGGCCGTGGCTTCTGTTGCTCACTTTCTTCTGTAAAAAAACTTGGATGGGGGTCGTGAATACGGCCCTCTTCCGTCTTAAAGAGGTATGTATATGCTAAACCGGATTACCATGTCTCCCCCTGTCCGCATCGCCATCGTGGGGGGTGGACAGCTCGGCAAAATGATGACGACCGCTGCAAAACAAATGGGTTTTCACGTGACGGTTCTTGACCCGACACCGGCCAGTCCGGCCGGTCAGGTTGCAGACCGGCAGGTGGTGGCGGCTTTTGACGACGGGGAAGCCATCCGCGCCATGGCAGCGGAAGCCGATGTGGTCACATACGAATTTGAACATATCGACAGCGTGTCATTGATTGCGCTGGAGAAGTCGGGACAGGCTGTTTACCCCACACCTAAAATCTTGCGCGTGATACAAAACAAGCTTACGCAAAAACGGGCACTGGTCGAGGCCGGAATTCCCGTGGCGCCGTTTATGCCGGTACCGTCCCGTGTTGACGCGGAACATGCGGCAAACAGTTACGGTTTCCCGTTCTTGTTGAAAGCCTGCACCGGCGGTTACGACGGCAAAGGCAATGCTCTTGTCCGCGATATGGACGAAATTAATGATGCCATGGCAGCACTGGGTGACTGCGAGATTATGGCAGAAAAGTTTGTGCCCTTTACCTGCGAGGTTTCGGTGATGGTGGCACGCAGTCTAAACGGTGACATCAAAAGTTATCCGCTTAGCGAAAATGAACATGAAGAAAATATTCTGCGCCGGAGTATCGTGCCGGCCAGGGTTACCGATAAAATAGCAGATCGTGCCCGGAAAGCGGCGGAATCGGTCATGTCCACCTTTTCGGGCGTTGGCGTTTTCTGTGTGGAGATGTTTGTTACACCGGAAGAAGAAATACTGATTAATGAGGTAGCGCCCCGGCCGCATAACTCCGGTCACTACACCATTGAAGCCTGCGTTACATCCCAGTTTGAGCAGCAGATACGGGCGATTACCGGTTTGCCGCTGGGAGATACGAAGCTGGTAACCCCCGCTGTGATGATCAATCTTCTGGGCGAAGAGGGGCACAACGGCTCCGCAGTCCTGGAAGGATGTGCCGCAGCACTGGCGCTGCCCGGTGTTCATCTACATTTCTATGGCAAGGCCATGACTGCGTCAAAACGTAAGATGGGGCACGTGACTGTGACAGCCCCTGTTCTTGAGGAAGCCATGACGATTGCGTCAAAAGCCCAAAAGATGCTGCGCGTTATTACCTAAACTGCGCGGAGGAGGAATAGCAAATGGCAGTACGTCCTTTGGTTGGTATTATTATGGGTAGCGACTCCGATCTGCCGGTGATGAGTGCGGCGGCAGAAATCCTTGATCAGTTTGAAGTGGCTTATGAATTGACAGTTGTATCCGCACACCGTACGCCGGCGCGCCTTTTCCGGTATGCTGATGAAGCTGCCCGCCGTGGACTGAAAGTGATTATTGCCGGGGCTGGCGGAGCAGCTCACCTGCCGGGAATGGTGGCATCCATTACGGAACTGCCGGTGATCGGTGTTCCCGTGAAGACAGCGGCGTTGGGCGGTGTTGACTCCCTTTATTCCATTGTGCAGATGCCTCCCGGGGTACCCGTAGCTACGGTGGCAATTAACGGAGCAAGGAATGCCGGGCTGCTGGCTGTACAAATCCTGGGTACCGGTGATGAAGAGTTGAGGCGAAAGATGATTACATTTAAGGAAGCTTTGCGTAACACCGTGGAAAACAAGGCCGCATCGCTTGAGGAAGAAGGATATCGGCGTTATTTGGATAAAATGCCGGGTAAAGAATAAATTTTCTTTGGCTGAGGTGAAAATAAATGATAGAACGATACAGTTTGCCTGAGATGGCAGGAATATGGACACTGGAAAACAAATTTAAAAAATGGTTGGAGATTGAAATCTATGCGTGTGAAGCCTGGGTTGAACTGGGCGTTATTCCGGCAGAACCGGTCCGGGCCATCCGGGAAAAGGCTACGTTTAATGTAGAGAGGATTCTGGAAATTGAAGCCCAGACCAGGCATGATGTGGTGGCCTTTACCCGCTGCGTCGCCGAGTCTCTGGGTGATGAGTCCAAGTATGTCCACTATGGCCTGACATCTTCTGATGTGGTTGACACGGCGCTTGCTGCACTGATGAGAGATGCCGCCGACTTGATTTTAGCAGACTTACGCGCGTTGACAGACACACTCAAAGGAAAGGCCGTTGAACATAAGTACACCGTAGTCATGGGCAGAACCCATGGGGTTCACGCCGAACCCACCACATTCGGTTTGAAGCTGGCACTTTATGTGGCGGAAATGGAGCGCAACCTGGAAAGAATGGCGCGGGCCAGAGAGAATATTGCCTATGGCAAAATGTCGGGAGCTGTCGGGACGTTTGCCAATATTCCACCCTTTGTTGAGAGTTACGTCTGTGAAAAGATGGGCCTGACCCCAGCACCGATTTCTACCCAGATTTTGCAGCGGGACCGTCATGCCGAATATATGACAACTCTGGCTATTGTGGCCGGGACACTGGACAAGCTGGCCACTGAAATCCGCGGTTTGCAGAAAACGGAAGTAAGGGAAGTGGAAGAGCCGTTTTATACAGGACAAAAAGGGTCTTCGGCCATGCCTCACAAACGCAACCCGGTAAACTGTGAACAAATTACCGGCTTGTCGCGGATTGTCCGCGCCAACGCCATAGTTGCTCTGGAGAATATGCCACTGTGGCATGAACGGGATATTTCCCATTCTTCGGCGGAACGGGTTATCGTTCCGGACAGCACCATGCTGGTTAACTATATGCTCCGCAGTATGACAAGAATTGTCCGCGATCTTCACGTTTATCCGGACAATATGAAGAAAAACATGGAAAAAACACTGGGCCTCACCTTTTCACAACGTGTTTTACTGGCGCTGATTGAAAAAGGCATGACCCGGGAGTCGGCGTATGACCTGGTACAGAAATATGCCATGCAAGCCTGGGGTGAACAGCGCCCGTTTAAAGAGATTTTATCTGCGGACGGACAGATTATAAACACATTGACCGCAAGCGGTCTGGAAGAATGCTTCGATCCACTCTACCACCAGCAGCGTGTTGATGAGATCTTTAACCGTTTGGGTATCTAGTCATTAAAAAAAATAAAGGGGATATGGGCGTGGATAAGAAAGAATTCTTATATGAAGGCAAAGCGAAAAGAATTTACGCCACCGCAGACCCGTCTTTGGTGGTTGTGGAGTACAAGGATGATGCCACAGCGTTTAACGGAGAAAAAAAGGGGCAAATCACGAACAAAGGCATGTTGAACAATAAGATTGCCTCCTTTTTCTTTGAACTGCTGGCGGCGGAGGGTATCCCCAGCCATTTCGTGCAGCAATTGTCGGAGCGGGAGATGCTGGTCAAAAAGCTCACTATTTTGAAGGTGGAAGTTGTAACCCGCAATATAGCCGCAGGTAGCCTTTCCAAACGGTTGGGCCTTGCCGAAGGGACTCCCATGTCCCGGCCGGTATTGGAATTTTATTATAAAGACGATGACCTGGGGGATCCGATGATTAATGAATCCCATATCTATGCCATGGAAATGGCAACTCCGGAGCAAATACAATATATTTCCGAAACGGCGCTCCGTATCAATGAGATTCTCACCGGGTATCTGAAGGAGAAAGAAATTATGCTCATCGATTTTAAACTGGAATTTGGGCTTTATGAGGGCAGTGTACTGCTGGGGGACGAAATCTCACCGGACACCTGCCGTTTTTGGGACGCCAAGACAAAGGAAAAACTGGATAAGGACCGTTTTCGGCGGGACTTGGGCGGTGTGAGCGAGGCGTATGAAGAAATACTTAAACGGTTGACAGACGGCGTGAAATAATGTGGAAAGCTTAAATACTGGGAGGCTATGGCATGTTGTCTGAAATAATTGACCTTGATGGGGATAAAATGAGGGAAGAGTGCGGCGTGTTTGGTATTTTCGCTCCGGGCAGTGATGTGGCCCGGCTCACCTACTACGGGTTGTACGCACTGCAGCACCGGGGACAGGAGAGCGCCGGCATTGCCGTGTCCAACGGTAAAATCATCAAAGGTGAAAAAGGTATGGGCTTGGTGTCCGAGGTATTTCAGGACACTGCCAAGTTACAACGCCTTGTTGGAGATATCGCCGTCGGCCATGTACGCTACTCTACCACCGGTTCCAGTTTGCTGGTTAATGCCCAGCCACTGTTAGTACGTTACCGCAACGGCTTCCTGGCCATTGTTCATAACGGGAATCTGGTGAACGGAGGGGAACTGCGCACTGAACTGGAGACGGAAGGTTCCATCTTCCAGGCGACTACCGACAGCGAAGTTATCGCCCATCTCATCGCCCGTTCCGGTGAAAAGGACATAGAGGATGCTGTGAAAAAGGCTATTCCTGTTATTCGCGGCGCGTATACGTTTATCCTGATGACGAAAGATAAGCTGGTCGGGTTGCGTGATCCAAAGGGCATCCGCCCTCTTTCCCTGGGACGGACTGCCGACGGTTATGTTCTGGCTTCGGAAACTTGCGCTTTTGATACGATGGGTGCTGAGTTCGTCCGGGATGTTAAGCCTGGTGAGATGGTGGTCATTGATGCGGACGGTGTGCGCAGCGAGCAGCTTTTTGCATCAGGTGGTGATTCTCTCTGCGTTTTTGAATTTATTTATTTTGCCCGGCCGGACAGTAATCTGGATGGCCGGAATGTGCATACGGCCCGTAAACAACTGGGCCGGCGTTTAGCTATTGAGCACCCGGTGGAAGCCGATATTGTCACCGGCGTCCCTGATTCGTCCCTTTCCGCCGCCTCCGGTGTGGCGGAGCATTTGGGGCTACCTTACGAAATGGGCTTTATTAAAAACCGTTATATCGGCCGCACGTTTATTCAGCCAACGCAGGAAATCCGGGACCTGGGGGTGAAGTTGAAGCTAAACCCTGTCAGGCAAATTGTGGAAGGCAAACGGGTTGTGATGGTCGATGATTCTATTGTTCGCGGCACGACATCGAAGCATATAATTCAAATGTTACGCAACGCCGGCGCCCGGGAAATCCATGTGCTTATCAGTTCACCCCCTGTTAAGTGTTCTTGCTTTTATGGTATTGACACATCGACATCAGGAGAACTGATTGGTGCGCAGTTAGATGTGCCCGAAATCGCCAAAGCGATTGGTGCCGATTCCCTGGGCTACCTGAGTGAAGAAGGAATGTTGGAATCAATTGGTTTGCCGAAAAAAGGATTTTGCACAGCTTGTTTTTCCGGCTGCTACCCGATTCAACTCGGCATCAGCAAACGCAGTAAGTTGATGAATGATGAAGAAGACGATGGGGGGTGCGGCGGCTGTGGCGTACACATATAAAGACTCAGGCGTTGATATTGATGCCGGCAACGAGGCGGTACGTCTGATGCGTCGCGCGGTAGGTACCACGTTCCGCCCGGAAGTAATGACGGATATTGGTGGCTTCGGCGGCCTTTTCGCCCTGGATATCAAGAAATACAAAGCGCCGGTGCTGGTCTCCGGCACGGATGGTGTGGGGACGAAGCTGAAAGTAGCCTTTCTGATGGATAAGCATGATACCATCGGTCAGGATGTGGTAGCCATGTGTGTGAATGATGTGGTTGTACAGGGGGCGGAGCCGCTTTTCTTTCTTGATTATCTGGCGGTGGGAAAGCTGGAGCCGGAAAAAGTGGCCGAGATCGTCAGTGGTGTGGCTGCCGGCTGCCGCCTGGCGGGCTGTGCCCTCATTGGCGGGGAAACGGCTGAAATGCCCGGGTTTTATCCGGAAGGGGAATATGATCTGGCCGGATTTACCGTGGGTGTGGTAGACCGTAGTAAAATAGTAAGCGGTGCCGGCACCGAACCCGGTGATGTCATCATTGGCCTACCATCCTCAGGCTTGCACAGTAACGGGTTTTCCCTGGCACGAAAGGTGTTTTTGGAAAAAGCAAACTGGTCTGTGGAAACGCTGGTTCCGGAATTTGGCCGGTCCTTAGGGGAAGAATTGCTAACGCCCACAAGAATCTACGTCCGGGCTGTACTGGATCTGTTATCCCAGGTTACGGTACGCGGCATGGCTCATATCACTGGCGGCGGTCTTTTGGAAAACGTTCCCCGCTGTCTGCCCCAAGGCCTTGGGGCCCATATTGACAGCGCTGCCTGGTCCATCCCCCCGGTATTTACACTTTTACAGGAAATCGGTGAAGTGCCGAAAAAAGAAATGTTTCGTGCGTTTAATATGGGTATCGGCTATGTTATTGTTGTGCCTGAGGCAGAAAAATATGAAGCTGCCCGTATTCTTACGGATTTAGGTGAGGAACCGGTACTCATCGGTGAAATTATTGAGGGCGAAGGTGTCAGCCTTTAATGTGGCAGCAGGATAACGTTGTTAATCTCCAGTGGGGGAGGATATCATGAAAAGAATAGCCGTACTAGCATCGGGCAATGGCAGCAACCTGCAGGCTATCCTCGATGCGGTAGACAGCGGAGAGATTCAAGGCGGGGCTGTTACACTGGTTGTAAGTGACAGAAAGAATGCGTACGCGCTGGAACGGGCCAGAATAAAGGGTATACAGACAAAGCATCAAAGCGCATTGCGCTACACGTCCCGGGAAGAATATGACCGGGATCTGGTTACATATTTGGAAGAGCAGGAGATTGACCTAGTCGTCCTCGCCGGATTTATGCGTCTGTTGAGCCCCTATTTTGTTTTGGCTTTTAACCACCGCATTTTAAATATTCATCCCTCACTTCTGCCGGCTTTTCCCGGGGGACATGGGGTGGCAGATGCGTTAGCCTACGGTGTAAAGGTCAGTGGTTGCACAGTCCATTTTGTCGATGAAGGGATGGATACCGGTCCGATTATTCTTCAGGAAGCGGTGCCTGTTCTGGAAAAAGATACGGCAGAGAGCCTGCACCAAAGGATCCATGCCTTGGAATATAAGCTCTACCCCCGCGCCATAGATTTATGGGTGCGCGGCAAGCTAAAAATACAGGGAAGAAGGTGTATCATCGATGAAAACTAAATTAGCGTTACTGAGTGTGTCAGACAAAACCGGGTTGGTCGACTTTGCCAAAGGCCTGGTGGAAGCGGGTTATACCATAATTTCCACCGGCGGTACAAAAAAAGCATTGGACGATGCTGGCGTACCGGTAAAAAGCGTGTCAGAAATTACCGGGTTTCCGGAAATTCTGGACGGCCGGGTAAAAACACTGCACCCTAAAATTCACGGCGGTATTCTGGCGCGCCGCGATGAAGAATCCCACCTGCAACAGATGGAGGAACATGGTATCGGCTCTATCGATCTGGTGGCCGTTAACCTTTATCCATTTGCCCAAACAGTAGCCAAACCTGATGTAACCCTGGCCCAGGCCATTGAAAACATCGATATTGGTGGCCCGACCATGGTTCGCTCCGCAGCGAAAAACTTTAGGGATGTGGCCGTCGTCGTCAATCCGGCCCGCTACTCTTCTGTTATAGAGGAGATGAAAAAAGACGGGGCTTTGAGTGAAGCTACGAAGTTTGCTCTGGCCGTGGAGGCATTCAGCCATACGGCTGAGTATGACGCGATGATCAGTAGCTGGTTATATAAGAAAATCGACGGTGCACCGCTGTTTGCAGAAACGATGGTACTGCCGTATCAAAAAGTTCAGGATTTGCGCTATGGAGAAAACCCACAGCAGAAAGCTGCGTTCTATCGGGAACCCAACGCTGCTCCGGGCAGTGTGGCCGGTGCGAAGCAACTGCATGGCAAGGAGCTTTCGTTTAATAACATTAACGATTTAAATGCTGCCTGGGAACTGGTGCAGGAATTCAGCGAACCGGCTGCCGTTGCCGTAAAGCATGCCAACCCCTGCGGCGTGGCCGTAGCTGCTAATATTTTTACTGCTTACGAGCGTGCCTTTGATGCCGATCCAGTCTCCATTTTTGGCGGTATTGTCGCCGTAAACCGTACATTGGACGGCAAGACGGCCGAAAAAATGAGTGAAATTTTCCTCGAAGTGATTATTGCCCCGGAATATGATGAAGAAGCGCTGGCGATCCTCATGAACAAGAAAGATATCCGCCTGCTTCAAGCACCGCTACCTGATGAAAAAGTGCTTTTCGACGCCAAAAAAGTGTCCGGAGGGCTTTTAGTGCAGGAACTGGACACGGAAGCAGTCCACTCCTCTGGATGGGGAGCGGTTACCAACACGAAACCGGAATTAAAGCAAATCGCCGATATGATATTTGGCATGAAGGTGGTTAAGCATGTCAAATCTAACGCCATTGTCCTCGTTAAAGACGGCCAGACAATAGGTGTCGGCGCCGGACAGATGAACCGTGTCGGTGCTGCCCGGATTGCCATCGAGCAGGCCGGAGACAAAGCTAAAGGCAGTGTACTGGCCTCTGATGCGTTTTTCCCGTTCCCGGATACGGTGGATGAAGCTGCCAAAGCCGGTGTGAAAGCAATTGTGCAACCAGGTGGCTCAATGAAAGACCAGGAGTCCACCGAGGCTTGCAATAAATACGGGATTGCTATGATGATGACCGGACGGCGTTATTTCAAACACTAATCAAGAGAATCAATAGTGGGAGGATAAAGATGCGTGTATTAGTAGTCGGCGGCGGCGGCCGTGAACATACGTTAGTCTGGCAACTGTTAAAGAGCCCCCGGGTGCAAAAGGTGTATTGTGCACCTGGTAATGCGGGGATTGCCGGCATTGCCGAATGCGTCCCCATTGCCGGAGAGGATGTGGACGGTCTCGTCCGTTTTGCGCTGGAAAACGAAATCCAGTTGACTGTGGTTGGCCCCGAAGCACCTCTTACCGCCGGCATTGTGGATGCGTTTACAGCCGCCGGTCTGTTGGCATTTGGTCCGGACAAAAACGCGGCACAACTGGAAGGCAGTAAAGTGTTTGCCAAAGAGATTATGGAGAAATATAATATACCAACGGCGGAAAGCCGGGTTTTTCAGAACGCCACAGAAGCAATAGCATATATCAGAGAAAAAGGCGTGCCCATTGTGGTAAAAGCTGACGGCCTGGCTGCGGGTAAAGGTGTAATCGTGGCGGAAACGGTGGAAGAAGCGGTTGGCGCTGTTCAGCTGATTATGGTAGAGCAGGCCTTTGGTGTTGCTGGCAGCCAGATTGTGGTTGAGGAGTTCCTGTCCGGAGAAGAAGTCTCCGTACTGGCGTTTACTGACGGGGTTACTGTTGTCCCCATGGTTTCCTCTCAGGACCATAAAGCCGCATATGACGGAGATACCGGTCCCAACACTGGTGGTATGGGTGCATACTCACCGGCGCCCGTTCTGACTCCGGAGTTGTTGGCAGAGGTTGAAGAGCGGATTTTACGTCCCACCATTTCCGGTTTACGCCAGGAAGGGATTGTTTTCAAAGGAATACTCTATGCTGGGCTGATGATTACGCCCAACGGGCCAAAGGTTTTGGAATACAATGTCCGTTTCGGTGATCCTGAGTGTCAGGCGGTTCTGCCGAGGCTGAAAAGCGACCTTTTGACGATTATGCTCTCTGTTGTGAACCGGTGTCTGCACGAGCAGAAGATTGAGTGGCACAACAATCATACAGCGTGTGTCGTCATGGCTTCCGGCGGCTATCCAGGACAGTATGATAAAGGCTGGGTGATTGATGGTCTGGAAGACGCAGCAACAATGGAGGATGTTTTTGTTTTCCATGCCGGAACTGCATTGAAACAGGGAAATGTTGTTACAGCAGGCGGGCGGGTGCTTGGCGTAACCGCCTGGGGTAAAACGCTACGCTTGGCCCTTGATAAAGCGTACGCGGCGGTCGATGTGATCTCTTTTGAAGGCGCCCATTACCGCCGGGACATCGGCCAAAAAGCGTTGCGCAGGGATGTTAGAAATATTTAACACCACATTAAGTAAACCTTATTCCCCCTTAGGACTAACTTAACATTCATAGCGTAAACTGTAATAAACAGACAAAAAGGGGGTTCTATTCTTTTATGAGAAAATTGCTTGTCCTGACAGCCATAATGGCACTGCTTCTGGGAGCTTTAGTCGGCTGCACCCGGACAGACACATCACCGCAGCCCAGACCGCCCGAGAGAGAGGAAGAGCAGGACCGTACGGAAACTGTCACCTTATATTACGCCAACAGTCAGGTGCAGTACTTGCTTGCTGAGGAGCGCGTAATTACCGTGCCGGAGGGAGTAACGCTGGCCTATGCTGTTGTGTCAGAACTACTGCATGAACCGGTGACTCCTGATGCTGCACTGCTCATGCCTGCAGAAACGGAAGTGCTGGGAGTAACCGTGGAAAGCGGCTTAATTACTGTTGATGTAAACCAAAATTTCCGCGACAATTTTTACGGCGGTTCATCCAGCGAAGCTTTCCTCATCTACAGTATCGTCAACACACTCACCGAGCTTGAAGGTCTGGAAGATCACGAAGTCCGGTTTCTCATCAATGGTGAACCCTTTGACACCATTGGCGGTCACATGTCTGCAGAGGAACACTTCACAAGAAGCGAAGAACTCATTAACTAAACGGGGTCAGGTTTAACAATTGATCTAACTTAAAAAATCACAAAGCCAAAGAGCACGATGTTCACACATCATTGCTCTTTGGCTTTTAATATGGGATATAGTTCTTCCAGCTCAAAATTAGTTTATGCGATACGAGCCTTGTTAACAGATTAATATCAATTGCAAACCTGACCCCGTTAAATTTTGCCCCACAGGATGAGGAAGCTGATGATGAAGATGATGGTGATTGATAATACGGCTACAGACTGGCGCCAGGAAAAGTTTTGGCTGTCCATAACGCTGTTTGTGATGGTTGCAAAGCCCCAGGCCATACTTAGAATGCCCAGGTACAGTATGAACTGCCCGGTAGCGACAGCGCCGAAATACATAAGAAGCATGGGTAGACCAAGCCAGAGCGGGGGGACGGCGGCGCCGCTGTGAAGGTAGACAGAGAGGAAGGTTGCTTTCCCTCTGAGACCCATACCCATCGCCCAGAGCAGAAGTGAGAACCCTGCGTGGGTGAGAAAAATTTGGCTGATGCTGAAGAAAATAAGATAACCAAAAACCATGATTGCAAGCCCGGGGGTTTCAAAGCCGCCGGAAAGTTCTGCCTCAAGTAGCGTACGCGTGTTAGCGACGTTGACGTAACCGCTGAGCAATCCAAGGATGAAGAGATTAAGAAAAGCGGTTGAAAACAGGCGTCTGTTTTTCTCAAGTTTGTGAAAAATATTTTTTTTAAGAGTTAAAATTTGGTATATATTTTGCATATATATCATGAGAAAGACTCCTTTCGCACGCAATTCTTAATAGATTACCAGGGCATCAGACCCCAAATGGAGATACTGATACACACGATACCAATTAAGGCAGCCCAACCGTTTCCTGTATAGCGGGAGCTGTCGAAATCTGGCCAACCATGAATTCTGTCAACCAGGTTTTTGTCTGCATCCGACGGATTGAAATTGGCCAAAGCAGGGATACGGTTAAAGGCCAGGGACAAGAAGATAAAGATAGCGAAGGCCAGAGGAACCGTAAACAGGGCACCGGACATCCCCAGGTTTGCTGTTACTCCTGCACCCAAAACAATTTTAGGCAGGACGTAGGGGGAGACGATGATAAAGAGGAAGCCACCAACTAAGGATGAAATAATGCCGGCTAGTTTATTGGCCTCTTTCCACCAGACGCCAAGCAAAATCATCGGTGTAACTGCACTGGCGCAGATACCGAAGGCCCAGAGAATACTGGTGACCAAAAATTGTGGGGGCTGATAGGCCAAAACTACGCTGAGGATACCAGCGATAAATAGCACCACATAACCGATTTTCATCCGGTCTTTATCTTCCATATCTGGCTTAAAGACGCCAAGGATATCCTGTGCAGTTAGTGCGCCTATGGCGAGCAGATTGCCGTTTAGTGTAGAAAGGCCGGCAGCTACGGCGCCTGCGATAACAATGGCGGTAACCCATTCAGGATTATAGAAAACGTTTAGAATCAGGGTGATTTTATCGGCATCACCCTTTGCGATTATAGTGCCAGTGGTTGCAGCAAAAAAGTTGCCGGCAAACCCCATGGTGTAAGTAGCGGAAAAGAGAACTCCCAGGAAACCGGAAAACCAAACCACGGCCCAGCGTGCACTTTTTAAGCTTGGCGCAGTGAAGACGCGCATTGCCAGGTGCGGCAGGCCAATAGGTCCTAAGGTAAAGGCCGGAATTAAGGCAAAGTACCACTTAAAAGAGTAGTTTGTGTTAAAAAAGGTGGGTACTAATTCAAGCATGGACGGAACCATGTCGCCGTAAGCCAGAGGAGGAAACCACCAGCCTGTGGAGCCCATTTGCTTCATAATCGCTCCCAGTGGTACAACAAAGGCTAATGTCATGATGATCATTTGAAACGCAGCGTTGTAGGACGCGCCGTACATGCCGCCGATGGTAACATAGCCTACGATAATGATACCGCCGACAAATAATGCCGGGACGTAGGGGAACCCGAAAAGCATTTCAAACGCCTTGGCAAGACCAATCATTTGGCCTAAAGAATACATCAGCATAATGAGAACCATCCAGGACGCAACAATAACAGTGGCAGTTTTACCGTAACGTTCACGGATAAATGATGCCGGTGTGTAGGCCTGCATACGTCTCAGGCTTGTACCGTACAGCAGGGTAATCAAAGGAATGGAAAGAATCCATTGAATCCAAAGAAAAACAAAAGGCACCTGTAAATTTAAGATTAGAGCTGTAACACCCAGAAATGTGGCGAGGCTGGCCCAGGTGGATGCCATGCCGAGGCCGTTTGTAACCGAACCGATGGTGCGACCGGCAACATAAAGGTCACTGACATCAGTCGTCTTACGCTGAGACCACCAACCGACGAAATAGAAGAGCACGAAACATAAAACAACAACACCAAGACCTAAAGCACGGTTTTGAAGTGCCCAGGATACTGATTGTTCAGTCATTATTTTTCCTCCTTCGTGGCCGCGGCTGCGTTGTTTGCTTTGTAGCTGCTCATGTAGGAGTCAAGTTCGTCATCCAGCTTGTTGCAATAGTATGCCATAAACCAGGAAACGATGGTAACACCAAACCAACCGAGAAGGATGGGAATGATGTAGTAAATTGGGAAACCCCACATTGTGCCTTTTTGCAAAGCAGGAAACGCGACAAAGATGGAAGCAGAATGCCCCATTAACATAAGGACGATAGTAAAAAAAATGGTTAGAAAAAGTTCTTTTTTGTATAGATTTTTCCCGTTCAAAATTATTCCTCCCTTAAATTTTTTGGTTATATCAAGTTAAAATTTTCTTATACCTACCACCTCCAAAAACGTTTGATCGGTAAGTTATTGTAAAATTCGATGCTAAGATACATACAAGATGCTTTATTACATGAAAAGTATGTAGTTGTACATCATGTCAATGTCAATTCTATGCGAAATCGAGAGTTTTGACAAGTCCTTAAATGAAATATTTAAAAAATTTAAGGTATTGACGAAATTTCGTATTTTCTATAAACTTATTGTAAAATATAGAATCTTTCCAGGCAGGATTAGGAGAATTCATAGTGAAACTTTCCTAAGCTGAAGAAAAAGATTGAAGAGGTGAGAGGATGAAAGAAACAGTTATAGTAAGCTACGCGAGGACGCCTTTTGGTTCTTTTCTAGGGTCTTTAAAAGACGTTCCTGCTGTTGACCTGGGTGCTCTGGCCGTCAGGGAGGCTGTCTCACGGGCGGGTTTGGAAGGTAGCTTGGTTGACTATGCATTATTAGGTATGGTGGTTCAGGCCGGGGCAGGGCAAATTCCCTCACGGCAGGCGACAATTAAAGCAGGACTGCCAGTAGAAGTTCCATCTGATACGATCGGCAAAGTTTGTGCTTCCAGTTTGCGTGCCGTGAACCTTGGGGACTCGCTTATTCGTGCCGGCGATGCTGAAATTATCGTGGCCGGCGGCATGGAGAACATGTCGGCTATTCCGTATCTGCTGGAAAAAGCCCGCAGCGGATATCGTATGGGTGACGGTAAACTTCTGGATGCCATGGTTAAAGACGGTTTGTGGTGTGCTATCCATGACGTTCACATGGGTGTCCACGGCGGTGATGTTGCCGACGAGTTTGAAATTGGACGGGAAGAGCAGGATCAGTGGGCGCTGCGCAGCCATCAGCTGGCGCTTAGTGCCATGGATGAGGGTCGCCTGAAAGAGGAAATCGTATCGGTGTCCATACCCCAAAGGAAAGGTGAGCCTATCCTTTTTGACACGGATGAACTTCCGCGTCGTAATGCAACGCTTGATGCTTTGTCGAAGCTGCAACCTGCCTTTAAGAAAGGTGCTTGTGTCACCGCAGGTAATGCTCCCCCTATTTCCGACGGCGCGTCTGCCTTGGTGCTTATGTCAAGGGATAAGGCGGAAGAGTTAGGATTAAAACCGCTGGCAAGCATTATTTCGCAGGGTGCCGCCTCAGCCAGGGCTCCATATATTGCCACCGTACCGGCGCTTGCAGGCAAAAAAGCTTTGGAGAAAGCGGGAATGACGGCTGGCGAACTGGATCTCATTGAGGTTAACGAGGCGTTTGCCGCAGTAGCACTGACGTCAATCAAGCTTGGCGGATGGAACCCGGAAATAGTGAATGTCAACGGTGGTGCTATTGCATTTGGTCATCCCATCGGTGCCAGCGGCGGACGCATTCTGATGACACTGGTTTCGGAAATGAGGCGTCGTGGCGCACGTTACGGCATGGCTACCATCTGCAGTGGTGCTGCACAGGGTGAGGCTACCATCGTGAAGCTAGAAGATTAGTTGTACAGAGCATAGTTAAAGAACACATAGAAGAAAGGAATGAAACTAATGGATATTAAAAAGATTATGGTTTTAGGCGCGGGCCAGATGGGCGGAGGAATTGCCCAAGTTTGCGCCCAGGCGGGGTACCAGGTAGTGCTCCGTGACATTAAGGACGAGTTCGTGGAAAAGGGCATGAAAGTCATTGAGAAGAATTTGCTTCGCAGTGTTGAAAAAGGTCGGTTAACGGCTGATGAGAAGGATGCAATCCTTGGTCGTTTCACTACCACCCTTACCCTAGAGGACGGACATGATGTAGACTTAGTTATTGAAGCTATCGTAGAAGACGCAAAAATCAAAGCCGAAACATTTGCAGCTTTGGACAGAATTTGTCCTCCCCACGCCATACTGGCAAGCAACACATCATCACTGCCAATAACCCAAATCGCTGCTGCAACGAAAAGACCGGAAAAAGTGATTGGGATGCATTTTATGAACCCGGTTCCTGTAATGAAATTGGTGGAAGTAATCCGCGGTATTGCCACCTCTGATGATACATACCAGGTCATCGAGGATCTTTCGAAGAAACTGGAAAAAGTTCCGGTTCAGGTCAATGATTTCCCGGGATTTGTGTCAAATAGAATTCTACTGCCTATGATTAACGAAGCGGTTTACTGTGTAATGGAAGGAGTCGGTGACGTCGAGGGGATTGACACAGTAATGAAGCTGGGTATGAATCACCCCATGGGCCCGCTGGCTTTAGCAGATTTAATCGGTCTGGACACTTGTCTGGCAATTATGGAAGTACTGTACGACGGGTTTAAAGATACGAAATACCGCCCTTGCCCCCTGCTGCGCAAGTATGTTACCGCCGGTTGGTTAGGACGGAAAACGGGAAGAGGCTTCTACACCTACTAGCAGACTGTTGAAAAGCGGCGCATTACTTCGTTGCTCGCTCTTCCGACATCCTCAGCGTATGCATATACGCCTCCGGTGCCGAAAGCACTCGCGCCTCGTCCTGCTTGCTTTTGAACAGTCTGTGATGCATGCCTAAAAGATAAACAAGGGAGGATTTTGTATGGGGTTTGAGAATATTTTATTGGAAGTGGATGGCGGCACAGCGATTGTGACGATTAACCGGCCGAAGGCGCTGAATGCGTTGAATGAAGATACGCTGAAGGAATTGGACCAGGTGTTTACTGACCTCGGTGCTGATGATTCAGTCCATGCAGTGATACTGACGGGGGCAGGGGAAAAAGCTTTCGTGGCCGGTGCCGATATTTCTTTCATGAAAGAATTGACGGCTGTGGAAGGGCGCAGCTTTGCACTGCTCGGTCAGGCTGTATTTAACAGGATTGAAAATTTGCCACAGCCGGTAATCGCCGCAATAAACGGATTTGCTTTGGGTGGTGGTTGCGAACTTGCTATGGCTTGTGATATCAGGCTGGTTTCGGATAGTGCAAAGTTTGGCCAACCGGAAGTCAACCTTGGTGTTCCCCCCGGCTTTGCAGGCACACAGCGCCTTCCCCGTCTGGTAGGAAAAGGTCGCGCAAAAGAGCTCCTTTATACCGGAGATATGATTGACGGCCAGGAGGCCTACCGGATTGGCTTAGCCAACAAGGTTTACCCTGCCGGAGAATTACTTGACGCAGCCAAAGCGTTAGCCAAGAAAATTTCAGGAAAAGGCCAGATTGCTGTACGCCTGACAAAATCTGCGATTAACCAGGGGCTGGAGATGGATGCTGCCCGTGGTATGGCTTATGAAGCAGAAGTATTTGGATTGGCTTTTTCAACGAATGACCAGACAGAAGGCATGACAGCTTTTCTGGAAAAAAGGAAACCCGAGTTTAAGGGGAAATAGGAGGAAGACAATGCAGTTCAAACTTAGTGATCAGCATGCAATGATGCATAAAATGTTTCATGAATTTGCCCAGAAGGAAATTGCACCATATGCCGCAGAAAATGATATAAAGGCTGAGTTTCCGGCAGAGATTATGAAGAAACTTGGTGCCCAGGGTTTTATGGGGATTCCTATCCCCGAGGAATATGGCGGTGCCGGTGCTGATTTTCTCACCTATATCCTCTGCATTGAGGAAGTGTCCCGTGCCTGTGCATCAACCGGTGTTATACTTGCGGTTCACACCTCAGTAGGCACATTCCCGATTCTTTACTTTGGAACGGAAGAGCAAAAAAGAAAATATGTACCAAAGCTGGCGGCCGGTGAGTATATCGGAGCCTTCGCCCTGACAGAGCCCGGTGCCGGTTCCGATGCTTCGGCATTACGGACTTCCGCCAAGCGTGACGGGGACGATTATGTAATAAATGGTTCAAAAATTTTTATTTCCAATGGTGGCCACGCAGATGTGTACACAGTTTTTACCACAGTGGACAGTAAGCTTGGCACAAAGGGAATTACTGCTTTCCTGGTCGATAAAGATACTCCAGGGTTCAAAGTGGGCTCCATAGAAAAGAAAATGGGCTTAAACGCTGACGTTACCACGGAAATCATCTTCGAGGACTGCCGGGTTCCGGCGAGCCAGCGTCTCGGCAAGGAGGGTGAAGGGTTTAAAATAGCCATGAGCCTTCTTGACGGCGGACGGGTTGGCATTGGGGCCCAGGGATTGGGGATTGCCCAGGCTGCATATGATGAAGCGCTAAAGTATGCTCAGTTCCGTGAACAATTTGGCCAGCCTATCTTTAACAACCAGGCCATTGCGTTCAAACTGGCAGATATGGCCACACGTATCGAAGCCGCAAGGCTCCTGGTATATCAGGCGGCATTCCGTAAAGAAAATGGTCTGCCCAATGGGAAACAAGCATCCATGGCTAAAATGTTCGCAACAGATACTGCCATGTACGTAGCCACCGAAGCCGTCCAGATTCTTGGCGGTTACGGTTACAGCAGAGAATATCCGGTAGAGCGCTTAATGCGGGATGCTAAAATTACTCAGATATATGAAGGAACAAATCAAATTCAACGCCTGGTTATTGCTAAGGCCCTGGAAAAAGGTCTTTAAAAAATTAAATTAGGGAGGAAGAATAATGAATTTTCAGCTTTCTGCTGAGCATGAAATGATCCGCAAGATGGTTCGCGAGTTTGCACAGAAAGAAGTTGCGCCTACTGCGGCGGAACGGGATGAGAAAGAAGAATTTTCGCGGGAAATATTTGATAAGATGGCGGGCATGGGTCTGACGGGGATTCCCTGGGAAGAGCAGTACGGCGGCGCAGGTTCAGATTTTCTGGCGTATGTAATCGCTGTGGAGGAACTGTCCCGTGTTTGCGGTTCCACCGGTGTCACATTATCTGCCCATATTTCTCTTTGTTCCTGGCCCATTTGGAAATACGGCACAGAAGAACAAAAACAAAAATATCTCCGTCGTTTAGCTGAAGGTTCAGCTCTGGGCGCTTACGGCCTGACCGAGCCTTCTGCCGGTACCGACGCCGGTGCTATGCGGACTAACGCCAAAGTTGACGGCGACAACTATATCTTAAACGGCACTAAAATATTTATCACCAACGGTGACGGTGACATTTTTGTTGTATTTGCCATCACTGATAAAACAAAAGGCGCTAAAGGTATCAGCGCGTTTATCGTAGAAAAGGAATTCCCTGGGTTCCGGGTTGGTGGACATGAGAAGAAGCTGGGAATCCGTGCATCCAGTACTTGTGAACTGGTATTTGAAGATTGTATCGTACCAAAAGAGAATCTGCTCGGTAAAGAAGGCGATGGCTTTAAAATTGCCATGAGTACTTTAGACGGTGGTAGAAACGGTATTGCAGCCCAGGCGCTGGGTATTGCCCAAGGTGCCTTTGAAGCGGCACTCAGCTACTCCCAGGGCCGGGAACAATTTGGCCAGCCGATTTTTAACTTCCAGGCTATTTCCTTTATGCTGTCTGACATGGCTACAAAAATCGAAGCATCCCGCCTGCTGACATACCAGGCTGCCTGGCTGGAGCAGCAACAATTGCCTTACGGGAAAGCTTCCGCCATGGCTAAGTTATATGCTTCCGACGCGGCTATGGAAATTACGACCAACGCGGTGCAGATTTTTGGCGGATACGGTTACAGCCGCGAATATCCGGTGGAAAGAATGATGAGAGACGCAAAAATTACGCAAATCTATGAGGGAACTAACGAAGTCCAACGGCTGGTAATTTCCCGCTATATTAAAGGGTAGGCGAATTGGAAATGACGGATAAGAAGGGCCTTGTGCTGGTTTACACCGGAAACGGCAAAGGCAAGACGACCGCCGCCCTCGGCCTGGCCCTGCGGGCGAGCGGCCACGGTGAAAAAATATTTATGGTGCAATTCAGAAAGAATGATCCAAGCTACGGGGAGATTCAGGCAATTCAGAAATTCTTGCCTGACTTTACAGTAGTTCAGTCAAATAAGGACAGGATATTAGTCAGAGGCTATTTTATGCAGGAAGACATCAATGACGCCCATAACGGTTTCTTACAGGGTAAGTCGGCAGTTTTGAGCGGACGATATGATTTGGTTATTTTTGATGAAATTAATATCGCCATGGATTACGATCTGCTTCCTGTTGAAGATGTCCTGCAGATGCTGGAGCAAAAGCCGTCCCATGTGGATATTGTTTTAACGGGGCGGAATGCACCTCAGGCTATTATGGATGCGGCTGATCTTGTCAGCGAGGTTAAAGAAATCAAGCATCCGTTTAAGTCTGGAATCAAAGCCAGAAAGGGCATAGAATTCTAGTCCGTACAGTAATCGGGAGGTTGATGACATCAGTGTATGACAAAGTGATTGAAGGTGTTTTAAACAAAGACCGCCGTATGGTGGCAAGAGCCATTTCTCTGATCGAAAATAATGATAACGGGAGAACTAAAATCCTAAGTGAAATTTACCCCCACACCGGCAACGCTTATGTCATTGGGATAACAGGTGCTCCGGGTGCCGGGAAGAGTTCACTGGTGGATTGCCTCCTGTCGACACTGCGCCAGCAAGGGCTAAGTGTGGGTGTAATTGCCGTTGACCCAACGAGCCCCTTTACCGGCGGGGCAATTCTTGGGGACCGTATCCGTATGCAGGAACATGCTCTGGATAAAGAAGTGTTTATTCGTAGTATGGGTACGCGCGGCAGCCTGGGCGGCCTCTCCCGGGCAACGAAGGAAGCTGTCCAGGTTCTAGACGCAGCCGGTAAAGATGTTATTATTATTGAAACGGTTGGGGTCGGGCAATCTGAGGTCGACATTATCAAATATGCCGATACCACCATCGTTGTGTTAACTCCGGCCGGCGGAGACAGTGTCCAGACAATTAAGGCGGGCATTATGGAAATCGCCGACATCTTTATCGTTAATAAGTCGGACCTTCCCGGCGCGGACAGAACAGCATCCGAAATTAGTATGATGCTTGACTTAGGGGGATCGTTAAGAGAGTGGCGGCCTTCTATTGTCCGTACCATTACACTGGATGGTAGCGGAATTACGGATATGCATAAAGCTATTTTTGAGCACCGGGATTTCCTCGAAAATAGCGGCCACTTGCAAAAAGTCCGTAAAGAACGAATCCGCCGCGACATCATTGATTTGATTGAATACAGAATTAAAAGCACGGTTTGGGAACAGATTTCCGGCAGTGAGGAATTTGACCTGCTGACAAATCAGATCATGTCCCGGGAAACGGATCCCTACACCGCTGCCGCACAGATACTCACCGGGATAAATCTTGACAAGTGCAAAGTTTAAGGACAAGGAGGAGATATAATGTCTCATGATGATATGGATAAGATCCGTCAGGGTAAAAAGGAATGGGAAGAGTGCTCATCGAACGTGAAAGAGCGTCCCAACAAGTTTATGACGGTATCTTCCGTACCGATTAAAGCGCTATACACACCTGAGGATACTGAAGGTATCAGCTTTCAGGATGACCTGAACTTCCCGGGCTACTACCCGTATACCCGGGGTGTTCAACCTAACATGTACCGCGGACGCCTCTGGACCATGCGACAGTTTGCCGGTTTTGCTACGGCAAAAGAGTCTAATGAACGTTATAAGTATTTATTGTCACAGGGGCAAACCGGCCTCTCCGTCGCCTTTGACATGCCGACAATTATGGGCTACGATTCGGACCACCCACGCTCTTTTGGCGAAGTGGGCCGCGTCGGTGTGGCCATCGATTCCCTGGATGACATGGAAACTCTCTTTAGCGATATTCCGCTGGATCGCATCACCACATCCATGACCATTAACGCGCCAGCGGCCGTTTTATGGTGCCTCTATATTGCCACGGCTGAGAAGCAGGGAATATCATCCCACAAACTGGGCGGCACCATCCAGAACGATATTCTTAAAGAATATATCGCGCAGAAATCATGGATTTTCCCGCCTGAGCCGTCCCTGCGCCTGATTACCGATATTTTCGCATTTTCCAGCCAGCATGTTCCCAAGTGGAATACAGTCAGTATTTCCGGCTACCATATCCGGGAGGCGGGTTCCACCGCCGTACAGGAACTGGCGTTTACACTGGCGGACGGTTTTGCTTACGTGGAAGCCGGTATCAAGGCGGGGCTTGACGTAGACTCCTTTGCCCCACGTCTTTCCTTCTTCTTTAACGCCCATATCGACTTCTTTGAAGAAATCGCTAAATACCGTGCCGCGAGGCGGATTTGGGCGAAGCGCATGAAAGAAAAATATGGCGCAAAAGACGAGCGTTCGCTGCTCCTGCGCTTCCATACGCAGACCGCGGGTTGCTCACTGACAGCTCAACAGCCTGAAAACAATATTGTCCGTACAGCCTATGAAGCTCTGGGTGCCGTCCTTGGTGGGACACAGTCGCTGCATACCAATTCTATGGATGAAGTGATGGCGCTGCCCACGGAGAAAGCCGTACGTATTGCGTTGAGGACTCAGCAGATTATTGCAGAGGAAACCGGTGTCGCCAACACCATCGACCCGTTGGCCGGTTCTTACTTTGTCGAAGCACTCACTAACCAGATGGAACAGGAAACTGAAAAGTATTTTGAGCGCATTGACCATTTTGGCGGAGTGCTGGCAGCCATTGACGAGGGTTTCTTCCAGCAGGAAATCGCAGACGCCGCTTACCGCTACCAAAGGGAAATTGAAAAGAAAGAACGGATTATTGTAGGTGTTAACGACTATGTAACCCAGGAAAAACCACCTGTGGATCTGTTAAAGATAGATCCGCAAATTGAAGAGGAGCAGAAGCAGCGTGTACGCAGTGTACGTGAGAAGCGCGACAATATTGTCTGCACAAACCGCCTGGAAGCGTTGCGTAAAGCAGCTGGAACCACAGAGAACCTGATACCGCTTATTCTCGACGCTGTCAAGGTGTATGCCACAGAAGGTGAGATTATTCAGGTGCTGCGTGAAGTATTTGGCGAATATAAAGAGAAACCGATATTCTAGGGAGGAGGATTGTAAGGATGAACACAGCAAGAAAGATACGCGTCCTTGTGGCCAAACCGGGCCTTGACGGACACGATCGTGGAGCTAAAGTGGTGGCTCGCGCGTTGCGCGATGCCGGTATGGAAGTTGTGTATACCGGGCTGCATCAGACACCGGAACAGGTAGTGGAGGCGGCCATTCAGGAAGATGTGGATATGGTTGGTTTAAGTATCCTGTCCGGTGCCCATCTGACGATATTCCCAAGAATATGTGAACTTCTTAAAGAAAATGGCGCGGAAGACATTATGGTGATGGGCGGGGGGATTATTCCCGATGATGATATGCAGGAGTTGCTTGCAAACGGCCATGCTCAAGCGCTGTTTACCCCTGGCACAGTCACCGCTGACATTATTAACTGGATTCATGAGGCAATGAAAGACAGATTAAGCTAAAAAACTGGCGAGCTGGTTATAATACCTTGCTCGCCTTTTACTTTTTGAAAAAAAGGTTTATTTTTTTTGTTGTTCTATAGTATAGTATATGTAAGTTTTACGGATAGGCTTAAGGGAAGGAAGCGGGAGCCATGACAACGAGAGTGAAAGTATATGCGGGTGCATGCGGATTCACTAGCGTAATCAAAGTTAAACGTATAAGCAAAACAGAAATATCAGTAACAATTATTTCAGCATGTAAAATGCTGCGTAAAATGAACGATGATTTGGAAGTATTGGACTGGCGTCATAACGTGTTTACAAAACTACTTGACTCCGTTGTCTACCGCTCAGCAAGTAAGCATCTAATGCATACGGATTGCCCGGTACCCAGTGCAATTATAAAAGCGATACAAATTGAACTGGACGGAATGGCTCCTATTGATGTTTCGATGAAATTTGAAAGAGTAAATGATGAAGACATATAGTGCAGTGAGGAGGTAGGTAAATGCTTGCTAACAGGATTCGCACATTTCGTATGGAGCGTGGACTAACACTTGAACAATTGGCAGAAAAAACAGGCCTTTCCGCATCGTATCTAAGTACAATTGAACGCGGCCTGAAAAAGCCATCCATTTCTGTACTGAAAAGAATAGCTGATTCGCTGCACGTTTCTTCAGCATTGCTTGTACAGGACGAAGATCAGGCTTTTACAGGAGACAGGTTACGGTTTTTAAGGGAAGGCCGCGGGCTTTCTATTCATGAGTTAGCCGAAATCAGTGAGCTTTCTTCGACGTTGCTGGAAAGTCTTGAGACCGGTGAAATCCGGCCGGACTTTGAGCAGATCGAGCGTCTGGCGGAAGCTTTAAACTTTACAGTCAGTTTTTTTATGGAAAAAAACAATTATCAAACCAATATTGGGCCGCGACTAAGGCAGTTGAGAGAAGCACAGGGCCTTACGGTTGCATCTTTGGCTGATAAAGCCGGTGTATCAAACGGTTTAATCAGCCAGATGGAGAATAATTATACAATTCCGTCCCTTGACACGCTGGAGCGACTGGCCGACGCCTTGGGTACAACCATACATTATTTTTTGCTCGAACATGAAGAAATTGAAAACCTGCTAACATCATTGGGCCCTGACCTTATTGAATTGCTGGGCGACCACAAAGTCCAGGCCGTCCTGCGTTCTATCCGTGATTTTAACTCTGCCGAACTGCGTTATATTTTAAACTATCTTCAGTTCTTTAAAAGGAACAGAAAAATATTATGAAAATTCACTCTTGTCAGATTGAAAATATTTTGATATAGTCATACTAAGTATTTTGATTCATATTGTTTAGTAGCAGAGAAGAATTTTTTTTAAGTTTTTATTTTTTCAATATTCAAAAAAAATAACAGAGCTTTCGCCGTAAATTGACAGAATTCCCAGCAGATCAGGAAATTCAATCAAACCAGAAACATTGTTTAGGGCGTAATTCCCTTGAATTATTTAAACGGCTGGAGGTGATTTTTCGTCAAAGATTTTCCGACGCTTGAGGTAATTAGTCATTATATTTGCGGGTATCGTCGGAGAGCAGCTTCATGCTGAATGGCTCGGGACCTGTTTGGGGAAGCAGATTTATTGTACGGCAAAAATACGTAATGAGGAGGAACAAGAATGTCGGATGAGCGGGTAAAAGAATTGCTGGAAGAACTGAAAGACGGGGTTATTAATTATGACGAGGATCGGGTTATAGCTGCGGCCAAGGCAGTTGTCGAAGAGGGATTGGATGCTACCAATGCGGTGTTTCACGGGCTTATTCCGGGCATGGAAGAGGTGGGCAGGCTCTATGAAGAACAGGAATATTTTGTGCCTGAACTTTTAATGTGCGCCGACGCGCTTTATGCGGGTTTGGACATCATGAAGCCGCATATGGAGAAGAAAGATATAGGTATTGCCGGCGTCGTGGTTATGGGTGTTGTCCAGGGTGATGTTCATGATATCGGCAAAAATATTGTTAAAATGATGTTTGATGTTGCCGGCTTCCAGGTTTTTGACCTTGGGCGCGACGTGCCGCTTGATAAGTTTGTGGAAGAGCAACTGCGCACCGATTCGGATCTTGTTTGCCTATCGGCAATGATGACTACGACCATGGTGGGAATGAAGGACATTATCCGCAAGATTAAGGAGAAAAATCCGAAATGTAAAATTATGATCGGCGGCGCACCGGTCAGTGAAGAGATTGCGGAGAACTTTGGAGCTGACGGTTACGCCAAAGATGCCAGCAATGCCTTAAAGGATGCAATCAATATGCTGAGCACGCTGAGGAAACTGCAGGAAGAATCCGCCTAATATTTGTAGTTTAAAGGAGGTAGTAGCAGTTGGAACATACAGTTATCTTCCAGCCCTCGGGACGGCGTGGTCTTGTTAAGCATGGTAATTCTCTTCTGGATGCGGCGCGGGAATTAGGTGTTGATATCGAGGCGCCATGCGGTGGAGCAAGAGTCTGCGGAAAATGTAAAATTAAAATCGAGGAAGGTTTTTTTGAGAAATTTGGTATCGACTCAAAAATGAGCAATCTTTCGCCGGTACTGGAAGAAGAAAAAGATTTTTTTAGCACTGAAGAATTAGCGGACAACTATCGCCTGGGCTGCTGCGCTTATGTTCACGGTAATATCCTGGTATTTGTGCCCGAAGAGTCGCGCGGGGCCAAACAGGTAATTCTCGAAGTCGGGCGGGAGAGAGCTTTTGGTCTGGAGCCTGTGGTAAAGAATTATTATATCGAAATGATACCAGCAACGCTGGATGACCAGTTGGATGACTATGCCCGTATTAATACGGCGCTTGTGGAGAAGTACAATTTTCCCGGAGATTTGGGAATTGATTATCCTGTACTGTTGGGCTTGCCAGAAGCGGTTCGTGACGGTGACTGGAAAGTTACTGTATCTGTATGGGATGATAAAGAAATCATTAAAGTTGTCCCGGGACTGGCGGAAGATCCGTGGGGCATTGCCATTGACGTGGGGACAACCACCGTTGCAGCTTATCTGTGTAATCTCAGAACAGGGGAATCACCTTTTAAAAGCTCTGTCATGAACCCGCAGATTCGCTACGGCGAGGACGTTTTATCCCGGATTACTTACGCAATGATGAACGACGATGGCCTGGAAAAAATGTATACAGCGATTATTGACGGTGTGAACACGCTGGTTCAAAGGCTCACGGAGATGGCCGGCATCACTCCCGATGATATTGTCGACATGGTGTTGGTTTTTAACACGGCGATGCACCATATTCTTCTGAATATTGACCCCAAATATGTGGGAAGGGCACCATTCGCTCCGGCCCTCAGGTCGAGTATGAACTTTAAAGCAAGGGATATCGGCATTAAGATTGCCAAAGGCGCTTACGCTCATACCCTCCCGGTTGAGGCCGGGTTTGTCGGGCCTGATAACGTGTCCGTATTGATCGCGGAAGAGCCGTACAAGCAGGATAAGATGATGCTGATTATTGATATTGGCACAAACGGGGAAATTGATTTTGGTAATAAAGACCACCTGCTTTCCACTTCCTGCGCCACAGGACCGGCGTTGGAGGGAGCACAGATTAAATTTGGCATGCGGGCGGCTCCTGGTGCCATTGAATGGGTGAAGATAGACCCTGAGACAAAAGAGCCTAGTGTTAAACTGATTTCTCAGGAAGAATGGTTTAAAGAGGGCGATGAACCCATTGCCAAAGGTGTCTGCGGATCAGGCATTATTGATGCCATCGCAGAGATGTTTAAGTCGGGAATTATTGCCAGCAGTGGACGGTTTAATCAGGATACTGGCAGCCCGAGGGTAAGAAGAGGCGCGGATAATAAGATGGAATATGTTATGTGCTACGCCAAGGATACTTCAATCGGTAAGGATATCACGATTACGCAGGGCGATGTCCGTGCCGTGCAGCTGGCCAAGGCCGCGCTCTATGTCGGTGCCAAGTATCTGATGGAAAAACGCGGTGTAGAGAAAGCGGACAGCGTAACGTTGGCAGGTGCCTTCGGTAGCTTCATTAACAAAGAAAGCGCCATGGTCATCGGTATGTTCCCTGATTGTGACCTCGAAAATGTCCAGGCTGTAGGGAACGCCGCCGGAGACGGCGCTAAGCTGGCGCTTTTAAGCAAAACGAAGCGGCATGAGGCAGAGGAAGTAGCCAGGTTTGTCCAGTTTGTTGAAACAGCAACAGAGTCTGATTTCCAGCCGAGATTTGCCGACGCAATGGCCTTCCCGCACAAGACGGATCAATTCCCCCATATCCAGCACATCCTTGATAAAATTCCCAAAGTTTAACCATAAAGTATACCTCTGACCGTAGAGGTAGGAAAGTAGGCGATACAATGTTTACACTGGAGACAAAACAAAAAGTCTGTCAGATTGGTCCGTGGAAAGTGGGAGGCCAACCAGGGGACAATCCCCCGCTGTTGATTTCCTCCATGTTCCATAAAGGTGACCGTTTGCTCGAAAGCCGGAAAGAAGGCACGTTTAATAGAGCCAAAGCCGCCGACTATATTAAGCGGCAGGAAGAACTGTCGGAGCAGACGGGCATTCCCGCCGTCACTGCCATGGTCGCCAATACTGCTAACGAGATGAAATACTATATTGATTTTTTTACAAGTATCAGTGACAAACCTTTTGCCATAGATATGTGGGTTCAGGAGCCGCGCATAGCGAGCGTCAGGTACGTAGCTGAACTAGGCTTGATTGACAGGCTTATCTACAACAGCATCACCCCCTGGGATAAGGATATCCCTGCGCAGGTGGACCAACTTAAAGAACTAGGTGTCAAGCATGTAGTAGTGCAGGTTTATGACGATGATGATCCATCCCCTCAGGGTAGAGTGAAAAGTTTTGACAAAATGATGGGAACGATCGGGGAAGACACATTTGAAAGCATCCTCGTCGACACCTCGGTTATGAACCTGCCGGCAACTTCTTTCTCGGCCGTAGCCAACAAGATGATCAAGGAAAAATACGGTCTGCCTGCAGGGTTGGCAAGTTCGAACGGAACGTTTATGTGGAAAGCCGCCCGGGAAATGTGGGGCAGTGACGGTTTTTCGGCTATGAATACAGCCGCACAGGCCGTTTCCGCCATGTTTTGGTCCGACTTGCTTTTCTACGGTCCGCAAGTTACGGCCCCTAAGGTTTTTCCCGCAGTAGTCAGCGCCGTACTAATGCTCTCCACTCTTGTCTACCACGAATCTGGCAGGCTGCCGTCAAATCCCAATCATCCGCTTTATAAGTTCTTTGGAGAATTTGCCGAAAAGCTTAAAAAATAAATAAAAAATAATGAAGGTGGTGGAGACACAATGGCTTTGACACCAAAAGAAAGAGTATTAAATCTGTTCGCCGGTAAAGAGGTCGACCGTGTAGCCTGTTACAGCGGTATGGGTAACGTAACGGTTGCCGGCCTCAATGAACTGGGCTACAAGTTTCCCAAAGTTCACGGCGATGCCAAAATGATGGCGGATCTTGCAGCCACATCATATAAAATGTTTGGCTTTGAATGCGCACTTGTACCGTTTGACCTCTGTGTGGAAGCGGAAGTGCTTGGTTGTGAAATGAATGCATACGAAAACGTTGACCAGTTGCTTTACCCGACCATTAAGGAAAAGGCGATTCACAATCAGGAAGAAATGGCTACATTTGTTGTTCCTGACAACATAGCCAATGCCGGCAGAGTGCCGGTGGTATCCGAGGCAATCCGCCTTTTAAGGAAAGACATCGGTGATGATGTGGCAATCGGCACATACCTGGTAGCGCCGTTTACCCTTGCCGGCCAGCTTATGGATTTAAACGATCTCTTTAAACTGTCATTCAAGAAACCTGATCTGGTTAACCAGATGTTAGACAGATTGGCTGACGTACTGATTAAAATTGCGGCAATTTACCGTGAGGCCGGTGTTGACTATATCTGTGTCCGCGAAATGGGTGCTACGACTGATATACTCAGCCCGCGCAGTTTTAAAGCGATTATTCAGCCTCATCTGAAAAAAATACATGCTGCTCTTGACTTCCCCAACGTTCTGCACATCTGCGGCAGCACTAATTTTGTTATCCCGCAGATGAATGACTGCGGCGCGGACGCCATCAGTATAGAAACTAAAAATGATATGGTTAAAACCAGAGAAGACATTGGCCTGGAACCACTCGTCTTCGGTAATATTGATGCCTATAGCGTTTTATGCCTGCAAGGTGTTGATGATGTTGAAAAAGCGGTTATCAGCGCTCTGGAGCTTGGCGTGGACGCTATCTGGCCCGGTTGCGATATCTGGCCGGAAGCCAAGCCGGAAAATGTAAAAGCGATGGTTGATGCGACAAAAAAATATGGCGCGGAAAAATGGGCCCGTAAAAAGTAAAGCTACAGCTTAATCCTTCCCCAAAACCGGGAAGGATTAAGTCGATATTTGTCAGAATATTTTTAAAAATTAATTAACCGGGGGAGTGGTTTAGCATGGTTGAAAGAGTATGCATTTTTCCCTGCGGCGGAATTAAATTTACAGAGTCTACTGTGGCACGCATTGCCGCCTATATTGTCAATGAAGACCTTTTGCCGAGAAAAACAATGATTCTCTGTGTGCCTGCTTTCCTGCGCGGAGTGGAAGAAGACCTGGTGATGGTAGAAGATTACCCGACCATTGTCATTGACTGCCATGAGGAAAGTTGCGGCACAAACCTGCTTTACCTTGCCGGGGTCACCCCTGCGGCAAGGGTTTTTATTCCTGATATCGCAGCCGAAACCGGCCTCTCTTATGGAAATGCACGACGGGAATTGGAATCGGAAGCCAATGATTTGGCTCGGGCTGTGGCCGATGCTGCCGTACTGGCGGCTACAGCTATGCTGGAATCACCGGAATATATCTTTCCGAAGCAGAAGGTAAAAACACAGGCTTGCCTTGCCCAGGGTAAAATACCGGTAAATCCGTTCCACTATGAACGGGTTGCAGGTGGAATCTACAAGCCGAAGGATATGCCGGATTTCTTTGCAAAGGAGAGTGTATCCTAATGGACACTGTAAGGAAAGTGGCTGTCTACCCCTGCGGTGGTGTCGGTTTTGTCCTCTCGAGCATCGCCCGTTATGCTGCGTATCAGGTTACTGAAGACATGCTGCCGGGGCAGACAGAAATCGTGGATGCGCTAAGACTAATTTCCGGCATGCCGGATGAAGTCGCCCTTGTCGAGGAAAACCCCACTGTAATTATTGACGGTTGCGGATATCAGTGCGGGTCAAACCTCTTTCGCCTGCTGGGCCTCAAACCTGCGGCGAGAGTTCTGATTCCTCCCATCGCTAAGCTACCGCCCACGTTTGTATGTGACTGTAAAAAACAGGAAACCAAGCTTGCGCCGGGTATGCAGAGAAGGGTTCCCAGTGAGTCGGGTAAGAACCTTGCCACGGAGATTGCCACACAGGTAAAGAATATCGCTTTGGTTATACTGAACATGGACTATCCTTATCAGAAGCAAAAGCTCAGTCAAGATGAGAACGTAATCTGCGACTATATTGAAAATATCCCGCAGGCAGTCGACTATGTGCCAATTTCAGAGGGTATCGATCGCCCGGGCTCGATGCCGGGGCTGGCAGGAATGGAGTAGAACTGGGCAGAGAAAGGAAGTGGTACAGTGTCCTTAATTACATGCGACGATTTTTATGGGCAAAGCGTGACAATTGAAGACAGGTATCTTTACTATTTGCCTGAGCACCTTTGGGTGGACTGCACCGGAGACGATATTTACCGCTTTGGTGTCAGCCATGCCGGCGTAATCCTGGTTAACGGCTTTAAGTATATGGATTTTGCCGTAAGTGTGGGGGAACAAATAGACGTCGAGGACAGCCTGGTCTTTGTGGAAACATTTAAGGCTATGATTAACGTGACTTCCCCCATTTCCGGGACGGTTGCTCAAATCAACGAAAAATTGTCCGGGGAAGGGATTAAGCTGCTCGACGAATCGTATCATGAAGAATACTTAGTGGGTATACAAAGCAATGGTCTGGATGTGGCTACAGTGTTTCTCACGGCAGAGCAGTATCTGGAAGCGCTTTTGCGCGGGGACGCCGATCACTGCGGTGCCGGCGCCAGAGTCATGAGGAGAAACCGCTAATTGGGGGAGGTAGTTCGATGGGTCCGCCAAAAAAGGTTATTGTTGAAATATTTATCAATGACTTTGTGCAGTGAACTCCCTGCGTCTATCTGCTGGAGGCAGTAGAAGCAATTCCGTCACTGGTCAGTGATATTGCTGAATTCATAGAGATTCGCCGGTGGGATTTACGGACGCCGGAAGGGATACAAAGAAACAATGAACTCGGAATATATCTCTTTCCCACCGTGGCCATCAATGGCGAAGTGCTTTTTGAAAGTATTATTCCTCCGGAAACGGAACTGGAAGAGGCGATTCGTTCCCGGTTGTAGCCTGGTCAGGAATTTGATACTGGGAGGTGATAGAGAACGAGACAGCATTGCAGGGAAATCACAAATAAAAAAAGGAGTGAGTATGAATGGGGATACAGTTATTAATTGACGCCTACCGCGGCAAAAAGACGCCTAAAGCGCCTTGGCTGCCCTATGCGGGTGTGCACTGCGCGTACCTCATCGGCGAGAAAGCGGACGTCTATCTTCAGGATCCTGATCTGATTGCCAAAGGCGTTCTGTTTGCCGCAGAGCGGTATAAGGCCGACGGCATTCCGCTGGTTTTTGACCTGAACATCGAAGGTATGTCCATGGGTTGCGAGGCTAAATGGTATCCAGACAATCCGCCTGCAATCACAGGACACCCGTTGGCGGACAAAACCCTTGCTGAAGCCAACCTGAAAATTCCTACAGCTAAAGACGGCCGCTGGCCCGTAATTGTGGAAGCCGGCAAAAAAGTAATGGCGCAGAAAGGTGACGTTGCACTGCTCGGTTTGATTTGCGGGCCGTTGACTCTTGCTTCACATCTGCGCGGCGTAAAAATCTTCACCGATGTGGTGAAGAATCCGGCTCTCGCTAAGGAGATTATGGATTTCTGCGCTCAAGTATGCGCCGAATCTGCCAGAATCTACCGTGATATTGGCTGTGAGATCATTGCCATCGTTGACCCGGTAGCTTCACAAATTAAGCCTGGTACGTTTGCAGAGTTTGTGACCCCGGCCTGTCAACCAGCCATTGATGTTATCCATGAAGCAGGGCTCACATCGAGTTTCTTCATTTGCGGTGACGCGACGAAGGTTATGGAAGAAGTCTGCAAGATTGGCACACACGGTTTCGCCATTGATGAGCAGCTAAACATGAACTATGTCCGTGAAATGGCTATTAAATACGGACGAGGCTTTGGTGGAAACCTCAAGCTGACTCTGGCGATGTCCCTGGGAATCTTAAGCCCGCGGGAAGACGCAATAGTCAGCCTTGCCGCCGGAGGCTTAACCGGCTTTACCTTCGCCCCTGGCTGAGACATGCCCTTTGACGTTCCCGTGGAGAACGTAGATAAAGTCCTGGAAGCAAAAGAATGGTATGAGAAGTTTTACGCAGCCTATCCGACCCATGTACCCCCCGGATACATTACCTTAGAGGATTTGAAAAAAGGGGGAAACTAATATGAGTGATAAACTGGTAGTTGATATCCTGACTCTGGATTCGGTGCAATGCGCAGCCTGCCAGTATATGCTGGAAGCAGTTTCAGCGTTGCCGGATAATGTTAAGGCACACATCGAGTTCAAGGAATGGAATATCAAGGGCCCTGACGGAATCAACAAGTTCCTGGAATTAAACGGCAGAGTATTACCGACAATCGTTATCAACGGTGATCTCGTATTTGAAAGCATCATCCCAACATTCGAAGAAATACTCGATGAACTGTCAGCGAGGGCTTCGGAAGCTCTGAAGGTGGAAATTGAAAAAGCTCGCATCGCGGGGAGCTAGAAGAAATTGAGAGGGATAAAAAAGGATACTTTTTTATCCCTCTCTCCCAATTCATTGTAAAATAGGGATAACGCCAAATGTATGCGTTTTAGGAGAGATTTACATGTCTGTTCCCCAGTGGTTATTAAAGAAAATGCCGGAGTTTGTCGTTTTCTCCCGGACGAACCGGATTATTTCCAGTGTCAATACGGTATGCAGAAGCGCGGCCTGTCCCAATATCCTGGAGTGTTTCAGCAACCGGCATACCGCATTTATGATTCTGGGCAGCAGTTGTACCAGAAACTGCGCTTTTTGCGGAGTAGATCACGGCACTCCACTGCCGGTGGATTCCGGTGAACCCGCAAGGGTAGCAGAGGCGGCAAAGGAACTCGGATTGTCCCACGTAGTGGTGACCTCAGTCAGCCGTGATGACCTTGCTGACGGCGGCGCCCTGCAGTTTGCCCGGACCATTGAGGCATTACATCGGGCGGGCGGGATGACAGTTGAGGTGCTAATCCCCGACTTCGGGGGTAACAACGATTCTCTCAGGCAAGTAATGGATGCAGAGCCACATGTAATTGCTCATAATCTGGAAACCGTCCGGCGCCTGCAGCCTGTTATCAGGCCAAGGGCAGGTTATGAACGTTCTCTTGATATCATTCGGCACGTAAAGGTGTCTGATAAACGGATACTCGCAAAATCCGGGCTAATTCTGGGTCTTGGCGAAAATGACAGTGAAATCCTGGCGGCGATGACAGACCTTCGGGAAGCCGGCTGTGATATCCTTACGCTGGGCCAGTACCGCCAGCCCGGTGAAAATCAACTGCCGGTGCCGCGATTTATCCTGGAAGAGGGTTTTGAATACTGGCGTGAAGAGGGAATGCGGCTGGGATTTTCCCACGTGTTTTCAGGCTCCTATGTTAGAAGTTCTTACCGCGCCGGGGATGTTTTTCAATCTGACGGGGGGAAACCGACATGGAAAACTGGCGGTTATTAGATACCGGCGCTAACAGTGGAGCAAGGAATATGGCTATTGATGAAGCTCTGCTCCATCATATCATTCGTGGAGACTCCCCTCCGACACTACGAGTCTTTTCCTGGGAACCGGAATGCCTTTCTCTCGGATTTATGCAGCAGGCGGATGAACGACTGGTAACTGACTGTGAGAGATTCGGAATCTCTCTCGTGAGGCGTCCCACAGGAGGATACGCTGTATTGCACGGAGAAGACCTCTGTTACAGTGTGGTGGCAAAAATGGGTGATGGGCCCCTACCCGCGTCCTTACAGTCCGCCAATATGCAAATCAGTCTCTCGCTACGTGCTGCATTACACTGCCTGGGTGTGCCGGCGGAAATATCTGAAACCAAAGAGCGAGAAACGTCATCTTATACAGCGTGCGCCGAAGCCGCTTCACTATATGAGATTACAGTTCGCGGTAAAAAAATAATTGGCAGCGCTCAAATGCAATCCCAAGGACATTTGCTGCAGCACGGTTCGATTGCGTTGAATTTTGACCCAGCCCGGATAGCTACCTTGCTAAACCTGAATCAAGCCGGGGAGCGCGAACTAACGGCGAAAGCAACCGACCTGCGGCAGGCTGGGGGAAGGGTTTTTAGCCGGGAAGAGATTTGTGTTGCGCTGGCTGGCGGTTTTAGCAAGGTCTTTGCAGTGGAGATGCAGCCGGGAGACCTGACGGAAAAAGAGCAACTGACAGCGGAAACAATCCGGCGCGAACATATGAAAAACTTTGTTAGTCAAAGGGGGAAAACCTGTGTATGACGTTATCGTTCTCGGCGGCGGCCCCGCCGGATACGCTGCCGCTATACGTACCGCACAACTTGGAGGAAACGTTCTGCTTGCCGAAGCCGGTAAAGTTGGCGGAACCTGCCTGCACCGCGGCTGTATCCCCTCAAAAGTTTTATATCATGCTGCGTCATCCTATTCCAAAGTAATCGACTATCTATCTCCGGACAACGCTGTCGCTCCGCGGCTAGACAGAATCGCCCAAAGGCAGCGGGAAACTGTGGAGAAACTCTATGCGGGCCTGTGCCGCGTTATCTCAAGTTACGGTATAATTACGGTGAATGGGCACGGAGAGATTATTTCGCCGGGCCTTGTTCGCGTCGGAAGCGCTGAATATCGGGCAAAAAAAATTATCATTGCCACAGGTTCCCGTGAAGCCGGTTTTTCTATCCCGGGAGCCAAGTTTGCCCGCAGCGCGGAAGAGAGTCTGAAACCACCCGCTAAATTGTGTCGCGTCACCGTTATCGGCGGGGGCAATACCGGGCTGGAACTGGCAAGCGCTTATGCATTACTGGGTTTTAAAGTAACCGTTATTGAGAAAGAGCGCAGGATACTGCCGGCTCTGGCTGATGAAGAAATCAGGAATTGGTTAAGCTTTTCCCTAAGGAAGCGTGGCCTTATCATAGATACGGGAGTTACACCCGTAGAAATCCGGCAAAGCGGTCGTGCCCTTACCGTTACTTCAGAAAACGCTGCCGGCACGCTAACTGTTGACGCAGACCTCGTCATTGCGGCGCTAGGGCGCAGACCGAACCTGGATGTACTGGGAGAAGGCCTTGGCGAGTTAAAAAATGCCACTGAGGGTTATATTCAAGTTAATGACAGTATGGAAACTCTTATGCCGGATATTTTTGCCGCCGGGGACGTGACCGGGCCACCGATGCTTGCTCACCTTGCATATGCGGAAGGGATAGCCGCGGCCGATAATGCCATGGGGATCGAACACAAATTAGATCGCTCTGCTGTCCCCCATTTCCTCTCCGCTCATCCTGGGGTGGCTTGGGCAGGCATGACTGAAACGCAAGCGGCCGGAGCGGGACTTAACTGTAGGACAGTCAAATTTCCGTTTGCCGCTAACGCCCATGCAACTATTCTCGGCCAGAGTGAAGGGATGGTTAAAATTGTTGCCCTGGAAGAGACGGGGACTGTGGTCGGTATGCAGATTCTTGGCGGCCGCGCTTCAGAAATGATTATGGAAGGTGTACTTGCCATACAAAATGGCTTACACGTTGATAGAATAGCTAAGACGATTCACCCCCATCCCACTTTTTCCGAGACAATATGGGAGGCTGCCCTTTCCTTTGGGGAAGGTGCCTTACACGGACTTAAGCAATAATAGATAACCAGCTAGGAATTAAGGAGCGAAATATGAACACACAAAATCGTTATCGCTGGGTTATATTAGGTGTTTGTTTTCTGATGTTACTGGTTAATAGTGGGATTGTCTTAAGTTTCGGTATCTTCCTCCGGCCGTTAAGGGCACAGTTCGGTTGGAGCGCCACGCATGTTTCCCTGGTATTGGCATCATTTATGCTAATGCAGGGCCTATTCTCGCCCCGTATCGGTTCTCTGATTGACAGACACGGACCGAGAAAGATCATCATTGTGGGGATTATCTCATTTGGCATCGTCCTCGCCCTTATTTCACGTATGACCGGCTTTTGGCAGTTCGCCATTCTTTACGGTTTATTGGGCGCGATTGCATATACAACAACGACTTTGTTAACAAATGCTGTATTGATTTCAGGCTGGTTCCCGGAGAACCGGGGTCTGGCACTCGGTATTTCCATGTCAGGATTTCCCCTTGGTCCTTTGGCCATAACACCGCTCTTAACATTACTTCTGATACGGTATGATTGGCGAACTGCGATTTTGGCTGCTGCCGGAATAGTCCTGTTCTTCCTTCTTCCACTAGTGTTATTATTGCTGCGGGACGGTCCGGGCCATCTGGCTATCAAGGATGCTTTGCGCAACCCGGACAGGCAATCGTTGGGTGTTCCTGCAAACAACTGGACACTGCTTCGTCTTATCGGGGATCCACGTTACCGGAGACTGGCGGGAGCTTATTTTACCTGTGGTTTTAGTATGGCTCTGATTATGGCGCACTTTCACAATTTCGGCCAGAGCATTGGCTTCCAGTTAACGACTACGGCCCAGGCATTCTCTTTAATGTCACTGTTGGCTTTTATGGGCACCATTACTTCGGGCCGGTTATCAGACATATTGGAGCGCAAATATGTTTTGGCGCTGATCTACCTGTTGCGGGGGACATCCTTCCTGGTCTTTGCCTTTGCTGTTAACCTCGGCAGTTTTTATTTAGGAGCCGTGCTGTTTGGTATCTTCTGGACAGCTACAGGGCCGCTGACGTCTGCACTGAGCGGGGAATGCTGGGGATTGGAATGTATGGGACGGACGTTTGGAGCGGTGTTTCTCAGCCATCAGATTGGTGCCAGCATAGGGCCGATACTGGGAGGCCTCAGCTATGATGCAACAGGCGGCTACAGATTTATTTTCCTCTTGGCTGCGCTGTTGTTATTTGCCGGTTCGATGGCAGTAAGAGGGCTTAGGGTTAGCGTTGACCCGGCACCCCATCAGTTAAGCGGGCTTCCGCTCAAGGGTTAAGCGGAGAAAGGAGATATTATGATAACGTTAACTTTCCTTGGCAAGGAAATAAAAATTTCCGGTGAATTTCTTTATGATTGTGCACGTGACTATTGGGTGTCCGTTAATAAAGAGAAGAATATTGCCACGTTTGGCCTGACTCCAGCCGGTGTACAGAAAGAGGGCGGCTACCGGAGTATAGAATTTACAGTTGATGCCAGTGATCAGATTAGTGCCGGTGACACCATTGCTGTGGCGGTGACAGGAAAGGTGAAATACCTGGAAGCGCCGGCAAGCGGAACGGTTATAGAAGTGAATAAGGCTCTCGAGGATAAAATTTCAGTGATTGAGCAGGCGCCGTATGTATGTTGGTGGCTGGCCAGAATTGAACTATCGGGAACAGGCGCTGATGAGTTCACCAACGTTGAAGAATATTGCGCCGTTCTTGAGGAGACGGATCGGCGTACCATCTCCGGTATAAAGGGTGCGGGGTCTCCAACCTGCAGAAGCGTCTACCAGTCAATCAGGGAACAAAAGGACAAATGCGGCGAAGGCGACTGCTGAAACTAATTAATTGCGCCGTGGCGCAATACGCTTGTGTGGGGAAGCTATGGACGACATCAGAGAAATTCCCACTATGCTGAGTCACAGTTTTATCGTATTCAGAGATTCTTCTGACTAACTGCTATGAAACGGGGGTGTGGACAGTGAGGAATGCGCATGACTTCTGGGGAGAATTTATTGGGACCTTTATTCTAGTATTTTTCGGCTGTGGCGGCATTGCCGTAACTATACTCTTTTCATCACTCACGGGCCTGTTCCAGGTAGCAGTTGTATGGGGAATCGGGGTTAGTCTGGCAATCTATGCGACCCGGCATCTTTCCTGCGCGCATCTTAATCCGGCCGTGAGTGTTGCCATGGTTGCGGCGGGACGGATGTCCGTCAAAAGACTGCCTACGTACCTCATTGCGCAACTGCTCGGATCCATTGCTGCTGCGTTATTACTCTACACAATCTTTTCCGGCTCCATTACCCAGTTCGAGGCGCTAAACGGAATTTTGCGGGGTTCACCGGATTCATTAAAAACCGTAATGATCTTCAGCAGCTTTTATCCGAACCCCGGATCGGTACCGGTGGCGGCCATTGGGGTTCCCGCTGCTTTTCTAGCGGAAATGACCGGCACGTTTATTCTGGTGTTTCTGATTTTTACGCTTACAGACGGCTGTAACCTAGGTCGGCCAGACAACAGTTTAGCCCCGCTTTTTATCGGCCTGACGGTTGCTATGGTGATTGCTGTGATGGCGCCTCTGACTCAGGCGGCGCTGAACCCGGCGAGGGATCTTGGGCCGAGAGTCATCGCATATTTCATGGGTTGGCGGGGAGTCGCTTTCCCGGAACAGATAGGCGGCTATCTCGCAGTCTACATTATTGCCCCCCTTGCGGGTGCGGGACTAGCCGCGATGTTTTTTTCCAAGCTCGTCCGACCACTTATGGACAGTAAGGGTACAGCGGAACGATGTGATTGCCGACCTTAGAAAACGTCCACAACCAGATGATTACTAGAGAGGTGTTACGCCATGACGGATGGCTTATCGCTGGAGAAACGAGCAGACCGGATTCAAAAATCCTGGCAGGGGTTTATTGTCCGAGGGAAAATGGAGTCTTATGTTGTTCGCGATATGATTGCGAGCTCCTGGGAACGCTCTCTGGCTGCAGGTGTTAATCCTTACGGGAATTTACGTTACCTGGTAACCAGTAAAAGCAATACAAATAACCGCAATTTAATTAAAATCAGCAGGCCGTTTTTAGATAACCTGCACACTTTTATCAAGGGTTCGGATTTTATGGTATTGCTCACCGATGATGAAGGAACGATTGTTAAAATTCTCGGAGATCCGGTGATTATGCAAAAAATGAGAAGCTTCCCTTTTTGGGAAGGGGCGAACTGGGACGAGGAAAGCTGCGGCACAAATTGTATCGGACTGGCCATTCGGGAAAAAATGCCGATTCAGGTTTTTGCGTCAGAGCATTTTAACCAGCAACTGCATATAATTGTGGGCTCCGCCGCTCCTTTTTTTAATCCCAGCGGGAAGTTTCTCGGTGTGGTGGCACTGGTCGGGTTTTACAGTGACTTTCACCCCCATACGTTGGGAATGGTTGTAGCTTCGGTTAAGGCGATAGAAAATCAACTGCTGTTCATTGAGGCGAACCAGAGCCTAAAGCGGTCTTATAAAGAAGCCACAACAATTATGGAAGAAATGACGGCTGGGTTAATTTCCGTAGATACACTTGGCAGTATCACCATGCTCAATACCTTAGCGCGCAAAATGTTGGGTATTACCGCTCAGGACTGGCTTGGGAAAAATATAGGCGAACTATTTGGTGAAAAATCGCCACTCATTCACGCTCTGCATGAAGGCAGAGGGTTTTCCGACCGTGAAATTAAAATGAACGATAGTGGTGTCACCAAACGATTTTCCTGCAGCGCCAATGTGATGAAAGACGAAAATAATCAGACGCTTGGCATGGTTGTCACCATTCATGAAGATAAGGCCATCCGGCGACTTGTGAATAGAGCTCTTGGGTCGCAAGCAACGTTTACATTTGACGATATACTCGGCGAGCATGGAACTCTAAAAAAAGCAATTAATGTGGCTATCCGGGCTGCAGCGTCCGATAGCACTCTGCTGATTCAGGGGGAGAGCGGCACAGGAAAAGAAATGTTCGCACAGGCTATCCATAACTCCAGCGAACGAGCTAGAGCCCCGTTTGTAGCCATCAACTGTGCCGGTATTCCGCGGGAGCTGGTGGAAAGCGAACTGTTCGGCTATGAAGCTGGAGCTTTTACAGGTGCTAAAAAAGAGGGCCGTCCCGGAAAATTTGAGTTGGCGCAGGGAGGCACAATCTTTCTTGACGAAATCGGAGATATGTCTCTGGAAACACAGGCGCATTTGCTACGGGTATTGCAGGATAAAACTATAACCCGTCTCAGCGGACAATTTCCGATACCCATTGATGTAAGAGTTATTGTCGCTACGCACCGCGACCTAATTTCCCTGGTGGATGAAGGAACCTACCGACTTGATCTTTTTTACCGGATTAATGTCATTAACTTGAAAGTGCCCAGTTTGCGTGACCGGGGAACGGATGTCCTGTTGCTGGCCCGACTATTTTTGGAGAAAATCAGCGGGAAGATGGGGCTTCCCATTACGCCCGTACTTTCCGCCAAATGCGAAGACAGACTTTTATCATATCCCTGGCCAGGCAATGTCCGTGAGTTACAGAATGTAATTGAACAGGCCATGTTTATATCCAACTTTGCGGCGGAGTTGCGCGAGGAACATCTTCCTGAGAAGCTTCTGAACGGAAGAAAAGAAATGCCCGGCCATCTTACCCAGATGGCTCTGGAGCTTCAGGAGTCTATGCATATCAAGCATACTCTGGACGTTTGCGGGGGAAATATCAGCCGTTGCGCAAAAATACTTGGGATTGCGCGAAATACTCTATACCGGAAAATAGAAAAGTATGATCTCTCGAGGAGGGGTGAAGGTGGAAATTGATTACAATAAAATTTTCACAAGATATGATCTGCAAACCGGAGAAAAGGAGCAGCCGCCTCAGGAACTGTCGCGGGATCCGGGCCTGCGTGAGATTATCGACTGTGTAGTTATGGGCGATATTCAAAATATCACGGAAGTTGTGCAAAAAAATCTTAAGACAAAGGACCCGCTGGAGATTATCTACCGCGCGTTAATTCCTGCCATGGAACATGTGAGCAGGTTGTGGGAAGAAAATATTTTTTATCTGCCACAGACATTGAACTCGTCAGACGCTATGCTGATAGGAATAGAAATATGTGAAAAGAAAATGGGTAAAGCCATAGAGAAAAAAGGTGTGGTAATCACACATACGGCGGAAGGGGATATCCATGATCTCGGCCAGAAAATCGTCAATGCCCAGCTGCGCGCGCAGGGGTATGAAGTTCTGGATCTTGGCAGGGATGTCCCGGTGGAGACAGTCATAGAAGCGGTTAAAAAACAACGACCGCTGATGCTTACCGGAACCGCCGGACTGACAATCAATATGGATGCGTTTCAGCGAATATCAAATCTTCTCCGCGAAGAAGGTTTTGATATTCCCTTCGCGTGCGGTGGCGGCGGCGGTGTCTCACGCAATTATATAAACTCGTTGGAGTTTGGTATTTTTGGCAAAGATGCCCGTGAGGCTCCAAAAATGGCAACTGACGCCCGGGCAGGATTAACCTGGTTGCAAATCAGGGAAAGATATAATGAATAATTGCTCCATTATGGAGCAATGCTCCAAAATGGAGCAGTATGCATGTACGATAAAACAAGCCTTTTCAAATAATCGTTCCATTATGGAACGATTTTGTTTTAATAACTCCCGGTTATCTGGGGTATATGCGCCTAAAGGACGGAAGATTCCGAATTTTAGGACAATGGCATACTTCTTGCAATTAGTCTTATGCAGAATAACCGGAAGGTGATTGATGATCATTAGTAGATCGTATCAATTGTCCGGTGTGTGTTGGAGAACGGAAGCGAAAAAAAGAAAAGGAGGAAGTTGATGATGGCTAAATATACCAAAATGGCTTATGACAGTGCTGAAGAAATGATTTTTGGAACGGCTAAATTTCCTGTAAAGTATGGCAGGGACTTTGAGGTTGGAGGAGGGATTGTCTATCCCGAATTAGTCCCGCACCCCAGGCCCGGTTCCGAAGAAACAAAGAAAAGCCTGATGCGGGAATATGAACGGATGGTCAATGACGCTCTGGAGCGCGCTGTCAACCTTGGCTTTCCGGGTATCCAGATTGAGCTGGAACATGTTTGGCAGATGACTAAGAACCCAGATTGGGGCGGCGATATTGCCGGGCAGACTAGAAAGCAGCAGGAAGACTTTTACCAGAAATACGGGCTCAAGAGTGCTATCAGGGCAACGATCGCTGATAACAGGAAACCGGATGAGGAAAATATCCGAGACTGCAAATCGCTTGAACTGGCGCTGAAAACTTTCGAATCAAGCGCGGCTAACGGAGCAGACAACCTGTCTATGGAAAGTGTCGGCGGCAAAGAAATTTCCGACTACTGCATCGTCCGTCAGGATATCCGCGGTGTTCTTTTTGGCATCGGTGTTCTTGGCAGCAGGGATATGGAGTTTATGTGGAAGAAGATTGTTGACATCGCCAACAAGTACGGTGCTACCCCAGGCGGTGACACCGATTGTGCTCAGGCCAACGTCGCTATGTTTATGGCCGGCGGCATGCTCGATAAATCTGTACCCCACACATTTGCGGCAGTTACCCGGGCTATCGCCGCCGGGCGGACACTGACCGCCTATGAAATGGGGGCAAAGGGTCCGACAAAGGATTGCGCCTATGAAGATCCCATTATCAAGGCAATTACAGGTATCCCCATCTCTACGGAAGGAAAGAGCTGCGCCTGCGCCCATGCCGATCTGCAGGGCAACCTAATCGCAGCGGTCTGTGACCTGTGGAGCAATGAAGCGGTAGAATACCATGATATGTTTGGCGGCACCACTCCCGCGGTCTTTACGGAAATTCTGGGCTTCGACGTGGCTCTGATGAACACGGCGATCGCTTTGGGGAAAGCAAAAGACTTGCAGGAAATGTTTATAAACTCAGATCTTTACCGCGACCCACACAGCTTTGTGGTCGCTCCTCATAATGCTTACCAAATCGGACAGGCGTTGGTGGCAAACAATACAGATTACTACAACCGTGCCAGGGCGGCTGCTGTGAAATCGGCCCAGTTAATTTTGGCCGACGGAAAAATGTTGCTCTCCAATTTCGAAAAGGAAGTACTCCAGAAGACTCTGCGTGAATTGGAAAGCTTCCCCGACAAAGAGAGTGACTTTATTGACCAGTGCGTAAACGCTTACAAGAAAGTGATTCCGGGCTTCAACCCTGCCAACTATGGGCTGTAAAAATTCAAATGGAACAGGAGGAAATAAAAATGGCGACTGTCGATTTAAATAGTGTGTTTGTACGATATGACCTGAAAAAAGAAGTGATTGAGAAATCTGTTTCCACCAGCAAGGATGTACTGTTGCAAGCAGTGATTACTGCTGTGGTGGACGGCGATGAGGATGCAATTCCCGGTGCCGTTAATGCTGCGTTCGCAGCCCATGACCCCATGGATATCATTAAGGACGGCTTGGTTAAAGGAATGGCGGAAGTCAGCCGCCTGTGGGATGAGGGTGTCTACTTCCTGCCCCAGACCATTATCTCCTCTGATGCCATGCTGGCCGGCATAGAAATCTGTGAAGAGAAAATGGGCAAAGCAATGGATAAGAAGGGTGTCGTAATCACACATACAGCGGAAGGCGACATCCACGACCTCGGCCAGAAAATTGTGAACGCCCTCTTGCGGGCCAATGGTTTTGAAGTCGTTGATCTCGGCAAAGATGTTCCGGTGGACGATGTCATCAGCGCGGTGAAAAAGTACAAACCCGTGATGGTCACTGGAACAGCGCTCATGACCACAACAATGACCGCTTTTAAGAAAATAGCGAGCCGTCTCACCCACGACCATAATGAATTGCCGTTCGTCTGCGGTGGCGGTGCTGTTTCTTTGGAGTATGTAAACAGTTTTGACACGGGCATCTGGGGTAAAGACGCCCAGCAGGCACCCGGTATGGCGGAGGACGCCGTATCCGGTAAGAGCTGGAGTCAGATTAGGGAAAAATACAACGGATAGTTAAGGGGGTGCGAGGCCGTGATTATCGATGTTGTAATCGGATTTCTCGGAAGCGGCAAGACAACGTTTATGCTTGGGGTAATCACGGCCTTATCGCACCAACAGAAACTGGCTGTCATCGTTAACGAATTTGGCGACATCGGGATAGACGGGACAGTTCTTAAAGAGTACGATGACACGGAAGTTGTGGAACTCGCCAGCGGTTGTATCTGCTGTTCGTTAAGTAAAGACCTGGTTGCGCAGGTAGAGATGATTGCGTGCCGCTTTGCTCCCGACCGTCTGCTGATCGAACCTTCCGGTGTAGCCACGGTAGCCAGCCTGCTCATGGCGCTGCGCAGTCTGAAGCTTGAACAATATGTTGATGAAATTCGGATTATCTGCATTCTTGACGCCGTTAACTTTTCAGAGTTTTATACACAAAATCGCCTTTATGTGGAAGCTCAGCTCCGGGCTGCCAGCCTTGTAATCATCAATAAAGCAGACTTGAGTACCAAAGAAGCGGTGGTGGAAGTCAGAGAACTGGCAGCAAGTCTGAACGCTAATGCGGTAATTGTGACCACAACGTATTGCCGTGTTTTGACCGCGGATTATCTGAGTCCGAGGGAAATTCCCGAAAATTTTATCGACGGGAACATCGACGCGGGTACGGGTCAGTCGCCTGTGGCGCACGGTCTGGAAAAGATTAGTATGCCATGTAACGGTTCCCTGCGTTTTGCGGCATTGGACGAATTTTTAAGAGATCTGCAGCGCGGTGAGTTCGGAAATATCCTCCGCGCCAAGGGTATCGTTCATACCCGGGAGAGGGGGTGGGTTTTGTTCAATCTCGCTTCCGGCTATATCTCGTTTGCTCCGCTTAGGAAACCTCAGACGGCCGGCAAGATTTTTGTCCTGGGAAACCAACTGGCTAGAGATGCTTTTTTTGCAAGCTTAGACGCATGCGATGGTAAGGAGGCGAGCCGATGAAAAAAATCGGGATCGCTCTTGACCTGGGAACCAGCGGCTTTCGGGGCCAGGCCATTGACCTGGAAACCAAAAGAATTTTAAAAACTGTGATGACAGCGCGTCACCCGTTGCCCGGCGCCAATGTGATTGATCATCTTAATTTTGCTATTGATGCGGGTAGCGATGCGGCGCACCAAATTATTATCATTACGATTAACCAGATTATCGGTCTGTTACGTTTGCCCGGACAGGTTATAGAGCGTCTTGCCGTCTGCGGGAATCCGATTCAGCTCTCTCTCTTTGAAAATATTGAAATCCGGGATCTCGCTTATGCGGGTGAAAATAAAAAGCGCCTGCTTGGGATTGTCCCACCCGACCGTGGCAGCAAGGAGTATCCGGCAAGCCATTTTCCGGAGCTTGACATAAATAAAGACTGCCATGTTTTTATTCCTCCTGCGGTAGAGCATGAAATCGGCGCTGATGCCCTGGCTATGCTTGTACTGTCGGGAATCTTGGAACAGAAGGAAATCTGTCTTGCCACCGACTACGGAACTAATGCGGAGATGGCCCTGAAGGTAGGGGATAAAATTTTTACGGGCTCTTGTGCGGCTGGGCCCGCCCTGGAAGGCCAGCATATCGAGAGTGGAATGCTGGCGGCACCTGGTGCCATTGCCGACATCCACCCTGAGGGCACCGGCCATCGCTGCCTTGTGCTGAATGAGGAGATGCAGCCGGAGGAAGGCGACCTAGTTTCCCTTGAATCAGGCGCAGTTCTGGCTCGGGGGAAGCTTACAGCCAAAGGTGTGACAGGAACTGGGGTCGTCGCTGCGCTTTCCCGCGGCTTTGATACCAACCTGATCCGCCTGCCGTATATTAATACTCCAAGTACCTATCTTCACCTAGCAAATGGTATCCGTTTTGGCGAGGATGATCTTCTTGAGGCGGGTAAAGCGATTGGCGCGCTGCGAGCGGGATACCTAACGCTAACCGCCGAGGCGGGAATTGCTGTTGAAGATATTAATACAGCCTATATGGCTGGCGCTTCCGGTACCTATGTAGACGCGGTAAAAGCAATGCGTATCGGTATGGTACCGCCCAGGGTTAAGGAAATCCACCAGGTCGGCAATACATCGCTGACCATGGCCCGGGAAATTGTCCTGAATCCAGCACGCTTAAGAGAATTGGACGGTATTGCCGGGCAATTACGCGCAAGCCACTGTATGTTTGGCAATTCCAAAGTATTTGAGAAGGCGTATCTTCTGGAACTTTCCTATTGGACAGAAGGAATGCCCTGGGAGCAGTATGAAAAATTCTCTAAAATGTATCGTCTCCCCGCTTTACCGCAGCCGAAAACAGGCACCTGTGCTGTTACTAAAGTACCACGCGATATTTTAGACGTTGGCGCGGCAGGGGTAGTAACTATTGAAAAAGTCGGTTTTGAAAAGAAAAACGAGGTAGAGGGATGCATATCCTGTGGTCACTGCATAAAAGAATGTCCTGAACGGGCACTTCAGATTGATGATAAAACAATAACCATGCGCATGGATTATTGCAGTGGCACTGCCTGCCGGCGCTGTGAGCATGTCTGCCCTGAAAAGGTTTTCCAGCTGAATACGTTCTGGTTATAAGCCAGTGACAGCAGCATAATAAGGAGGAATGGAAAATGTCGGAGATGTCTAACAGAGAGCGTTTTTTAGCAAAGATGGCTGGACAGGAAACAGACCGCACCCCTGTGTTTTGTGCGGACCAGACAGCCACGTACGAACAAATGGAGCATTTACAGGCCTTCTGGCCGGAGGCCCATTGTAAAGCAAAGGATATGGCGACACTGGCATCCGGAGCTTATCACATGCTAGGCTTTGACGCCGTCCGGGTTCCCTTCTGTCAGACGATTGAAGCGGAAGTTCTTGGCTGCACGCCAAAACATGCAGGTAGGGAAGGGCTACCAAGCATTGACGTGCATCCTTTTAAAATCGGTGACCCTGTAAAACCGTTGCCTGATAATTTTCTAGAGCTGGGCAGGATTCCAGAGTTGATCAACGCGGTTAAAATGCTTAAAGAGGAAGTGGGAGATAAGGTTGCCGTAATCGGCGGCATTATTGGGCCATATAGCATTGCCGCCAGTCTGGTGGGTGTTATAGATATTCTAAAAATGTCATTTAAAAATCCTGAAAAACTGGTGCCTTATCTGGATTTGGCCGAACAGGCCGGAACCGCTTTAGCTCAGGCACTGGTAGAGGCTGGCGCAGATGTAATTTGTATTGAAGACATGATGGCATCTATGGATATGATCAGCCCTAAAATTTATAAAACCAGCGTCGCCCCCTGGGAGACCAGGCAGATCAAGTCTATTTCCGTGCCAGTCATTCTGCATATCTGCGGCAATCTGGATCTTATTATCGACGATATCGCCGAAACGGGAGTTACGGCAATCAGTGTGGAACCGAAAGTGGACGCGCCAGCAGCCAAGGAGAAGTTAAGTAAATATGACCGTTTTATACCATTAATCGGCGGAGTCGATGCCGTCACCACACTTTATTCCGGTAGCCCCGAACAAGTTGCCCAAGTTACCGTAGATGCTATTAATCAAGGGTATGATATGATTGCTCCCGGTTGCTCAATTCCGCCAGGATCAACACTGGAAAACCTGAAAGCTATGGTCATTGGCGCTCAGCGGCAAAAAGCTGATTAACTACTTGCGGATTACTCACTCCTATGCAAGCAACTCCCAACAGGCGTCGGGGGTTGCTTGTGCTATTTAAGGTTTTATTATTTTTTTGTTTTGTCGGCAGGAAATGAAGTGCTATAGCTAGAAAAATAAGAATATTCATGCAAAATGGGGAGGCGCCTGAGAATGAACGAAGATTTAATGATGCTTGCCAGAAATAAGGCGGGTGAAAATTTTAAACAAGGTTATAACTGTGCCGAAGCGCTGTTTAGGGCTTACTTAGATATTCTGCCCAATGATTTTAGCCCCGAGGTGGCACGCATTGCCAGCACGCTTGGCGGCGGTCTGGGGCGTTCGGGCTGCTCCTGCGGCGCACTAACCGGTTCGGAACTGGTCTTAGGGATGTTGGCGGGCAGAGACACCCAAACAGACGACTTAAACCGTATTTACCAGCTTTCAGGGGAACTGCACGATCGGTTTAAGGAGAAATTCGGTAGCACCTGTTGCCGAGTCCTTAATAAAGAAGACTACCAGAGTCAGGATCATTTCCGTCGTTGCCTGAAGATAACCGGCGGTGCATCCATGCTCCTGATGCAGTTTCTTCAGGAGAAAAACTTACTAAACGGACGGTTGGATCAAATGATAGCAGAAATGAAATAACGGCAAAAAAAGCCGGAGCGTACGCTCCGGCTTTAGAGTTTGTGACAAACTGTACATAAGTGGTACCACGGTACCGATCTAAATTCCTCAGCCCCCACCCTGGAAACCGATTTCCATCAGTTTGCCGTCCTTGACAATGACAGGGACCTTAGTTGCTTTAAATGTTTCCGTAACAGTGTTATGCCCATCTTTGTCAGTAGAAACGTTTACTTCCGTAAAGGGAATCCCTTCCTTTGTATAATGCTCCATGGCTGCCTTACAGTGCGGGCAGCCTGTCTTGGTGTAAATCAATAAATCGGACATGGTGCACCCCCTTGCTAAGAACTTATTATTAGTTTACAATGATTGGCATAACGATGCAAGCTGAAAAGAATAGGGGGCATCCTATGGCAACACAACTCACGCAACTAAAAGGTACCAGCTACTATATTCCTGGTGCGGTCAATACCGGAGTTATTGTTGAGGGCAAAGATTGTTTGTTAATTGATACCGGTCTGGATCGTCAAGCCGGTAAACAGATTTTACGTTGTCTGGAAGAAGAGGGGCTTACCCCCAAAGTAATTATTAATACCCACTCCCATGCTGATCATTACGGCGGGAATGCGATTATTTGTAAACAAACCGGTGCCAAAGTTTTTGCCTCGTCCCTGGAAAAGGCAGTCATTGAAAATCCGTATCTGGAACCTTTTTACCTTTTCTCGGCTGCCCCGGTCAAAGATTTAAGCACCCGCTTTCTAATGGCCCAGCCCTCCCCGGTGCATGGTGTGCTGGAAGCAGGGGTTTTTGACAGCGACGGTTTTCATGTTGAGATTATTCATCTGCCCGGCCACAGTCCGGAGCAAATTGGCGTTGTCAGTGGAGACGGCGTCTGTTTTACTGCCGACGCGTATTTTGCCCCGTCTATCCTGGACAAGTATGGATTACCCTACTGTGCTGATATTACTTCTGCACTGCAGACGCTGAACACACTGTGGCAGAGCGACTACGACCTTTACCTCCCGTGCCACGGGGAACCGGAAGTAAAAGCAACGGAAACAATCTTAAAAAATGTAGGAGTGATAGAAAGAGCCCTGGAGCAAATTTTAGTCATTCTCTGTGATGGGGGAAGAACCAGGGAAGAAGTATTGGCAGCGTTTATGATACAAAATAACCGTGAATTAAACCCGGTGCAGTATGTGCTTAACCATGGTGCCATCACCGCCTGTCTTTCCCACTTGCATTTGATTAGTAAGGTCGGGTATCATTTCCAGGACGGCAAAATGCTCTGGGAAAAGACCACGGGGCAGACCTGTTCCCCCTTTGGGTGAGGAACACGCCTTTAAACCTGAGTGCAGGTTTTAACGATTGATGAACAGTTGCTAATGGTCTCATAATAAATGTAGCAGTTACGGAGGTTGAAATGAACCAGGAAGAAAGAATTATTACGCGTATTGCTGCCGACATCGGCTTACCGTCTCAACGGATTGCCAAAGCGGTTGCTTTACTGGATGAAGGAAATACGGTTCCCTTTATCGCCCGTTACCGTAAAGAAGTAACAGAGGGGATGGATGATGAAGAGCTTCGCATGTTGGCTGATAAACTAAATCTTTACCGAAACCTAGAGAAGAGCCGGGAAGATATTCTCAGATTTTTATCAGAGCAAGGGGTACTGACGGCGGAACTTGAAGCCTCTGTTACTACAGCCAACACCGCCACGGAACTGGAAGACATTTATCGCCCGTACCGACCGAAGAAACGGACCCGGGCCACCATTGCCAAAGGAAAAGGACTGGAACCCTTAGCTCTGGCCCTACTTAAAGGCATCCAAGATCCCGGCACGGTAGCGGAATCATACATAAACGATGAGGTGCTCACAGCAGAGGACGCGTTGGCAGGGGCCCGGGACATTATTGCTGAAGTGATTTCTGATGAACCGCAACCAAGAAAAGAGATCAGGAATTTACTCTTTAACCGGGGGTTGATTGTCAGCCGTGCAAGCAAGCAGGAAGAAAGCCCCTATGAAATGTATTATGATTACAGTGAACCGATAAAAAAGGTACAACCTCATCGGGTTTTAGCCATGAACAGGGGAGAACAGGAAAAATTTCTCCATGTTAAAATTGAATTTTCCGATGAGCTTGCTTTGAGTGTTCTGGAAAAGTTTTATCTTCGCAATATCAATTCAGATGAAGCAAAAGAACACGTTTTAGCCGCAATCAAAGACGGCTGGAAACGTCTCTTATTTCCGTCTCTGGACAGAGAAGTAAGAAATGAACTGACATCCCGGGCAGAAGAGCAAGCGCTAAAAATATTTAACGCAAATTTAAAAGGCCTGTTGCTAACGCCACCCATTCCGGAAAAGAGGATTTTAGGTCTGGATCCGGGATACCGGACAGGGTGCAAATTGGCCTGTATTGATGAAACAGGGAAGCTGCTGGAAACGACCGTTATCTACCCTACACCACCCCATAATAAAATAGAAGCGTCTGCCGCCGTAGTAAAAAAACTAATTGAAAAACATGATTTGAACACAGTGGCCATTGGCAACGGCACAGCCGGACGGGAGAGCGAGGAATTTATTGCCTGGGTTATTGCAGAGATGAACCGTGATATTGAATATACAGTAGTTAACGAGGCGGGTGCCAGTATTTACTCAGCATCCAAGCTGGGCAGTTCCGAGTTTCCCGACTTGGATGTGGCGGAACGAAGTGCTGTATCAATATCACGCCGTGTGCAGGATCCTCTGGCTGAACTGGTTAAAATTGATCCCCGCTCTATTGGTGTGGGTCAGTATCAGCATGATGTAAACCAGAAGAGACTGGAAGAAGTGTTAACCGGAGTGGTGGAAGACTGTGTCAACCAAGTCGGCGTAGATTTAACGACTGCTTCAGCACCTTTGCTGGAAAGGGTGGCCGGTGTTAATAAAACAATCGCCGCAAATATTGTTGCATTCAGGGAAGAGCATGGGGCATTTACATCGAGAACGGATTTAAAAAAAGTCGCGAAACTTGGACCCGCATCATTTAAACAATGTGCAGGGTTTCTGCGTATTCCTAATGCAGAAAATTACCTTGACAGAAGTGCCGTACACCCGGAGTCCTACAAAGTTGCTGAAAAATTAATAAGACTGATGAAGATTTCTTATACTGACCTTGGTAATCCTCAGGCCATTCCTGCAGTGAATATTAAAGAAACCGCGCTGGAGCTAGGTGTGGGGGAGCCAACACTCCATGACATAGTTGAGGAATTTAAAAAACCGGGCAGGGACCCCCGGGAAGATGTTCCAAAACCGATTTTCAAAAAAGGGGTTCTCCATCTCAAAGATTTGAAAGCAGGGATGGAACTCACCGGAGTTGTCCGCAACGTCGTTGATTTCGGTGCGTTTGTAGATATTGGCGTTCATCAGGACGGGCTGGTACATATCTCTCAGCTTGCTGAGAAGTTTGTAAAACACCCGCTGGATGTGGTTCAGGTCGGCGATGTTGTCAACGTCACAGTACTGTCCGTGGATGTTCATAAAAAAAGGATAGCCTTAACATGCTTAGGAACAGGCTAAGGTACATATTTTCCAATGAGAATATGTTGACCTGGCATCACACTGAAAGCCAAAAAGAAGAACTCGGGAAACTTGCGGCACAAAAAGGGAAAGCTCTTGCGGAGCTTATTAGAGAGGCTATTGATATGTATATAGTTGAAAACAAATTGAAAACTGAAGACCATATCATTGAAACAAGCGGATTATGGAAAGACAGAGATGATATCGACTCAGAAGAATATATAACAAGTTTACGGCACGAACTTAATTTACGCTTAGAGGATAATTCACTATGATGACTTTATTTGATACAAATATTCTTATAGATCATCTAAAAGGCAAAAAAGAGGCTACGCTTGTACTGCAAAACTGTATTAACAACAAAATATTGTTAGCATGTTCGGTGATAACCAGAATAGAACTCTTAAGCGGTATGCGGACAGGTGAGGAAAGTAAGATATAGAAGTAGTCAAACCTTATTAATTACACCTGACAGAAAAGCTCTCGTTCTTTTATTAGTCTTTACTCAGTTCCAAGAGAGTTGTTGATAAGACGAATATACTCTGTTGCCATTTCCTTTAACTTCGGAATAGTTGCAAATACAATATCGTCCTCGATTTTGTCATATTCATGGACGATTCGGTTACGCATGCCGGTACAAGGTGCTAACTCTTCTGCGAACTGTTGCGGCAGATAACCCAGCCTTGCCATAATTTCAAACGAAACATAGTAGTCTTTGGGAGGCGGTTGCTTTTCTTCTGCGATGATCATTGAGTTAATATCAACCATACTTTCCACAATTAATTGTACCAGTCGCTCACCGGTTCGCTTAATAAAATAGTTGCCAGTATAATCATTAATAGTATAGTTTGTCAGCGGCCCTATTTCCTTAAGGTACTCAGTTAGATTAGTTAACTTTCGGCGGATAACATGACTTTGTTCCAAGTGCAGCCCCTCCAGTAAAATCTTTTAAATACCAATCAGCGAGTCGATAAATTTTTTGCATATCATGATGTTTTTTAACAGTATCGGCAAAAAAACGCAAGTAAACTTCCTTGTCCGGACAGTACAGAATTTCGCAACGGGAAAGAATTTGAAAGTTTAAGAGAGGATCACTGTGATTTAGTACAGCTATATCTAGTTTGTAGGTAGGAAAGAGCGGCATGAGGCCCTGAACGATTTGCTGATAGTTATAATCGCCATCTTTAAATAAAATTCCTAAGTCTACGTCACTATTCTCCCGAAACCTGTCTGATGCACGAGACCCAAACAAGAGAATCATGGCAACATTATTTTTTTTGCTAAAAGTTTCAAGAGCAGGCATGTCCAGGTTCATATGATCACCTCACAGTGCTTGTAAAAATTTGGTTAACCACTTTAATTATATTATATATGCTATGAGAAGAAAAGCAAAAATAGAGGCAAGGACAATAAAACCTGTCCCTATGCCACTATACCCAAGCTCTTTGATCAAGGCAAACCCACAATTGATAAGGATACCACAAAAAACCCCACAGAAAGACAACAAGAGTGAGAAATAATACATATTTTCCAGTTGTGATTTTCCACCCCGCAGGGTATAATATGTGCGAACACATGTTTGCATGCGGGGTGGTTTTTTATGTCATTTATCCATTTACGGGTTCATAGTGAATACAGTTTTTTGCGTGGCGCCTGCCGTCTGGAGGCGCTGGTGGACCATGCCCTGGAGCTGGGCATGCCTGCGGTGGCTCTGACCGATTACAATGTTCTGCACGGTGCCGCCCGCTTTACTGAGATTGCCAGGCGTAAAGGGATTGTGCCAATCCTCGGCGTCGAATTCCGCCTGCCTTCGGGATTACCCCTGGTACTACTGGTCCGGGACACCTCCGGTTGGGAGAACTTATTGCTGTTAACAAACCATGTGCAGTTGTCACGCCATCCCACAGTTTTGGACCTGCCGGCTTTAGGCCTTTATCATAAAGGACTGAGTGCGGTGCTGCACGCCCAGGGAGATGATGTGACACTCTCGGCAGACGTCACTCCCCGTGCCGTTGCTGCGGAGCTACAAGCGTTGTACCCTGTATTTGGCAGCGAACTCTTTATGGGGCTGGAGGACGCTGGGGTAAACGGCACGGTTCAGTTTAACCGGTTGCTGGCCGAGTTGGCATTGGCAAAAGGAGTACCGCTCCTAGCCACTCATAATGTCCATTATGTCCTGCCCGGTGATGACACAGCATACCGAATGGTGAACTGTGTACGGGATGGCAGGCCCCTGGCCGGTACATACCGGTCGTTTTGTACAGGATATGATTTAAAAAGCCCCGCTGAAATGCAGGATCGCTTTGCCTCTTATCCCGGGGCATATGAAAATACACTGCGTTTAGCCCGACGCTGCTCCTTTATATTGGAAGCAGGCCCTGTTCATTTACCTGTATTTACTCCGCCCGGCGGGGAAAGCGACAAGTCATGTCTGCGGCGGCTTTGTTGTGAAGGATTAAGACATAAAGGGATCAAGACGACGGCAGCCCGACGTCGGCTTGCTTATGAAATGTCTGTGATTCATAAAAAAGGGCTGGCATCTTATTTTTTAATTGTCCATGATCTTGTGGGTTTCGCAGAACGTTCCGCTATTCCCGTGGGCCCTGGCCGGGGTTCGGCTGGAGGAAGTCTGGTGGCTTATCTTTTGGGAATTACCAGGGTGGACCCTTTGGCTCACGGCCTCTATTTTGAGCGTTTTTTAAGCGAAGACCGGACCGGCTTTCCCGATATCGACCTGGATGTATGCCAGCGCCGTCGGGATGAGCTTCTCACATATCTGCGCTCCCGGTACGGCAAAGAGCGGGTCGCCCAGGTCAGCACCTTCAGCACTCTGGGGGCCCGGGCCGCCGTCCGTGAAGTAGGCAAAGTATTGGATGCCACCGGTGACAAAATTGCTGCCGTCGCTGAAGCGCTGCCCTATTATTCGGGCCAGGGAGGAATTGAGGCCGCAGTCCGCCAGTATCCGGAGTTTCGTTCATCGCTATTGCGGGGAGATTCTTCCCGTACCCTTCTCAACGGTGCCAGCCAACTGGAGGGTCTCTGCCGCCACCTGTCTACCCATGCCAGCGGAGTAATCCTCGGTGTGGACGACCTGACACGGCTGGTGCCGCTATGCCGCGGTGCTTCAGGTGAAGTGCTTACCCAGTGGGATAAAGACGATGTGGAAGCGCATGGCTTTCTAAAAATAGACATCCTCGGTTCCCGGAACCTTACCGTGATTCAGGATACACTGACTTTCGTCACGGAAAGGCGGGGAAGCGCTCCTACAACGGAAGAGATTCCCCTTAATGACAAAGAGACCTTTGCCGCATTGCGACGGGGAGAAGGGTTGGGGTGTTTTCAACTGGAGAGTACGGGCATGCGACGGATTTTACGCAGACTGGCACCGGAACGGCTGGATGACCTTATCCACCTGCTTTCTCTGTACCGCCCCGGACCGTGGGAAAGTGGCATGGTGGAGACGTTTATCGCCCGCAGGCACGGCGTGGAAAAAGTTTCCCAAATTCATCCCGCCTTAGCACCAATCCTAGATGACACCTACGGCGTTGTCCTTTACCAGGAGCAGGTCATGCGCATCGCCAATGAAATAGGCGGGTACACGCCGGGGGAAGCAGATCGCCTGCGCCGCGAAATGACCCGCCGCTCCCCACTACTGCAGACACAGTACCGGGAAACGTTTATTGCCGGCGCTGCACAGAAGGGGATTGGCTGCAAAGAGGCTACGGATATATTTGACCACCTCTGCCGCTTTGCAGGGTACGGCTTCAATAAAGCTCACTCAGCCGCCTACGCTCTGGTGTCCTATTGGACGGCCTATCTTAAATATCATTATCCTGTTGAGTTTTATGCCGCATTGCTGTCAAGCGGTGCCGGTTACTACGGACCCGCAGTATATGTCCAGGAAGCGCGTTCCAGAGGTATTACAGTCTTGCCACCCCATATTAATGGGAGCGGCCTGATGTTTACGCCTGAAGAGAATGCGATCCGGGCTGCGTTGCCTTTAGTCCGGGACCTGGGGAGCAGAGGTGCAGCCGCCATACTGACTGCCCGACAAAGCGGCCCCTTCCACTCTCTGGCCGATTTTTGCCGTCGGGTAGGGCGGGGATTGCTGCGACGTAGTGCGTTGTCCAATATGGCTAAAGCAGGAGCATTCGACGGCTTAGGTCTAAACCGGCGCCAAACTTTGGCATCACTGGATGACGTTCTTAAACACGCAGATAAGGTGGCTGGGCAACTTAGTATATTTGACTTACTGCCGCAAGAAGAAGAAACGCCCCAGGCGGATGCGCCGGCCTATACGGTGGAAGAGATTGTTGGCGCCGAGCTGGAGAATCTGGGCATGGCATTGACAGCACATCCGCTTACCGTATTTACAAGTAAACTCACAGGGATATCCCGCACTCCACTGTCTAAGTTGGCAACATTACCGCCAGAGCGGGACGTGACCGTGGCCGGCGTGGTGGTGGGCCGCTCCCGGCGCCGCTTAAAACGGGGCGGGGTCATGCTGACACTGTATCTCTCCGATGAGAGCGGTTTCGCCGAAGCTGTTTTCTTCCCGGAAGCTTACAAACGCTGTTTTTACCGCCTGGATGCTCGGGGAATTCTGGTGACCGGAAAAACCACAGCTGATGGGGATTGCATTATTGCCGAACACATCACACCTCTTGCCCCGTTACCCTAAGACAAAGGGGAGGAGATCAGGCCGATAGCGACGAATTAAACCGTAAGAGATGATAAAGGAGCTGCCGCCTTGAATAAAACCGTAGAACTATGCCAAACCTTAGATGAACTAAAGCAGATATGCCTGTCCTGCCAAAACTGTGAACTGGGAAAGACCCGTCAACGTGTTGTTTTTGGTGAAGGACCCTCCGATGCTGAGATATTTTTTTTAGGCGAGGCACCTGGCGCCCGGGAAGATGAGACCGGCCGTCCTTTTGTGGGCCGGGCTGGTGATTTGCTTACTGAATTATTTGCAAAGGCGGGGATAGACCGTCAGCGTGTTTTTATTACCGGATCCTGTAAGTGCCGGCCTCCCAAAAACCGGAACCCGCGTAAACCGGAACTAAACGCCTGCCGCCCGTTTCTGGAACGGCAGTTAGCAATCATTAAGCCCAAGGTCGTGATCTGTTCGGGACTGGTAGCCGCACATAATATCTTAGATCCCAAAGCTCGCATGGCAGATGTGCGGGGGCGCTGGTTCGACCAACAGCATTACCGGATTCTCCCCACATATCATCCGGCAGCTGTACTGCGGGGTACAGTCAAAGCAGAATTGCTTGTTGAGGACTTTCAACAGGTAGCGGCTTCTTTGCCCAATGTGTAAGTATTAAAAATTCCTTACATTTGGAATTTTTTGAAGGAAATTAGACAGATTAAAGATAATAGTAACTGTGAAAGATTTACGTGAAAGGGGAGTCGTTCAAATGACACTAAAGGAAACTAAAACGGAGAAGAACTTAAAGGCTTCGTTTGCTGGGGAGTCACAAGCACGTAACAAGTATACTTATTATGCTGATATTGCCCGCAAGGAGGGTTATGAGCAAATTGCCGCCATTTTTGAAGAGACGGCTAACCATGAAAAAGCCCATGCCCGTCGTTCCTTAAATTTCTTAGGGGGAGTCGGTAAAACAGAAGAGAACCTGCAAGCCGCAGCCGGCGGGGAACATTATGAGTGGGATGAAATGTACAAACAATTTGAGGAAGAAGCCCGTGAAGAAGGATTTACCGAGATTGCCGACTTCTTTGCCGCCGTAGCCAAAGCTGAAGAAGCTCACGAAAAACGTTACCTGGCGCTGCTGGAAGATCTAAAAGAGGGCAAAGTCTTTAAAAAAGAAGAAGAAGTGCTCTGGAAGTGCCGCAATTGCGGATACGCAGCAGCTGCCTGGGAAGCACCCCATGTTTGCCCGGCCTGCGCCGTCGGCCGTAAGTTCTTCGAAAAAGCAGACGCATACTACGCCAAAGGAAGAATCTAACGCAAAAAAATCAGGCCACAACGGCCTGATTTTTAATTTTGCAACCCCGGGGACGGTTCTGAAATTGCAAAAGTAAAGTATAAAGTATAAAAAACAGTCCCTGTTGCAGAAAGGTTTGCAACTCCAGAACCGTCCCCGGGTTGCGAGTTATTGATTTTTGGTCTCAACAGGGGTTTCTAAGCAAACCTCACAGCGAGGCAGTTTATCAATGAGAAACATGCCGGCTGTGATGACTGCTGCGAACAGGAGTGCAGTCAGCAAAGGGGAGAGACCGAGAAGTCTGTTGAAGGTGAGCGGACCTAAGTTTCCTCTTTCAATCAGGGGTTGTAACGGATCGTGCAGGAATGTGTATGAGAGTGTCCCTACCAGTGCCCCGGCCAGAACAAAAAAAGCATCTTTTTTGCCTTCGGCCATTGCTCCGAAAATTGTACCAGGGCAATAGCCTGCCAACGCGAATCCTACGCCGAAGATCAGACCTCCGATGATAACGCCGGGATGAAATTCGAGGACGGTGATGATGCCGATTCCAAATGCATGTAAAGTAAAAATGCCGATCAGAGAAACAGCTATGGAGAAAAACATAAACTGGGCAATTCGCAAGTCCTGCAGGCGGAGCATTTTTAGGATATTGTCATATTCCGTTGCGCCAACGCGCTGCAGAATGTAGCCGAACGCGATACCGGCCAAGAGCCCCCAGAGTAGCATCAGTGATTCCTCCTTTGCCTAAAGATAAGCAGTGCAGTAGGAATTCCCGTGGCAAAAGCGGCGAGTCCGAAAGTCAGGCCGCTGACAGCCAGACGGCTGGTGCCGCTGATTACGTGACCACTGGTACAACCTCCCGCCAGCCGTGTCCCTAACAAGAGCAGCACTCCCCCGATAAACCCCTGCATGTAGCGGAGCCAGTAGCGGTTACCGAAACGTGCTTTCCATGTGTCGGGGATAGCGGGTCCGGCGCCGCCGCCCGTTCGTCTCCGGGCGATAAACGTACCTATAAAAATGCCAAGTACAACCATCATCTGCCAGTCTACGTGAAGGTAGGTTGACATTAAAATAGCAGGGTCAACCGGCCTTGTATCACAGCCGCACGAATGTGTCAGAAACGTAGACAGTGCCAGATTCGGAGAAATATATTCTGTCATTTTGATCACAGTTTTAACATAGGTATCCGATGTCCCAAGACGCTGCCCCTGGAAATAAACCAGAGTGTTTAAAACACCAAGGATCACACCGCCCTTAATCCAGGACCATCTGCTTGCCTTCAAATGTACACCCCCTAGTAAATCCATACCCCGTATTGCATATTCTTTTTATAGGAGACTATTCCTGCAAAAACGGTTATGTTTTGAAAAAAAAGAGTCGTAACCAAAGTTACGACTCTTGATGGGAACTGCATATTTCATAATGTGAAAGGATTAGGTTAAATGTTAAGCCTGACCCCGGGGGAGTTTATCGACGAGGAACATGCCGGCTGTGATGGCGGTTGCGAATATGAGTGCCGTAAGTAAAGGGGAGAGACCGAGAAGCTGGTCGAAGGTAAGCGGGCCCATGTTTCCTTTATCAATGAGCATGGTTTTTAAAGGCGAGTGCAGGAAGGCGTACAAGAATGTGCCTGCTAGTGCTCCGGCAAATACATACAGGGCGTCTTTTTTACCTTCCGCCATAGCGCCGATAACAGTACCCGGGCAATAGCCGGCCAATCCGAATCCTACGCCAAAGACCAACCCTCCCACAATAATACCGGGATGAAACGGCAGGACGGAGATCGCGCCGACTCCTAAAGTATTCAGAGTATAAATTCCGACTAAAGAAACAGCTACGGAGAAAAACATAAATTGTGCAATCCGCAAATCCTGCAAGCGGAGCATTTTCAGAATGTTGTCATATTCCAGCGCACCTACGCGCTGTAGGATATATCCGAACGCAACACCGGCCAGGAGTCCCCAAAATAGCATCAGTCAGTCCTCCTTTGTTTAAAGATGATTAACGCAGTGGGTATTCCCGCAGCAAATGCGGCAAGGCCAAAAGTCAGGCCACTAACGGCCAGACGGCTGGTGCCGCTGATTACGTGGCCACTGGTGCAGCCTCCCGCCAGGCGTGTTCCCAGCAGTAGCAACACTCCGCCGGCAAACCCCTGCACGTAACGAATCCAACTGCGGTTGCCGAAGCGGGCCTTCCATGTGTCGGGGATAGCCGGTCCTGCGCCGCCACCTGTTAATTTTCGGGCGATAAACGCGCCGATAAAAATACCAAGCACAACCATCCATTGCCAGTCTACGCGCAAATCGGTTAGCATCGCTGCATCAACCGGTCCCGCATCGCAGCCGCCCGGCTGCGCCAGGAAAGTGGCTTTTACCAGCTCTGGAGAAAAGAACTCCGTTGCTTTGGCTACCGTTTTTGTATAGGCGCCTGATGTCCCCAGGCGCTGCCCCAGGTAATAAATAAAGGTATTTAAAGCACCAAGAATCACTCCGCCTTTAAACCACGACCATCGTTTTGTCTTCAAACTTACACCTCCCGAAAAATAAAAGATACCCTAACCCCGTTACCGTATATATATTCCACAAGTTGTGAAAAATTCCTGCAAGCGATAAAAAAAAGTCGTAACTTGGGAGTTACGACTCTTTGATACGTATTCTGTTATTTATACTGCGAACACCCCGCGCCTTTGCTGCTGCAAATTCCGCTGCTTTTCTTTCTTCATGTGACGCTGTTTCCCCAAAGAGGGAAACAACACCCTTTTCTACAGTAAAGTGAATAACTTCTTCGTCAACATTAGGGTCACTGCCTAATTCCTGGGTGACTTCCATATAGACATCATCGTCGTTGACTGAACCATCGGTAGAGATTGTTAAATCGTTCTCTACACTTTTCACGCCGGGAAATTCTTCGGCAAATTCCACCGCCCGTTTAATGTCGGCTAAGACATCGACTATACCCTGCAGATTAACGCGGCCGTCTCTGTCAGCTGAGACGTTAATATCATAGCCTTTAAATTCTTTTGTTTTATGGAATGCCTCGTATAATTCCTTGGCTAGGCGGTTATCATTAGGCGTCTGGTTTCCTTTTTTAATCATTCCTGCGCCTCCCGCGCGCATCTTTATTGCTTTGATGGGTGGGACCCTTCTCCGGATCAATAAATTCTACGGTGCCTCTAAGTCTATTTACATTTTCTTTGCGGACTGCATTGTCAATATTTTGTTTGGTGGGATTCTGCTCATCAGCAAATTCAACTGTCCCTGTTAGTTTCTGTACAAATTCTTTTCGGTCTTGGTCGCTAACAATCTGTTGTGCTTCATTACGCGTTGTGTCTGCAAACTCCATTGTTCCTGTGAATTTCTCGACGAATCCTTTTCGATCTCCATCGTCAACATTCCGATTATCGATTTTTTTTTTCATCTACAACCTCCTGCATATTTTTTTCAAGTTTGCCCGTGTCTTCCTTTCCTCATTCATGTGATAGCAGCAAGAAAAGGTGGCATAATGGAAATAATACAGAAAGTATCAAATAAAGGAGAGTGCTATGCTCGTTAAAAAATGGCATGCCACCATTGAAAGCCGTCACTCGACTCGCTCATAAAACGGTCAGCCTGTGCCCGACCATATCATTGAGCAGATTGAACAAGTATGCCTAAAAAAACAGCCGGCTTAGCCGGCTGCGGGATTTCTATGGAATCTATGGTAATTCATGTATAATTGCATCTTCCGGTGGTGTGAACGTAAATAGTTTGTCATCCAATGCGGGATTGACTGCAAAATTCTGATAGGTCGCTCTGCTCGTCACCCCTGCCTGGGTGCTCTCTAAAATGAAGGGGAACCATGTTTTTTCATCAATCCACCAGGTCATTGTTGCCGAGGGGCTGCCCTCAAATGTCTTGGTGCCTTCTATAACATGAGCTGTACGTCCCTCAATTTCGACAGTTCCCTGGTATTTCAAGTCGTCATTTTTACCAAAGTTGCGTAACTCTGCGAACATATCGGCAGTTTTAGAATTACGAATTACACTCACTTCTTTTTCCCCTATTACATAGCCCCATGCATCTTCCCCGTCAAAGAGATTCCCCTGAACTCTGCCTTCGGAATCAATTCCTTCCAGGCGATACCGGCCTTTACTGTACAATAGGGTATAGCGTTGGTTTATCAGCACTCCTTCAGACGCGCTCGAATACACTAACTCGGCCGTTAATGATTCCAGGTTTTCGCCAAGCTGACGCACATTACTTAAAACGCTATCTAAAGATGGTTCCGTTTTTGTTCTGGTACATCCTGAAAGAACGGCAATGAGTAACAGAAGCACGATGAAAATTCTATTTTTCTTCATAATAACCTCCTGTAATTACATGGTTTCATCCTAACATATAAGGGTACCTCAGACAACCCGCAGTTAACGGTATGTATGAATCCTGTTTTACGGACTTATCTTTTTGGTGTTTCGGAAAGTCTGGATTGCAGGGTTTAAATTATTTGTAAAACGGGAAATGAATACATATCGGGAAGGATTTACATTGATTTTCACGAATAGTAGAGTGGAGTAATCGCGGAGGTGAGCGTTTGTGGCGGACTCTAAACTGAAAGATGAATCTATAGACCAGCTTTTTGAGGCAATTTTGCTTCTGGAAACAGAAGAAGAATGTTATCAGTTTTTTGAAGATGTGTGCACGATCAGTGAATTAAAAGCGTTGGCCCAACGGCTTCAGGTGGCAAGAATGTTGCGGGACGGGAAGACGTACCAGAAGATTGAGCAGGAAACCGGTGCCAGTACTGCTACTATCAGCCGTGTTAAACGCTATTTACAATATGGCGCGGGGGGCTACTCCATCGTACTTTCACGACTGCAGCAAAAGCAGTAATAGTTTTCTAAGCTGAATAAGCAGTCGCGTGCTGCTTTTTTATTTGTGGGATAACAAGAGTTTATATTGGTGCGGCAAGCGGATCTATTTACGGGCAGAAGATTTGTGCCACAGGGAGGAAAAAATGACAGACTTCTATAATGAATTAAACGACGCACAACGGGATGCGGTCAAATGTACTGATGGTCCGCTCTTAATTCTGGCAGGAGCAGGCAGCGGTAAAACAAGAGTAATTACCCACCGAATTGCCTATCTGATGCAAGAGAAAAGGGTTGCCCCGTGGGAAATTCTCGCTCTGACATTTACGAATAAAGCGGCACAGGAAATGAGAACACGGCTTGAGTCTTTGGTTGGTGAGACCCGCGGCATGTGGGTGGCAACATTCCATGCAGCATCAGTGCGGATATTACGGGAGCATGCTGCCGTTTTAGGGTTAAAGCCGTCATTTGTGATTTATGACAGTCAGGATCAGTTAACAGTCGTCAAAAATATCATGAAAGATATGAATATGGAAGATACCCGGTTTAAGCCCAGAGCAGTGCAAAGTGCAATCAGTCGTGCAAAGAACGAAATGAATGATGTGGACGTCTATGAGGAACAGGCCGACAACTTTTATACACGGACAGTTGCCCGGATTTTCGGAAGATACCAGCAGCGGTTAAAGCTGAATAATGCTGTGGATTTCGATGATTTGCTGCTTTTGGTTGTCCGGCTGTTCCACGAACATCCCGACATTCTTGCCCGCTACCAGGAAAAGTTCCGTTATATTCTTGTTGATGAATACCAGGATACAAACAAGGTACAATATGAGATTGTACGGCTACTGGCAGGAACACATCGAAACCTTTGTGTCGTTGGCGATGATGACCAGTCCATCTATCAGTTTCGCGGCGCCGATGTTCGCAATATCCTGGATTTTGAACGGGACTGGCCCGACTCAGAGGTTGTTAAACTGGAGGAAAACTATCGCTCTACAGGCAATATTCTGGAAGCGGCCTACCATGTGGTAAAACATAATACCGGTCGGAAGCATAAGAAACTCTGGACACGACAGGCGGCTGGTGACCCGGTGACCGTTCACCTCGCCGAAGATGAGTACCAGGAAGCCCGCTATATTGCCTCAGAAATACGTTCCCTTTCCCACCAGTACGACCAGTTTGCCATACTATACCGGACCAATGCTCAGTCCCGTGCGATTGAAGATGCCATGGTTCGGGACAATATACCGTATCAGATGGTAGGGGGGGTCCGCTTTTGGGAGCGCAAAGAAGTGAAAGACCTTCTGGCCTACCTGCGGGTGATTGACAACCCGGCCGATGATATCAGCCTGATGAGGATTATTAATGTACCCCGACGGGGGATTGGTGCCACCTCGGTCCAGCGTTTGCGAGAACTGGCTGCAGAGAATAATATTACTTTCTTTGAGGCGCTCGGAAATGCTTCCGCGGCGGGCCTCAGTACGGCTATTCTTAAAAAGGCTACGGATTTTGCTGCCTTTCTGGAAAATCTAATTACTATGAGGGAATACTTAGGAGTGGACGAGCTTTGTGAACAGGTGCTAACGAAAAGCGGTTACCTGGAAGAGCTCCGGGCAGAAGGCAGTGAACAGGCACAGAGCCGTGCAGAAAACCTACAGGAGTTCATAACGGTCGCACAGCAATATATGAAGACGGATGAGGAAGAAAAAAACCTGACAACGTTCTTAACCGAGCTGGCATTAATCAGTGACCTGGACGCCCTGGCCGATGATGATACACCCCGTGTTATTCTGATGACTCTCCATTCCGCGAAAGGGTTAGAATTCCCCGTTGTTTTCCTGGCGGGGATGGAAGAAGGGCTTTTCCCGCATATGCGTTCTTTTGATACCGCTGACGGCATTGAAGAAGAAAGGCGTTTGTGCTATGTGGGAATTACCCGGGCGCAGCGGCGTATCTATTTAACACTGGCTCGCCGCCGAAATCTCTTTGGCCAGTCTATGCAGAATCTGCCGTCACGGTTTCTTTCAGAAATTCCGGAGTCTGTTTTAAGTAAAAGTGAAGAATCTGCGGCTGCCACCGCAGCTGCAGCGATACCGGCAGGAGCCGGGGAGACTATGGTTGTGGGTGACCACGTGGAACACGGCAAATGGGGAACGGGAGAAGTCCGGGCTGTTGATGTATTAAGCGACGGCGATACTGTTTTGACCATTCATTTTCCCGATTTAGGCCTGAAAAAGGTGATTGCCCGGTACGCACCACTGCGTAAAGTGAAATGAGGTGAGTTTATGGACAAAAAAACAGCAACTGACTTGGCAGTGTCTCTGCGTCAGGAAATTGACGAGCACAATTATCGCTACCATGTGCTGGATGACCCTAAGATTTCCGATGCAGACTTTGACCGGTTGTTGCGCAGTCTGGATGCCATTGAAAAAGAGTACCCGGATTTGGTTTCGCCAGACTCGCCGACACAACGGGTTGGCGGCCAGCCCAGTGAAGTGTTTGCTTCTATTACCCACCGCGTCCCGATGCTTTCCCTGGATAATGCCTTTAGTGTGGACGATCTGCGTAACTTTGTCCGCCGTGCTCTTAATCTTGTTCCCGATGCCGAAATCAGTTTTATCGTGGAATTAAAAGTAGACGGTCTGGCGGTCTCCCTCCAGTACGAGAATGGATTGTTTGTTCGCGGCGCTACCCGGGGCGATGGAGAAACAGGGGAGGATATTACCCAAAATCTGAGAACCGTACAAAGCATTCCGTTACGGTTACAGAAACCACTGACCCTTGAGGTCCGGGGTGAAGTGTTTATGCCCCGCTCATCGTTTCTTGCGTTAAATGAGGAGCGGGAACGCAGGGAATTACCGCTCTTTGCCAACCCTCGCAACGCAGCGGCCGGGTCACTGCGTCAATTGGATCCCAAGGTGGCGGCGGAGCGCAACCTGGATATGGTTACATACGGACTCGGTTATTCTCCGGATTTTTCCCCACCCAGCCACTTTGAGGCTTTAATGGCCATGCGCGAATTAGGGCTGAAAATAAACACAAATATAAAAATCATCAGCGACCTGGAAGAAGTGGTGGCATACTGTGAAGGTTGGCGGGAAAAACGCTACGAACTCCCCTACGATATTGACGGGTTAGTTATTAAAATAAATGATCTGGCGTTGCAGCAGCGCTTAGGAACGACGGCAAAAAGTCCACGGTGGGCGATTGCCTTTAAATTTCCGGCGGAGCAGGCCGTCACCCGGGTGGAAGGGATTACTGTCCAGGTGGGACGTATCGGTACTCTGACGCCCATTGCTGAGCTGGCCCCGGTTAAACTGGCTGGGTCTGTGGTCAGGCGCGCCAGCCTGCATAACGAAGATATTCTCCGTGAGAAGGATGTCCGTGTGGGGGATCATGTAATCATCCAAAAAGCCGGTGACGTGATTCCTGAAGTGGTGGAAGTGGTTAAAGCCAAGCGGACAGGGAAAGAAGTATCATTTATTATGCCCGAGGTATGTCCTGCCTGCGGCTCGGCTGTAAGCCGGCTGCCCGGAGAAGTCGCACTGCGCTGCTTTAACCTGGCTTGTCCGGCACAGGTCATGGAGCGCATCGCTCACTTTGCTTCCCGCGGTGCCATGGATATTGAGGGTTTCGGGCCGGCTGCGGCCGAACAATTACTGGGCGCCGGCTTAATTCAGGATGTGGCCGATATTTATTACCTGCCGGAGAATAAAGAAGCATTGCTTGCTCTGGAGCGCAAAGCCGATAAATCTGTGGAAAACCTGCTGGCAGCCATAGAACAGAGTAAATCCAGACCATTGTGGCGGTTAATATACGGCTTAGGTATCCGCTTTGTCGGTGACCGCACCGCACGCCTTTTAGCTGATTACTTTGGCAGCCTCGATAATGTAACAGAAGCGACCATGGAAGAATTGGTCAACGTTCCTGAAGTAGGGCCAAAGATTGCAGAAAGTGTGATAAGCTTTTTTGCACTAGATTCCACCAGTGAAGTAATAGAAAAACTGCGCCGGGCCGGTGTAAATTTTGTTCAGGAACAAAAGGCAGAAGAAGCGGGCCCTCTAAACGGAAAAACATTTGTGCTCACAGGAACACTGCCCACCTATTCCCGGGAAGAAGTAGCCCGCCTGATTGAGGATGCTGGGGGTAAGGTCACCGGCAGTGTCAGTAAAAATACCGACTATCTGGTAGCCGGCGAGAAGGCCGGCAGCAAACTCGATAAAGCAGAAAAACTGAATATCACTGTTCTGGATGAAGCGTCCCTCTTCAAACTTCTGGGCCAGGGTGAGCAGGGAAATACAATTGCAGACACGAAATAGACACGGAAGAACGTGTCTATTTTATTTGGAGGAATGCTAAATGATGAACAGAGGCACTGCCATTATTTTAATCTTCCTGGTCATAAGTGCAGTACTACTGTGGTTTGCCCCGGCAGAACAAACATTGGGACAGTGGATTAAGCTGATTTATTTTCACGGCACGCTAAGCTATGCCGGGTTATATGCTTTTTATGCAGCCGCGCTATTAGGTTTAGCTTACTTGGTTTCATCGCATACACCCCTTGGGCTGTGGTCCTGGGAAATTGGCCTGTGGGCTGTGGTTGTCTGGTTTGTGTCAGTGGCACTTTCCCTTGTGTCCATGCAGGTCGTCTGGGGTGGCCTGTTTTGGGCCGAACCGCGTACCATTGCGGCGATAACGATGTTAGTACTGGGTGTAGGGAAAGAAGCAATTGCGTCTGGGGGAAGTTTAAAGCTGAAATCAGGAGCAAATATTGCATTTGCGGCGGCAGTTCTGTTAATCAGAAGAAACATGGGCATGGTCATGCATCCGGATAACCCCATCGGCGCCTCTGATTCCGTGGCTGTTAAAGTCTTTCCACTGCTGCTTTTAATCTTGACAATAGTCACAATCATTGAGTTTAGCCGCTGGCGACTGTCGCAAAGCAGTAATAAGGGTATGGTCAGGTAAGCTTTCCATGCAATCTGGCCTAGAAAGAAATGAAAGCAAAAATAGCCAGCGAAGGGGAAGAATCCCTCGTTGACTATTTAAAACAGAATTCCTAGCATAAAACACCGTGTTACATAGCGGTGTTTATTTCTTGCGCATCACATGTTCCCTGACCTGTTCAGCTTTCGACTTCTTCACATACCCCTGCTCAACTGCCCATAGTATGGTTTCCAGCCAGTCTTCGCGGATTGGGCGCGGGGAAAAGCCCAATTCATGTTTTGCCTTATCATTGCTAAATATCCAGTTCCATGTTAGATAGTTTTCAATAAATTCGTGGGATAACAGATCTTCTTTAAGGCCAGGCAAAGCATTTTTAAGTGAAGATACAATCAGTAATAACGGCAGCGGGAGCGATAACCCGAGAGCACGGGGTAGGCCGGATAGTTCGCTGAACAGGTTGAGGATGTCGGCCATTTGTAAGGGATCGTCCCCCGTAAGGTAATATACTTCCCCGGAACGGCCTTTTTCCATGGCGGCGAGACAACCTGCTGCAGCATCGTCTGCGCCGATTAAACTGTAAACATGTTTACGTGAACCGGGGACTGTACGAATAAAACTGTTTGCATAGAGAGAGAAACAGGTGGCCGCGTAGCTTGCACCTGCACCCACCAAAAAGGATGGGCGGACAATAACAACTTCAATGTTGCTTTCTTGTGCAAAACGCATGACTACTTCTTCAGCCTGAAATTTGGTGTCCTGGTATGGTGCGGGCAGGGGTTTGGGAGCATGGGCTTCGGTTATTGCCCGGAAGCTTTGTGACGGGCCTGCAGCACCTATGCTGGACACGTATAATACACGGCGAACCTTTGCCTTGACGGCCGCTTGTAATAAATTTTCTGTACCAATCACATTGAAGTCAAAAAACTCCTGAGAACGGTTGGAGAATTCTATATGCTCCTCACAGTGATATAGAGTATCGCAACCTGTTAGAGCGCTTGCCAGACTTTCTTCGTCTTGAGTAACGCTTACGCATTGAACATCCTCTTTCCTTTCCCGGAGAAGAGATGCAATCTTCATACCCAGTAAACTGTCGCAACCTGTAATGGCATGCATGGTAAGTCCTCCTTTTTAGCCGTTATGGTCTATTATAATCAATATCAGAAAATATTAAAAGAAAATTCTGAATAAATTCTGAAAATCTGTAAAAAAGTTGTCATTTTGAAGGGTATATGTTAAACAACGGAGAATACTAAAAAAAATATACTGGAGGGAATGAACATTTCTCGGACAATTTATTTAATCTCTGTGTTGGTAATTATGCTTCTTGTTGGCGTTTATGTGCGGGCAGGAGTTGACCGCACCGAAACGCCACAAGTCACGGGTCCGGTTATTACTCACCCTGTGGCGGGACGGGAAAATTGTTTAGCTTGTCACGGTAATATCACTGAGAGTCATAATGCAATGTTTGGGCCGGGAAACTATAATAATTGTCTAAACTGTCATGCAGAACAATAAAGAGGAAATTTGCATGCTTGTTATAAGTTTGAGAGGGGGGTAATCGTGCAGCGAATTGTTAATATTTTAGCACCTAAGCACGGGGAAATGAAGAGAGTGGTACATAACGCCGCAGATGTCAAAGCGCTCCGTGTCAAGCTGGAACCGGGCGAAAAAGCGGATGAATGTATTGTGGATGCCCCCGTACTGCTCTTTGTTATGGATGGTGACGGTACATTGCATATTGAGGATGAGTCGTATCCATTGACAGACGGAGATATTACCGTAGTTCCTGCGGGGAAGACCAGGTACCTGGAAGCAGGAAAACAAGGCTTCCGCCTCCTGGCTGTACAGAGTCACCAGGCGGATAAAACCTGCGGGCTGTGCGCTCTGCTGGAAAACTGCGTAAGCTTAAAAGACTAGCCTTATAATAACGGGTAACACCGTTATTTTTTTTACCTTCTCATTCCGAAAGTTGCCGAAGAATATGGATTATGGTATAATTTGCCCGTGGTGTATCTGCCGCGAAAGTGTGGTGTTAGGTGTGAAACTTGTTGATAACAATAAATGTTTCGCCTGCGGAGTTGCTAATCCCCATGGGCTCAAACTGGAGTTTGAGTGGGACGGTGAAGAATATTTTTGTGATTTTTACACTGACGAGCGGTATCAGGGGTATACCGGAGTCATGCACGGCGGAATTACCGCCACGATTTTGGATGAAGTTATGGCTAAACACTTAAATACCCGCGGCATGGGTGTGGTTACCGCCGGTATGGAACTACGGTACAAAAAACCTGTACCGACTGGTGTTACCGTTCGCTGTGTCGCTCGCCAGGATAGTGTGAAGCGAAATATATATGTAATGACAGCCGTAGTCATCTTGCCCGACGGAGACGTGGCTGTGGAGGCCACAGGAAAATTTGTCCGATTGGTCGGAGCTAACGATGTGAAGGAGGAGCAAGTATGAAAATTACCAGGGAAGAGGTTGCCCATGTAGCCCGTCTGGCCAGACTGGAAATGGATGACTCAGAGATGGAAGCATACACTGAGCAGCTAAACGCCATTTTACAATATGCGGACAAGCTAAACCGGCTGGATACAGAAAAAATACAGCCCACAGCCCACGTCCTTCCTTTAAATAACGTGTTCCGTGAGGACAGGGTCCGCCCTTGCCTACCCAGGGAAGAAGCGCTGGCCAATGCTCCTGATGAGGAAGACGGTATGTTTCGTGTGCCCCGTGTGATTGAGTAGAGGAGGAGTTTCCTTGTTAGAAAAATTAACTGTGTCTGAAGCATTGGATAAGCTACATAAAAAAGAAGTGAGTTCCCGGGAACTGACGGAAGCTGCGCTTGCCCGTATTTCTGCCGTGGATCAGGAAGTCAAAGCGTTTATGACGGTGATAGGCGATCAGGCGTTGGCTGAAGCGGCCACCCTAGACGCCAGGCGTTTAAATGGCGAGACTGTCGGTCCGCTGGCGGGAATACCTATGGCACTGAAAGATAATATGTGTACCAAAGGAATACGCACTACCTGTTCGTCCAAAATCCTGCACAACTTCATCCCGCCCTATGATGCGACCGTGACAACGCTTTTAAAAAACGCAGGCGCTGTGTTGCTGGGTAAAACAAACCTGGACGAGTTTGCTATGGGTTCCTCCACGGAAAATTCGGCGTACTTTACAACTAGGAACCCCTGGGATACCAGGTGCGTTCCCGGCGGTTCCAGTGGCGGCTCCGCTGCGGCTGTCATTGCAGATGAAGCGTTTTTCGCCCTGGGTTCAGATACCGGAGGATCGATACGCCAGCCAGCCGCTTTTTGCGGTGTCGTTGGTATGAAGCCTACATATGGCCGGGTCTCCCGCTACGGGTTAATCGCCTTTGCTTCGTCTCTGGACCAAATCGGCCCGTTCACCAAAGATGTTCGTGACTGCGCCCTGGTACTTAACTCTATAGCTGCTCACGATCCCGGTGACTCCACTTCTGCTAACGTGGAAACACCGGATTATACATCTTTCCTTAACGGCAACGTTAAAGGGATGAAAATCGGAGTTCCCCGTGAATATTTCGCTGAAGGAATCGAATCGGAAGTGAAGGACGCTGTGCGAAAAGCGCTGGATGTGCTGGTATCCCTGGGCGCCGAAGCAGAAGAGATTTCTCTGCCGCACACAGACTACGGTATTCCCGTCTATTACCTGATTGCACCGGCGGAAGCATCCAGCAACCTGGCACGCTACGACGGTGTTCAGTACGGGTTCCGTGCCGAAGCAGACAACCTGCTGGACATGTATAAAAAGACACGCAGCCAGGGTTTTGGCACTGAGGTGAAGCGCAGGATTATGCTGGGCACCTATGCGCTCAGCTCCGGCTATTATGATGCCTATTACCTGAAAGCCTTAAAAGTCCGGACATTAATTAAACAGGACTTTGACCAAGCTTTTGAAAAATATGATGTAATCCTCACTCCAACAGCACCAACTGTGGCTTTTCAGGCAGGTACGGTGGAAAATCTCCTGACCATGTATCTCAATGACATTTGTACGATTCCCGCTAACTTAGCAGGACTGCCTGCTGTTTCCATACCCTGTGGTTTTGCCGGTAAATTACCAGTCGGTTTACAGTTAATCGGCAAACCGTTTGACGAAGGAACAATTCTTCGCGCTGCTTACGCCTATGAACAAAATAGCGGTATCGAGCGGAAGAAACCGGGACTTGGTAAAGGGGGCGCTGCCTAATGAGCAAGTATGAAACAGTCATCGGCCTCGAGGTCCATGTGGAACTGGCAACGAACACAAAGATATTCTGTTCGTGCCCCACAGAATTCGGCAAAGATCCCAACACTCATGTCTGTCCGGTCTGTCTGGGGTTCCCCGGTTCCCTGCCGGTACTGAATAAAAGTGCAGTGGAGTTTGCAATTCGCGCAGCGCTGGCACTGAACTGTGAAATTCCGTCTTTTGCGAAGTTTGACCGCAAAAATTATTTCTACCCCGATCTGCCTAAGGCGTACCAGATTTCCCAGTTCGATCTGCCCATGGCCGTCAACGGCTATCTGGACATTGAAGTAGAAGGACAAACTAAACGGATTGGCATTACCCGGGTCCACCTGGAAGAAGATGCCGGAAAACTGATTCATGCCGATTTTGGCGATTATTCACTGACCGACTATAACCGCACCGGCGTACCGCTTATTGAAATCGTTTCGGAACCGGACATGCGTTCCGCCGATGAGGCGAAAGCATATCTGGAGAAGCTTAAGAGTATCATCCAGTATACCGGCGTCTCCGATGTAAAAATGGAAGAAGGAAGCCTGCGCTGTGACGCCAATGTTTCCATTATGCCGGCAGGTAGTACCGAGTTTGGTACCCGTTCTGAAATTAAAAACATGAACTCCTTCAGAGCCGTACACCGCGGCATTGAATATGAAGTGGAGCGCCAGGCCGGGGTCCTTGAGTCCGGCGGCAAAGTGGTTCAGGAAACGCGCCGCTGGGATGAAAACAAAGGAATCACTTATTCCATGCGTTCCAAAGAAGAAGCCCACGACTACCGGTATTTCCCCGATCCGGACCTTGTCCCGGTCATCGTTGACCGAGACTGGGTTCATGAAATTAAAGCCGGCCTGCCGGAAATGCCAGACGCCCGCCGCCAGCGTTATGTGACTGAGATGGGCCTTCCCGAGTACGACGCTGCTGTAATTACCGCATCCAAAGCGATGGCCGACTTTTTTGAAGCAGTCGCTGCTGATTACCACGATGTTAAGGCGGTATCTAACTGGCTAATGGGGGATATCTCCGGATTTCTCAATGCTGAAGGCAAAGAGATTCAGGACACCAAGCTGACACCTGCGCATTTAGTGGAATTATTAAAGCTACAAAATAACGGTACCATTAGCGGTAAAATCGCCAAAACCGTCTTTGAAGAAATGTTTACCACCGGTAAATTGCCGGGTGAAATAGTAAAGGAAAAAGGCCTTGTCCAAATCTCCGATGAAGGTGCCATCGCCGCCATCGTCGATCAGGTCATTGCCGGGAACCCACAATCGGTGGAAGACTACAGAAACGGTAAAGAGAAAGCCATCGGCTTCCTCGTCGGCCAAGTCATGAAACTTTCTAAAGGAAAAGCAAACCCCGGCTTAGCCAATAAGCTCCTCAAGGAAAAACTCCAATAAACCAGCTTACAATTGACACTATAATAGTAAAAGTGGCGGAATGATCCGTCACTTTTTTATACTGCTAGAAATTATATCGCTCGCATTTAGCGAGCGGCTAACGTAAGCAGTACTGAAATGCGCGCGTTGAGGGAAGCGAATAAGCGCGCATTTCTTGTGTACAAAAGCCGGGGGTGTCCTGTCGCTACAAGACCACCCCCGGCAGTTTTCTGTAAGCTATACGTCTCTGACGATTGACATCATCTCTTCAAACGCATCAGCAACGGCAATAATGCGGGCCTGGACAGGAAACAAGTTGCTGGCGGTGACTTTACTGTTTCAACTGACATAAAAAGAAATGATGAGATTGGACAGTTAGGCATGCGTTTAATACTATGAATGAGAACCTGCGTCAGCTTATTCGCCAGGCGGTTCTGACAGCCACAGGCGTAAATGAAGGCAGTGAAGCATTGTCCGAGGCAGTGGAATCTGTGAGCGCGTCACTGGAAGAAGTGGTGGCCAGCACCAATCAGTTCTCAAGCAATACGCAAGAGATGAGCGCGAGTTCACAAGAAATGGCTGAGTTGTCCAACCAAGTTGCGACCAGTGCCGCAGAAGGCAGCGCTGCCGTAGATAACGCTATTTTGCAAATGCAGGAAATTAATACCATGGTTGAAGGACTTCGCAATGTCATTGGTGCCTTGGATAAGCGTTCGCAGGATATTGGTAATATTGTTGGCCTCATCACTGATGTTGCGGAACAGACAAACTTGCTTGCTTTAAATGCAGCTATTGAGGCTGCAAGAGCAGGTGAGCAGGGCCGAGGCTTTGCTGTTGTGGCAGAAGAAGTTCGGAAGCTGGCTGAGCAGTCCCGCACCGCAGCTGAGGAGATACGAAAACTTGTAAGAGAAACGCAGGAAGAGAGTAGCTGTGCCGTAACTAGTATGGAAAAAGGCGTGGAGACGGTTCGAAGTAGCTCGGACGTCGTTTTAGCAAGCGGCGTAACATTCAGAGAAATTGTCAAAAATGTAAACAGTATTGTACAGAAGATTGAAGTGGTTACTTCATCGGCCCAGGAGGTTAGTGCAGGCAGTGAGGAAATTGCCGCTTCAACAGAAGAGCAGTCCTCTGTTATGGAAGAGATAAATGCGTCTGCTGAGGAACTAAGGGCAAATGCAGATGCCCTGATTAAAGAATTGAATCGCTTTAAGTATAATTAAGTTAGTCCCCAATGTTACACTCTTGGCAAACGGGCACTCTCTATATTTTTTGCATATGTCTGCCAGCATCTTCTAGCCAAGTATGCATTAACAACGTTAGCCCAAGTAATATACCGTTTTCGAAGTAAAGTCGGGGTTTGGCGGTCAAACTTTCACATTGACTAATAGCCAGAAGCAAGAAAAGTATAGAAAAAATGCTGTATAAAATTAAAAAGCTGAGTTCTCATTATGATGCATCCCTATCAGCCTCCTTACCAATATGATACACAAAAACCGCTATTATTAAATGACACAGTAATTAATAAACTGGGAAAACCTCTATTGGGATAAAAAATGTCGTACATTTT
>Ga0208242_100147_pt1 | contig 92169 bp, 94 predicted proteins | sample SubbioAug_CSW13A_FD_184825 | JGI IMG/M metagenome (GOLD analysis project Ga0208242, IMG submission 184825) | Serpentinite rock and fluid subsurface biosphere microbial communities from McLaughlin Reserve, California, USA - CR12Aug_CSW13A (SPAdes) | ecosystem: Environmental > Terrestrial > Deep... | reverse complement strand
TGCGCGAGACGCTGTTCCAGCAAGAGTCGCCGCTGGTGGACACCGACGCAGGCAACAAGGCCGCCGATGCCGACGCGGCCCTGCAGGAGCTGGGTAGTGACCAGGTGGCTTTTGGCTACGTGACCGCCACGCTCACCGTGCTCGATAGCGACGCCACCGGCGCCGATGAAAAGCTGCGCATGGCCGAGCGGGTGATCCAGGGCCGCGGCTTCGTCACCATCCCCGAGACACTGAACGCCGTGGAAGCCTGGCTGTCGTCGATCCCGGGCAATGCGTACGCCAACGTGCGCCAGCCCATCGTCTCCACGCTGAACCTTGCGCACCTGATGCCGGTCTCGGCCGTGTGGGCCGGGCCAGAGCGCAACCGGCACCTGGACGGCCCGCCGCTGGTCGTGACCCGCACCGAGGGCTCAACGCCCTTCCGGCTGGTGACCCACGTGGGCGACGTCGGCCACACACTGGTAGTGGGGCCGACGGGCATGGGCAAGTCGGTGCTTCTGGCCTTGCTGGCCCTGCAGTTCCGGCGCTACCCCGGCTCGCGCATCTTTGCGTTCGATATGGGCCGTTCGATGCGCGCCACGGTGCTGGGCCTGGGCGGTGAGCACTACGACCTGGGACACGACGGCGACATCGCCTTCCAGCCGCTGGCGGGTATCGACCAGGAGGGCTACCGCAGCTGGGCCGCCGAGTGGGTCGAAGGCCGGCTGGTGCACGAGGGCGTGGCCGTGGGGCCGGACGAGAAGGCGGCGATCTGGTCCGCGCTGGGCAGCCTGGCCGGCGCGCCGCGCGAGCAGCGCACGCTCACCGGTCTGTCGGTACTGCTCCAGTCCAACGCATTGCGCCAGGCGCTCGCGCCCTACGTGCTGGGCGGCGCCCACGGCAAGCTGCTGGACGCCGATCACGACCGGCTGGGCGCGGCCGCCGTTCAGTGTTTCGAGATGGAAGAGCTGATGGGCAGCCGCGCGGCTGTGATGGCCGTGCTCGGCTACCTGTTCGCACGCTTCGAGGCCCGTTTCGACGGTGCGCCCACCCTGCTGATGCTTGACGAATCCTGGCTGTTCCTGGACGACCCCGTGTTCTCAGCGCGCATCCGCCAGTGGCTCAAGACACTGCGCAAAAAGAACGTGTCGGTGCTGTTCGCCACGCAGAGCCTGGCCGACATCCAGGGGTCGAGCATCGCGCCGGCCATCGTGGAAAGCTGTGCGAGCCGCATCTTCCTGCCCAACCCGCAGGCCACCGAGCCGCAGGTGCGCTCAATCTACGAGGCCTTCGGCCTGAACCGGCGGCAGATCGAGATCGTGGCCACCGCCGTGCCCAAGCGCGACTACTACTACCAATCCCGGCTGGGCAACCGCCTGTTCGATCTGGACCTCGGCCACGTGGCTCTGGCCTTTGCCGGAGCCTCCTCGCCGCAGGACCAGCGGCTGATCGACGAAGTGCTGGCCACCTGCCCGTCTGAGGGCTTCGCCCCTGCCTGGCTGCGCCGCCGTGGCTTGGACTGGGCCGCCGATCTCTTCCACCAACACCCCCATCACCACCCCGGGCATGCCCGACCTTCAGGAGAAACGCCATGAGCCTTCGTGCACCACTTCGCTCTTTCAAACCCCGCCTCGTCGCGCTGGCCACCGCTGCCGCGCTGACCTTGGGCGCCATGCAACCCGCGCACGCGCTGTTCGGCGTGGGTGACATCGTGCTGGACCCGGTCAATCTGGTGCAGAACACCATGACGGCCGCACGCACGCTGGAGCAAATCAACAACCAGATCCGCCAGTTGCAGAACGAGGCGCAGATGCTGATCAACCAGGCGCGCAACCTGGCCAGCCTGCCATTCAACGTGGTCAACCGCCTGCGTTCGACGCTGGACACGACCCGGCAACTGATCGCTCAGGCCCAGGGTCTGGCCTATCAGGTGTCGCACCTCAACACCGAGTTCGCCCGCCTCTACCCTGAGCAGTACGCCGCCACCGTGAGCGGCAACCAGATGTTCCAGGACGCGCACCAGCGATGGAAGAACACGCTGAGCGGCCTACAGACCGCCATGCAGATGCAGGCCCAGGTGTCGCAGAACCTGAGTCTGGACGAAGGCGTGCTGGCCGACCTGGTGAGCCAGAGCCAGTCGGCGACCGGCGCGCTGCAGGCCATGCAGGCGACCAACCAGCTGTTGGCCCTGCAGGCCAAGCAGTCCATCCAGTCGCAGCAGCTGATGCTGACGCAGGACCGCGCCGCCTCGCTGGAGCTGGCCCGGCAGGCCGCCGCCATCGAGCGCGGCCGTGAGGTGACGCGCCGATTCATTGGCAGCGGCACTGGCTACACGCCGCAGGGCGTGAGCTTCTACGGCCACTGAAGCACCGGAGGCCCTGCCATGGACGACGTCGCCGTCATCGACCACTTCCTGAACGCCTTCTCCACCTACATCGACTCGGGCTTCGGTTTGCTGAACGGCGAGGTCGCCTTCCTCACCGCCACACTGGTGGCCATCGACATGACCCTGGCCGGACTGTTCTGGGCCATGGGCCACGCCACCGGCCAGGGCGAGGACGTGCTGGCCCGGTTGCTGCGCAAGGTGCTCTATGTCGGCGCTTTCGCCTACATCATCGGCAACTTCAACAGCCTGTCGGGCATTGTGTTCCGCTCGTTTGCCGGGTTGGGCCTGCAGGCCAGTGGATCGGGCATGAGCCTGGCCACCTTCCTGCAGCCCGGTCATCTGGCCAAGGCCGGCATCGATGCGGCGGCGCCCATCCTGCAGCAGATCAACGACCTCTCGGGCTTCCCGGAGGTGTTCATCAACATCGCCCCCATCGTGGTGCTGTTCCTGGCCTGGCTTACGGTCATCGTGAGTTTCTTCGTGCTGGCCGTGCAGCTCTTCGTGACTCTGATCGAATTCAAGCTCACCACGCTGGCGGGCTTCGTTCTGGTGCCCTTTGCCTTGTGGAACAAGACCACCTTCCTTGCCGAGAAGGTGCTGGGCAATGTGGTGTCCTCGGGCATCAAGGTGCTGATGCTCGCGGTGATCGTGGGTATCGGAACGGGTCTGTTCTCGCAGTTCCACACTGCACCGGCCGAGCCGTCCATCGATCACGCGCTGGTGGTGATGCTGGCGTCGCTGTCCCTGCTCGGGCTGGGCATCTTCGGACCCGGCATCGCGACCGGCCTGGTGTCCGGCGCTCCGCAACTGGGTGCGGGCGCTGCAGCTGGCACGGTGCTCGGCGCCACGGGACTGGCTGTTGCAGGGGGCGCTACCGTGGCCGGTGCCGGTGCGGCTGTGGCTGCCGGTGCACGCATGGCCCCGGGTGCAGCACGCGCTGCGATTGGTGGTGGCGCATCGGCGGCCCGTTCGGTCAGTGGTCTTGCCGCAGGCGCGAGGTCGGCCTACGAAGCAGGCGCCGCCGCATCCTCAGGCGGGCCGCTGCGCGCCGCTGGTGCGGGCATGGCCAATGTAGCCCGTACGGGTGCCAGCGCCGCGAGTCAGAAGCTGGCCGACGGCGCCAAGGCCGTGAAAGACAAGGTGTCAGGTTTCGTGACGGAGGCCGCTGCGCCTGCTGCGGCATCGGGCACGGAATCGGCCACGTCGAACACATCCACCTCGGCACCCGCCAACGAGCCGGCCTGGGCGCAGCGCATGCGCCGGCGCCAGCAGATCGGGCACGCCGCCACGACGGCCGCGCACACCCTGCGCGCGGGCGATGGCGGTGGCTCGGGCAGTGGCCCCAGCCTTCGTGATTTGGATTCTTGAGGAGAACCCCGCATGCGATTCAAACGACCGCAGGTGCGCTACGCCGACACGCCGCAGCCGGCTACCCCCTACCAATCGGCCGCACAGGCCTGGGACAAACGCATTGGCTCAGCCCACGTGCAGGCACGGAACTGGCGTCTCATGGCCTTCGGTTGCCTGTCGCTGGCGCTGCTGATGGCCGGTGGCCTGGTCTGGCGCTCAGCGCAGTCCATCGTCACGCCCTACGTGGTGGAGGTGGACCAGACCGGCCAGGTGCGAACCGTCGGAGAAGCCGCCTCGCCCTACCGCCCCGGTGATGCGCAGATCGCGCACCACCTGGCCCGCTTCGTGACGCTGGTGCGTTCGCTGTCTATCGACCCGATCGTGGTGCGGCAGAACTGGCTGGACGCCTACGACTACACGACCGACCGCGGAGCCGCCGTGCTCAACGAGTACGCCCGCACCAACGATCCGTTCGTGAGGGTGGGCAAGGAGTCGGTGACGGTGCAGATCACCAGCGTGGTCCGCGCCAGCGACGCTTCGTTCAACGTGCGCTGGACCGAACAGCGCTACGTCAACGGCGCGCCGGCCGGCACCGAGCGGTGGACTGCCGTGATCTCCACCGTGCTGCAGACGCCGCGCACCGAACAGCGTCTGCGCAAGAACCCCCTGGGCATCTACGTCAACGGCCTGTCCTGGAGCCGCGAGCTGGATGCGAACGAAGGAACCAAGCCATGAAAACCCAGAGTCTCAATTCGAGCCATTTGCTGACCGCCTTTGCCATTGCGGCCACCCTGGCGGGTTGCGCATCGCAGGGCGTACCGCCACCGGTGATCCCGTTGGACGAGCCGGTGATGGCCCAGCCGCTGCCCGAACCGCCCACGCCCGTGGCGGTTGTCGCCGTGCCGCAGGTGCTGCCCATGCCGGCCCAGATGAAGCCGTTGCCGGAAGCACAGGACAAGCCGCCAGCGCCCGAGCCGACCGACGAGCGGCTGCGGGTGTCGCGTGCCAACGCAGAAGCCCGGGTGGCGCCCACGCGGGAAGGCTACGTCAACGCCATCCAGGTCTGGCCCTATACCGACGGTGCGTTGTACCAGGTCTACGCCGCGCCGGGCCGCGTGACGGTGATCTCGCTACAGGCCGGGGAAGAGTTGGTGACCGTGGCAGCCGGCGACACGGTGCGCTGGGTCGTGGGCGACACGTCCAGCGGCTCTGGCGATGCGCTGCGTGTGAACGTGCTGGTCAAGCCGGTGCGCACGGGCCTGAAAACCAACCTGGTCGTCACCACCAACCGCCGCACCTACCTGATCGAGCTGACTTCCACCGAAAAGGCCTGGATGGCGTCGGTGTCCTGGGACTACCCCAAGGACCGCATGCTGGCTTTGCAGCGGCAGGCCCAGGCCGCCCAGACCGCAGCGCCGGTGGACGCAGGGCTGTCGCTGGAGCGCATCCGCTTCCGCTACGCGATCAGCGGCAGCACGCCGCCCTGGAAGCCGCTGCGGGCCTTTGACGATGGCGAGAAGGTCTACATCCAGTTCCCGGCCGGCATTGCGCATGGCGAGTTGCCGCCGCTGTTCGTCATCGGTGCGCAGGGCGATGGACAGTTGGTGAACTACCGCTTCCGCTCGCCTTACTACATCGTCGATCGCCTGTTCGGCGCGGCCGAGTTGCGGCTGGGCGCCGACAAGGGCGACGTGGTCCGCATCGAGCGCACGGACGGTGTGCCGCCCACCGCTCGGAAGGACTGAGCATGGCCACGAACGATTCCACCCCATCGAGTGCCAGTGGCCGCCCCGCAGCGGCCAAGGTATCACCCGAGTCGGTTGCCTTGCGGGCGCAGCCGCAACCGGTGACCCGCCTGAATCGCCGCAGCCTCGCGCTGCTGGCAGGCCTGCTGGCCTTGGGGGTTCTGGGTGCGACTGTGTGGTCCCTTCAGCCCAAGGCGCGCCGCGAGGCAAACGATCCCGCTGAACTGTTCAACGTGGATCGAGTGTCGCGCTCCGAAGGACTGGGGAAGTTGCCCGCCGACTATTCGAAACTGCCACCACCGCTACCCGCGGCCGTGCCCGAACTCGGGCCACCCTTACCCGGCGATCTGGGGCCGGCTATCGTCAAGTCACAACAGCCGGTGGTGCCGAGCTATTCGCCACCGGGACACGACCCGGCTGCATCGGAGCGCGATGCCCGGCGCAAGGAAGCCGAGCAGGCAGCCGCTGCGTCGGTGTTCTTTCGCAGTGGTGGGCAGCGCGCTGCCGCTGCTTCACAAACTGCTGCAGCGCCCGGCACCACCAGCACGACATCGAGCAACCTAGCTGGCTTCGACCCGATGGCGGCTGGCCTGACGTCCACGCCAGCGCAGGCCGGCAGCGCCGACGCCACCACTGCACAAAACCGGCAAGACCAAAAGGAGGCTTTCCAGAAATCCGGTTCCACGGAAACACGCAATTCCGGATCTCTGCAACTGCCCGCCTCGCCGTACCAGGTCATAGCTGGCACCGTGATCGCTGGTGCCTTGGTCACAGGCATCCAGTCCGATCTGCCTGGCGACGTGATCGCCACGGTCACAGAGCCGGTCTACGACACCGCCACCGGCAAACACCTGCTGATCCCCCAGGGCTCGCGCATCCTCGGCCGCTACAACAACCAGGTGAGCTTTGGTCAGAGCCGTGTCCAAGTGGTATGGAACCGTGTCATCCTGCCCGACACGTCCTCGCTGACGCTGGACAACCTGGTGGGATCGGACCCCGCTGGCCGGGCTGGACTCGAAGACGGCGTGGACTGGCACTGGGATCGCGTCTTTGCGGGCGCCGCGCTGACCTCGCTTCTGGGCATCGGCGCCGAGCTGGCCGCACCCGAGAACCGGCAGGACGGCAACCGCATCGTGATCGCCGGCCGCGACAGCCTGCAGGACAGCGTGAACCAGATCGGCCAGGAGGTGACCCGCCGCAACCTGAACATCCAGCCGACGTTGACCGCTCGACCGGGCTTGCCCATGCGCGTCATCGTCAACCGCGACCTGGTCCTGCGGCCCTACCAGCCGCTGTTTTTCGTCCGTGGGGTGCCGCGATGAGCACGAACCGACAACTTCGCTTGGGGCCACTGCCCAAGACTGAGAGCGTCAAGCTGACCTTCTCATGCTCTGCCACCTTGAAGGCGGAGCTGGATCGCTACGCCGCGCTGCACGCGCAGACCTATGGCGAGGCGGTCGATGCGGCGACGCTGATCCCGCACATGCTGGAGGCCTTCATGGCCAGGGACCGTGGATTCAGGCGAGTGCATGCCAAACGCAAGACTCCATTGGCGTCGGCCAAGTCGTCCGATGTTGTCGAGGCAATGGAGTGACTGAACCCCATGGCAGTCATGTCGGGAGGACTCCATGTGTAATCTAGACCAGTGGGGGCTGATCAAGCCTTTCGCCGAAGTCACCGGTTACGGCGAAAACGATGTGCACCACAAAATCGAAGATAGGCCTTGGGTGGCAAACAGCTATGTGACTCTCGATGTGAGCGAGAGCCACGAGCACCATCAGAACGGCGGCGCAACATGACCGCCGAGACGATCAACGCCGAACAGTGCGCCGAACTCCTGCACTGCACCGAGCAGCGAATAGAGGAGCTCACCCGAAGCGGCGAGCTACCAGGGATGAAATTCGGTCGCGGCTGGATCTACGTGAAAGCCGACCTGCTGGCCTACATCGCCGAGCGCGCCCGGAAAGAGGCGGAAGAGCGGCGCCAGGACCTCAACGCGCGAAAGTCGGTCCCGCGCCCAGACGTCCCGCTCAGGCCGCGACGGCAGACGCCTCCACCACTACCAGTGCCGGTGCCGGTGCCGGTGCCGGTGCCGGTGCCGGTGCCGGTGCCGGTGCCGGCCAAAGCCTTTGCGCAAGGTCCACGCCCCTGAAGCTGGCATAGCGTTGGGCCATCACCGAACCCGGCTTCCATCCCATGATCTTGTTCAGTTCCTCCAGACGGAACATATCGCGCCCGTCTTTGTCTTTCAGCTCCAGCCATCGGCACGTCGCTTCGTGTCTGAGGTCGTGTTCATGGAGACCCACGATATCCATGTACTCGAAAGCGATCCTGAAACGGAATGACAGTCGTTGACTGGTACGCACCAAGCCCTTTTTTCCTTCCTCGATCCCTTCTTCGTGGAGGAATGGGAAGACATGCGCATCGGGTTCAATCGGCGGCCGCGATGCAAAGTACGAGGACAACGCCTGATGCACTTCGGGGCGCATCGGGACATCCCGATAAGAAATCTTTCCACGCCACTGTTTGGTCTCCATGGCATGGATCACCTTGTTCTCCATGTCAATCTGGCCCCTCGTCAGGGTGTAAGCTTCCCTGAGCCGTAGTCCCGTGTTCAGGATCAGCAGGTACAAGGTCAGTAGCGCATCGCCGCCCTTGAGTTCGAGGCCACGCGAGCGATCCGGCCGCTCATAGCCCGACAGCACCGCCACGATCTTCTCGTGCTCCCCTGGCAGCAGGCGCCTGTCGCGCGCCACGTTCACCTTCACCTTGCCTCCCTTGGCTTTCACCATCTGGGCATCGACGTCGGTATAAGTCGAGTAGCCCTTGGGCAGCAATTTCACAGGGTTGCTGATCTTGACGTTCACGTTGTTCCGCAGGTACTCGTCAATGGCCCGGCTCAGCGCCTGAATGCGGTGCTTGATGGACGAAGGGGAGAGGTTTTTCTCCACCTTCAGGGAACGGAGATAACCGGTCAGCCACTTGTAATTGGCGTCCGAGAACCGAACCGAACCCACCTCGAGCGTCAGCGTCTTGAGCGTGAGAATTTGCGAAGGCGCCGCGAAGCCGCTGTCAGACCACTCACCAAGAATGCGCAACAAGCGCACACCGTCGCCGGGGGAAGTGGGGGCAGTCAGTTCTGCCGGCGGCGGGATGTCCGCGTGCTTCATCAGCTTCCACTGCTGCCCGTAGGCAATGGCCTCGGCCTCGGTGTCGAAGGTGAAGTATTTGCGCCCGTTCGGGAGCGATGGGTGCCTCAGCCCTATTTCCCACTTCCCGGATGGCTTCAGTCTGGGTTTTGCCATGCCACAATCTCCATCGTGTCAACGAGATGGATCATCGCATGATCTGATCGAGTTTCAGCCGCCATTTTGTGGCGTCTGTGAGTGCTTCTGAGGCGTTTCTCAGCCGCCATGTACTCAATAAGCTGTTGATTTATAAGACATTTAAAAATGATGACAAACACGGCAATCAGCTACAAGATCGAACTGATCCAGCGTGCTGACCTGCAGGCCGGACAAGGCCTGCGCTGACGCGACTCGCGACCGCGGCGGGACTGCCAGAGGGTTGACCGGGTCGCCGTCAGCAATCAGCGGTCAGCCGGACGCATCCTGAGCCAGGCGCAACACCTCGCGTAACCCGCCAAATTTGCGCCGGTAGGCTGCAGGAGAAAGCTGCACCTCACGCCTGAACAGGCGAGAAAAGAAACTGGCGTCCTCGTAGCCCAGGGCCTCGGCCACCGCTTCGACCGGGATCGCGGTGGCCTCCAGCATCTGTTTGGCCTCTTCGATGCGAATGTGCTGCACATAGGCCAGCGGCGACAGTCCGGTGACCTGACGGAAACGACGCACAAAGGCCCGCTCGGACAGGCCACTCATCTCGGCCATGACCCGCACCGGATTGGGTTGCTGGTAGTTCTGCGCGGCCCACAGCTGTGCACGCGTCACCACCGCATCCTCGGTCTGCCGGCTGGCAACCAGCCGAGCATAGGGCTGCTGCCCCACGTGGTGCCAGTCGATGAGATAGATGCGCGCCAGCTGCATCGCGGCATCGACACCGGCCAGCCTGGCCACCAGATACAAACCCAGGTCCTGCCATGAAGTGCCGCCGCCGGCCATGACCAGCCGCTGCCCTTGTCCCGAAGCCACCAGCGAACGCTGGCGTTGCAGCCGCACCCTGGGAAAACGCTCGGCGAGAGCGTCGCAATAGGCCCAGTGGGTGGTGGCCTCGTGCCCGTCGAGCAGGCCGGCCTGGGCCATCAGCAGGCCGCCCGAGCAGGCGGCGCAGATCAGGCTGCCGGCCGCATGGCTGCGCCGCAACCAGTCGCACTCGGTCTCGTAGCGCCCCTCCAGCGGCGCGTCTGGCGCCACGAACAACTCGGGAATGCACACAGCGTCCGGCGTCGGCAGCTCGTCCAGGGCTGCGTCGGGACACAGCCGAACACCGTTGGCCACCGTCATCGGCTGCCCGTTGGTCGAGACCAGCAAAGGGCGCATCAGCGACCGTCCGGGCTGCCCCCCAACGATCAGACCCCAGTCACGTCCTGCCGAATGAAACAAATCCAGCATGCCCAGTGCCACCGAGGCCGTGACCTCCGGCGTGACCAGCACATGGACCGTCACCGGCCGTTGAGGCGCTGACGGATGCAGTTTGGCGGAATCGACCATGTTGTGTCCGAAACGGCTGCAGTGGGAAAGGCCAAGCGTACCTAGCATCCCCCCACCGGACAAGCCTTTCGTCCACCCCTCAAGGAGCATGATCATGAACCGACTCACCGACCACCATGGTCTCGACTGCAGTGCAGCCCATCCGGACGCCTTGCACGCCTACCAGCTGGCCCTTCGCGCCTTCCACTGCTACCAGGGCGACCCGGTCGCTTTGCTGACACCCGCACTGCAGGCCCATCCCGCCTTCGCCATGGGCCGGGTGCTGCACGCCTGGCTGCATGTCCTGAGCACCGAACCTGCGGCCACCGAGGTGGTCCATGCCGACTGCCAGGCACTGCAGCAGCTGACGCTCAACGCCCGCGAGCGGCTGCACCTGGAAGCCCTGACCTGCTTCAACCTGGGTCAGTGGCAGCAAGCCGGTCGCCACCTGGAAGACCTGAGCCTGCAGTGGCCGCGCGATGTGCTGGCCCTGCAGGCCGGCCACCTGATCGACTTCCTGCGCGGTGACAGCCGCATGCTGCGCGACCGCATCGCGCGTGCCCTGCCCGCCTGGCCAACGGGCGAGGCGGCCAGCCACGCGGTGTTGGGCATGTGGGCCTTCGGTCTGGAGGAGTGCGGCCACTACACGCAGGCCGAGCGTGCCGGCCGCCAGGCGCTGGACCTCGAGCCGGCCGATTCGTGGGCCCATCACGCCGTGGCCCATGTGTACGAGATGCAAGGAAGGTCGGTCGAAGGGGCGCACTGGATGCGCGCTCGCCAAGCCCATTGGGACGACGGTCACTACCTCGCCATCCACAATGCCTGGCACTGGGCCCTGTTCGAGCTGGAGCAAGGTCACACGGCAGAGGCCCTGAGGCTATACGACGAGCAGGTACGGGCCAGCCGCTCCACCGTCATGGTTGATCTGGTGGACGCCTCGGCCATGCTCTGGCGCCTGCAATACATGGGCGTCCCGGTGGGCGAACGCTGGGAAAGCCTGGCGGATGACTGGCTTGCCCAGGCAACGCCCGGCCACTACGCCTTCAATGACTTCCATGCCACGCTGGCCTGGCTGGGCAGCGGGCGCACGGCCCAGGCGCTGCGGTGTCTGCAGGCCCAGACTGCCGGTGTGGCCATGGGCGACCTGGCCGCCGTGGCCCACAGTGTGGGGCACCCCCTGCTGTCTGCCCTGCTTGACCGCCACGAAGGCCGGCCAGATGCCGCCGTGCGACGCCTGCGCCACGTTCGCCCTGCGGTCCAGCGCATGGGCGGCAGCCACGCCCAGCGGGACCTGGTCGACCTGCTCCTGCTGGATTCGGCCCTGTCGCTGCCCGACCACACCCTGGCACGGGCATTGGTGGCCGAGCGCCTGGCGCTGCGGCCGCAGGACCAGATCAGCCGGCGTGCACAGGAGCGCCTGGGCCAGCAACCACCCTCCACGGCCTGTGCACCGTCCGAAGAACCGGCACAAGATGCTGTGCCCGCGTGAACGATCGCAGCCGTGGCCAGAAACAGCAACGCCCTGACAGACAGGGCGTTGAAGCGAGGGTTCCAGATCCCGGGGTCTGGAGTGAAAAGGCAATCCTCAGTCGGCGATCACCACTTCCACACGGCGGGCTTCGGCCGGGTTGCCGGTGCCAGTGGTCTCTTCGGGCTTGCTCAGTTCCATGCTGGCTTCGGCCACGCCAGCGCCCAGCAGCGCGTCGCGCACGGCAAAGGCGCGCTGCTTGGCCAGTTCGGCGTTGAAGGCAGCATCGCCGGTGGCGTCATGAAAGCCCGAGATGACCAGACGCTTGCCGTTCTTGGCTGCGTCGATGGCGTCGTCCAGGGCCACCAAGGCGCCAGCGGCCAGGTCGGCCTTGCCGACCGCGAAGTAGAACTTGACCACACCGTTCTCGACCACCACGCTGGCATCCTTGGCCGAGGCAACCGGTGCAGCGCCAGCAACCGGCGCGGCCGTGGCTGCCACGGAGCTGCCCGCTCCTGCACCCGAACGTGACTTGTGGATGCCAAAGCCCAACACCGTGCCCACAACCAGCGTGAGAATTTCAATCAGCACCACCGCAACCACGCGGTATTCTTGTTCGTTATCCTGGGAAGACATGGTTCAGGCTCCGTGAGAGGTGAATAATGGACGGGAAAACCGGATCGAGAGAACACCGGCCCGGCAGCACAGGAAACTAGGTCTTAAGTGCTGCAAGGGAAAACCCGTTATTGTAAATGCCCGCCACTGACCGCCCGACGACCCACTGGCACCCCGACCCTGCGCGCCGCGACGGCGCGCGAATGATGCAGCACACGCTGGCACAATGGCGCGCCCAGGGCCCCAGGCCCGACCTATGGGTGTTTGCCTATGCCTCGCTGGTCTGGCGCCCCGAGTTCAACGCGGCCGAACAACGCCTGGCCCAGGTGCATGGCTACAGCCGCAAACTGCATATGTGGAGCCGGGTCAACCGCGGCACCCCGGAGCGACCGGGACTGGTGTTCGCCCTCACCGCCGGCGGCAGCTGCCAGGGCCTGGCCCTGCGCGTACCGCACGAGCAGGTCGAAGCGCTGATGCCGGTGCTGTGGGCGCGTGAAATGCCCAACCCGGTCTACGACCCCAAGTGGCTGCTGTGCCGCACCGAGCAGGGGCCTGTGCGCGCCCTGGCCTTCACCCTCTCCCGTCGCAGCCCCAACTACACCGGTCACCTGAGCGAGACCCAGTACCGGGACATCTTTGCCCACTCGCGCGGGCGCTACGGCACCACGCTCGACTATGCGCGGCAGACGCTGCATGGCCTGCGCGCCCACGGCATTGAAGACCACGACCTGGCCCACCTGCTGCGGCTGGTCGAGGACCTGCCTGGCTGAACCCAGCATGTCCTTGACCCGGCGCAATACCCGGCCAACGAGGGCTGCCTATACTGCCACCATGACCCGCAACACCGACATCGCCGACCTGCGCAAGAGCTACGAAAGAGCCGAGCTCAGCGAGTCAGCCTCTCAAGCCGACCCGCTGCAGCAGTTCGACCAATGGCTCAAGGAAGCCATCAGCTCCGAAGTGCCCGAGCCCAACGCGATGACGCTGGCCACCGTGGGCGCCGACCTGCGGCCCACCACCCGCGTGGTGCTCATCAAGGGCTATGACGAACGCGGCATCGTCTGGTACACCAACTACAACAGCCAGAAAGGCCGGCAACTGGCCGGCAACCCCTATGCCGCGCTGCAGTTCCACTGGGTGGAGCTTGAGCGCGTGGTGCGAATCGAAGGCGTCGTCGCGAGGGTCAGCGACGAGGAAAGCGACGCTTACTTCCACAGCCGTCCGCTGGACAGCCGCATTGGCGCCTGGGCCAGCCCGCAGAGCGAGGTCATCGACAGCCGCACCGTGCTGGTAACCAACGCCGCCAAGTACGGAGCCCAGTTCATGCTCAAGCCCCCGCGTCCGCCGCATTGGGGCGGCTACCGTCTCAAGCCCGACACCTGGCAGTTCTGGCAGGGCCGAAAGAGCCGCCTGCATGACCGTCTGCGCTACAGCTTTCAGGCTGATGGCAGCTGGCTGCGCGAGCGCCTGGCGCCCTGAGAGGCCGAGCGCTCCTCAACCGCCACTGCCATGCAGCGCACCATCTTCACCACCCCGGTGGTCAACACGCTGCTGCGCGGCTTTTCTGTGGCCTTCCTCAGGCTCACGGGCTGGAAGGTGGAGGGCAGCCTGCCACCGCAGGCCACCAAGAGCGTGTTCATTGCGGCGCCCCACACCAGCAACTGGGACCTGCCCTACACCCTGATGGTGGCCTTCGCCCTGCGCCTGAACCCCTACTGGATGGGCAAACACACCATCTTCAACGCGCCCTTCGGCCCACTGATGCGCTGGCTGGGCGGCATTGCCGTCAACCGCGAGCAGGCCAACAATCTGGTGGCCGCCTCGGCCCAGGCCATCCGCGACGCGGACGGCCCACTGCAACTCATCGTTCCGCCCGAGGGCACCCGCAGCAAGACGCGCTACTGGAAGACGGGCTTCTATCACATCGCCCGCACGGCCAACGTGCCCATCGTCATGGCCTACATGGACTACGCCGACAAGCGCAGTGGCCTTGGGCCCCTGTTTGAACCCACGGGTGACATCGACGCCGACATGAACGCCATCAAGGCTTTCTACGCACCGTTCAGGGGAAAGAACGCCGCGCAGTTTGAGAGTGGGCGGTCCGCATCCGAGCGAGAAGACACGGAATAGGACGGGTTGTGCGACGGCGACAGTGAGCCCGAAATCCGTACTTGGCGCGTCATCCTGCGCTCAGGCTGAGCGATCACGCTCGATTCCCTGCCCCCTCACCCTGGACAGGGCATCCGCAGACACCAGACCTGGCTCTATCTCGCTCAAAGGCACCAGCACAAATGCCCGCTCGTGCATACGCGGGTGCGGTACGGTCAGATGGGCCGATTCGATGCAGGCGCTGCCATAGAGCAGCAAATCCAGGTCCAGCGTGCGAGGCGCGTTGCGGTACGGGCGCTCTCGGCCGGCGGCACTCTCAATGGCCTGCAATGCGGACAGCAGCGCCGGGGCGGTGAGGGTGGTGGCCACCTCGGCCACGGCATTGAGGTAGTCGGGCCCGCTGGAGTCGATAGGCGCGGTGCGATAGAGGCTGGAGACCTTGCAAAGACGAACGCCAGCCGTGTGGCGCAGGCTGTGCAGCGCGCCGCGCAGGGCCTGGGCAGCGTCGCCCAGGTTGGCACCCAGCCCCACGAAGGCCATGACCTCGGGGCGACCGGAATCAATCATGCTCCAGGTGGTCAGTCGCCGGTGGGTGCGGGGCCGCCTTCGCCAGTGCCGGATGCGCCACCGGTGCCACCCGAGGGCTTGCGACGGCGGCGGCGGCGTTTTTTGGCCGGGGCAGCGGCGGCACCCACTCCCTCGCCTGCTTCTTCGGCATCGGGTTCGTCAGCCACACCTTCACTGTCAGGGGCGAAAGCGCTGCCGTAGGACATGGCCTGCGCTGGCCTGCCATCTTCGTCCCTGGAGCGCGGATCGTCAGCTGGCGCCCCGACAGCCGGATGGTCGGCGTCGGTCTTCTTCACACGGCGGGCCTTGCCCGGGCCTCCGGCACCTGCGCCCTTGGGCTGGCCGGACTTTCGCTGGGCATCAACCATGTCCTGGCGGTGGTCGTCGTCGGCGGTGCTGAACGTTTCCCACCAGTGGGCGAGTTCTTCGTCGACCTCACCGGTCTGGGCTCGCAGCCGCAGGAAATCGAAGCCGGCCCTAAAGCGTGGCTGCTCGACCAGACTGAACACGCCGGTGCCCACACGCTTGTCGAAGCGCGGCTGCATCATCCAGATCTCACGCATGTCGGCGCCAAGCTTGCCGCGGCCCGAGACGTCACCAATGCGTGCCTCGAACACCTCGTCCACCGCATCCTGCAGCGCCGAGAAGGGCGGAGGTGGGCGCTGGTTGCCGCGCGGCTGCAGACGCTGCTCCCACCCCTTGCGCACATCGGCCCAGAGCACACAGGCCAGCAGGAAGCTGGGAGCCACAGGTTTGTTTTCGCCGACGCGGCGGTCGGTGTCCTGCAGGGCCAACTTGACGAAGTCGTCACCCGCGCGCTGCACCACCAGGTCCAGCAGCGGGTAGATGCCCTGGGCCAGCCCGGTCTCCTTCAGGGCTTCGATGCTGGCCAGCGAGTGCCCGGTCTGCAGCAGCTTGAGCATCTCGTCGAAAAGACGGCTCTGTGGCACATCCTTGAGCAGCTCGCGCGAGGCCACCAGGGGCTCGCGCGTCTTGGCGTCCATCTTGAACCCCAGGCCGGCCAGCTTGGCACTGAAGCGCACCGCGCGGATGATGCGCACCGGGTCTTCACGGTAGCGCGTGGCCGCGTCGCCGATCATGCGCAATGTCTTCTTCTGCGCGTCGCGGATTCCGTGGTGAAAGTCGACCACCACCTGCGACTCGGGGTCGTAGTACATGGCATTGATGGTGAAGTCACGCCGCGCGGCGTCCTGCTCGATCGGACCCCAGACGTTGTCGCGCAGCACACGGCCACTGGCGTCGACCGCATGGGTCATGCGGGCCAGTTCCCCCTTGCTGGTGCGTTCGTTGCCGCTGACCTGTTCGGCGTCGGCGCTGTCGAGGTAGGCCCGGAAGGTCGAGACCTCGATCATCTCGTGTTCCCGGCCGCGACCGTAGATCACGTGCACGATGCGAAAACGCCGGCCGATGATGAAGGCCCGACGGAACAGGCCTTTGACCTGCTCGGGCGTGGCATTGGTTGCGACATCGAAGTCTTTCGGGCGCAGGCCCAGCAGCAGGTCGCGCACGGCGCCGCCGACGATATAGGCTTCGAAACCCGCCTGCTTGAGCGCGTGCACCACGTCCAGCGCGCGCTGATCCACCAGCTTGGGGTTGATGCCATGCACGCTGACTGGTACGTCCTCGCGCTTGCCGAATTTGGCCGCCTTGCCGCGCCCGCCGGACTTGCCCAGCAGTTTGTCGATGAATTTCTTGATCATGTGAACAGGTTCAGGATGCGCCAGCCGCGCTCGGCCGCGATGGCCTTCAACCGGTCGTCGGGGTTGGCCGCCACCGGTTCGCGCACCTTCTCGAGCAGCGGCAGATCGTTGATCGAGTCGCTGTAGAAGGTGCTGTGGGTTACGCCGGTCCAGTCGATACCGCGTGCCGCCAGCCATTGTTCCACACGCGCAACCTTGCCCTCGCGGAACGAGGGCACGCCGCGGATGGCCCCGGTGGGGTTGCCGGCCTCGTCTCGTTCGAGGTCGATGGCAATCAGCTCGTCGACCCCGAAGGCCTGGGCGATCGGACGGGTAATGAATTCGTTGGTGGCGGTGACGATGATGACCTGGTCGCCAGCCGTCTGGTGGCGGCGCACCAGGTCGAGCGCCTGCGGTCGCATGGCCGGGCGGATCACCTCGTCCATGAAGCGCCGGTGGGCGGCGTCGGCTTTCTGCGGGCCGTGGTCGGCCAGCGGAGCCACAGAGAATCGGATGTACTCATGGATGTCCAGCGTGCCCGCCTTGTACTGGTCGTAGAAGGCGTCGTTGGCGCGGGTGTGGGTCTCGGCGTCGCGCCAGCCCAGGGTCACGGTGAACTGGCCCCAGGCGTAGTCGGAGTCCAGCGGGATCAGGGTGTGATCGAGATCAAATAAGGCTAGCCGCATCGGTTTACTCGTTCTCCAGCATCGACTTGATCAGCGGGATGGTGATGGCGCGCTGGGTGCGCAGGGCGTACGCGTCGAGCTGGTCCAACAGCATCATGAGGCTGGAGAGGTCACGCGAGAAGCGGGTGAGCATGAAATCCATGACTTCATCGCCCAGGAAGACACCACGCTCGTCGGCCGCGCGACGCAGGACGGCCCGGCGCTCGGCCTCACCCAGCGCCTGCAGGTGAAACACATGGCCCCACCCAAGCCGGGTGCGCAGGTCTTCGCGCAGCTTCAGGTCGGCCGGTGGCCGGTCCGCAGTGGCCAGAACCCAGCGGGCCGGGCCATGGGCTGGCGCCTGCGCGTGCACAAACCAGTTGAAGGCTGCGGCCTGCTGCTCGGCGGTGTAGAGCTGCACATCGTCCAGCAGGACCACCTGCCATTGCTCGTCGAACTCGCCCGGGTGACGCAGCGAAGCGTCCATCCAGCCCGTGCGTGCACCCTGCTCGCGCAGCGCTTCGCGCACCGCATGCAGCAGGTGCGACTTGCCACTGCCACTTTCGCCCCAGACCAGGGTGGGCACCGGTGAGCGTCGGGGGTTGCCAGCCCACAGACGCAGGTGTTCGACCACCGCCTCGTTGCCGATGTCGATGAAATTGGACAGCGTGGGCACCGGCGCGAGACCGATGTCAAGCGCCATCTGCTTCATGGGGGCCTGGCCCGTGCTCACCGGACCTCCCTGTGCCACATGCGCTGCAGAGCTGAGCCACGCGGATTCGGGCGTGAAACGCTCATGGCTGACGATCCGAAGGAGGCAATGCCGGTGCCGCCGGGACCTGCGCGGGAGCGTCCTCCAGGTACAGCTCGCTGGCGAGGTACCCGCGCTTGGCCCGGCGAATGGCCACCAGGAGCACCGCACTCGCGGGCAAGGCCACCAGTACTCCGACAAAGCCGAACAGGTGACCAAAGGCCATGAGAGAGAAGATGACCGCAATGGGATGCAGGCCAATGCGCTCGCCCAGAAGGCGCGGCGTGATGTACATGCTCTCGACCACCTGGCCAATGATGAACACCACCGCCACCAGCGCCACGCCCAGCACGCTTTGGAACTGCAGCACCGCCGCCAGCAGGCCCATGATCATGCCCAGGCCGAAGCCGAGGTAGGGAACGAATACCGCCAGGCCTGTGAAAACGCCGATGGGCAGGGCGAGCTTCAGGCCCACCAGCGCCAGACCTACCGTGTAGAACACCGCCAGCACACCCATGACCAGCAACTGGCCGCGCAGGTACTGACCCAGCACGTCGTCGGTTTCGTCCAGGAAGCTCTGCACCGTGGCCAGCCAGCGAGGCGGAATCAGGCCTTTGGTGCGTTCGACCAGGCCGGCCCAGTCCAGCAGCAGGTAGTAGGCCACGATGGGGGCCAGGATCAGGTTGCCGAACAGTGCCGCCAACGCACTGCCTCCGATGCGCAAGGACGACAGCAAGCCGGTGATGAGTTCGCTCTCGTGGCCGGAGACGAGCTGGCGCAGCCAGCCGCGCACCTGGGCGACATCGATCTGCAGGTCCAGGCCAAAACGTGCCGCCAATGGCAGCAGCACTTCGTTGAAACGTTCCAGCAGGGCCGGCACCTGCTCTTTGAGCAGGGGCACCTGCTTCGTGATGACCGGCACAATCAGCAGCACCACCAGCAACACCACCAGCGACAGAAGTGAAATGGCGACCCCGGCGCCCAACCAGCGCGGAATGCGTTTTTCGTGCAGCCACTCGACCAGAGGGTGCAGCGCATAGGCCAGCACGGCCGCCAGCACGAACGGCATCAGCACCGGCGCCAGCAGCGTGAGCAGCAGCCAGGCAGCCAGTGCGATACCGGTCCAGGCGGCGGCGCGAATCTGGTTGGGGGTGAAGGTCATGCGGTGCGTCGCAGTGCAATGTAAGTGGCGGAGCGCAGCCCTGGGCACCATCGTTCGGCAGCCTCCCGGGGGTGAACCCTTAAAATCGGTGCCAAATTCTAAGTCCGCCGCCTGCTTCCACCCCAAAAGTCGCTGCCGGCCCCCTTCCTGATCTGCCAGGCACCTCCCCATGACGAGCACCACCCCCCTTTCCTATAAAGACGCTGGCGTTGACATCGATGCAGGCGACGCTCTGGTTGAGCGCATCAAACCGCTGGCCAAGAAGACCATGCGTGAGGGCGTACTGGCCGGGATCGGTGGCTTCGGCGCCCTGTTCGAGGTGCCCAAGCGCTACCAGGAGCCGGTTCTGGTGTCGGGCACCGATGGCGTGGGCACCAAGCTCAAGCTGGCCTTCGAGTGGAACATGCACGACACCGTGGGCATTGACCTGGTGGGCATGAGCGTGAACGACGTGCTGGTGCAGGGCGCCGAGCCGCTGTTCTTTCTGGACTACTTTGCCTGCGGCAAGCTGGACGTGGACACTGCAGCCGCCGTGGTCGGCGGCATCGCCAAGGGTTGCGAGTTGTCGGGGTGCGCCCTGATCGGCGGCGAAACCGCCGAGATGCCCGGCATGTACCCAGCCGGTGAATACGATCTGGCCGGCTTCTGCGTCGGCGCGGTCGAGAAGAGCAAGATCCTCACCGGCCAGAACGTCAAGCCTGGGGACGTGGTGCTGGGTCTGGCATCGCACGGCGTCCATTCCAACGGCTTCTCGCTGGTGCGCAAGTGCATTGAGCGCGCCGGCAGTGACTTGCCCGCCACGCTTGATGGCCAGCCTTTCAGGCAGGCCATCATGGCCCCGACCCGCCTGTACGTGAAAAACGTGCTCGCCACGCTCGCGAAACACCCCGTCAAGGCCCTGGCCCACATCACCGGCGGCGGCCTGCTGGAGAACATTCCGCGTGTGTTGCCTGAGGGCACGGCTGCTCACCTGGTCAAGGGCAGCTGGCCGCAGACCGAACTGTTTGCCTGGCTGCAGAAGGTGGCCGGCATCGACGACATCGAGATGAACCGCACCTTCAACAACGGCATCGGCATGGTGGTGGTGATCGCTGCCGATGCGGCCGCTGCCTGCGCCGCCACGCTGCGCGAACTGGGGGAGACGGTCCATCAGATAGGCACCATCGCCCCACGCGGTGAAGGTGCGGCGGTGGTGGTGGGCTGACGCTTCCCCTTGCTGTCCCATGCCAAAGGCCCGCTCGCGGGCCTTTGGGGTTTTTGGCGTTGAACCCTGTCAGGTCTGACAGGGTTCGATTCGACCATGCGCACTTTCGGGCTACATTGGCGCCTGATTCCCAAGGGAGCGCCACGTGAAGCCAAACCACATCCGCACCAGCTGGGCCGGCCTGAGCCTGGTTGTGTTCCTGTCTGCCTTAAGCGCAGGTTGCATGGCCCCCGCCCATATCGCCACCTCCCTGGAACGGTCGGCCGCCAACCGCACCCTGGTTCGGGGCATGGAGACCTTGCGTCAACACATCCAGACGCTGCAGGACCAGGGTGACCCGCTGGGCGACTACTTCTACGCCATGGCCAACGCCGACGGCTGGATCAACGATGTTCAACAGCCCGAAGCCATCACCGCCTTGTTTAAGCAGGCCGCGGCCAAGGGGGTGATGGACGCGAAGATTCTGCTGACTTTGCAGGAGGCAACGAGCGAGCCCATCCCCGGGCGATTGGACTACGGCAAATCACCACGAGGCAACGTAGAGGCCTGGGAGCGCGGTCTTGCGCAGCTCCTGCCCTTGCTGCAGCAGCAGTGTTACGCCCGACGGCTGGTGGTCGATCAGGGGCGCCCCAAGGTGGCCTACTACTCCATCGCCTACGACGTCTGGCCGACCTACCGTGACGGTCATTCGGTACAGAACGAGCGCAAGGAGTGGGAACTTCGCATCGTCAAGGACCCACAGCGCCAGGCGGTGTGGGAGGACCTGGACCGCCGCTGCCGTATCCGCCGCGACGACTTTCTGGACTTGACGATTCAAAAGAGGTGATGTCTTGGACGAGAATGCTCAGCCTGTCGAGAATCGGGCGCTCAACCCCCTCAGCGCCCGAGTCGGCATGGCCCTGGCCTATTGGGCCTACCCGCACAAGGACGAAGCCCAGGCGAGCAAAGTCTTGCCCCACGCGGTGAAGGTGCGGCGGTGGTGGTGGGCTGACGCTTCCCCTTGCTGTCCCATGCCAAAGGCCCGTTCGCGGGCCTTTGGGCTTTTCAGGGGCAAGCTGTCAGATCTGACAGGGCTCGATTCGTCAGTGCGCACTTTCGGGCTACATTGGCGCCCGACTACCAAGGGAGCGTCACTTGAAGCCAAACCACATCCGCACCAGCTGGGCCGGCCTGAGCCTGGTTGTGTTCCTGTCTGCCTTAAGCGCAGGTTGCATGGCCCCCGCCCATATCGCCACCTCCCTGGAACGGTCGGCCGCCAACCGCACCCTGGTTCGGGGCATGGAGACCTTGCGTCAACACATCCAGACGCTGCAGGACCAGGGTGACCCGCTGGGCGACTACTTCTATGCCATGGCCAACGCCGACGGCTGGATCAACGATGTTCAACAGCCCGAAGCCATCACCGCCTTGTTCGAGCAGGCCGCGGCCAAGGGGGTGATGGATGCGAAGATTCTGCTGGCTTTGCAGGTGGCTGTGGGCGAGCCGTTGCCCGGGCGCCTAGACTACTTGATGCTTCCCAGCAGGGTGGATGGAAACTGGGAACGCGGTCTGGTGCAGCTCCTGCCCTTGCTGCAGCAACAGTGTTATGCCCGAAGGCTGGTGGTCGACCAGGGGCGCCCCAAAGTGGCCTACTACTCCATCGCCTACAAGATCTGGCCCACCTTCCGCGACGGTCATTCGGTACAGAACGAGCGCAAGGAGTGGGAACTTCGCATCGCCAAGGACCCGCAACGTCAGGCGGTGTGGGAGTCGATTCACCGCCAGTGCTTGCTGCGCCGAGACGAGTTCCTGGACATGACCGCCCCCAAGCGTTGAGGACATCCCCATGGACAGAGAACTCAGTCACCAGCAACAGCAGCCGCAGCTCAACCCACTCAACGCCCGAGTCGGCATGGCCCTGGCCTATTGGGCCTACCCGCACAAGGACGAAGCCCAGGCGAGCAAAGTCTTGCCCTACCCCGAGTCTTGGGAACACGCTCAGCCTGGCAAGGGTATTCCGACGGACTGGTCTACACCCATCTATCAGGCCGACGGCCGCCTGCAACCCGGCAGCCCCGAGGGCTGGAACACCCAGCACAACGCCCAGGGCCAGCTGGAGAACCAGTTCCAGGTCTCCATCAACCGCGAAACCCAGGAAATCACCTTTGATTTCAAGGGCTCCGACGCGTGGAGCAACTGGAAGTCGGACCTGGGCAATGCCGGCGCCAGCGAGTTCGCCAAGATCCAGGCGCAGGCGCAGGCCGCTTTCGAGCACCTGAGCCAGCACCCGGAGTTCCGGCATTTCCGGTTTGCGGCCACCGGCCACAGCCTGGGTGGCGGCATGGCCCAGAGCTTTGCATTGCGCAACAACATCGACGCCTATGTCTACAACAGCTTGCCGATCGCACGCGACACCGTCCGGGGTGACTATTTTTCGGAGGTCGGCGGATACGAAGCGGCACTGGCCCGTTTCCAGGCATCGGGCCGCGTGGCGCACGACGTGCGCACACCCAATGACATTGCGACCCACACCTTCGAGGGCATCATGCAGAACCGGTATCTCAGCCACCACGCCGGACCCGGCGTGCAATGGCTGCCGGGTGAGCGCATTCCGGGTGTGATCAAGACCGCCTTGCTGGTCAGCAAGCTCGGAACCCTGCCGGCTGCGGCCCTCATGGGCAAGGACCACACCATGGGTGCACTCGCCGATGGTCAGCAAGGCTTGGCCGTGGACGCCGAGGGACGCTTCCGCGTGCCCCACGGGCACCAGCAACTGGCTGAAATCCCGGCTGAGGCCCGTCGGCGGCTGGCTTTGCTCGAGGCTGCCCCCCTGGTGCGTGCCCAGCGGCTGGACATGGGACAGGACCCCATGGAACCCCGGCGATACCTGCTCGAACGTGAAGATGGCAGCCGCCAGTTCATTGAGCTGGACCCCCGCAGTGCGGCGGTCGAAATCGACCACCGATCGGCCGATGGCAGCCGCATCCTGATCGAGATGGACGGCCGGCGTCACCAACCCGTGCGCGTCACCGAGTTCGACGCCCAGGGGCATCGCATCCGCCAGGACACCGTGGCCTGGCATCAGCCAGTATCTGCCGAACCCGATGCGCGCCGTATCGCCACGGCCCATGAGGCAGCACAGCCCATACCCTGGTCACAACGGCTGAGCGAAACGCAGATGCACCACTTCATGCAGGCCGTCCAGGAAATCGGCCCCCATCTGCAGGAACGCGGTCTCAGCCAGGAGCAGGTCGGCCGCGTTTGCGCGGCGGCAGTGGTTCACTGCGGACGCCACCACCACCCGGCTGATGGACAGCAGTTCATGTTGAGCCACAACGGCGAAACGGTCGGGGTCCTCGATGGAGGATTCCGGTTGACCGAGATGTCCGTGAGCGCGGCCTTGCGTCAGGACATTGACAGCCATCTGGAACTCGCAGCGGAACAACACAGGTGCAATCTGACAAAAGACAACAGTTTGCACTTGCGCGCCGAACAGGGACATGTGCCTGCGCGCGCCCTGGCCTGAATGGGCCTCATGGCAGGGCCAACCCCGACCTCCTCACCCATCACGGCAAACCATTCAGGGAGTGCCATGCAAAGACGACACTGGATACGAACCATGGGCGGCCTCGCCGTGCTACCGGCCACAGGTTTCTTCGCGGCTGCCAGGGCCCGTGGCCGTGAACTGCAGTTCGACCAGGAGTGGTACCGCCAGGCCCATGCGGTGCTCCCTCCGGAGGGCGATCGCCTGGTGGAGTTGCTGCGCCCTGCAGAGACCCTGCAGAACTGGACGCGTCTGCTGGGATTGCGCCGGCAACATGTCCCGATGCTGCAAGACAATCCGGCGGTCATGGCCGCCGCAGTGCAGCAGAACGTGCTGCGACACAACCCTCAGGCCAAGGCCAGGGCGACCCACAATGCCGACAAGACCGATGCCCTGCTGGATTTCCTGACGTGGGTGCCCAACGACCATGTCATGGAATTCAACGTCTTTCGCTATGTGGTTCCGGTCAAGGGAGCGGGGGTGGTTTCGTTCCAGGCGGCCCACAGATTCAGTTCGAACGAGCCGGGTGCGGCCGAACGTCTGCGGCACATGCGCCACAAATGGATCGACCTGGCGTTGTCGGTGGACATGCGTGTGGTCGAGTCGATGCTGGATTGACCTCGAGACCTTGACGTAGAAGCTGAAATCGGAGGCAACTGAGCGACCCGGCAACCAATCCGCCTCAGTTCAATGCCTCCGAGGGCAGCACATGCACCCCCGGCCTGGCCCCGATGGCGGCTTCCAGCAGGTGATGGGCGATGCGTTCGGCCGGCACCAGTCGGTAACGCGGCGGCAGCAGTGGGTGCAGCCAGCGAGACAGCATGACACCCAGCTGTTCGGCCGGGCGAGATTCTTGGCGTTCACCGCCAATCAGACCGGGGCGCACAATCGTCAGCGACGGGTAGCCCAGAGCCAGCAGGTCGCGCTCGAGTTCGCCTTTGGTTCGCGAGTAGAAAACCCGGGACGCCGGGTCGGCCCCGAGGGCCGAGTTCAGGGCGAAGGCCTGGGCGCCATGGGCCAGCGCTAGCTCGGCTGCGCGCAAGGGCAGGTCGTGGTCCACCCGGTAAAACGCCGGGCGGGAGCCGGCCTTGGCCATGGTGGTTCCCAGCGCACAGACCACGGCGTCGACAGACCACCAGTCGGCCCGCTCGGGAAGTGGCCTGGCGTCCAGCATCGGATTGAGCAGACGCTCATGAGGGGGCAGCGGATTGCGGGTAGGCGCCACCACGCGGGCCACGCGGTCGTCGGCCAGCGCCTTGCTCAGCACCAAGCCACCCACCAAGCCGGTGGCCCCCAGCACCATGAGGGTGGTCACTGGGGACCCTTCGCGCTGCGGCTGCGGTGCAAGCTCGATTGGGAACGGCCCTGCGCTGCGCCCATGGGCCTCAGTTCAGCGCCCGGCGAAGTTCCGCCAGCCGGCTGTTGATGGCCTCGCGTTCGAGCGTGTTTTCGGTGTGCTCGATGAAGGTTTCCAGGTCCTGCACGGCCAGCCGGGCGTCTCCCATTTCGGCCCAGGCCAGGCCACGGTCCTTGTACTCGTCCCAGGCATCGGGCAGCAAGATCAGGAGGCGGTCGAGCACCGCAATCAACCGCAACCAGTCTTCCTGCGTGCGGTGGATTTCCTTCAGGTTGCGCAGGATGCGAGCCAGGATGTCGCGCGAAGCAGCAGGCTGAAGGTACAACCCCACTGGCACATCGTAGTCGTCCACCAGGCCCTGGCGCCGCTTGTAGGGCTCCAGCCGCTCCGACAGGTCTTCGCGGCTGAGCGACTGCCCCGAGAAGGGATCGATCACCACCTGCCCTGCAGGCAGGTTGACCTTGACCATGAAGTGTCCGGGAAAGTTGACACCACGCGCCTTCAGGCCAACGCCTTGGGCCAGTTCCAGCCAGAGCACCGCCAAGGTGATGGGAATGCCTCGGCGGGTGCGGATGACCGCGTTGAGGTAACTGTTGTCGGGGTCGTAGTAGTTGTTGACGTTGCCACCGAAGCCCAGGTCGCGGAAGAAAAACTGGTTGAGCACCCGCAGTCGCTGCAAGGCGCCAGCGTCTTCCGGACAACGGCGGCGCAGGCGGGCCAGCAATTGGTCGACGTCGCCCAGCACATCCTGCACATCCAGGTCGGGGTACTCGTCCTGAGCAATGGAGACAGCAGCCTCCAGCAACGGCAGGCCGTCGTCGTCGCCCACCAGCGAGGCGAAGTAGGCCAGCGGCGTGGGAACGGACGTGGGAAATGCAAAGGCCATGTGGCGTGTTCCGGGGCGACGGTCGATTTGGAGAATACGCAGATTATTTTCGGACGAATTGGCGCAGATTCAAACCGCCCAGCAGCAGGGTCAGGAAATACACGGCCACAGCGCCAATCACCGAAAGCGTGAGGATGCCCACCCGGGCCAGGGCCCGCCCCTGAAACTCCAGCCAGGACACCTGGCTGGCGACGGCCAGCAGGAAGATGGCCAGCAAGGCACTGGCGGCCAGCACCTGAAGACCGAAGCGCGCCCAGCCGGGTGACGGCGTGTAGGCGCCCCGTCGCCGCAGGCCCACGAGGAGCCAGGTTGCGTTGATCATGGCGCCCAGGCCGATAGCCAGCGCCAGTCCGGCGTGCGCCAGGTGGGGCACCAGGATCAGGTTCATGCACTGGGTGAGCACCAGCACCACAATGGCGATCTTGACCGGGGTGCGGATGTCCTGGCGGGCATAGAAGCCGGGAGCCAGCACCTTGATGGCCACCAGGCCGAGCAGGCCAGCCCCATACCCCATCAGTGCCAGCGCGGTCTGGTGCACATCGGCGTCGGTGAAAGCGCCATAGTGGTAGAGCACCGAGACCAGCGGGCGCGCGAAGGTCAGCAGCGCCACCGCGCAGGGTACCGCCAGCAGCACCACCAGGCGCAACCCCCAGTCAAGCAGCTCGCTGTAGCGGCGGCTGTCGTCGGCCGCCCTGGCAGCTGCCAGTTGCGGCAGCAGCACCACACCCAGCGCAACACCCAGCATGGCGGTGGGGAACTCCATCAGGCGGTCAGCGTATGTCAGCCAGCTGACGCTGCCGGTCGCCAGATGGGAGGCAATCTGGGTGTTGATCAGCAGAGAGATCTGGGCCACGCTCACGCCCAGGATCGCCGGCAGCATCAACGTCACCACGCGCCGGGTGCCCGGATGCACCCAGGCGGCACGCACGGCCGACCAGCGCAGACCCACGCGGGGCAGCATGCCGATGCGCCGTAGGGCGGGAATCTGCACGCCCAGTTGCAGCGCGCCGCCCAGCATGACACCCCCGGCCAGCGCATAGATGGGCTGGATGCCCAGGCTGTCCAGCCAGGGGGCCCCGGCCCAGGCGGCCACGATCATGGCCAGGTTCAGCAGCACCGGCGTGGCAGCCGGCACGGCAAAGCGCTTCCAGGTGTTCAGGATGCCGGCGGCCAGTGCCACCAGTGACATGAAACCGATGTAGGGGAACATCCAGCGCGTGAGCACCACGGCTGTCTCGAAGCCCTCGGGGGTCTTCTTCAGGCCGGCGGCCATGCCCCAGACCAGGGCCGGGGCGGCCAGCACGCCGATGATGCAGGTGACCAGCAATGCCCAGGCCAACACGGTGGCGATCTGGTTGACCAGCTCGCGGGTGGCTTCGTCGCCGTCCTTCTCGCGGGCAGCCGCCAGCACCGGCACAAAGGCCTGACTGAAGGCCCCTTCGGCAAACAGCCGGCGCAGCAGATTGGGAATGCGGAAGGCGACGTTGAAGGCGTCGGTCAGGGCACTGGCACCGAAGGTGGCGGCAATCAGCAGCTCCCGGACCAGTCCGGTGATGCGCGAGGCCAACGTCAGCAGCGAGACCAGGGAGGCGGATTTGAACAGTGACACAGAGCGAGTGTAAGAGAACCCCCCTGCGCCGCCTGCCGCGGACCTTGGGCCGCACCTAGGCGGAGGCCGCTCCACATGGTAGAATGCTCGGCTTTGCTGGCAACATCTCCAAACACTTAAAGGAACCCCACCATGGCAACCAAGCCGAAGAAAAAGAACCCCCGCCTGGCGTCGGGCCGCAAGCGCGCCCGCCAGGACGTCAAACTGAACGCTGCCAACAGCTCGCTGCGCTCCAAGTACCGCACGGCCGTCAAGAATGTCGAGAAGGCCGTTGTGGCCGGCGACAAGGACAAGGCCACCGAGCTGTTCGCCAAGATGCAGAAAGTCGTCGACACCATCGCCGACAAGGGCATTTTCCACAAGAACAAGGCTGCCCGCGACAAGAGCCGCCTCTCCGCCAAGGTCAAGACCCTGGCCACCGCCGCCGCCTGATCGGCCGGCCACCGGCCTGCCCCGGCAGGTCGACAGCCCGGACCCGGGTCCTCACCGACACAGGGTCCGCCGTTTGAAACGGTGCGCTGCCAGCAAAGCAAAAAGGAAAACCGCCGAGGTCGCAGGGCCCGGCGGTTTTTTCTTGGGTGCAGCGGTCACCCGCCACGGAAGGGTTCTTCAGCTGCGCAACCTGAAGGTTCCCACCACCTTGGCCAGCTGTTCGGCCTGGCTGCGCAGGCTTTCGGCCGCGGCAGCACTTTCCTCGACCAGAGCCGCGTTCTGCTGGGTGACCTGATCCAGCTGGGCCACGGCCGAGCCCACCTGGGCAATGCCATCGGACTGTTCCTGGCTGGCCAGGGTGATGCCGTCAATGAGCTGAGACACGCGCGCCACCTGCTCGACAATGCGGCCCACACTGTCGCCCGCCTGGGCCACCAGCCCGGTGCCGGACTCGACCCGGTCGACGCTCTGACCGATGAGCTGCTTGATCTCGCGGGCGGCGTCGGCGCTGCGCTTGGCCAGGCTGCGCACCTCGCCAGCGACCACGGCAAAACCACGGCCCTGTTCGCCCGCCCGTGCTGCCTCCACCGCTGCATTGAGTGCCAGGATGTTGGTCTGGAAGGCAATGCCATCGATGACGCCGATGATGTCGCTGATGCGGCGGCTGCTGTCGTTGATGTCCTGCATGGTGGCCACCACACGACCCACAACCACGCCGCCCTCTTCCGCGGCCTGTCGCGCCTCGCGGGCAAGGCGGGCCGCCTCGCGTGAGGTGTCGGCGTTCTGCTGCACGGTGGAGGTCAGCTGCTCCATGCTGGCCGCGGTCTCTTCGAGGTTGCTGGCCTGGGTTTCTGTACGCGATGACAGATCGGCGTTGCCGGTGGCGATCTGGGTGCTGCCGGTGGCGATGTTGTCGCTGCCCTGTCGCACCGTGTGAACCATCTCGGCCAGGCTGTTGTTCATGCTTCGAAGCGCACCCAGCAGCTGACCGGTTTCGTCTGTGCTGTGGACTTCGATGTCCGCGGTGAGGTCGCCCGAGGCCACCGTTTCGGCCACCCGGACGGCCTGGGCAATGGCAGCTCCGGTCTGTCGGGCAATGGCCCACATGATGGCGGCGCCGGTGACCAGCAGCACGCCTATACCTGCCAGTAACAGCACCAGATGCTGCAGGGCCGTCGAGGCCTGCTCGTGCAGCTTGCGGTCCAGCGCCCGGAAGGCGTCGTTCACGAGAGCAAACTGGGTATCGATGTGGCCTGTGACCGCGGTGAAGAATGCGCCGGAGTCCATGGCCAGTGGCTCGGCCTGGAGAACCTCTTTGTCGACCAGCGCGAAGGCAGCGTCGGCAGCGGTCCAGGCTGCGGCGGCCTGGACCCCGAGCGCGGCGTTCAGGTCGGACTGGCCCGCCAGCGCCTTGTCGAGGCTGCGACGGGCCTGCGCCACATGCGAGCGTGACAGATGGACCAGGGTCGTGAGGCTGGTGCGCTGCGCCACGCTCAGCTCGCCACGGGCCAGCGCCAGCGAACCCTGCGCTCGCGCCTGCCCCAGGGTTTCAGTCAGGCGCGGCAGATGCACCAGCACCGACTCGATCAGGTAGCGGTTGCCGGCATGCGAATCCAGGCTCATGCCCGACGCATCGGCGATGTCCTCGATCAGCGCCAGCTGACGCCCGATGAGCCGGGTGTGGCGTTCAAAGCTCTGCGAGCCGGGAATGGACCTGCTGGCGACATCGGCCGCCAGCGCCTTCCATTCGTCCGCCATGGCGCGTCCTTTGGCGTCAAGTTCACCTGATCCCAGTCCGGCCAGTGCTGCCCGCAAGTCATTCAATGCGGTGTCCACGTCGGCCTGGCGCTGTTCACGGCTGGCCTTGACAGCCTCATTGCCGCCCAGGAAGTTGGCCGACAGACCACGGTGCTGCTGGGTCAGCTGAACGAGCCTGAGCGCGGCGCCGGCCGAGGGAATGCCCTCGGTCTCGCCGCTGGCCGATCGCCAGACGGCCAGGTCGGCCCGCACGGCAATGAACGAGGGGACCGCCACCATCGCCAGGGCGATGACACCGATGAGCAGAAACTTGTGCGCCAGGCGCAGGTTGCGAAGCAGGGCTTGCATGATGAAAACATCTCTCCCATATGAATGTTCTTGCGATTCATATCGGAGCGGCCCCTGGCGGCTGAAGGGTTCTGCCGCCGGATTTCTGGTAGTAGTTCGACAGAACTACGACCGCTGACGACCGCGGTCAGAAGCCGAACCGGCCGACGTCTCAGCTGCGGCCGGCTGGCGCCTGCTGGTCAGGCAGCATGCAGCCTTCGGCCACCTGAAGCTCGTTGTCCTTGGCGAAATTCATGACGAAGTCCCAGGCCATGGGTTCGGCGTCTCGCAGGTCGGTGTGGACGATGACCACCTTGACGCCATTCATGACGGTGGGCACACACCAGGGTGAGTAGGCCAGGTGTGCACCAGGCCTTGAAGCACCGCCGCCGGGGCGGAACTGGCTCATGACGCCCGCCAGCCGCTCGGCCCAGTCGCTGGGGCGAAACGTGCGTCCACTGAGGGTCACGCCCTGAATGAACACTTGCTTGGCGGTGGGGTTGTCCATGGGTGCGCAGAGCCTTCGGGTAGAGGGCGACAAGCCCGGGAACGGCAGCGGGTGAAGTGCCGTTTCGGATGCCGGTATTGTATCTTATATAAGACCTGGAATCAGGGATAACCCGCGCACCGTACCCGCGCGTGCTGCGCAGGGGCATGGCTCTAATGCCCAATCAGCAACGATCGTGCCCGGCTCTGCCCCTAAAATCGTGCTTCAACGGCTCAACCTTCGTTGGGCCGCTTGTTTTTGGGTTGTCCGCTTCACCGCCATTCCGGCCGTTCCACGGAGTCTTTCATGTCTGTTGCCACCCCCGCCGCCCCATCATCCCCCCACGTGATGAACACCTACGGCCGCCTGCCTATCGCCATGTCACATGGCAAGGGCTGCCGCGTCTGGGACACGAACGGCAAGGAATACCTGGATGCGCTGGCGGGCATTGCGGTCAACACCCTGGGGCATGCTCACCCCAAACTGGTGCCTGCGCTGCAGGACCAGGTGGCCAAAATGATCCACTGCTGCAACTACTACCATGTGCCGGACCAGGAACGGCTGGCACAGATGCTGGTGGAGCGATCCGGCCTGACCAACGTCTTCTTCTGCTCCACCGGACTGGAGGCCAACGAGGCGGCCCTGAAGCTGGCGCGAAAGTACGGGCACGACAGGGGTATCGAGAAGCCGCAGATCGTGGTCTACGAGAAAGCCTTTCATGGCAGATCCATTGCCACGCTCAGTGCCACCGGCAATCCCAAGGTGCAGGCCGGTTTCGGCCCGCTGGTGGAGGGTTTCATCCGCGTGCCGGCCAACGACATCGACGCACTCAAGAAGGCCACCGAAGGCAACCCGAACGTGGTGGCGGTGTTCTTCGAGACCATCCAGGGTGAAGGGGGCATCAACCCCATGCGCGCCGAATACCTGCAGGCGGTGCGCGCGCTGTGCGATGCGCGCGACTGGCTGATGATGATTGACGAAGTGCAATGCGGCATGGGCCGCACCGGCAAGTGGTTCGCACACCAATGGGCCGGCATCCTGCCCGACGTCATGCCGCTGGCCAAAGGACTGGGCTCGGGCGTGCCCATTGGCGCGGTGGTGGCCGGCCCCAAGGCAGCCCACATCTTCCAGCCGGGCAACCACGGGACCACCTTCGGCGGCAATCCGCTGGCCATGCGCGCCGGTGCGGAAACCATCCGCATCATCGAGGAAGACGGGCTGCTGGAGAACGCGGCCAGAATGGGCAGCCTGATCCAGACGAAGCTGCTGACCGCGCTGATGCACAGGAAGGGTGTGAAGGAAGTGCGTGGTCAGGGCCTGATGATCGGCATCGAGCTGGACAAGCCCTGTGGTGTGATCACCCAGCGCGCGGCCGATGCCGGCCTGCTTCTGTCGGTGACGGCAGACAACGTGATCCGCCTGGTGCCGCCGCTGGTCATCAGCGGTGCCGAAGCCGACGAGATCGTGGCCCGCCTGCTGCCCATCATCGAGACCTTCCTGGCCGAAAACCCCTGAGAAAGCTGAGCATGTCCATCCGCCACTACCTGCAGTTCAAGGATTTCAACGCCGACGAATACGGCTACCTGCTGCGCCGCGCCGCCTTCATCAAGGCCAAGTTCAAGGCGGTCGAAAAATACCAGCCCTTCGCCGATCCGGACCGCACGCTGGCCATGATCTTCGAAAAGGCCAGCACGCGCACCCGTGTCAGCTTCGAGGCCGGCATGTACCAGATGGGTGGCTCGGTGGTGCACCTGACCACGGGCGACAGCCAGCTCGGCCGCGCCGAACCGATTGAAGACAGCGCACGCGTCATCAGCCGCATGGTCGATATCGTGATGATCCGCACCTTCGGCCAGGACAAGCTGGAAAAGTTCGCCGAGTATTCCCGCGTGCCGGTCATCAATGGCCTGACCAACGAATTCCACCCCTGCCAGATCCTGGCCGACCTGTTCACCCTGGTGGAATACCGACCCGCCCCCACTGGCAATCCGCTGGACGCGATCAGGGGCAAGGTGGTGGCCTGGGTGGGTGATGGCAACAACATGGCCAACACCTGGCTGCAGGCGGCCGAACTGCTGGGCTTCACCGTTCACGTGAGCACACCCAGCGGCTACGAGGTGGACGCGAAGCTGGCCGGCATCAGCAACCCGGCCTGCTACAAGGTGTTCAAGGACCCGAAAGAAGCCTGCAAGGGCGCCGACCTGGTGACCACCGACGTGTGGACCAGCATGGGTTATGAGGCCGAGAACGAAGTGCGCCGCAAGGCCTTTGCGCAATGGTGTGTGGACGAGGCCATGATGGCCGTCGCCAGGCCCGACGCGCTCTTCATGCACTGCCTGCCCGCCCACCGCGGCGAGGAAGTGACGGCCGAGGTCATAGACGGACCGCAGTCGGTAGTCTGGGACGAGGCCGAAAACAGGATGCATGTGCAAAAAGCGCTCATGGAGTACCTTTTGCTGGGTCGGCTGGCCTGACCCTGACCCTCGTGAGCGCGTGCACCACCTGTGGCGCCTGCTGCGCCAGCTTTCGCGTGGACTTCTCGATCCATGAACACGAGGAGTTCGGTGGGCGTGTGCCAGCCGGTCTGGCAGTGGAAGTGACTGACAGCATCTGCCGCATGCGCGGCACCGACCATGCAAGGCCGCGCTGCGCGGCGCTGTATGGCCAGGTGGGCGAGAAGGCCCTCTGTGGCATCTACGAATGGCGACCCAGCCCCTGTCGCGAGTTTGAAGAGGGCAGCGACGCATGTGTGCAGGCGCGGCGTCGGCACGGACTTCACGCCTTGCCCGTATGACAATCCGGGCATGCATGCCCTGATCGACGCCATCGCGTCCGCCTCCCTGTCCGCGAATGCCTGCCGTGTGTTTCATGGCCGTGGCGCCCTCTACCCTGGCTGTGAAGACTGGACCCTGGACTGGTACCCGCCGGTGTGGGTGGCGACCCACTTCGGGAAGGCCCCTGACGCCGAAGTGCGGGCGCTGGGCGAGGCCTTGGCTGCGCGCTGGGCGCAGATCGGCCAGGGACAGCCGCTGAACTGGGTGCTGCAGCAACGCCAGCCCGATGGTCCGTCCAGCCGCCCTGTGACGACGCTGATGGCGGGAGACGTGCCTGAGCCGCATGTGGTGACCGAGGACGACGCCCAGTATCGGGTGAACGTGCTCAGGGGCCAGAACCGGGGTCTGTTTCTGGACATGGCGGAGGGCCGGCGCTGGGTGCGCCAGCAGGCGCAAGGCGCCAAGGTGCTGAACCTGTTTGCCTACACCTGCGCCTTCTCGGTGGCGGCGCTGCAGGGCGGTGCGCGCGAGGTGGTCAACCTGGACATGGCACAGAGTGCACTGACCACAGGCCAGCAGAACCACCAGCTCAACGGCTTCAATGCCCGGGCCAAGTTCCTGGCGCACGACCTGTTCAAGTCCTGGGGCAAGGTCAGTCGCATGGGCCCCTATGACCTGGTCATCATCGACCCGCCCAGCTACCAGAAGGGCAGCTTCGTGGCCCAGAAGGACTGGCCACGCTTGCTGCGACGCCTGCCCGATCTGCTGAAGCCGGGAGGGCGGGCCCTGATCTGCCTGAACGCCCCCGAGATTCCCGAGTCGGTGTTGCGCGAACAGCTGGCGCAGGAGGCGCCCGCCATGGTGGTCGAGCAACGACTGCCAAACCCGCCGGTGTTTGCCGATGTGTCGCCTGACCGGGCGCTGAAGGTGCTGGTGGCGAGGATGCCATGAATGTGGATCCCCGCTTTCGCGGGGATGACGAGTCATCGGAAGCCATCGCTGCTTCGTCAATGCTGACTCTTCCGGCCGCACAGACGCTGGCGCGCCATGCCTTGGTCACTCCCGTGCACACAAAGCGCCCGCATGACGCCCGTGCGAATGGAAGTCCATCGTCGGTGATGCTCACCACCTGAGCGAGTATCTACTTTAGGCTTCAAGTAATTTTTTTAATTGTTGGAAATAACCGACACCACGGCTTTTTCGCGGGTGCTACCTTCACCCCCATGAAGACCAATCCCCCACGCTCCGCCGCTTCGCGGGTCGCTGCCCCCCGAGGGGGCGCTTTTCATCTTGGGGCGGCCCGGCGATGAACGCGCTCACCCCCCCACGCTCCGCCGCTTCGCGGGTCGCTGCCCCCCGAGGGGGCGCTTTTCATCTTGGGGCGGCCTGGCGATGAACGCGCTCACCCCCCCACGCTCCGCCGCTTCGCGGGTCGCTGCCCCCCGAGGGGGCGCTTTTCATCTTGGGGCGGCCCGGCGATGAAAAGGCTCTGGGACATTTCCCCCCCTGTTCATGCCGGGTCGCCGGTGTTTCCAGGCGACACGATGTACAGCCAGCAGTGGGTCGCCAGCATCGGCCCGGGCTGTCCGGTGAACGTGAGTGCGGTCACGCTGTCGCCCCATGTGGGCGCGCACGCCGACGCGCCGCTGCACTACGACCCGGAGGGTGCCGCGATCGGTGCGTTGCCACTGGAGGCCTTCATCGGCCCCTGCCGGGTGATCCACGCGATCGGCTGCGGGCCGCTGGTGCGGCCTGAGAACATTGCACACGCGTTGGGCGATTCGCGGCAGGGCCGCTCCGAAGACGAATCAGCCCCCCCGGGGGGCGGCGCCTCGCACAGCGACGGAGCGTTGGGGCCGCTTCCTCCAAGGGTGCTGGTGCGCGTCTATGAGCGCATGCCGCAGGATGGATTTGACAACGACCTGCCCGCCTTCGCACCCGAGACGGTGGCGCTGCTGGCCGACCGCGGCGTGGTGCTGATCGGCATCGACAGTGCCAGCATCGACCCGGCCAGCAGCAAGACGCTGGACAGCCACCAGGTGATCCGCCACCGCGGCCTGCGCGTGCTGGAGAACCTGCTGCTCGACGACGTGCCAGAGGGCGACTATGAACTGATCGCCCTGCCCCTGAAGCTGACCGCCTGCGACGCCAGCCCTGTGCGCGCTGTCCTCAGGTCACTGTAGACAAACACCAGGAGAACAAGCCATGACGATGACCCTTCAGGACTGCCAGGCCCTGGACGGAGCCGATCCGCTGCGTGGCCTGCGCGCGCAGTTCAACATCCCGGCCGGCACCATCTACCTGGACGGCAACTCGCTGGGCGTGATGCCAGCCAGCGCACCGGCACGGGTGGCCGAGGTGGTGACCCGGGAATGGGGCACCGACCTCATCCAGAGCTGGAACAAGCACGGCTGGTTCCAGATGCCGGGCCAGGTGGGCGACAAGATCGCGCGCCTCATTGGCGCCGGCCCAGGGGAAGTGGTGGCCACCGACAGCACCTCGGTCAACCTGTTCAAGGTGCTGAGCGCCGCGCTGAACATGGTGCAGGCCGACGCACCCCAGCGCAAACGCATCGTCAGCGAGCGCAGCAATTTTCCGACCGACCTGTACATTGCCGAGGCGCTGTGCAGGCAGCATGGCATGGAGCTGGTGCTGCTGGACCCCGAGGAGATTGCATCGAACCTGACGGCCGAGGTGGCTGTCCTGATGCTGACGCATGTGAACTACCGAACGGGTGCCATGCACGACATGGCGGCCGTGACCGCCGCCGCGCATGCCGAGGGCATCCTGACCGTCTGGGACCTGGCGCACAGTGCCGGTGCGGTACCGGTGGACCTGACGGGCGCCAAGGCCGACTTTGCCGTGGGCTGTGGCTACAAATACCTCAACGGTGGCCCCGGCGCGCCGGCCTTTGTGTGGGTGAACCCGCTGCACACCGATCGCTTCTGGCAACCGCTGGCCGGCTGGTGGGGCCACGCAGCGCCGTTCGCCTTCACGCCCGACTACCAGCCAGCGCCAGGCATTACCCGGTACCAGTGCGGCACACAGCCGATGATCAGCCTGGCCGCGCTGGAGTGTGGCGTGGACACTGTGCTGGCGGCCGAGGCACTCGGTGGCATGGCGGCGCTGCGCGCGAAGTCGCTGGCGCTGACCGACCTGTTCATCCGGCTGGTGGAAGAACGTTGTGCCGGCCATGGCCTGGGCTTGGCGACGCCGCGTGAACATGCGCAGCGAGGTTCACAAGTGTGTTTGACAAGGGATGAGGGTGCCTACGCCATCGTGCAGGCGCTGATCGCGCGCGGCGTGATCGGCGACTTCCGGGCTGGCGATGGTGGACGCCACAAGGACATCCTGCGCTTCGGCTTCACGCCGCTGTACATTGGCTTCGAAGACGTGTGGCATGCGGTCGAGCATCTGAAACAGGTGCTCGATTCGGGCGAGTGGCAACGCCCTGAGTTCAATCGCAAGCACGCCGTGACCTGAAGGAGCGCCCCATGACCTGCCCCTACCACGACGATCAACCAGCGTCGGCCACAGAAGCCATCGTGCGCGACGAAAGGGCTCAGCTGGATTTCAGCCGCGACATGAGCTACGGGGACTACCTGCAGCTCGACGCCATCCTGAACGCGCAAAAACCGCTGTCCCCTGCGCACGACGAAATGCTGTTCATCGTGCAGCACCAGACCAGCGAGCTGTGGATGAAACTGATGTTGCACGAGCTGACCGCAGCCATGCGCAACATCGCCACCGATGAACTCAACCCGGCGTTCAAGCAGCTGGCACGCGTCTCCCGGATCATGGAGCAGCTGGTGCACGCCTGGGACGTGCTGGCCACCATGACGCCGCCCGAGTACAGCGCCATCCGGCCTTACCTGGGCCACTCCAGCGGCTTTCAGAGTTTCCAGTACCGATGTATCGAGTTCAGCCTGGGCAACAAGAATGCCGCCATGCTCAAGCCACACGCCCACAGCGACGAGCGCCTGGCGATGGTGCAGACGGCCTACGAAACGCCCTCGCTGTACGACGAGTGCCTGCGCCTGCTGGCGCGACGCGGACTGGCCTTGCCAGACTCCCACACCCAGCGCGACTGGACGCGTCCCTACGAAGAGAGCGAGGCGGTCGAACAAGCCTGGCTGCAGATCTACCGCGATCCGAAGGCTCACTGGGACCTGTACCAGCTGGCCGAAGTGCTGACCGACCTGGAAGACGCGTTCCGGCTCTGGCGCTTCCGTCACCTGACCACGGTGGAGCGGGTGATTGGCTTCAAACGCGGCACCGGGGGCACCGGGGGCGTGAGCTACCTGCGCAAAATGCTGGACGTGGTGCTGTTCCCGGAGATCTGGAAGCTGCGCACCGACCTTTGATGGCTCGCACCCACCCTGGGCGATTCCGCCGGATTGGTTCGTGCTGACCTCAGCCGAGGACGCCGTCAGCGCAGCAGGGCCTGGATTTGCCTCAGAGACGGCAGCGCCGCCCTGCGAGCAGCTCCCTCGGCATTTCGATAGGCTTGCAACACCTGCAGTCCTGCAGGGGTGAGTGCGGCTCCGCCGCCTGTCTGACCGCCTCGCTGTTTCTCGACCAGAGGTTCTTCAAAGTCGGTGTTCATGGCCTTCACCAGCGACCAGGCTCGCTGGTAGCTCATGCCCAGGCGACGCCCGGCCTCGGCAATGGAGCCGGTCTCGGCAATGCCTTGCAGCACATCGGCCCGGCCGGGGCCGATGAAGATGTGGTCGGCCTGCTGAAGGCGCAGCCGTACGCGGGGTGTGGGTTTGTCGGTCAAGGACAACGGACTCATGGACGAAGGGAAGCAGCCGCCGGACTGACCGACAGAGCGACCAGGTCAAGCGATATCTTTCAAGAAAGATATTTCGATATACTGCATGGAAGATATCGATTGTCTGCCGCCCTTTCGTTCCTGTAAAGCCCCGTCCGATGAATCTGCTCTGGTCTTTCTGCCGTCAGCTCTTGGCTGCACTCGGCCTTTGCCTTGGACTGCAGGCTGCACACGCGCAGACATCCACGGTGGCAGCGGCCTCCGATCTCAAGTTCGCCATTGAGGAGCTGGCCGCGCAATTCGAGAAAGACACCGGCCACAAATTGCGGCTGATCTTCGGCTCATCGGGCAGTTTCTATTCGCAGATCCTTCAAGGTGCGCCCTTTCACCTGTTCATGTCCGCCGACGAGGAGTTCGTCTTCAGGCTGGCCGATGAAGGACGGACGGCGGACCGCGGTCGCTTATACGCACTGGGCCGCATCGGCATCCTGGTGCCGAAAGGTTCGGCGCTGAAGGCCGATGGCGAACTGAAAGACCTGGCACAGGCCCTGCAAGATGGCCGCGTGCGCCGCTTTGCCATCGCCAACCCGGAACACGCGCCCTACGGCATGCGCGCCCGTGAAGCGCTGCAGCATGCCGGCCTGTGGCAGGCCATCGAACCGCGGCTGGTGCTGGGCGAGAACATCTCGCAGGCGACCCAGTTCGCCACATCCGGTTCGACCCAGGGCGGCATCGTGGCGCAGTCTCTGGCCCTGGCGCCGAGTGTGGCGCGGCTGGGCGACTTTGCCCTGATCCCGGAAAGCTGGCACCAGCCCCTGACGCAGCGCATGGTGCTGATGAAGGGCGCGCCCGATGGGGCTCGGGCCTTCTACAACCACCTGGCCACCCCGGCCGCGCAGGCGGTGATGCGGCGCTACGGCTTCGAGCTGCCCCGCTGAAAGACGATTGCTGATGGACTGGCAGGCTCTGGTGCTTTCGGTGGAGCTGGCGGCGGTGACGCTGCTGGTACTGCTGCTGCCGTCCTTGCTGGTGGCGCGCTGGATGGCCCGCACCGCCTGGCGGCACAAGGCCTGGCTGGAAGCGGCCATCCTGATGCCGCTGGTGCTGCCACCCACGGTGCTGGGCTACTACCTGCTGGTCAGCCTGGGGGGCAACTCCTGGATCGGGCAGTGGCTGCAGGCGCAGTGGGACCTGTCGCTCACCTTCAACTTCCTGGGGCTGGTGGTGGCCTCGGTGGTGTTCAACCTGCCCTTCATGGTGCAACCCATGCTGAGGGCCTATGAGGCCATTCCGCGGCAGTTGCTGGAGGCTGGCCTGGTGAACGGACTGCGTACGATCGAGATCTTCTGGCGCATCGAGCTGCCGCTGATCTGGCCAGGGGTACTCTCGGCACTGGTCATCACCTTCGTGCACACACTGGGCGAGTTCGGTGTGGTGCTGATGGTGGGTGGCAACATCCCGGGTGAGACCAAGACCATTGCGATTGCCATCTACGACCGGGTGCAGGCCTTCGACCTGGCGGGCGCCCACCTGATGTCGCTCACGCTGGTGGTGGTGTCCATGGTGGCGGTGGCGGCTTCCCTGCTGGCCAGCCGGCGCCTGAGTCACGCGCAGCGCGCAGGTGTTCACACATGACGCTCGAACTGGCCATTGACCAGGGACAGCCCATGCGGCTGGCGGGTTCTCTGCGGTGCGAGCCGGGCCAGCTGGTGGCCCTGGTCGGCCCGTCGGGTGCCGGCAAGACCTCGCTGCTGCGGGCGGTGGCTGGCCTGATGCGGCCGCAGAACACCCGCATTCGGGTCGGGGACAGCCTCTGGTGCGACAGCACTGCGGGTGTCTTTGTCCCGCCCCAGTCGCGTCGCGTGGGTCTGGTGTTCCAGGACTATGCGCTGATGCCCCACATGAGCGCCCTGCACAACGTGGCCCTGCCCTTGCGCGGACCACAGCGACTCGCACAAGCCCAGTCCATGCTCGAGCGTGTGGGGCTGACGCGCGAGCAGATGCAGCGCCGGCCGGCGGGGCTCTCGGGCGGCCAGCAGCAACGGGTGGCGCTGGCGCGTGCCCTGGTGCGCGAGCCTCAGGCGCTGCTGCTGGACGAGCCGTTTTCGGCCGTCGACCAGATGACCCGGCAGCAGCTCTATGGTCTGCTGGCCGAACTGCGTGAGCATATTGCGGTCCCCATGCTGCTGGTAACCCACGACCTGCATGAAGCGCGTCTGCTGGCCGACGAGCTGGTGGTCATGGCCGAAGGGGTGGTGTTTCAGCAGGGACGGGCCGACACCATCCACCGCACCCCGCGCAATGCGAGGGTGGCGGACATCGTGGGCCTGGCCAACCGGTTCGACGGCGTCTGGGAAGGGCCGGACGCCAGCAGCATGGCGGGTACCGGCTGGTTGCGCTGGGGCTCTGGCCCGCATGGCCTGCGTCTGCCGGTGCGCGACAAGGGCCGCATCGATGTCGGCCAGCGGGTGAGCTGGGTCGTGCCCGGTGAAGGGCTGCATTTGTGCAGCCTCGATGCCATCAGTGCCGAATCACAGACCAGACCGCCGAAAAACGGTCTTCAGCTGAACGTGTGCCTGAGCGAGTTGCGCCACCTGGGCGAGGTCTGGCTGCTGCACCTGCGCTGCGAGACCGGCCCGCCTGTGGTGTTCCGCCTCATGCTCACCGGGCCCCAGGTGCTGCCGCTGCAGACCGGCCAGTCCCTGCGCCTGTGTCTTGACCTCGACATGGTGCACATCATGCCGGTGCGCACCGGCGCCGGGACCGCATTGCCGGGTCAGGCTGAACCCGCCCATTTGGCGCTCAGCGGCTGAGGGGGCTTGGGATCCGCCCAGGGGAGCACCATTTCCGTCACACCCGCGCACACGGGTGTCCACGAACCAAACGAAAACCACGATGCGCCTGGATGCCCGCGTTCGCGGGCACGACATAGGGGCCCATGTGCGTGGATGCCCGCGTGCGCGGGCATGACGGAGGGCTTGAGTGTGCGTGGGCCCTCAACTTCGCCGACATGGGCATGGGACGCGTTCAGTCGAACAGGCCGCGCTGGGCCTGCAGGGCCGCAGGCGTGAAACGGCTGTTGTCGAGTGGATGCCGCTCTGCGTTGAGCCCCAGGCGCTGGCAAGCCTTGGTGAACCGCTGGCGGATCAGTTCGGACCAGATGCCCTGCCCCTTCATGCGGGTGGCGAAGTCGGCCCGGTAGTCCTGACCACCGTGCAGGTCCTGCACGCGCGCCATGATGCGTTCGGCGCGCTCCGGCACATGCTGTTGCAGCCACAGGCGGAACATGGGCTTGAGCTCCCAGGGCAGGCGCAGCACCTGATAGAAGGCCCGTGTGGCGCCCGCCTCGGCCGCCGCCTGCAGCACCTGCTCCATGTCGTCGTTGAGAAAGGGAATCTGTGGCGAGACGCTGACCCCCACCGGCACACTGGCCTCGGCCAGGGTGCGGATGGTGCGCAGCCGTCGGTGCGGCGCGGCGGCCCGTGGCTCCAGCCGGCGGGCCAGCGACGCGTCCAGCGTGGTGACGGTGACATAGACAGCCGCCAGCCCCAGCCGCCCCATGGGCGCCAGCAGGTCGAGGTCACGCTCGACGCCGCTGCCCTTGGTGACGATGGCCACCGGATGCCGCGCGGCGTGCAGCACCTCCAGCACCGCGCGCGTCAGGCGCAGGTCGCGTTCGACGGGCTGGTAGGCGTCGGTGACGGTGCCCAGGGCCAACAGGTCGGGCTGGTAAGCGGGTCGCAGCAGCTCCCTCTGCAGGACGGCCGCGATGTTGCGTTTGGCGATGATGCGGGTTTCGAAGTCGAGCCCGGGCGAGAGGTTGAGGTAGCTGTGGCTGGGCCGGGCGTAGCAATAGGCGCAGCCATGCTCGCAGCCCCGGTACGGGTTGAGGCCAAGCGAGAAACCGATGTCGGGCGAGTCGTTGCGGGTGATGGCGCTGCGGGCGTCTTCCCAGATGACCTGGGTGGCCGGTGGTGCGCCAGCAGCCTCTGCCAGCGTGGACAAGGTGTCCCAGCCGTCGTCGAAGGCCGCGCGCTGGTCACGCTCGAAGCGGTGCGGCTGCCGATAGGGGACGCCGCGACCCTTGAGGGTGGCCAGTGGAATCCGGATTTCGGGCATGGCATGCACTATAGACTGATACTGTGTTTTTGTACAGTTTTCAGGATGATCACTGGCTCTGACAATGGCCGCAAACCGAGCACACGCATGAAGCAACTCTCCGGCCTGGACGCGACCTTTCTCTACCTGGAGAAACCCGAAATGCCCATGCACGTGGGCGCCATGCACCTGCTGGAGCTGCCGGCTGGCTACCGCGGCCGCTATGTGAATGACCTGCGTCGCCACATCGCCGCCTGCCTGCCAGCCGCTCCCGTGCTGCGCAGGCGGCTGTGGTGGATGCCGCTGAACCTGGCGAATCCTGCCTGGGTCGATGCCGATCCTGACCTGGATCATCACATCGTCGAGATCCGGCTGCCTCGTGGCAGTGCCGCCGGCGCCGACGCGCGCAGCCTGATGGAAGCACAGGTATCACGGCTGCACCCGGTACTGCTGGACCGCCACCGCCCGCTTTGGAAGATGCACGTGATCGAGGGTCTTCCCCGCACGGGTCAGGGTCGAAAACAGGTGGGTCTGTACACCCAGCTGCACCATGCCGCGGTTGACGGCCAGGCGGCCGTGGCACTGGCCAACGTGCTGTTCGACCTCACGCCTGTGCCGCGACAGCTCGAAATCCGACCCTCGCGGCGCACGCGCACCTTCCGGCTTGAGATGGTGGAGATGCTGCGCGATGCCCTGGGCAATGAAGTCTCACAGGTGGCTCGCATCGCGCGCAACCTGCCGGCCACGCTGGGCACGGTCGTTGGCACCGCAAAGTCCGCTCTCAGTCTCAACACGCTGCTGGGCAAAGGGTCGGGCAATGTCGCGCTGGCCCCTGCGACGCCGATGAACGTCACCGTCAACCCCGCGCGTACCTTTGCTGCTGTCAGTGTTCCGCTGGCCGAGCTCAAGGCCTTGGCCCATGCCCACGGTGCCACACTCAACGACCTGGTGCTCGTGATCTGCGCTAGCGCCCTGCGCGGCTATCTGCAACACCGGGGCGTACTGCCACGCAAGAGCCTGGTGGCCGCCGTACCGATCTCGCTGCGCGAAGCCGGCGACACACGCGCCGACAACCAGGCGTCCATGAGCCTGGTCAGCCTCGGCACCCACCTGGCCGACCCGGCGAAGCGGATCATCCACATCACGCGCGCCACCGCGGCGATGAAATCGACCATGGGCCGCATGAGGCGCATTCTGCCCACCGACTACCCGTCCATAGGCGTGCCCTGGCTGATCGAGGCGGCCGCCTCGCTTTATGGCAAGGCCCGGGTGGCCGAGCGGCTTCCGCAGGTGGCCAACCTGGTGATTTCCAATGTGCCCGGCCCGCAAGTTCCGCTGTATCTGGCGGGCGCACGCGTGCTTTCGAACCACCCGACCAGCATCGTCGTGCACGGTCTGGCGTTGAACATCACGGTGCAGAGCTTCGACGCGTCGATGGACTTCGGTCTGATGGCCGACGCAGCCGCTCTGCCCGACCTTCACGAGCTGGCAGCTTGCATCGCTGAAGCAATGGTCGAGCTGCGCAGCCTGCCTGTATGCGGGCACGGCAAAGAAGTCGTCCGAGTGTCCCGCAAGCGACCACCGACTGGGGAAGGCACTCCCAAAAAACGCGGTCCAGATCGATAACATGGGGACATGTTGTTCTGCAACTGCGACACATGAGACCACGCACCCGCCAGCCCCCCTCCCCCGACCCACGGCAGGGCAACGACGAAGCGCTGCACACCGTCCCACCCGGTCTCTGGCTGATGATGCTGGAGGCACGTGCGCCCTGGGAAGCGCTGGCCCTGGCCGCCGTGTCACCCTGGCTCTCGAAAATGCCATCCGGTGATGGCCATGCGGTTCTGGTGTTTCCGGGTCTGGGCGCCTCAGACCTGAGCACAGTGGCACTGCGTCGCTTTCTGAAACAGCACAACTACGAACCCTTCGGCTGGGAGCAGGGCCTGAACTTCGGACCCCGGGACGGTGTGCTGGAGGGCTGCCGGGAACGTATCGAGGCCATTCATCGGGAACATGGAGGACCGGTCAGCCTGATTGGCTGGAGCCTGGGTGGCATCTACGCGCGCGAGATGGCCAAGGAAACTCCTGACCAGGTACGCTCCGTCATCACCCTGGGCACACCCTTCACCGGTCACCCCAAGGCCACCAATGCATGGCGCTTCTACAAGCTGGTCAGTGGTCAGCACCCGCACGACGAGGAGCTGCTGACCCAGGTGCGCAAGCCGCCGCCGGTTCCCACCACGTCCATCTACAGCAAGACCGACGGTGTGGTGGCCTGGCAGTGCAGCATAAACCCAGTGCGCCATGCCCACACGGAGAACATCGAGGTGCACGCGAGCCACCTGGGCATGGGTATGAATCCGATGGTCCTGTATGCCATTGCCGACCGGCTGCGTCAGGATCCTGCGCACTGGCGGCGATTCGACGCCCGGGGGGCGCGGCGCTGGTTCTTCAAGGTGGCGCACCAGCCCGAAGCCATGACACGCTGGTATTGATGCGGCGCCAGATCGGTGGCGTTCATTTAGGAGCTTGAGCGATGCAGGTGAAGGCCAATGGACTGCGCATCGAGGTGGACGACCAGGGACCTCGAGATGGCCCGGCCATGCTCCTGGTCATGGGTCTTGGCATGCAGCTGATTGCCTGGCCGCAGACGCTGGTGCAGATGCTGGTTGATCGCGGATTTCGGGTGATCCGGTTCGACAACCGGGACATCGGGCTGAGCCAGGGGTTCGATGATGCCGGCCTGCCCAACATGGCCTTGGCGGGTTTGCGCCACGCCTTGCGGCTGCCAGTGCACAGCCCTTACACACTGGGCGACATGGCTCGGGACGCCCTGGGGGTGCTCGATGCGCTGGGTGTGTCGAGCGCCCATGTGTGCGGCGCGTCCATGGGTGGCATGATTGCGCAGCACATGGCCGTACTGGCACCGGCACGCGTGGCCAGCCTGACGCTGATGATGACCAGCAGCGGCGCGCGACACCTGCCGCAGCCGCCGTGGCATTTGCAGCGCACGCTGATGTCGCGCCCGATGGGACAAAGCGTCGACGCCGCCGTCCAATGGGTTCTTCGCGTGCTCGAGGCCATTGGCAGCCCTGCCTACCCGACAGACCCGCAGGCGCGGCGCCAGCGGGTGCTGGCCTCGGTGCAACGCGCGTGGAACCCCGGTGGCTCGGTGCGTCAGCTGCTGGCCGTGGCGGCCGATGGCGACCGCTCTCCTCTGCTGCCTCGCATCACGCAGCCCACGCTGGTGATCCACGGCACGGACGACCCGCTGGTGCCCCTGGCCTGCGGGGAAGATCTGGCGCGCCGCATCCCCGGCGCGCGGTCCGACTTCATCGCCGGTATGGGGCACGACCTGCCGGACGCCTTGCTCGCACGGTTCGCGCAGGGCATGGCGGACAACTCCGCCCGGGGCAGCGGCTGAGGACGCTCCGACCTCAGGCCCGAGCGGGCAGCACCGTCCCCCGGCATTCACCGAACCCGATGCGCGCAGCACCTGGCTTCTCACACCAGCCGCGCAGCACCACCGCATCACCGTCCTCCAGGAAGGTGCGGGTTTCGCCGCCCGGCAACTGCAGTGGGTTCTTGCCACCGGCCGTCAGCTCGATGAGGGCACCGGCCTGGTCCAGCGTCGGGCCCGACAGGGTGCCGCTGCCGAACAGGTCACCAGGTTGCAGGTTGCAGCCGTTGACCGTGTGGTGCGTCACCATCTGGGCCACGGTCCAGTAGGCATGGCGGTAGCTGGTGCGGCAGATGGTGGCATCGCCCTGCCCGGCTTCGCGCATCTTGGACGTCTCCAGACCCACCTGCAACTGGATGTCGAAGGCGCCACACTGGCGGTTGGTCTCGCTGTCCAGATAGGGCAAGTGCTGCGGATCATCCGCCGGTCGTTCGAAGGCGACGCGGTAGGGCGCCAGCGCCTCCAGCGTCACGATCCAGGGTGAGATGGTGGTGGCGAAGTTCTTCGACAGGAAAGGCCCCAGCGGCTGGTATTCCCAGGCCTGGATGTCGCGGGCCGACCAGTCGTTGAGCAGACAAAGGCCAAACACGTGGTCCTCGGCCTGCGCCATGGATACAGGGTGGCCCAGCTCATTGGCCGTGCCAACAAAGATGCCCAGCTCCAGCTCGATGTCCAGACGCTTGCAGGGACCGAAAGTGGGCTGGGCGGCCCCCGGCGGCAGGGTCTGGCCCACCGGTCGGCGGAACTGCTGGCCCGAGACGCCGATGCTGGAGGCCCGGCCGTGGTAGCCGATGGGAATCCACTTGTAGTTGGGCAGCAGCGGATTGTCCGGACGGAACAGCTTGCCGATGTTGGTCGCGTGGTGCACCGAGGTGTAGAAATCGGTGTAGTCACCGATGTGCGCCGGGACACCATACTCGGCCTGCGCCTGCGGCACCAGGCAGGCCTGCAGGGCCGCCTTCTCGGCCGCGCCCTCGCGCAGGGCGCGCGAGAGCGTCAGGCGCAACGCGCTCCACACGTGGGCGCCCAGCGCCATCAGCGCATTGAGTTGCGGCTGGGCGCCGGCCTGCACGGCTTGGGCGACGTCACCGCTGAACAGGCCGGTCCGGGCCACGGCCTCCAGGTCGAGAATCTGGTCGCCGATGGCCACCCCACCACGGAAGGCCTCGGTGCTGCCCTGGCGTCGGAAGCTGGCGAAGGGCAGATTCTGGATCGGGAAGTCGGAGCCGGCCACGTTGGCCGACGCGATCCAGCTGCGCAGCGCCGGGTCATGGGTCTCGTTAAGCATCGTCATGTCGGGTAAATCTCAGTCCAGGGCCTTGAATTCCTTGTCATGCATCCAGGCGGCGTGCTTGGGTGCGCGCTTGGTCTGGGCCCATTCGTTGAGCATGTCCCACTTCACCTCATCCAGGTCCTTGTGCATCTGGGGCGTGCCCACGTCGGCACACAGTTCCAGGCGGTGGCCGTTGGGATCAAAGAAGTAGATGCTCTTAAAGATGGTGTGGTCGGTCGGGCCGATGACGTCGATTCCCGCAGCCTGCAGGCGGTCCTTGGTGGCGATCAGGTCGTCCATGCTGCCGATCTTGAATGCGATGTGCTGCACCCACTCAGGCGTGTTGCCGTCGCGGCCCATGACAGGGGAATTGGGCAACTCGAAAAAGGCCAGGACGTTGCCCTGCCCGGCGTCCAGGAACACGTGCATGTAGGGGTCGGGTGCCTTGGTGGACGGCACCTGGTCTTCGGCAATGGCCAGCACGAAGTCCATGTTCAGGTTCTTGACGTACCACTCGACGGTTTCTTTGGCGTCCTTGCAGCGGTAGGCGACGTGGTGAATGCGTTCGATCTTCATGATGGCTCCTGAGGTGGGTCGGTGATCAAAGGTCTTGCAGGGCGGCCTGCACATGGTGCTGGAAAACCCCCGCGTCTGCCAGTGCGTTGGCGTTGAGCAGGGCGAGCTTGACGAGGAAGAGTTCGGCCTTGTCGGGGCCGGCCTGGTCGATGGCCTGGGCCAGCGCGTCGTAGACGGCTTCCAGTCCCTCGATGGGCAGTGTGGCGGTCGGGTGCATGGGCTGATCCTTCTCGGGCGTGCGGGTCACTGGGGCAGTGCGGCCTGGATGGCGGCCTGCAGGCGGTGTGCGTCCAGCGTGAGCCAGCGCGCGCACACATGCTGGTCCGGGCGCAGCAGGTAGGCCGCGCCGCTGGCGCGCACCCCGTAGCGGTCCCGGAAATGCCCGTCGGCATCGGCAAAGCACTGGTCGGCTCCGGCCACCGGCCCGCCGTGGCCCACGGCGCTCACGCGCAGCGCCACACCGCGCGCGCGCGTCTGGCGTACCACGGCCTGGATGGCCTCGGGCAGCGTGTCGGCCTCGGTGAAGTACAGCAGGTCAAAGCCACCGCCCAGGTGGTCCAGCAGGTAATCGTCGGCGGCCAGGCGGATGTTGCGCGGTGGTGCGCCATGCGCCGGGCCTTCGGTGAACAGCGCGTTGTCGTCGCCCGGGCTGTTGAGCATCGAGTGCGTGTATTCGTGCGGGCGCGAGGTGCGCCAGTGGTAGAGCGGGCGCACGAACTCGTGCTGCAGCGACAGCGACAGCACCGCGTCGCGCAGCAACCGAAAGCCCTTGGTGGGCGGTGTCATGAAACGCACGCTCTTGCCGGCCTCGGCGATGATCTCGCGCGCCGCCCCCACCCGCTCGGCGCTGTGGTTGGCCAGCAGGCGCGGACCCGCCAGGCCCTTGACCACATAGGCCAGGTGCCAGCCCAGCGACTGCGCGTCCTGGAATGCCGTGTTGGCCCCGCGCACCCCGAAGATCGGCAGCAGGTGCGCCGCATCGCCGGTGAAAATGAGGTTGCCGTGCACAAAGTCCGCCAGCGTGAGGGTGCGCGCCGAGTACACCGAGCTCCAGTCCATCTCCCAGGGCGTGCCGGCATGGCCGATCATGGCCAGCTGGGCATCGATGCGGGCCTTGAGCGACTCGGGGCGCAGCGCCTCCTCGGGCGTCTCGCCCTCGGGCAGCTGGTAGTCCACGCGCCAGATGCCGTGCGGCTCGCGGTGCATCAGGATGGTGTTGCCCGGGTTCCACTCGGGGTCGAAGAAGGCCAGGCGCTCGGTGGGCAGCGGCAGCTCGATGCGGATGTCGGCAATGACGAAGAAGCCCTCATAGGACGCCCCTTCCATCTGCAGACCGGTGGCCGAGCGGATGGCCGAGCGGCCGCCGGAGGCGTCCACCACCCAGTCGCTTTGCAGCGTGTATTCGCCCTCGGGGGTATCGACCCGCACCTCGGCGAAGCCCTCGCGCTGGCTCACGGCCACCGCCTTGTTGCCCCATCGGACCTCGATCAGCGGATTCGCCGCGCAAGCGTCGTGCAGGTATTCCTCCATGTACTGCTGCTGCAGGTTGAGCATGGGGTAGAAGCGGTCGTCGGCGTCGTGAGGCGCCTCCATGCGAAAGACGCGCTGGCCGCGGTAGAACGAGTTGCCAAAGCGCCAGGGCAGGCCGGCCTCGGTCATGCGCTCGGCCACCCCCACCTGCTGCAGGATCTCCATGGAGCGGCGGGTGAACACGATGGCGCGACTGCCCTGCGAGAACTGCAGCTCGGCGCCGAGCACCACGCTGGCCACACCGTGGCGCGCCAGCTCCAGTGCGGTGACCATACCGGCCGGCCCGTTGCCGACGATGACCACCTGCTGGCGCGGCTGCGTCCCGTGCTGCGACGCCAGCCAGGGCTGGAACACCTGGTAGGGGTAGTAGATCGACGGCCGGGGCTGCGTCGTCGGCTGGTGCATGGGGCTTGTCTCCGGGCTCGGGTGCGGCGTTTTTGGCATTGTGCGCGATTTTAGTTGCGTACGCAACTATTTTTGCCAGAAACCGGAGTGCGCCCTCCCGCCTGACGGACAATGCAGGCATGAGTGAGCGCAACCCTTCCCCTCCCGCCCTGGAGCGGTTCTTCACCTACCGCCTCAACACCCTGGCCAAACTCAACGACATGGCCACCCATGCCCTGTACCTGGCCGAGGTCGGGCTGGGTCTGTCGGAGGCCCGTACCCTCTCGTCCATCGGATCGTTCTCGCAACTGACGGTGAACCAACTGGCTTTCGAGGCCAACCTGGACAAGGGTCAGGCCAGCCGGGCGGCGCAGTCGCTGGTCGACAAAGGCCTGGTGCAGAAGGTGGCCAGCCCGCTGGACGGCCGCAGCGTGTTCCTGGCGCTGACACCCAAGGGCAAGACCCTGTGGCGCAAGGTGATGGTGCTGGTAGAGCAGCGCAACCAGGCGCTGACCAGCTGCCTGAGCGAGGCCGAGTACCAGCAGCTGCTGGGCATGTTCGAGCGCATGCTGGCGCAGGCCAAGGCGGCCCATCGACCCTGATGGAACGGATCCACCGTCATAGGCCCCGCCATGCCGGGGAGCCCTTCAGGGTGGTGCAGCGGTGGATTCGGCGAGAGGCGACGCGTCCTTCTTGACGAGATTGCCGAGAATCAGTGCCCGTCCTGCGAACGCGCCACCGGCCAGCTCGATGTCAAATCGTTCGGCATCACGGCGGCGCACGGTTGCCATGACCTCCGCAGCCTCGTCCTCGCTGGCCCCGGTCGCCAACACGGCTTCCCGGCCCAGCACCATGGCCGACTCGAAGGTTTCGCGCACATAGGCATCGGCACCGGCCTTGGCCAGGGCCAGTGCGTGTTCGCGGTCGAAGGCACGGACCAACACCCGCGCGTGCGGACAGACGCCTTTGGCGATTTCTGCGATGCGGGTGGCCGTGGCCGGGTCATCAATGCACACCAGGATGGCGCTGGCGGCATGGGCACCAGCCGCGTGCAGCACGTCCTCGCGCCCACCATCGCCGTAATACACCTTGAATCCGTAGCTCTGGGCGTTGCGTATCACCTGGGTGTCGTTGTCGATGATGGTGAGCGAGGCGCCCCGGGCCAGCACTCCCTGGCTGGCGATCTGGCCAACCCGTCCGAAACCGATGATCAGCACGCTGGCCGTGTGTTCGCTCACCGCCTCCACGCCGTCCATGGACACCACATCCGCACGGGCAAAGTGCTGGTGCACCAGCACGGTCAGCGGCGTCAGCGCCATTGACAGCACAACGATGGCGGTCATGTTGGCGTTGACCACCGGATCGATCACGCCCACGGCCAATGCCGCCGCGAACAGCACAAAGGCGAATTCACCCCCCTGGGCCATGAGCACGGCACGGTCCAGCGCATCGTTGTGCGAGCTTTTTGCCAGCCGGGCGACACCGTAGATACACAAGGCCTTGGTCAGCATCAGCGAGAACACTCCCGCCACGATCAAGGGCCAGTTGCGGGCCACCACGGCCAGGTCCAGTGACATGCCCACACCGAGGAAAAACAGGCCCAGCAGAAGGCCCCGGAAAGGCTCGATGTCAGCCTCCAGCTGGTGCCGGAAGGTGGACTCCGACAGCAGCACGCCGGCCAGAAATGCGCCCATGGCCATCGACAGTCCCCCCAGCTGCATGAGCAAGGCAGCACCCAGCACCACCAGCAGAGCGGCGGCGGTCATGACTTCGCGTGCCCTGGACCTGGCCAACACCCGGAACAGCGGGTTGAGCAGCCACAGGCCTACCACCACCAGCACAGCCACCGATGCAGCGGCCACACCCACGGCCACCCAGCGCGAACCGGCGGCCACCCCCCCTCCCACCACCGGTGGGGCAAGAAATGCCACCAGAACCAGCAGAGGCACGATCAGAAGGTCTTCAAACAACAGGATGGCCACCATCCGCTGGCCGCGCGGCGCGGCCAGATCACCACGCTCGCCGAGCAATTGCATCACGATGGCGGTGGACGTGAGCACGAAGCCCATACCACTGACGAATGACACCCGCCACGAAAAGCCGAAGGCCATGCCCACCAGGGTCAGCAGTGCGACGCAGACCACCACCTGCAGGCTACCGAGTCCGAAAATTGCGCGCCGCAGGTTCCACAGATGCGACGGCCGCATTTCCAGCCCGATGAGGAAGAGGAACATCACCACCCCGAGCTCGGCGGTGTGCAAAATGGTCTGCGGGTTGTTGAACCAGGCCAGACCAAACGGGCCAATGGCCAGACCCGCCGCCAGGTAGCCCAGCACCGACCCCAGCCCGAGGCGTTTGAACAAGGGCACCGCCACCACGGCAGCCCCCAGCAGCATGACCACTGGCAGCAAATCGCTGCCTGCACTCGCTCCGGCCATGGCGCAATCTCAGCCGCGCGAGAGCTGCCAGGCCACGATGGCGGCCACCACGGCAGGCACGGCAAACACGACCGGTACAAACAATTTGGCCACACCGGCGCCCCAGAGCCATCCGAACATCACAAACACCACGAGCAGCAAGACGCCTGCTCCCATCACCATCGTCATGTGCATGGACTTCCCTCCTGTAGACCCCGTCAGACTTCTTGCGCCAATCTCGGCTCTCGCCTGCCTGCACCACCAGGCCCCGATCGCAGGCAAATGCACCGTACCGAGCATGCGGTGCACGAGGTGGCGAGTGTTGCAGTGGAATGGCCTCGGGGGCAAGCACAAATCAATGGGCGCAGGGCAATCTTTCGAAAAATCATCAACAATTGCCCATGGACCTCACAAACAACCAACACCACCCCATGGTCCCGAACCCGCCCCCCTCGGAGGGAACTGCCGACGTCATACTGCGCATCCGCGACCTGAGCAAGACCTACGCAGGCGGCTTCCAGGCGCTCAAGCGTGTGAACCTGGACATCCACCGGGGCGAGATCTTTGCCCTGCTCGGACCCAACGGTGCCGGCAAGACCACCCTGATCAGCATTGTCTGCGGCATGGCCAACGCCACCACCGGCAGCGTGCAGGCCGACAGTTTCGACATCGTTCGCGACTACCGCCGGGCGCGCGGCCTGATCGGTCTGGTGCCGCAAGAGCTGCACACCGACTCGTTCGAGACCGTGTGGGCCACCGTCAGCTTCAGTCGCGGCCTGTTCGGCAAGCCGCCAGATCCGGCCTATATCGAGAAGATATTGCGCGACCTCTCGCTGTGGGACAAGAAGGACAACAAGATGCTGCAACTCTCGGGCGGCATGAAGCGGCGGGTGCTGATTGCCAAAGCGCTGTCGCACGAGCCGAAGATCCTGTTCCTGGACGAACCCAGTGCGGGCGTGGACGTGGAGCTGCGCCACGACATGTGGCGCCTGGTGCGCGAACTGCGCGACGCCGGCACCACCATCATCCTGACCACCCACTACATTGAAGAGGCCGAGGACATGGCCGATCGGATCGGGGTCATCCGCCAGGGTGAACTGATCGTGGTCGAGGACAAGAACACCCTGATGCGCCAGCTGGGCCGCAAGGAACTGGCACTGTCACTGCTGCATCCCCTGGAGGCCGTCCCCGGGCCGCTGGCCCGCTGGCCGCTGAGCCTGTCTGCCGATGGTCTGACGCTGACCTACACCTTCGACACCCAGAACGAAGACACCGGCATTGCCGAGCTGCTGGCAGCCCTGGGGGCCCAGGGCATTCACTTTCGCGACCTGCGATCCAGCGAAAGCTCGCTGGAGGAGATCTTTGTGAACCTCATCAGGGAAACGGCCAGCCAGACCGAGGAGGTCAGGTCGTGAGCCTCAACTTCCACGGCGTTCGCGCCATCTACCGCTTCGAGATGAACCGCGCCATGCGGACCTGGGCGCAAAGCATCATTGCGCCGGTGCTCACCACGTCGCTGTATTTCATCGTGTTCGGCTCGGCCATCGGATCTCGCATGGGGGACATCGGTGGCGTGAGCTACGGTGCCTACATCATCCCTGGCCTGCTGATGCTTTCCTTGCTCTCGGAGAGTATCTCCAATGCGGCGTTCGGCATCTACATGCCCAAGTGGTCGGGCACCATCTACGAGCTGCTCAGCGCCCCGGTGAACTGGGTGGAGGTGCTGATGGGCTATGTGGGCGCCGCAGCCACCAAGAGCCTGATCCTGAGCACGCTGATCCTGCTGACGGCGCGCCTGTTCGTGCCCTACCAGGTTGCACACCCGGTGTGGCTGGTGGGCCTGCTGGTGCTGACTGCCGTCACCTTCTGCCTGTTCGGCTTCATCATCGGTCTGTGGGCCGACAACTTCCAGAAACTGCAGATCGTGCCGCTGCTGGTCATCACGCCGCTGACCTTCCTGGGCGGCGCGTTCTACAGCATCAACATGTTGCCCGAGCCGTGGCAGACGGTGTCGCTGTTCAACCCGGTGGTCTACCTCATCAGCGGTCTGCGCTGGGCCTTCTATGGCGCCGGCGACGTGCCGATTGCCGTGAGCACCGGCATGACGGTTGCCTTCATGGCCGCCTGCCTGGGCGTGGTCTGGTGGGTGTTCAGAACGGGCTGGCGCATCAGGCGATGATGGCGGGTCAGCCAGGACGGCCCTGTCCGTGACCACCCTGCCCTTTGAAGGAATCGGCTCGCCCGGCGCGGCAAACCGACATCACCTGCACGGCAACCCTGTCCAGACCCGGACGGACCATGCCCTGCTGGCCCGTCCACACCTGAATCAGGCGACGGGCAATCAGGCCGTCGATCATGCAGGAATCTTCCCAAAGCCCGACAGCACCCAGGCCTCGGCGCTGGACAGATTGAGCCTGAAGGTGGGCGGAGCCGGTACCCTGGCGAGCTCATCGCCCAGCTCATCGGTAGCGCTCAGCGTGGCGGTTGCACCCTCTTCGTCGGGCACAATGGCCAGCGCCACCCGGACACGACGCCCGCTCACCGAAACGGTCACATTTCTGTTCAACTCGGCATGGCGCTGCTGTTCGGAACGGCGAATGACCTCTGTGGCCGTTTTGACCAGCGTGTTGAAGGCCGATGCATCCAGGGGCTTGGGGTTCTTCTTGTCCCGCCCCATGGTCCAGGGGCCAATGAGCGCAGGCTCAGCCTCACCCGCCAGATACATGGCCACCGCCCAGCCATCGTCGTCTTCGTTCTTGATCACGCGTGCGGTCCAGCGCCCGTCACGCCAGAAGCGGTCCTCGTGAACCGGGCCTTGTGTTTCCTGGGTCATGGGCCGATGTTAAACGCCTGAGCATCCTGCCAGTCCCTTTGCGATGTGATCACACCCATGAGGCCCGCTCCCCTGCTCTACACCTACCGCCGCTGCCCTTACGCCATGCGCGCCCGCATGGCCCTGCTTCAGGCTGGCGTGGCGTTTGATGCGCACGAGATCGTGCTTCGGGCCAAGCCCGCCGAGATGCTGGCCCTGTCGCCCAAGGGCACGGTTCCGGTGCTGCGGCTGCCGGACGGAGAAGTGCTTGAACAAAGCATGGACATCATGCGCTGGGCTCTGGTGCACACCGGCGATGTTGAGGGCTGGTGGGCCCGCTCGCAGAGCGTGCCGAACCTGATGCTGCAATCGACCTGTGACGGTGCCTTCAAGCACCACCTGGACCGGTACAAATACCCCGAGCGTTTCGGGGATGCCACCGGCCGCGTGCACCACCGCGAGCAGGCGGCGCTGGTGCTGCTCAGGCCCCTGGAAGAGCGGCTGCAACACCATACCTGGCTGGGCGGCGACAGGGCATGCGCAACCGACATTGGCATCTTTCCCTTCGTGCGCCAGTTTGCGGCGGTGGATCCCGGCGGGTTTGCAGGATTGACCCTGCCAGCGCTGGGGGCCTGGCTGGCAAGGTGGCAGTCGGCCGACCTGTTTGAGGCGGCCATGTTCAAGCTGCCGGTCGACCAGACCAAGCCCTTTCCGGCCCCCTGAGGACCTGGCCTTCGTCATATGGCCAGCCATGTTTCATGGCGGCGCAGAAACCTGAAGGAGCAGCCGAAGTCCGTGTCTGAAAGCATCGGGTATCAGTCCCTTGCGCGCGCCTGCGAGCGCATGAGGGTGTAGCTCACGCCCAGCCCCACCGAGGCACCGCTTTTCTTGCGCACCAGCGGGCTGTCTTCATTGGCCGCACCCCGCACCGTTTCCAGGCGCGCAAAACCGAACAGGCGCCAGTCGCGGTTGAGGCTGCGGGTTGCCGAGAGCGACAACCGCGTGCTGACCAGGCCGGCACTGGCCGTGTAGGCGGGGCGCCCGGACGTCGCGTCGGCCGTGCTGACACCATAGAAATCGCTGGCCAGGCGCCGGTCGGCCAGGATGGCGCTCAGACTGGTGCTGTAGCGCCAGCCACTGGCCAACTGACGCTCATAGAGCAGCCTCGGCTCGAAGGCCAGGCCGCGGTAGCTGGCAGCGTCGTTCAGGTCAAACACACCGCGCAATGGCAGATCGACCCGCCAACGTCCGCCCCCTTCGCCTTCGCCCAAGAGGTATTTCACGCGCGGGCCCAGCTCCACCAACGTGCCCAGCTCGCGCATGCCGCGCCGCGCCTCGATCTCTTCATCTCCGCCACCGAACGACCCGGCAAAGCCGACGTCCAGCTCGAGACGGCTGGTTTTGATGGCGCGCACACCCAGGGTGTCCCGATCGGCGCGCAGCCAATGACCGCGGTAGACCACGAAAGGCAAGGCCAGGGCTCGTTTGAGTTGCGTGTCCGAGCCTGGATAGGCCTGCTGAGACACCCCCAGCGCAAAAGCGCCGATTTCCCAGAGCGGCGGTGCAGCACGCCCGTTCTGCGCGTCCGAGGCGTGGACAGGGAAGCTGCCTGCGGCCGCCAGGGCGAGCCCGAACAGCCGTTGGGCATGAGAGAGGACGTTGGTCATGTCTTGAGGCTCCGATTTACCTATTGGTTCTATTTTGAACCAAATGGTCACATTGAGCATTCGACAGTCACCGTGAACCTCCGGGACAATGTTCTTTCAAGACCCATCGGGCTCCTGAGTCCGGGGTCCAGGCCCACTCCGATGGGGGAATCCGTGACGCGTCTTTCATGCCCGGGACTGTCCGCCGCCGATCCGGTGCAGGATGGCACTGTGCGCACCACGACGCACGGACGCCGCGCAGCATTGCGTGCCGCTGCCCTTGCCATTACCGCCAGCCTGGTGGTCGGCTGCGGTGGCTCGGACAGCGACCCCGTGCCCTTTGTCGATGTGACGTCGGAGGTGTTCGGAACCTACGCCTTTGGCAACTACACATTTCGGAGCCAGGCGGAGCTGGCTGCCGCCTGGGGACCCTTCACCCAGTCCGGAGCAAGCGCCACCGAACTGCCAAGCTTCGACTTTGGGTCGCAAATGATTGTTGGTGTTTCACTGGGCGTGGGCGTGCGCTGCTACATACCAACCATCACCAGCGTCGTTCAATCAGGCAGCACCCTCACCGTGTCGTGGAAATCGACCTGGCCCGACGGATTCACGACACTGGCCTGCCTCCACCAGTGGCCATTGACCGATTTTGTCGCTGTGCCACAGCACCAGGGCAGGGTCGTGTTTGTTCGGGTTGCCGCCTGAGACCGAACACCGCGCTGTTCGCAGACAGCCTGACGCTGGCCGGTGGTGCACACGGGCATGCTTTTCACAACCTGAGCGCTCGCATCTGCAACGACGATTCGGTTTGGCGGCTGCTGACCGACTGTGTCAACCGGCACCACACGGCGTTTGACATGGCCTGACCGGCGAGGCCCTAGGGCTGCTTCCTGCCCCGTCCGGCCTTTGCCGGCTTGCCCGCACTGCCCCTGGCCTGCGCAGCCGCCTGCCTGAGCTGGCCTTGGGCCTGCTCCAGCCAGAGCAGGGTCTCGGCGTGGGCCAGGAATCGGCGCAGGTAGTGGGGCGAGAGCTCGCCCATGCGTGCCAGGGTCTCGACCATCAAACGCTGGGGGTTCAGCGGGCCGGCGTTCCGGGGGGCGCGCTGGCGGGCCTGTTGCACCTGCACCTCGGCGCCCAGGCGCTCCCAGGTCTCGCCAAAGCGCTGCGCGCTGCGCAGCGGCGGCCAGGTCGATCCGGCAGGCAGCGCATCCAGGCCTTGCGCCTCGCGCGCCGCCAAAGAGGCTTGTGCGATGTGCGCATTGAGCGAAGCCAGCAAGGACGCCGGCGAAGCGGTCTCTGTGTCAGTCGACTTCATGACGAGGGGTCAGCAGGTCTCTGGCTGGCCCGGGGCACCGGCGCCATCTCCACCCGCCGGTTGAGGGCTCGGCCCTTTTCGTCGGCATTGCTGGCCACCGGCTGTTCGGCGCCGAAGGCGGCACTGAACAGGCGCGAGCGCGGCATACCGTGGTCAATGAGGGCGCGGGTGACGGTCAGGGCGCGCTGGGCCGACAGGTCCAGGTTGTCCCTGAACTGCGTGTTGGCAGCGCTGACAGGACGATCATCGGTGAATCCGCTGACCATGAGCATGTCGTCGCGCTCTTCCAGGTAGACCCGCAGCGGTGGCACCAGGGCCTGCAGCAGCTGCTCGCCTTCGGGGCGAAGCCGGGCCGAATTGAGGTCGAACAGCACGCTGCCACTGATGCCGATACGGCCGTTGTCCAGGGTGATGCGGCCGCTGGCCAGGGGCACGGCCAGCGCCTTCTCCAGCGCCATGCGACGGGCTTCTTCCTGCTGGCGCCTTTCAATCTCGGTCTGCAGGCTGTTGACCAGGTCGATCTGGGTGAGCAGCACACCGATGAAGACCAGCACAAAGGCCCCCACCAGGCCGGCCATGAGGTCGCCAAAGACGGACCAGACCGGCGCCGTGGTTTCGTCCGCTTCTTCGGCGTGCCGGCCCTCGCTGGCCAGCGGGTCCTGAAAGGCGCTCATCACGCTGCCCCTTCGGTGACCCGGACCGGTACCTTCAGGCGCCGCAGGTCTTCGATGATGCCCTGCTGGGCACTGATGCTCAGGTCGATGACCTCCCTTGCCTGTGCCACGTAGTAGGCCAGCTGTTCATCACTGCGCGACAGCGACTGGTCGATGGCCGCCTGGACACCATGCAGGCTGTGCGCCAGTTGCTGGTGGCTGGCCGCCAGTTGCTGCGTGCCGTGCTCAAAGGCCTGGCCCAGGCTGGCCAGCTGGGCGGCACTGGTGGCAGCCTGTTCGGCCATGGCCTCGGCGCGGCCAGCCTGCGCTCCCACGGTGTCGGCAAACTGCTGGCCCACCCGGTCCAGCACGGCAGTGGCCGAGTCAACCAGATTCTCGATGGCTGCGCGCTGCTCGCCGGTGGTCTGTTGCACCTGCTGCAACAAGTTGCCAATCTGGCCGACGAGGTCGGCGCGTTCGGCCAGGGTGGCGTTGTCGCGCTCGGCCAGCCGTCCCATTTGCTCGCGCAGCTGGGCAATGACTTCGGCGGCGGCTCTGGGCGCCTCGGACGCAGTTTGCATCAGCCGGGCCATGGGCGCTTCCAGGGCGGTGCCGAGGGTGGCCAGCTGCGTGGCCAGGGCCGACTGAAGATCGGCCAGGCGCCGCACCGCCGCGTCACCACGTTGCGCCTCTTCGCTGCGCAAGGCGGCCAGTTCGCTGCGCCACAGCGCAGCCAGCGCATCCATACGCTCGCCATGCGCCTGTGTCCACGCGGCTTCGGACGCGACCCGAGCCTGCAGCAGCGCGTCGGTCTGATCGATAAGACGTGTCACGGCCGCCAGGTTGCGACCAGCCTGCTCGCTGCTGCGCTCGGTGATGGCCGAGGCGGTGTCCTCCAGGGCCTGCAACATGGCCTGCTGACGGGCCTGGGCCTGTTCCCCGGCCTGCTGCCATTCGTCACCCAGTGTGCGGCTCAGCTGTTCCAGGGCGGCGGACAGCGCCTGTTGTTGCTGTTGTTCGGCCTGTCGACGTTCGTTCTGCGCGCGTTCCTGCGCAGCCTGCACGCTGGCGAGCAACTGGGCGGCGCGCCGCCCGAAGCTGGTATTGAATTCGGCCAGCGCCTGCCCCAGACCTTCGAGGAGGCGATCCGCGTCCTGCTCATGTCGCGCCAGGGCGCGGATCCAGGTGTCGGACACGGTCGAGGTTGCGGCGCTGAACTGGTGGGACAAGCCAGCCAGTTGCGCCTGCACTGCCTGACTGACACCTTCGTGAAGGCGGGTGGATTCGGCGGCAATGCCCGCCATGGCCTGCTGCACCACAGGCTGCAGGCCCTCGGTGGCTGCGCGCGCGCTGGCTGCCAGGCTCTCCTGCAGGGACCGCTGCACCGATTGCGCCAGCGTGGTGTAGGCCGACGCAGCCTCGCGCTGGAACTCGGCCTGACGGGACAGCAACTGCTCGTCGAGTTGCTGGCTGCGGCGTTCCATCTGCTCGATCAGGGCCTGCAGGTGCTGGACGGCGGCCGGCAAGGCGTCGGCCTGGCGCTGCAGGGCCTCATGGCTTTGCTGTCGCTGCTGGGCGGCCGTGAACGGACGCAGCGTGGTGCCGGCCAGCACGTCCAGCGCCCGCAGGGCCTGGGCCCGCTCGCGCCGCACCACAGTGGCCATCAGTCCCAGCATGGCGGAGGTCGCGACGCCAGCCACCGAGGTGCCGAAAGACAACCCCAGCCCCTTGATGGGAGCGGCCAGGGCACTGCGGATGGCGGTCAGATCGGCCGAGCCCTCCAGCGCGAACACGGCCCCCTTGAACGTCACCACCATGCCCAGAAAGGTGCCCAGCATGCCCAGCATCACCAGCAGACCCACCAGGTAGGGCGTGAGCGCGGGGCCGGGGAAGGCGCCGCGTTCGTTCTCGATACGCTGGCGCACCGCATCCTGCAGGCTGGCTGGCACGGTGGGCAACCAGTCGGCCAGGCGGACCAGGGGCTGGGGAACAGCCGCCAAGGCCGACCTCAGCTGCACCGTGACCTGGCCAAACCGGTGCAGCTCCCAGGCGCCTGCCAGGTAAACCAGGCCAATCAGCAGGCTCATGCCCAGCGCGAACGCACTGGTGCCCACAAAGCCAGTGGCCACCCAGCCCACCACGGCCAGACCGGTCACAAAGGCCAGAACAAACAGGATGCGGGAAGAACGGGAAGTCTCGGGTGTCATGGGTCCAGGGATTCAATCAGGCCGACGACCGGCAGCAGGCGCAGGTCGAGTTCGGCGAGCAACAACTGCTCGAATTCGGCGGAAAAAGCCTGCAACCAGTCGAGGGGTTCCGAGCTGGCCGTCTCGGCTGCCTGCTGCTGCAGCTCCACGAAACGCGCCCGCAGGAAGCTGGGCAGACTGGTCAGCAGGCGCTGTTCACGGCCTGCCAACAACGGGTCCATGACCGCATCCAGGGTCGCCAGCTCCGGATTGACCAGGGCCACTTGCTGTCGCACATGCTGGCGCAGCGCATCCACCCCCATCTCCATTCGGCGCTGCAGGTCGTTCAGGCGCTGGTGGTAGAGGGCAAACTCGGTGTCCAGGTCGTTCGGGTCGGGTCGGTGTGCCGGGTCGACCGTCCGGATGGACCGGGTCATCGCGGCGCGCAGACGGTCGAGTTCCTGCTGCAATTGCTGCTGCAGACCGGCTGGCTGCCGGCGCAAGCCCAGGCGCGCCGCGGCGGCCAGCTGACCTTGTGCGGCATGCAGCCGGATCGCTTCGGCAACATGCAGCCACTGCCCCAGGCGCTCGGCCACGTCCTGCCCAGGCGCGTCAAGGCCGTCCGGACGCCAGCTGGCAAGCCGGCGGACCAGAGCGGTGGACAGGGAGGATTGAAACGAACGGCGCAAAACGGATCACGGCGCCCTGGCAGGCACACGGGCGAGAACGAAAACAGGGATGGGCGGCCCATTGAGGGGGCCGCGTCCGGGCCGGCGCGGTCGCCGGTGGCAGGCCGTTATTAGAAACGATCGGCCGACCCGGTTTGTAACCGCCGGTCCGGGGCGGCGAAACCCTGGGCAGCCAGAGCGTGCTCAACGCACCAGAATGACCCGGAAGTCGTTCACATTGGTGTGGGTGGGCCCGGTGAACACCAGATCGCCCAGTGGCTCGAAAAAGCCATAGGCATCATTTCGGGCCAGGTGGTCGGCCAGCTTCAGGCCCCGGGCCGTTGCCCTGGCCAGCGTGTCGGGGGTCACCAGGGCGCCTGCGTTGTCCTCCACCCCGTCAATCCCGTCGGTGTCGGCCGCCAGTGCCCAGACATTCGGCTGGCCGTTCAGCGCCTGGGCCAGGCCCATGCAGAACTCACCGGCCCGCCCGCCCCTGCCCCTGGGCTGACCTTGGTCACGCGGGCGCACCGTCACCGTGGTTTCACCCCCGCTGAGCAGGACGCAGGGCGTCTGGAAACTGCTGCGCTCCTGCGCCGTGGAGCGCGCCAGCGCCGCATGCACTTTGCCGACCTCGCGTGACTCCCCTTCGATCTCGTCGCTCAGGATGTAGGCCTGCAGTCCCAGCGCACGGGCGGCCTCGGCGGCCGCTTCCAGGCTTTGCTGCGGCGTCGCGATCAGGTGCGTCTCGCAGCGGGCCAGTCGCGGGTCGCCGGGCTTGGGGGTTTCCAGGGTCCCGGTTTCGAGTTGCTGGCGCACCGGTGCCGGTACGTCGATACCGTAACGGCGAAGGATGTCCAGCGCCTCGGCGCAGGTGCTCGCGTCGGCAACGGTGGGGCCGCTGGCGATCACGCTCACGTCGTCGCCCGGCACATCGCTGATGGTCAGCGTGACCACGCGCGCCGGCGCGCAGGCGGCCGCCAGGCGTCCACCCTTGATGCGCGAGAGGTGCTTGCGCACCGTGTTCATCTCGCCGATGTGCGCGCCGCTCTCCAGCAGTTGCCGGTTGATGCGCTGCTTGTCTTCCAGCGTCAGGCCTTCACATGGCAGGGTCAGCAGTGCCGAGCCGCCACCCGAGATCAGGCACAGCACCAGATCGTCTTCGGTCAGCCCCCGGGTCAGCGCCAGGATGCGCTGCGCGGCTTCAAGACCCGCGGCATCGGGCACCGGGTGCGCGGCCTCGACCACCTCGATGCGTTGCGGCAAACCCTCAGGTCGCGGCGGCGTGTGGCCGTAGCGCGTGACCACCAGGCCCGACAGCGGCGCATCGGCCGGCCACAGCAATTCCACCGCATGGGCCATCGCCCCTCCCGCCTTGCCCGCACCCAGCACCAGGGTGCGCCCCTTGGGCGGCGGCGGCAGATGGGCGGCGGTGTTGTGCAGCGGCAGTGCGCGCTGCACCGCCGCGTCGTACAGATGACGCAGCAGGGCGCGGGGGTCGTTGAACAGGTTTCCGCGATGGGTCGAGAATGCAGACATGCTGCGCATTGTGGCGCAGTCCAGCCCGACGAACCCATGTCTACCCTGCTCATTGATCACGCCGACTGCATCGCGACCTTCGACAACCTGGACCCGTCGAAAGGCCTCGAGCTGAAAGGGGCTTCGCTGTTTGTTCGCGATCACCGCATCGAATGGATGGGAGCGACGACCGAGCTGCCACAGGACCTGAGGCACACGGCCGATGAAGTGATCGACGCGCGCGGCCACCTGGTCACGCCCGGCCTGGTGAACACCCACCACCACATGTACCAGTCGCTCACGCGCGCCATGCCTGGCGTGCAGGACGCCGAGCTGTTCAGCTGGCTGCGCGGCCTGTACCCGATATGGGCCGGGCTGACGCCCGAAATGGTGCAGGTCTCGACACAGGTGGCAATGGCCGAGTTGCTGCTGAGCGGCTGCACCACCAGCAGCGATCACCTCTACATCTACCCCAACGGTGTGCGGCTGGAAGATTCGATCGAGGCCGCACAACGAATCGGCATGCGCTTCGTCGCCACGCGCGGCAGCATGAGCGTGGGCCAGTCGCAGGGCGGCCTTCCGCCGGACCATGTGGTGGAGAACGAAGACGCCATCCTGAAAGACAGCCAGCGCCTGATCGAGACCTGGCACGACGCCTCACACGGCGCCATGGTGCAGATCGCGCTGGCACCGTGTTCACCCTTCTCCGTCAGCCCCGCGCTGATGAAGCAGAGCGCCGATCTGGCGCGCAGCTTCAAGGGCCTGGGCGTGCGCCTGCACACCCATCTGGCCGAGAACGACCACGACATCACCTACAGCCGCGAAAAGTTCAACAAGACCCCGGCGCAGTACGCGCAGGAACTGGGCTGGCTGGGCGACGACGTCTGGCACGCGCACTGCGTCAAGCTCGACAATGAGGGCATCAGCCTATTCGCCGCCAGTGGCACCGGTGTGGCGCACTGCCCCTGCAGCAACATGCGCCTGGCCAGCGGCATCGCTCCGGTGCGCCGCATGCTGGACGCCGGTGTGCCAGTCGGGCTGGGCGTGGACGGCAGCGCCAGCAACGATGCGGCACACATGCTGAACGAGGCCCGCCAGGCGCTGCTTCTGGCCCGCGTTGGCCGCGCCATGTCGGCCCCGCAAACGCGCGACGGAAAGACCTTCTTCGGTTGCGACCTGGGTCCGGCCGAAATGACCGCACGCGACGCACTGCATCTGGCCACACGCGGCGGTGCGCAGGTGCTGGGTCGGCGCGACATCGGCCACCTGGCTGTGGGCATGTGCGCTGACCTGGCGCTGTTCGACCTGCGCAGCCTGGGCCTGGCCGGTGGGGCGGTGCACGACCCGGTAGCCAGCCTGCTGCTGTGCGCCAGCCCGCAGACGGCGTACACCGTGGTCAATGGCCGCGTGGTGGTGCGCGAGGGCCGGGTGGATACGGTTGACCTCGGACCGCTGGTCGAGCGCCACAACAGGCTGGCCCTGCAGCTGGTCGAGGCAGCCCGTCGCGCCTGAGCCTCGCCGGCGAAGGGGCGCTCAGGCTGTGGCCAGCCTGAAGGTTCTGACCACATCGGTCAGACGCGCAGCCTGCTGCTGCAGACTGGCCGCTGCAGCCGCACTCTGCTCCACCAGGGCCGCATTCTGCTGCGTAGTCTGATCAAGGCGGGTGACCGCCGCGCTGACCTGTCCGATGCCCTCCGTCTGTTCGCTGGTGGAAACGCTGATCTCCGTGATGAGGTCGGACACGCGTCGCACCTGGCCAACAATGTCCTCCATGGTCGATCCGGCGCTGCTGACCAACCTGGTGCCCGCCTCCACCTTCTCGACGCTGGTGCCGATCAGGTTCTTGATCTCGCGGGCCGCCTCGGCACTGCGCTTGGCCAGGTTGCGCACCTCGCCCGCCACCACGGCAAACCCCCTGCCCTGCTCTCCCGCACGGGCAGCTTCCACCGCAGCGTTCAGAGCGAGGATGTTGGTCTGGAAAGCGATGCCGTCGATCACGCCAATGATGTCGGCAATGCGGCGTGAACTCTCGGCGATGTCGTCCATGGTCACCACCACCTGGCTGACCACTTCGCCTCCTTTTTCAGCGGCCTGGCTGGCCGATGCCGCCAGCTGAGTGGCCTGTCTTGCGGTGTCGGCGTTGCCCTGGACCACGCCATTCATCTGTGACATCGACGCGGCCGTCTGCTGAAGGCTGGAGGCCTGCTGCTCGGTGCGAACCGACAAGTCGGCGTTGCCGGCGGCGATCTCGGTCGAGCCGGTGGCAATGGAGTCCGAGGCCTGACGAACCTGGCCCACCACAGAGGCCAGACTCTCCTGCATCGCCGCAAGCGAGGCGAGCACGCTGCCAGCGGGTGCATGTCTTGCATCCGGCAATGGGCTGAGATCTCCTGCCGCCACACGCTGGGCAACGCGGCCCAGTTCGTCCGGTTCGGCGCCGAGCTGGCGCGCGATGCCGCGGGGGATCCACCAGGCCAGTCCCACGCCGCACAGCAATGCGACGAACAGGGCCCCCAGCATCACCGACAGAAAGCCTCCGGCCTGCGCCATCGCGACCTGGTTTGCGTTCTGAATGCGTGCCTCTTCAAAGTCGATCAGGCGGTTGATCGCCGCCAGCCACGCCACATACTGCGGTTTGGCTTCGTTCCATAGCCTCGCACGCGCACCGTCGAGATCGCCCGCCTCCGCTTGCTTCACGATGGCCTGCGTCGTCTGAACCGACCGGCTCTCAATGTCCTTGATGGCGCCATACAGCGAGCGCAGTTCTCCGGCATCGGCCGACGACTGCATCAGGCGTTCCAGCGGCCCGGCAGAAGCGGCATAGAAACGCGCAAGCTCTTCGATGGCTGCCACCTCTCTGCGACGATCCACCTCGTTTTCGCTCAGCACCACGTCGCGCACCGCAATGGCCCGGTCATGGGCCGACCCACGGAAATTGATGGCAAACCGCTGAATGGCGGCGTGTTCCTCGCTGTTGGCCAGCAAGGCCGTATTGATGGCCTGGACCTTGGCAATGGCCACCAGGGTCACCACCATCAACACCGCCAGCAGCAGCCCGAATCCTGCGTACAGGCGAATGCGCACTGTCATCCGATCGAATCCCATTGTCCACCTCTTGTAGTGAATGAAGACACCGCAACTTGCGGCAATGGTTTCGATTTCGTCTTGTCTAGGACAAACTGCAAGCAGTTAAAGCTAAGGACTCAATAGCCATTGGCTATGCAATCGGGCTGTGATCGGGGAATCGGCCTGTCGCAGTCCACCGGATTCGGGCAGCAGAAACAAAAAAGCCCACAGACCGACCGTCTGCGGGCCTTGCCCCTAACTCGGGTCGGGGTCAGACCGACATGCCGGGATTGCCCCCCATGCCAACGATCTGCGGGGTGTTGATCTTCACGCCCTTGATGACCTTCTTGTTGCGCAAATAACCCGAGACCACATCCCAGATCGGTTCGCCCTGCACACCCTCCTGCACCGAGGCCCAGCCGGCCACCTTGTATTTCTTGTCGGCTTCGATCGGCTTGCCTTTGAGCATCATGTTGTTGATGCGCGACCCCATGGCCGCATTGGGAGAGACCGAGTAGGTCATGCCACCGATACGCACCATGTCGCCACCCTGCTGGAAGTAGGGGTCGGGGTTGAAGATGTTGTCGGCCACGTCTTCCAGGATGGTCTTGATATCGGCACCACTGAACTCGTTGAGCGTGGTGGCTGGATAGGTCAGGGCCATCTGGTCCATCATGCGTTCGTAGGTGATGGTGTCACCCGGCAGCAGCGAGGTGCCCCAGCGCACACCCGGCGAGAAGGCGATGTCGGCCCCTTTGACCTCCATCAGCGCATCGCAGATGACCTGGTCCCAGGATCCGTTGAAGTTGCCGCGGCGGTACAGCAGATCCTCGGTGACGGCCAGTTTCTCTTCCAGCTTGTCCTTGTACGGCGCACGCACCTTGTCGATGAAGGCCTGCATTTGGGCATCGGCCGGCAGCAGGTTGGAGAACACCGGCAGCAGCTTGTAGCGGAAGTCCTGCACCTTGCCGCCGCGCACGTCGAAGTCGAGCACGCCCAGGAACTTGCTGTTGGAGCCGGCGTTGGTCACCAGGGTCTGTCCACCGGCGTTCTTGACGATGGTCGGTGCCGGCATGCCGTCGTGGGTGTGGCCCCCCAGCACCGCATCAATGCCACGCACGCGCGAGGCCATCTTGATGTCGACGTCCATGCCGTTGTGCGACAGCACCACGACCACCTGGGCGCCTTCGCTGCGCGCCTGGTCGACCGTTTTCTGCATGTTCTCGTCCTGGATGCCGAACGTCCAGTCGGGCACCATGTAGCGCGGATTGGCAATGGGCGTGTAGGGGAAGGCCTGGCCGATGACCGCCACCTTGACGCCGTTCATCTCGCGCATGGCGTAGGGCTTGAAGACCAGGTCCTCGAAGTCGGTCGTCTTGACGTTCTGTGCCAGAAATTCGATGTGGCCCTTGAAGTCTTTCTCGACAATCTCCTGCACGCGCTTGGCACCAAAGGTGAACTCCCAGTGCGGGGTCATCATGTTCACACCCAGCAGCTTGCAGGCGTCGACCATGTCCTGACCGTTGGTCCACAGCGAGGTGGCCGACCCCTGCCAGGTGTCGCCACCGTCCAGCAGCAGCGCGTGCGGGCGGCTGGCCTTGAGCTGCTTGACCAGGGTGGCCAGGTGCGCAAAGCCGCCGACCTTGCCATAGGTCTTGGCGGCCTGGCTGAAGTTCAGGTAGGTGAAGGCGTGCGCGGCCGCCGTGTTGGGCTTGAACCCGAAATGCTTGAGCAGGCCCTCGCCCACGATGTGCGGGGGTTTGCCCACCGCATCGGCCACACCCAGGTTGACATTGGGCTCGCGGAAGTAGATGGGGGTGAGCTGGGCGTGGCAGTCGGTGAAATGCAGGAAGCTGACGTTGCCGAATTTGGGCACGTCGTAGAGCATTTCGCCGGCGCCTGGCTTGGCGGCCAGCACGTCCTTGTGGGACAGGGCCATGCCGGTGGCGCCGGCCACGGCCAGCACCTGCATGAATTCACGACGGCTGAAGCTCATGGAACAGTCCTCTTCAATTGATTGCTGATATTTGCGGAAAATTTTTTTGGACGAAGGGCCCCTGCCCGCGTGGGCAGGGGCTTCCTCTTCATCGGGGCATGCCGACACGGGTCACTGGTTGACCGGCGACTTGGGATCGAGCAGCAGCGCCATCACGTGGCGGATCTGCGTTTCGTTCAGGATGCCTTTGTGCCCGGCACGGGGCATCTGGGAACAGGCGTTGTAGGCGCGCGAGTTCCACATCTTGCCCCAGGTGTACTCGACGATCGCCTTGGCCGCTTCCGAGTTCGGGTCGGTCACGCCACGCAGCTTGCCGTAGTTGTACAGGCTCGGACCGAGGGTGCCGAACGACAGCTCTTCCTTGGAGATCTGGTGGCAGTTGTAGCAGTTGCCGCCGTTGGCCGTCTTTTCATCGTCGGTCCAGGTCAGGCCACGACCACTCTGGGCGATGCGCTCGCCCTCTTTCCAGTCACCCAGGAACTTGCCATCGGATGGCCACTTGATGGTCTTCATCTCGGCCGCTTCGATGGCCTTGGCGACCTTCTCGTCAATCGGCTTGCCTGCAACGTCGGCAGCGGCGCACTCGCGGTTGGCGTCGTCCTGGACCAGTCGGTCCAGCTTGGCAATGCCCCTGTCCTGGAACGAGGCCTTGACCACCTCAGCGGTCATTTTGTCGAAGTCGGCGGACGAAGGCGACGAGGTGCAGGCGGCCATGGTCATGGCCACGGCAGACAGAGCGGCGATGCGGGTGTAGTTCTTGAGCATGTGTTCTTCTCCTGATCAGCGCTTGATGGCCGGCACGATGGACTCGGCACCCTTGGCATTGACGCCCATGTACTGGCCCAGCGCGATGGTCACATCGCTGCCGAACTTGGGCTCGGGGAAGCGCTGCTGGCGGTAGCAGTCGTTCAGGCGCAACTGCATGCCCCACATCTGCGCGTTCGACACGCGGTAGGCCGGCCAGGCTGCAAAGCCGACGCCATCACCCGGGTTCTTGGTCAGATCGGGCAGGTCCTGCAGCCGGATGCGCTTGCCTTCTTCACCATGGCAGGAAGCACACGAAAAGTCATGGGTGCCACCACGCATGAAGAACAGGCGCTTGCCCACCTCGTACATGGCCTTTTCCTGCGGCGTGTTGTTCGGCAGGTTGAATCGCATGCCCTTGGACTGGGTGGCGACATAGGTGGCCAGAGCGGTCAGGTTGGCCATTTCGCCCCGGTTGAACGGCGTCTTGGCGACTTCGGCGGCATTGAATCCCTGCAAGGTCTCCATGCAGGTCAGCAGGCGCGACTCCAGGTCCTGCACGCGGCCCGTGTCCTTGAAATAGCGGGGCAGCTCCACGAACGCGCCCTTGAGGACACCGGGACCCTTGCCCAGGTCGCACTTTTCCAGCGACGCGTTCTTGGGGCCGCGGGCCTTCTTCCAGAGATCTTCACCCTTGGCCTCGAACAGTTCGGCCGGGTTGCCATCCTGCAGCATTTCGCGGTACTGCTGAATCCCCGCCGCAGTGGCATCCTGCTGCGCATGCGCCATGCCCGACACGGTACCCAGAAGGGTAGCTGCAGCGACCCCGGCCAACAGCTGGTTTCTCATCGGTGTGTCTCCTTGTTGTGTGGAAAAACCAAAAAAACGGCCAGATCACGCGGACTGGCCGTTGTTCGACACCCCGCCTTCAGGCGATGGTGGTTTCGTCGGTGCGGGACTCGCCCTTGTTGTCGGTCCACTTCACCACGACCTTGTCGCCCTTGGCCGCGCCCTTGAACTTGAAGGACAGGAACGGGTTCTGGGACACCGCGGTGCTCCAGGCGGCCTGCAGCACGGCCTTGCCATTGTGTGTGGCTTCCACATCGGTGATGTAGTGGGCCGGGATGGTTTCACCCGCGGGGTTCTTGCGCTGGCCGGTTTCCATGACGTGGGCCATGAGAACGCGAACGGTGGTTTCGTCGCCGGCAAGGTTGGCACGGATGCGCATCGGGTCTGCCATGATGGAACTCCTGAAAATCTGAATGGGGTACGGGGAAGTCGGTCAGATCGGTGACGGGGCTTCAGCCGCCGCAACCGCCCAGCGTGACCTTGGTTTCCTTGGTGGCCGAGTACAGCTTGCCATCGGCCTTGACCACGGCCACCACGTTGGTGCTCTGGCCCATGCGCAGACGGGTCTGGACATCGGCAGCGGTTCCGGCCGGGATCATGAATTTGGCCGCCAGCGGCGAGGGGTTCTTCTCGACCAGCAGGTAGATCTCGGTGGTGTTCGGGATCTTGCTGGTGGCACCCACGGGCACCACGGCGCCGTTTTCGGCGATGTCGGGGGAGACCACAGCCACCTGGTCGTTGGAAGCGGCTTCACCGCCGACGGCCTTGAGGGCATCGGCCAGGTTCTTGGCTTCAAAGCCGGCGCGGCCGACCGCGGCCATGGCTTGCTGCTGGGTGATGATGCCTAGGGAGACCAGGGTGGCGAAGGCGCCGGAGGTCTTGAGGGCGGTGCGGCGGGTTGCTTTCATGTCATGCTCCTTGCGAATAAACGGGGTCTCACTTGTCCGGCGCACCGGCGAGGATCCAGGCGGCGAGCAGCTTGAGCTCGTCGTCCTTCAGGTTGGGCTGGGCCGGCATCGGAACCGGACCGTACATGCCCGAACCGCCTGACTTGATGCGGGCGGCCACTTTTTCCAGGGCGTCGGCCTGGCCCTTGTGCTTGGCGGCAACATCCTTGTATGACGGTCCGACCAATTTTCTGTCCACCGCATGACACGCCATGCAGGCGCTCTTGGACGCGAGCGCCTTGGCGGCTGCGGCATCAACGGCCGAGGCCGGGGCGCTCAGCAGGGCGGCCACGGCAGCCAGGGACAGGGGAATCAGTTTCATGCGCATAGCTTACGTTCTCCGGGTGTGGGAAGGGCTTGGGGTTAACGATTAAATCCGAATATCAGTGCATAACGCCAAACGAAGCCAAAAGCATCCGTACGGCGCCCGGGTTCACTTGGCGCCTGCCGCGATCCACTTGGCCATGGCCAGGGCATCGGCATCACTCACCTGGGGCTGGGGCGGCATCGGTACCGCGCCAAAAACACCCGATCCGCCGCTCTTGATCTTGCCGGCCAGGTAGGCGTCCACGTCGGCACGCCCTGCGTGCTTGGCGGCGATCTCGACAAAGGACGGCCCCACGATCTTGTTCTTCACGCCATGGCAGGCCGTGCAGGCATTGGCGGCCAGCAGGTTGTTGACATTGGAACCCGATCCTGCAACCGGTGCCACGGCCACAACGGAGGCGGCTGCGGCTGCACCCTCCAGGCTCTTGGGCGGCGGCTTGGTGGTGTCGGCTCCACGGACCGGGCCGATCACGCGGTTCTGCTCACGGATGTTGCCATGGGCATCGCGGGCAAAGTCGGGCAGGAAGGACTGCACCTTCGGATCGACCGCACAGTCCTTCATGCAGGCCACGATCTTCACGTCGCCCTTGCCATTGACCTTCCACATCGGCTCGTAGAACACCATGCCGTTGCGGTTGGGCATGCGCTTCTGGACTTCGGCGATGTTCTCGTTGCTCAGCGTGAAGTCCGACGGAACGATCTCGGCCAGGTTCAACAGGTAGGCCGTCACGCCGAACACCTCGTCCGCCGTCAGTGTCTTGGGGTTGTTCCAGGGCATGGCCCGGTTGATGTAGTCCCACAGCGTCGAAAGTGTGGCCACTTTCATGATGGTGGTTTTCTGGGGCACGGTGGCCACCGCACCCTCGACCAGCGCAGCGACCCGGCCGGTTTCGATGTCCTTCTTGGTGGTGCCCCCGATGATGGGCGTGAACACCTCGTTGGACTCGCCGAAATCACCGTGACAGGAAGCGCACTTGGCCACCCAGACCTCTTCACCCATGCTGACCGAGCCGGCGCCCTTGGGCAAGCCCTTGAAGTCCGGACGGACGTCGATGTCCCAGGCAGCCACTTCGGCCTTGGTGGCGTCTCGCCCGATGTCGTGCCAGGGCGCCGTTTTCTGGGCCAGCGCCGGTGCAGCGCTCAGGGCCGAGAATGCGATGGCCGCTGCGGCGGCACGGGCGGAAATGCGGAACATGGATTTCATCAGTACACCTGCACGTTGGAGACTTCGCCGTTTTCCGATACCAGCCAGCTCTGGATGGCGTTCTGGTGGTACACGGACCGGGTGCCGCGCACGGCGCGCAGCTGGTTGATCTTGGGCTGGACGTAGCCGGTGCTGTCGATCGCACGGGCCTGCAGGATTGCGGGCTTGCCGTCCCACACCCAGTCGATGTTGAACCGGGTGAGCGCTTTGGGCAGGATCGGACCCTCCAGGCGCGCGGTGCGCCAGTTGCGGCCTCCGTCCACGCTGACGTCGACCCGTTTGATGGAGCCCCGGCCCGACCAGGCCAGGCCGGTCACGTTGTAGTAGCCCTTGTCCAGCAGGGTCTGCCCCGCCGACGGGGTGGTGATCACCGACTTGCACTCCTGGATACCGGTGTACTGGCGGTGCGTGCCGTCAGGCATGTGGTCGATGTAGTGCACCGCTTCGTCCTTGGTGGCCCACTTCTGGTCACCCACCTCGATCCGGCGCAGGTACTTGACCCAGCTCACACCCTGCACGCCCGGCACCACCAGGCGCAGCGGGTAACCGTTCTCGGGGCGCAGCATCTCGCCATTCATGGCCCAGGCGACGATGCAGTCGTCCATGGCCTGGTCGATGGAAATGGTGCGGGTCATGGACGAACCATCGGCGCCCTCGGCCAGCACGTACTTGCCGTTCTTCTTGTCGTACCCGCACATCTCCAGCAGGGTCGACAACAGCACGCCCGTGAACTCCGAGCAGCTGAGCATGCCGTGGGTGTACTGGACCGTCGGCACCGCCACGTTCCCCCATTCGGTGGCCGAATTGGCGCCGCACTCGATGAAATGGATGCGCGAGACACTCGGCAGGCGCATCAGGTCGTCCATGGTGAACACGCGCTCGCGCTTGACCAGACCATTGATCATCAGGCGGTGCTTGGACGGGTCGATGTCCCACCAGCCCTGGTGATGGCGTTCGAAATGCAGGCCGCTGGGCGTGATGATGCCGAACAGGCCTTGCAGGGGTGTGAAGCTGACCGATGCGGCGTCGACACGCGTCAGGCCCGGGCTCTGGCGGCGGCGCAGGTTGGTTTCCCATTTGCTGGGCTGGCCATAGCCCGGATCCATGGCCACCGGCTGACCCAGGCCGGTGCTGTGCTCGGGCAGCTTGAGAATGGCATCCTCACCTTCGGCCGCCACGGCACGCGTGGCCGCGGTGGCCGACGCGGCCACGCCGGCACCCATGGCCAGCGCCTTGCCCATGAAACTGCGACGCGCCTTGCGCGCCCTCTCGATCTCATCGGCGTCGAGGTGGTTCTCGGGTGCGGGCAGGACGCGCCCAATGACTTCGCTCAGGTCTTTAGACACTTGTTTCTTCCTTCTCGTTGGCAGGGGGAATGGGAGATGCCCCTGCCGCCTGGGCAGGGTGGGGGAAAACTTCGCCGGACTGGCGCATGCCGACACGCGCAGCCTGCAGCACACCATCGCGCGCCGACCCGTGGGTGGCAATGGCCCGGCACAGCTCGATGTAGAGTGGATCGGCCACCTTGTAGAAGACCTGGGTGCCCTCGCGACGCCGTGACAGCACCCCTGCCTGGTACATCAGGCCCAGATGGCGTGAGGCATTGGCCTGTGCCAGCCCCGTCAGGTGCAGGATGTCGTTGACGCAGTGCTCACGTTCGCACAGCACATGCAGGATGCGCAGGCGCGCGGGCTCGCCGAGGACGCCGAACTGGCGTGCCACCGACTCGAACACCGCGTTCATGGATTCCAAGAGCTTGTCTCCGCTGGGCTTGACTTTGGTCAATCAACTATATGATTGATTGCTGATATTGTGATTAGTGTAAACCCGGATCGCCACGCCAAACTGACACCTTTTGTCGGGTGATGCCTGCGTGTTCCGCTGGAATCCCGCAGGGGTTAAAGTACGCAGGCGAGCGTTGCCTGACCGGACGCTGCGACGCCGAGGTCCACCCTTTCTGGCTGACTCGACCCTGACTCAGGAGGAGAAATGTCGGCCAAATTGCCTAGGGTTTGCACGGTTCTGGCACCTGGACAGCGTCGCTACCATAAGCATCTGAATATGCACAATTACTTATGCTGACAGCTGCCTTGACCGGTCATCCGCATGTTCGCCGTGTCCACCCGCCCCTTTCAACCGAGGTCATGATGCTCAAAACAATGAAATGGATCACCGCCGGCGTGCTCTGCACCGCCGCCCTCAGCGCCCATGCGCAGGTCAACCAGGTGCGCGTCTGGGCCGCAGCGTGCGCCAACTGCCACGGCACCGAAGGCCGTGCCCTGGAGGGGATGGAGGCCCTGGCCGGCAAGAACAAGGACGACATGCTCAAGACCCTGCTGGACTTCAAGGCCGGTCGCAAGCCGGCGACCATCATGCACCAGCTGTCCAAGGGCTACACCGATGAGCAGTTGGCCGAGATCGCCGCCTATTTCGCGGCCCAGAAGAAATAACCGAGGAGTCGCAACATGAAACGTCGTCAATTCGTTCAAACGCTCGGCACCGGCTCGGCGGTGGCCGGCCTCGGCCTGTTCAGCGGCTGCGCCACCACGGGTGGTGCCAGCGGCAAGGTGGTGGTCGTCGGTGGCGGCTATGGTGGTGCCACTGCCGCCAAGTACGTGCGCATGTTCTCCGACTACGGTATCGATGTGACCCTGGTCGAACCCAGTGCCGCCTTCATCTCCTGCCCGATTTCCAACCTGGTGATCCAGGGCAGCAAGACCATCGCCGACGTCACCACGCCCTACGACAACCTGACCAGGCGCCACGGTGTCAAGGTCGTGCGTGACATGGTGACCAGCATCGACGCCGAGAAGCGCATGGTCAAGCTGGCCGGCGGCGGCGAACTGCCGTATGACCGGCTGATCCTGTCGCCCGGCATCGACTTCATGTGGGAGACCCTGCCCGGCATGGCCAGCCAGGCCGCCAAGGACAAGGTGCTGCACGCCTGGAAGGCCGGCGCCCAGACCGTGGCCCTGCGCCAGCAACTCGAGGCCATGCCCGATGGCGGCGTCTATGCGCTGTCGATTCCGCTGGCGCCGTACCGTTGCCCGCCCGGCCCCTACGAGCGCGCCTGCATGGTGGCCAACTACTTCAAGAAGGCCAAGCCCAAGAGCAAGGTCATCATCTTCGATGCCAACGACGATGTGCAGTCGAAGAAGGGCCTGTTCATGAAGGCGTGGGCCGACCACTACAAGGACATCATCGAGTACCGCCCCAAGCACCGCGTGACCGATGTCGACGCCGCCACCAACACGCTGAAGTTCGAATTCAACGACGACTTCAAGGCAGCAGTGGCCAACGTCGTGCCGACCATGCGCGCCGGTGACATCGCGGTCAAGACCGGCCTGGCCACCGCCAACGCGCGCTGGTGCGAGGTCGACTTCCTGACCTTCGAGTCCAAGGCGGCCAAGAACATCCATGTGCTGGGTGACGCCATCCAGATCGCCCCGGGCATGCCCAAGTCGGGCCACATGGCCAACCAGCACGGCAAGACCTGCGCTGCCGCCGTGGTCTCGCTGCTGCAGGGCAAGGAGCCGCCGCAGCTGCCGATCTATGCCAACACCTGCTACAGCTTCGTCACCGACGAGGATGTGGTCCACGTGGCCAGCGTGCACCGCTACGATGCCGAGAAGAAGACCATGCTGGCCGTGCCTGGCTCTGGTGGCGTGTCCAGCGCAGCCAGCGAGCTCGAAGGCCGCTATGCCCTGGCCTGGGCCCGCAACATCTGGGCCGATACGCTGGCATGACCGTGCCCCCAACCCCGGCCACGGCCGGGGTTTTTTCCGCACAAAATATCAGTCATAGGTTATGTAATGAAGTACCTCCGACTCCCCGCTCTCTCCGTGATCGCCGCGACGGCTGCGGTCCTGGCGGTGCCGCCCGTGCATGCCCAGGCCGATGAAGCCCGCGCCAAGAAGATTGCCGGTGGTTCCTGCTTTCTGTGTCATGGGGCCAACGGCGAATCCACCAGTGAAGTCTTCCCGAGGCTTGCGGGCCAGAACGCGGAGTACGTGGCCAAGCAGCTGGCCGCGTTCAAGTCAGGTCAGCGCAAGAGTACGGCCATGGCCGACATGGTCGCCAAGCTGACCCCTGACGAGATGTTGGCACTGGGGCACTACTACCAGAAGATGGAGCTACCGCGTGAAGAGGCCAAGGAGCCGATGCTGGCGGGCATGGGCCGGTACATCTATCACAACGGCAACAAGTTCAGCGGCGTGCCCGCCTGCGCCAGCTGCCACGGTCAGGCCGGCGAAGGCGCCGCCAACCTGCCCCGACTGGCAACCCAGTTCTCGGGCTACCTGTTCACCCAGCTCAAGTCCTTCAACAAACGCGATCGCACCAACGACAACGCCGTGATGCATGCGGTGGTGGAGAAGATGACGGAGCTGGAGATGGCGGCGGTGGCGGAGTATCTGAGCAGCAAGTGACCGGTTGGTTTTTCTGATTTTTGAGGGGCGCTTTCTGGTTGGGGCGCCCTTCTTTTTTTGTGGAGTGCTTTGGCCGGGTTTCGGCCCGGCCAAACACCCCCGTCAACCAGAAACCGCCGCCACCCCCGCAGACCGCCCTGCCCCACCACCCGGTCGCCGCAACCGCCAGTACAGCCAACCGGCGATCGCCAGGTTCAGCAGGTTCCAGGCAATGCCATTCACAAAGGCGGCATCGTAGCTGCCGGTCATGTCGAAGATCCAGCCCGAGAGCCAGCCGCCCAGGGCCATGCCGATGAGCGTCGCCATGATGACCGCACCCACGCGACCGCCGACCTCATGCAGGGGGAAGTGTTCGCGGACGATGATGGCGTAGGACGGCACGATGCCACCCTGGAACAGGCCGAACAGGGCCGAGATCACATACAGCGACACCATGCCGTCAAACGGCAGGAACAGCAGCAGGGCCACTCCTTGCAGGGCTGAGCCCAGCAGCAGGGTGCGGATGCCGCCGATGCGGTCGCAGATGAAGCCAGACACCAGACGGCTGATGATGCCGCTGGCGAGCATGAGGGACAGCATTTCTGCCCCACGGGCGGCACCGAAACCCAGGTCGGTGCAATAGGCCACGATGTGCACCTGGGGCATGGACATGGCGACACAGCAGCCCACGCCGGCGACACACAGCAACCACTGCGCCCGCGACGGACTCAGGCCAAAGGGACGGCTGCGATCCGCTGCTGCTGCGGCACCCACTGCACTGGCGGGCACCGGCGGGACCAGTGGCGGGCGCTGGCGCATGAACGCCGACAAGGCCAGCATGCCCAGGCCGCAGACCACGCCCATGATGGTGTAGGTGGGACGCCAGCCGATGGTCTCGATGCCGTGCTGAACCAGCGGCGGCCACAACGCGCCGGCGATGTAGTTGCCACTGGCACAGATGGCCACCGCGATGCCCCGTCGCCGGTTCCACCACTGAGAAGTATCGGCCAGCAAGGGCGCAAAGGTCGAGGCACCGCCGAGCAGGCCCAGCAGGCCGTGGGCCAGGCCGAAGGTCCAGATGCTGCCTGACATGGCGGCCCACACAAAGCCACCCGTGACCGCCATCGCGCCGAGCCAGAGCACCTTCATCAGACCATGGCGGTCGGCCATGCGGCCCGTCCAGATGCCACCCAGGCCGAGGCAGACCATCATGAAGGTGTAGGGCAGCGAGGCGCTGGCGCGGTCGATGCCGAACTCACCCTGCACTGTGGGCAGCACCACCGACACCACGTACATGCTGCTGTTGCCCAGCACCACCAGGCCCAGGGCGATGAGCAGGCGCCAGGCGGCCTGGCGTGAATCGATGACCGACGGATCGGCGTGGAGGGAGGATGTCATACCTGCAATCTAGCGCACCCGGCGCCGGGCCGCCTGTCCTGCAGGTTACGGATCAGGCCACCCTGGCCACCAGCTCGCCCTTGTCGTATCGTTTCTGCATGGCTTCCAGACTGTGCACCCTGGTGATCTTCGAAGCCATGCCGGCAGCGCCGAAAGCCTCGTAGCGTGCGGCGCAGATGGCCTGCATGGCCTTGGTCGCTTCCTTGTAGAACTTGCGCGGATCGAAGTTTTTCCTGTCGTCAGCCAGGTGCTTGCGAATGGCTCCGGTGCTGGCCATGCGCAGATCGGTGTCGATGTTGACCTTTCGCACACCGTTCCTGATGCCCTCGACGATTTCCTCCACGGGCACGCCATAGGTCTGGCCCATGTCACCACCGTACTGGTTGATGATGGCCAGCCAGTCTTCCGGCACGCTGGAGCTGCCATGCATCACCAGGTGCACATTGGGAATGCGCTGATGAATTTCCCTCACGCGGTCGATGCGCAGCACCTTGCCACTGGGTTTGCTGGTGAACTTGTAGGCGCCGTGGCTGGTGCCGATGGCGATGGCCAGCGCGTCGACCTGTGTCCTGCTCACGAAATCGGCCGCCTCGTCGGGGTCGGTGAGCAGCATGGAGTGATCCAGTTCACCTTCGGCACCGTGGCCATCCTCCTCGCCGGCTTTGCCGGTCTCCAGCGAACCCAGACAACCGAGTTCGCCTTCCACCGAGACACCACAGGCATGCGCCAGGTCCACCACCTTGCGCGTCACCTCGACGTTGTAGTCGTAGCTGGCTGGCGTCTTGCCATCCTCCAGCAAGGAGCCGTCCATCATCACCGATGAAAAACCGGACTGGATGGAGCGCAAACACACGCCCGGCGAGGCGCCATGGTCCTGGTGCATGCAGACGGGGATGTGAGGGTACATCTCGATCGCCGCGGCAATCAGGTGGCGAAGAAAGGGTTCACCAGCATAGGCACGCGCCCCGGCCGATCCCTGCAGGATGACCGGGCTGTCGACCTGCGCAGCGGCCTGCATGATGGCCTGCACCTGCTCCATGTTGTTGACGTTGAAGGCCGGCAGGCCGTAGTGGTTGTCAGCCGCGTGGTCCAGCAGCTGGCGAAGGGAAATCAGGGCCATGAAGTTGTCTCCGTGAGGTACAGATAAGGGGAATCAGGATTCGGCGCGTTTGGCCAGGATCTCGAACGCCGGCAGCGTCTTGCCTTCAAGCACTTCCAGGAAAGCGCCACCGCCGGTGGAGATGTAGCCCACGTCCTTCTCGATGCCGTATTTGGCAATGGCCGCCAGCGTGTCGCCACCGCCGGCGATGCTGAAGGCGCTGGACTCGGCAATGGCCTGCGCGATCACCTTGGTGCCGTTCTCGAAGGCCGCGAACTCGAACACACCCACCGGGCCGTTCCAGACGATGGTGCCGGCCTGCTTGAGCTTCCCGGCCAGCCTGGCGGCCGTCTTCGGACCGATGTCCAGGATCAGGTCGTCCTCGGCCACCTCGTTGGCGGCCTTGACGGTGGCCTCGGCGTCGGCGGCAAAGGCCTTGGCGCAGACCACGTCTTCGGGAATCGGCACCTCGGCGCCGCGCGCGGCCATGGCCTCGATCACGGCCCTGGCTTCACCGACCAGATCGGGCTCGGCCAGGCTCTTGCCGATCTTCAGGCCGGCGGCCAGCATGAAGGTGTTGGCGATGCCGCCGCCGACGATCAGGCCGTCGACGTTCTTGGCCAGGCTCTGCAGGATGGTCAGCTTGGTGCTGACCTTGCTGCCGGCGACGATGGCCACCAGCGGCCTCTTGGGGTTGGCCAGGGCCTTGCCGATGGCGTCCATCTCGGCGGCCAGCAGCGGGCCGGCGCAGGCGATGGGGGCGGTCTCGGCGATGCCGTAGGTGGTGCCTTCGGCGCGGTGGGCGGTGCCGAAGGCGTCGTGCACGAAGATGTCGCACAAGGCGCCGAGCTTGGCGGCCAGTTCGGGCTTGTTCTTCTTCTCGCCCACGTTCAGGCGGCAGTTCTCCAGCAGCACGACCTCACCCGGGGCCACCGAAAACTCGCCGTCGACCCAGTTGGCGATCAGGCGCACCGAGCGGTCCATCAGCTGTCCCAGGCGGGCGGCGATGGGGGCCAGCGAGTCTTCGGGCTTGAACTCGCCCTCGGTGGGGCGGCCCAGGTGGCTGGTGACCATGACCGCCGCACCGGCATCGACCGCCATCTGGATGGCGGGAATGGAAGCACGGATGCGGGTGTCTTCGGTGATGTTGCCGGCGTCGTCCTGCGGCACATTCAGGTCGGCCCGGATGAAGATGCGCTTGCCGCGGGCAAAGCCGCTGGCACACACGTCGCTGAATCGGAGGAAGTGCATGGCCTGGCCCTCCTCAGCCGCGACCGACCACGCGCGCCATCTCCAGGCACTTGTTGGAGTAGCCCCACTCGTTGTCGTACCAGCTCACCACCTTGATGAAGGTCTTGTCCAGCGCGATGCCGGCGTCGGCGTCGAACACGCTGGTGCAGGTCTCGCCGCGGAAGTCGGTGGCCACCACCTTGTCGGTCGTGTAGCCCAGCACGCCCTTGAGCGCGCCCTCGCTCTGGGCCTTCATCTCGGCACAGATCTCCTCGTAGGTCGCTTCGCTGTTGAGCTCGACCGTCAGGTCCACCACCGACACGTCGGACGTGGGCACGCGGAAGCTCATGCCGGTCAGCTTCTTGTTGAGCTCGGGAATGACCACGCCCACCGCCTTGGCAGCGCCGGTGCTGCTGGGGATGATGTTCTCCAGAATGCCGCGGCCACCGCGCCAGTCCTTGTTGGAGGGGCCGTCCACCGTCTTCTGCGTGGCGGTGGCCGCGTGCACGGTGGTCATCAGGCCGCGCTTGATGCCCCACTTGTCGTGCAGCACCTTGGCCACCGGGGCCAGGCAGTTGGTGGTGCAGCTGGCGTTGGAGATGATGGCCTGACCAGCGTAGGTCTTGTCGTTGACGCCGTAGACGAACATCGGGGTGTCGTCCTTGGAGGGGGCCGACAGGATGACCTTTTTGGCACCGGCGTCCAGGTGCTTCTGGGCGGTGACCTTGTCCAGGAACAGGCCGGTGGATTCGATCACGACGTCGGCACCGACCTCGTTCCACTTGAGGTTGGCCGGGTCGCGCTCCTGGGTCAGGCGGATGGTCTTGCCGTTGACGACGATGTTGCCGCCTTCGACCTGGACGGTGCCCTTGAAGCGGCCGTGCACGCTGTCGTACTGGAGCATGTAGGCCAGGTAGTCGGGCTCGAGCAGGTCGTTGATCGCCACGATCTCGATGTCCGGGAAGTTCTGGATCGCGCTGCGCAGCACGTTGCGGCCGATGCGGCCGAATCCGTTGATAGCGACGCGGATGGTCATGGGGGTCTCCTCCAGTTGCTTGAAATAAAAGGGGCGTTCGGCGAGGGTGCGGCCACCGGCCGCAGGGCCTCAGCCGGTGGTCAACGCCGAGAAATCGGAGATCACCCGGTCGGCGCCACTGGCCTCGATCGGCTGTCCCATGTTGTAGCCATAGGGCAGTGCCCAGACGGTGACGCCCGCGTTGCGGGCCGTGGCCACGTCGATGCTGGAATCACCCACGAACAGCGTGCGTTCGCGTGCCACGCCGAAGCGCTGCATGCAGTCGTGGACGCCGGCCGGATCGGGCTTCTTCACAGGCAGGGTATCGCCACTGATGACGCGGTCGAACAGTGGCAGCAGATCGTGCGCCCGCAGCACCGTCTCGGTGTAGCGCCCCTCCTTGTTGGTCACCACCGCCAGCTTCACCCCGCAGGCGCGCAGGGCCAGCAGCGTTTCGCGCACATGGGGGTAGAGACGGCTTCGGGTGCCGCAGCGGCGCGCGTAGAAGACCGCGAACTCCGCTTCGATGAGTCGAAAGCTGTCTGCATGGCGTACCGTCTCGGCCGGGGTATTGCCTGTGAAGGCCAGCGCCTGGATCAGCAGCTCTCGCGTCCCGTGCCCGATCCAGTCGTTGACCTGTTGCTGACTCACCGACGGCAGGCGAAAACGCGACAGGGTGTCGTTGACCGCATCGGCAATCTCCGGCGCGGTTTCGATGAGTGTGCCGTCCAGATCGAACAGCACCAGGTCATAGGGAATGCGCGTGCTCACGTCAGTTGCTCGCCGGAATGATGTGTTCGGGCAGGACCTGTTGCTGCCGGTGGGCTGCGCGGTGGGCCAGGGTGCGCACCGCATCCGCCACACGGGTCGGCGTGATGCCGAAATGGCGGTACAGGTCCTTGGCGGGGGCCGACTCGCCGAAGCTGGCGATGCCGATCACCACACCGGTTCGACCGACGTACTTGCGCCAGAAGTCCGGCTGCGCCGCCTCCACCGCCACCACGGGCAGCGACAGGGGCAGCACCAGGTCCTGGTAGGCCTGTGGCTGGCGGTCGAACACACTGGTGCTGGGCATGGACACCACGCGGGTGCGCACCCCTTCGGCAGCCAGGGTGGCCTGGGCCTGCAGGGCAATCTCGACCTCGGAGCCGGTGGCCACAATGATGGCCTGTGGGTGTTCGATCTCCGACAGGATGTAGCCACCGCGGCGGATCTGACCCGCGGTGACGCGCTCGGTCACGCGCGGCAGGTTCTGGCGGGACAGGCACAGCGCGCTCGGGCCGTCGCGGCGCTCGATGGCACTGGACCAGGCCACAGCCGTTTCCAGGCCATCGGCCGGGCGCCAGACGTCCAGCTGGGGAATCAGCCGCAGGCTGGGCACATGCTCGACCGACTGGTGCGTCGGACCATCTTCCCCCAGTCCGATGGAGTCGTGGGTGAACACATGCACCACGCGCAGCTTCATCAGTGCGGCCATGCGGATGGCGTTGCGGCTGTAGTCGCTGAACGTCAGGAAGGTGCCGCCGTAGGGGATGTAGCCGCCGTGCAGCGCGATGCCGTTCATGATGGCGGCCATGCCGAACTCGCGCACGCCATAACTCAGGTGGTTGCCCCAGGCATCGCGGCCGGCCTTCACGCAGCCCTTGAAATTGGTCAGGTTGGAGCCGGTCAGGTCGGCGCTGCCACCGAAGAACTCGGGCACCAGCGGCGCCAGCAGATCCAGCGCGTTCTGGCTGGCCTTGCGCGTGGCCACCGGCTCGGCACGCGAGGAGATGTTGGCCAGCAGTTCGGGCAGCCGCACCTCGAAATCGGGCAGCAGATCGCCGGCCATGCGGCGCTCGAACTCGGCGGCCTCCAAGGGGTACTGGCCGCGGTAGGCTTCAAAGCGCTGACGCCATTCGGCCTCGGCGGCAGCACCTCTTTCGCGGGCGTTCCAGGCAGCGCCCACCTCCGCCGGAATCTCGAAGGGTGCCGCGGTCCAGCCCAGGGCTTCTCGGGTGGCCGCCACCTCGGCCGCACCCAGCGCAGCACCGTGGACGTCATGCGTGCCCGCCTTGTTGGGGGAGCCCATGCCGATCACCGTCTTGCAGCAGATCAGCGTCGGTTTGCCATCGGCCTGACGTCCCTGCTTCTTCGCCGCCAGCAGCGCGGCCTCCACCGCGGCCGGGTCGTGCCCATCCACATTCGGGATCACATGCCAGCCATAGGCCTCGAAGCGCCTGGGCGTGTCGTCGGTGAACCAGCCTTCGACATGGCCGTCAATGGAAATGCCGTTGTCGTCGTAGAAGGCCACCAGCTTGGACAGGCGCAGCGTGCCGGCCAGCGCACAGGCTTCGTGGCTGATGCCCTCCATCATGCAACCGTCGCCCAGGAACACGTAGGTGAAATGGTCGACGATGTGGTGGGTGACGTCCTCGTCCTCACGGTTGAACTCCTGCGCCAGCAACTTCTCGGCCAGCGCCATGCCCACCGCGTTGCTGATGCCCTGCCCCAGCGGGCCAGTGGTGGTTTCCACACCCGGAGTGATGCCCACCTCGGGATGGCCGGCGGTCTTGCTGTGCAGCTGCCGGAACCGCTGAAGCTCCTCCATCGGCAGGTCGTAGCCGGTCAGGTGCAACAGCGCGTAGACCAGCATCGAGCCGTGGCCATTGGACAGCACGAAGCGGTCACGGTCCGGCCAGTGCGGGTTGGCCGGGTTGTGCCTGAGGTGCCGGTTCCACAGCACCTCGGCGATGTCGGCCATGCCCATGGGTGCGCCGGGGTGGCCACTCCTGGCCTTTTCCACTGCGTCCACAGACAACATGCGGATGGCATTGGCCATCTGGCGGGCGAGTTCGGGCGAAGGGCTCTTCATCGTGTCGCTCCTGTTCAGCCCAGGCCCATGGCGCGCTTGCGCCGTTCCATCATGCGCCAGATGAAGGGCGTGAAGATCAGCTGCATCGCCAGTTCCATCTTGCCGCCGGGCACCACGATGGTGTTGGCGCGGCTCATCCACGAGCCGTTGATCATGTTCAGCAGGTACTGGAAGTCGATGCCCTTGGGCTTGGCAAAGCGGATCACCACCATGCTCTCGTCGGCGGTCGGGATGTCGCGCGCGATGAAGGGGTTGGAGGTGTCCACCACCGGCACGCGCTGGAAGTTCACGTGGGTCAGGCCGAACTGGGGCACGATGTAGTTCACATAGTCGGGCATGCGACGCAGGATGGTGTCGACCACCGCTTCCTGGCTGTAGCCGCGCTGGGTCTTGTCGCGGATCAGCTTCTGGATCCACTCCAGGTTGATCGAGGGTACGACGCCGATCAGCAGGTCGGGGTACTGCGCGATATCGACCTTGTCGGTCTTGACCGCGCCGTGCAGGCCTTCGTAGAACAGCACGTCGGTGCCGGCCTGGATGTCCTGCCAGGGCGTGAAGGTGCCGGGATCCTGTCCGTAGGGTGCGGCTTCTTCTTCGTTGTGCAGGTACTTGCGGCAGCGGCCGGTGCCATCGGTGGCGTACTGGCGGAACAGCGCCTCGATGTCTTCGAACAGGTTGCCCTCGGCACCGAAGTGGCTGAAATGGCGGTTGCCCTTGGCCTCCTCCTCGGCCATGCGGACCTTCATGCTCTTGCGGTCGAAGCGGTGGAAGCTGTCGCCCTCGATCACGGCGGCCGTGACCTCCTCACGACGGAAGATGTTCTGGAAGGTTCGGGTCACCGTGGATGTGCCGGCACCTGACGAGCCGGTGATGGCGATGATGGGGTGTCTCTCGGACATGGATGGTCTCCGGTCAATGCAGATTCTTGTCAGGCACGGAAGAGCGAGCGCTCGGCGAACAGCGGGCTGTCGTCCTTGTAGGCCACGGGTTCACGGTGGTAACGCTCGATGCGCTCGACCTCGCTCTTGCTGCCGAACACCAGGCCGATGCGCTGGTGCAGCGTGGTGGGCCGGGCCTGCAGCACCGGTTCGCGCCCGGTGCTGGCGCGCCCGCCGGCCTGCTCGATGATCATGCCCACCGGGTTGGCTTCATACAGCAACCGCAACCGCCCTGCCTTGGTCGAGTCCTTGGTGTCCCGGGGGTACATGAAGACACCGCCACGCATCAGGATGCGGTGGGCTTCGGCCACCATGGAAGCGATCCAGCGCATGTTGAAGTCCTTGCCGCGCGGGCCGGTCCTGCCGGCCAGGCACTCGTCCACATAGCGCTTGATGGGGGCCTCCCAGAAGCGGCTGTTGGAGGCGTTGATGGCGAACTCCTGGGTTTCCTCGGGCACCTTCATGTGGGGGTGGGTCAGCATGAACTGGCCCAGGTTGGGGTCGAGCGTGAAGCCGGCCACGCCGTTGCCCACGGTCAGCACCAGCATGGTGGTCGGGCCATACAACGCATAGCCGGCGGCCATCTGCTGCGTACCGGGCTGCAGGAAGTCGGCCTCGACCACGTCTCTTCCGCTGTCGATCACGTCCTGCGGTGCGCGCAGGATGCTGAAGATGCTGCCGACGGTGACGTTGACGTCCAGGTTGCTGGATCCATCGAGCGGATCGAACACCAGCAGGTACTTGCCGCGCTGGTGCGGTGCCGGAATCTGGTAGGGCTCGTCCATCTCTTCGGAGGCCATGCCCGCCAGGTGCCCGCCCCACTCGGTCATCTCGGTGAAGTAGGCGTTGCTGATCACATCCAGGCGCTTCTGCTCCTCGCCCTGCACATTGACGGTGGTGGCCACGTCCTGCTCGACATGGCTGAGCACGCCGCCCAGTTCACCCAGCGCGACCGAACGGGCAATGGCCTTGCAGGCCAGCGCGACGTCCAGCAGCAAGGCATTGAAATCACCGCTGGCGTTGGGAAAGCGGCGGCGCTGTTCGATCAGGTACTGCGTGAGGGTGAAGCGGCGGCGGATGGTCATGGTGGTTCTCTGGGAAGGATCAGAATCGGGTTCAGCGGCCGCTCAGGGCGGGTGCCACACGTGGGCGCGACCGGACAGCAGCCGCCTCCTGCACCGGACCGGCGGCGCTCTGCCGCAGCTGTTGCATCACGGTGCGGTAGCCCCCATCGTTGTCCGGCGCACCGAACACGGCACTGCCCGCCACCAGGGTGTCGGCGCCAGCGGCCACGATCTCGCCGATGTTGTCGACCTTGACACCCCCGTCCACCTCGAGCCAGATGTCGCGCCCGGTCTTGGCGACATGGGCGTCGATGCGCTGCCGCGCGGTGCGCAGCTTGGCCAGGGTCGACGGGATGAACTTCTGCCCGCCAAAGCCGGGGTTGACGCTCATCAGCAGCACCAGGTCGAGCCGGTCCATCACATGGTCCATCCATTCGAGCGGCGTGGCCGGGTTGAACACCAGCCCGGCCTTGCAGCCGTGGTCACGGATGAGCTGCAGGCTGCGGTCCACGTGCCGGCTGGCCTCGGGGTGGAAGCTGATGAGGTTGGCACCGGCCTTGGCAAACAGCGGGATCAGGGCGTCGACCGGCTCGACCATCAGGTGCACGTCGATGCCGATCGTCACATGCGGCCGGATCGCCTCGCAGACCAGCGGGCCGATGGTCAGGTTGGGCACATAGTGGTTGTCCATCACGTCGAAGTGCACCAGGTCGGCGCCAGCGGCTTCGATGGCACGGACCTCTTCACCCAGGCGGGCAAAGTCGGCGGACAGGATGGAGGGGGCCAGGCGGATCATGGGACGGGTCCGGTCTCGGGTGGTTCAGTGGGTCAGGGCGGGTGCCCGGGACGGCGCGGCCGCCATCCATTCGCGCAGGCGGGCCAGGTTGACATGGGTCAGGTCGGGCACGACCCGCAGGGCGCCTTCGAAGTCGTGGTGGGCGGTGAAACCGGTGGGCGTGATGACGGTGGCCAGCCCGGCCGCGCTGGCGGCCTTCAGGCCGTTGGCCGAGTCCTCGAAGGCCACACAGGCCTGGGGGGCCAGCCCCATGTCACGCAACACCTGCTGGTAGACCTGCGGGTGCGGCTTCTTGACCGGCGCGGTCGACGCATCGCCCACCGCGAGGAACTGGCTGCGCCAGTCGGCACCGATCGCGCTGCGCAGCAGGGCAGCTATGTTCACCGGCGAGGTGGTGGTGGCAATCGCCAGCTGCAGACCCTGTTGGCGCGCCTCGCTCATCAGGGCCAGCACACCGGGGCGCAGGGTGACCGCACCTGCCTTGACCGCCGCCTCGTACCAGGCGGTCTTGATCTCGTGCAGGCGCTCGATCATGGCCGTCACCGCGCCACCCTCAAGCTCGGTGACATCGGGGTTCTGGCTGCGCCAGAAATGCAGCATACGCTCCTTGCCACCCGAGATGTTCAGCAGTTCGGCGTACTGCTCCGTGGTCCAGTGCCACCCCAGCCTTTCCTGCTCGAACGCATGGTTGAAGGCGGTCAGGTGCACACTTTCGGTGTCGGCCAGGGTGCCGTCGACGTCGAAGATCAGGGCTTGCAGCATGGGGTCCACCTTCCGGAAAGGCCCCGGAAACGTCGGGGTTGATCGGACTATAAGGAAGGGATGAAATAAGGTAAATTCACAATGTATTGACTTTCAGTTAAGCAATTACTTAATGAAGAACGCCACCTTCCGCCAGCTGCGGGTGTTCTCCGAGGTAGCGCGCCAGTTGAGCTTTGCGCGCGCGGCCGAAGTGCTGCACCTGTCACCACCGGCCGTGACCATGCAGGTCAAGGAGCTTGAAGGCCATGTGGGGCTGCCGCTGTTCGAACGCAACGGTCGACAGGTGGCCCTGACCACGGCGGGCGAGTACATGCTGGTCTATGCCCGCAAGATGCTGGCCACGCTCAAGGACGCCGAAGACGCGGCAGCCCGGCTGCAGCGGCTGGAGGTGGGTCAGCTGACCATCGGCATGGTCAGCACCGCCAAGTACTTCCTGCCCCGCCTGCTGGCCGAGTTCAAGCACGAACACGAGGGCATCGAGATCCGGCTGGCGGTGGGCAACCGCGAGCAGCTGGTGAAGATGCTGCAGGGCAATGAGGTGGACATTGCCGTCATGGGCCGGCCACCGACCGAGCTGGCCACCCGGGCCGAGCCGTTCGCGGCACACCCCCATGTGTTCGTGGCGCCGACCGACCACCCGCTGCTCAAGGTCGGGCACCCGACGGTGGATGCCCTGCGCCCCTACGGCTTCATTCTGCGCGAGCGGGGCTCCGGCACCCGGGCCGCGATGGAGAAGTTCCTGGAGAAGTCGCGCATGGAGCCGCGTGTGGTGATGGAGATGACCAGCAACGAGACCATCAAGCAGGCGGTGATGGCCGGCATAGGTATCAGCTTCCTGTCGCTGCACACCATCGGCCTGGAACTGGAAAACGGCCTGATCGCCACACTGGACGTCGAGGGCACGCCCATTGTGCGAGGATGGAACGTGGTGCACACCCTGTCCAAACTGCTGTCCCCGGCGGCCGAGGCCTTCCGCTACTTCATGCTTGAGCGCGCCGAAGGCTTTCTGGCCGACAAGTACGGGCCGCTGTTGCGGCTGACCTCCATCGCCTGAGTGGCGTCCTCACCCGCATCGACATGACCGACACCAAGCACCTGCCCGGCACACCTGCCGCCGAGAACGACCGCCTGACCCGGCTGGAGGAAAAGCTCGTCTTTGCCGAAGACCTGCTGGACACCCTCAACGCCACGGTGGCCCGCCAGCAGGAGGCCATCGAACTGCTGGCACGGGAAGTGGTCCGCCTGCGTCGCAAGGAAGCCGACGACGACCCGGCCAACCCGGGGCTGCCGCTGGACGAGCGACCACCCCACTACTGAACGGCGCTGGACGACAGGCCGGCGCGCTCCAGCATCACCTGCAGCAGCACATTGCAGCCGGCGCTGATGTGCTCGGGCTGTGCGTCTTCAATTTCGTTGTGGCTGATGCCATCCTTGCAGGGAATGAAGATCATGCCCGTCGGCGCCAGTTGCGCCGCGTAGACGGCGTCGTGCCCGGCGCCCGAAACCACCGGCATGTGGCTGTAGCCCAGGCGCTGCGCGGCCCGCGTGATGGCCTGTATGCAGCCCTGGTCGAAGGCTTGCGCCGGGTAGCTCGACACCGACTCGATCTGGATAGGCAGACCGGTTTGCGCCTGCAGCCGCGCCGCCAGATCGCGGATCTCCTGCGCCTGCCGGTCCACCAGCTCGTCCGAGATGTTGCGCACATCGATGGAGAACTTCACCCGGCCCGGAATCACGTTGCGGCTGTTCGGGTGCACCTGCACCATGCCCACCGTGCCCCGCCCGTGCGGTCCGTGGCGTTGGGCCGAGGCCACCACCTCCTGCATCAGTGTGGTGGCCACCTGCAGCGCATCGCGCCGCAGGGCCATGGGCGTCGGACCGGCGTGGGCTTCCATGCCGGTGACGGTGCAGTCGAACCAGCGGATGCCGAGCACGCCCGGCACCACACCGATGGTGACATTGGCGTCTTCCAGCACCGGGCCCTGCTCGATGTGGGTCTCGAAGTAGGCCCCGATGGGGTGTTGCCCCGGTTCCTCGTCGCCGATGTAGCCGATGCGTTCGAGTTCGCCCTTGACGGTGTGGCCATCGACATCGGTGGCGGCGTAGGCATGGTCCAGGCTGAAGGCGCCGGCAAACACGCCCGAGCCCATCATCACCGGCACAAAGCGTGAGCCTTCCTCGTTGGTCCAGAACGCCACCTCGATCGGTGCCTCGGTCTCGATGCCGTGGTCGTTGAGCGTGCGCACCACCTCCAGGCCCGCCAGCACGCCATAGTTGCCGTCGAACTTGCCGCCGGTGGGCTGGGTGTCGATGTGGCTGCCGGTCATGACCGGGGGCAGTGTGTTGTTGCGACCGGGCCGGCGCATGAACACGTTGCCGATGCGGTCAACCGTCACGCTCATGCCCGCCTCGCGCGCCCAGCGGGTCACCAGGTCCCTGCCCTGGCGGTCCAGATCGGTGAGGGCCAGGCGGCACACCCCACCCTTGGCGGTACCGCCGATGCGGGCCAGTTCCATCAGCGAATGCCAGAGGCGATCACCGTTGATGCGCAGGGTGGACAGGTCGGTCAGGGTGGTCATGGGTTTTCTCCTGTCGTTGTTTCGTCGTCGTCCCGGTAGGCGGAGAACACGTCGCGCAGGCGCCGCCGCGTCGGCGCCGGGCCGGCCACCAGCGACTGCTCCAGCTCGACCAGGTGCTTGCGCATCTCGGAGGCAGCAGGGGCGCTGCCCTTGAGCAACGCAGAGATCAGGTCCACATGGCGGTGCGCCACGCACACCTGCCCGCCGTGCAGCTTGAAGCGGGCCATCAGCAGCGAAGTGGTGGGCATGAGGCCGGTCAGCATGCGCACGAAGACCGGATTGCCGTACATGCGGGCCAGGGCGTTGTGGAATTCGGCGGACAGGCGGATGGCCTCGGCACGGTCACCGCGCCGGTCGGCGTCGATCTCGGCCTGCGCAATGAACTGAAGTTCGCCCAGTTGCTCGGCGCTCAGTTGTCCACCCAGCCGCCGGGCCACTTCGCACTCGACCATGCGACGGGCCTCGAACACGTGCCGGGCGTCTTCCAGGCTGGGCAAGGGCACCCGGGCCCCCCGGTTGTGCATGAGTTCGATGACCTGGTCCTGGACCAGCCGTTGCAGGGCCTGCCGCACCACGGTGCGGGAGACGCCGAACTCGGTCGCCATTTCTTCCTCGCGCAGACGCTGCCCGGGCTCCAGCCGGTGCTCCAGCACCGCCTGGTAGACCGCATCGTAGACGCGGTCGGTGGCCGTGGTGGCGCCTTCGTCACGTTCGGAAGATGCCAAAGGGCGTGCTGTGTTCATGGCTGGCGGTGCGCGGCGGCGCAGCGGCGTTTCGTGCGAAGCAGGAGGTGCCGGCCCAGGCCGGCTGCGGCTACATTGTGCCCATGCCCACTGACATCATCATCCGGCCTCTGGTCCCCGAAGGTTTCGCACCCTATGGCAATGTGCTCGATCTCAAGGCCGGCAGCACACGGTCGATCAATGCCGGCACCAGCCACCGGCTGGACCTGCCGGCAGCACTCGACCTGGACCGGGAGAACGGACGCGCCGCCATGGCGGTGTTCCGCGCCCGCGCCCAACCCGAACAGGGCCCCTGGCTGGTGCTGGAGCGCCACCGGTTCGGGTCGCAGACCTTCGTTCCCCTGAACGGCGCACGATGCCTGCTGCTGGTCGCACTGGGTGATGACCACCCCGACCTGGACACCCTGACTGCCTTTGAGGCGGAACCCTGCCGCGGCTTCACCCTGCATGCTGGCACCTGGCACCACCCGCTCATTGCGCTGGAAGATGGCGACTTCCTGGTGATCGAGCGTGAGGGCCCTGCGGTCGATTGCGAGGTGCGGCAACTGGCGACTCCGGTGTATCTGGTGCGTTCCGCGTTCAACCGCTGATGCGTTCGGCCAGCCGCACCAGGCTGCGGTCGCTGCCGGCCGGCCCGAGCAGAGAAATGCCCAGGGGTGCGCCGGAGCGGCTGGCCAGCGGCAGCGACAGCTGGGGGAAGCCCGACAGACCCGCCACACACAACAGGCGGATCGCGCGGTTGCGGTAGTCCTCGAGCGCCGCCTCGGGTTCGCTCACCAGGGGCGCAATGTCGGGCATGGTGGGCAGTACCAGCACACCGTCGCGCCCCAGGATGGCCGCCAGGTGGGCGCGAAAGCGGTCGCGGAAGGCCCGCGACGCCGCGGCCTGGGCGTCGCTGACCTGCTCACTCCAGGCAAAGCGCTGCGCCACACCCGGACCCAGCGGCGGCGCGAAGCGGCGGATGAAGGCGCCGTCCACCTGCCAGGCCTCAATGCCCTGGATGTGGCGGATGTGCCAGTACATGTCGTCGATGCCGTCCAGCACCACCCGGATCGGCCGGGCCTTGCCCAGCACCGACTCGATCTGGCGGCGCGCCGGCGCCAGGGCCTTGGTGGCGGCGGTGGTGGCCTGTGCCCACAGATCCGTGGGCGCCAGCAGGCGCACGCCGTCGGGCAGCGGCTCGGCATCCTCGCCCAGCAGCACATCGGCCACGCGGGCGAAGGTGGGGACATCACGGGTGAACCAGCCACAGGTGTCCAGGCTGGGCGAGAGTTCCAGCGCGTCCTGCAGGCTCACGCGACCATGGGTGGGTCGCAGCCCCACCAGGCCACAGTGGCTGGCGGGC
>Ga0208242_100146_pt1 | contig 92249 bp, 98 predicted proteins | sample SubbioAug_CSW13A_FD_184825 | JGI IMG/M metagenome (GOLD analysis project Ga0208242, IMG submission 184825) | Serpentinite rock and fluid subsurface biosphere microbial communities from McLaughlin Reserve, California, USA - CR12Aug_CSW13A (SPAdes) | ecosystem: Environmental > Terrestrial > Deep... | reverse complement strand
GGGCTTCGCATCGGGTGCGAGAATGGCCGCGTTGAGCGAGTCCCGCTCGGCGACGAAGCGCACGGCTTCCCTGGCGATCACCGGATGACGTTGCAGCTTTTCCGACGTCTCGGCCGAGCCGGTGAAACTGACCACGTCAAAGGGCTGCAGCTGGTCCATCAGGCCGGCCGACGAGCCGCAGATGACCGACAGCGCGCCGGCCGGCAGCACGCCGGCCTCGACCACGTCGGCCACCATGCGCTGGGTCAGCCAGGCCGTGGCGGTGGCCGGCTTGATGATGACCGGCACGCCCGACAGCAGGGCAGGGGCCGCCTTTTCCCAAAGACCCCAGCTCGGGAAGTTGAACGCATTGATGAACAGCGCCACGCCTCGAGTGGGTTTCAGCACATGCTGGGTCTGGAACAGCGGATCCTTGCCCATGCGGATGCGCTCGCCGTCCAGCAGACAGCTGGCTTCGCCCAGGGCCTCGCCCTGTTTGGCGTAGAACCCCAGTGTGAAGATGCCACCGTCGATGTCCACCGCGGAGTCCTTGGTGACCGTGCCCGAGTTGCGGGTGGCGATGTCGTAATAGGCGTCGCGGTGGGCCTGCAGCACCTTGACCACCTCGCCCAGCATGGCCGCGCGCTGGCCGTAGCTCATGGCGCGCAAGGCCGCACCCCCCGTGTTGCGGGCGTAGGCAAATCCCTCGGCAAGATCCAGGCCGGTGTTGTCGACCCGGACCAGGGGCGTGCCCAGCACGGGATCGAACAGGGTGCTGCCCTGGCCATGGCCGCTTTGCCAGCGACCGGCCAGAAAGTTGGGCAGCAGGGGGGTATCGGGGATATGGCTCATGGTCGGGATGCAGTGGTTTGCGCAAATGCCGTGGTCACGGCGGTCGAATGACGGTATAAATGCATTATCTTGCTTCTTGCGGAGTATGCATTAAAGTGCATGTTGCGGGATGAACAGACGACTGGGGTTTACCCTTGTTTGCCACTTTTGCTGACGAAAGGCGCCTGCGCCATGACCTCCACCGACACGCTAGCTCCCACCGTGGCTTCCGCCGCCTCCGATGACGCCGAAGAGCGCCACCCCTTTCTGGTGGCCCTGGGCGAGCGGGTGCGCACACTGCGCTCACGCAAGGGCATGACGCGCAAGGCCGTGGCGATCGCTGCCGACGTCTCCGAGCGGCACCTGGCCAACCTCGAATACGGCACCGGCAACGCCTCCATCCTGGTGCTGTTGCAGGTCGCGCAGGCGCTGCATTGCTCGCTGGCCGAACTCATTGGCGACGTCACGACGTCTTCACCCGAGTGGCTGCTGATCCGCGAGCTGCTGCAGGGGCGCAACGAGGCCGACCTGCGGCGCGCGCGGCTGCAGCTGGTCGACCTGCTGGGCGCCAGCGGCGGGGTCGACGCGCAAGGCCGCCAGGCGCGGGTAGCCCTGATCGGATTGCGTGGCGCCGGCAAGTCCACCCTGGGTCAGCGCCTGGCCGACGACCTGGGGTTCCCGTTCATCGAGCTCTCGCGCGAGATCGAGCAGTTCGCCGGTTGCAGCATCAGCGAAATCCACAACCTCTATGGCGCCAATGCCTACCGCCGCTACGAGCGCCGGGCCCTGGAGGAGGCGATCCAGATCTACCCCGAGGTGGTGATTGCCACGCCGGGCGGGCTGGTGGCGGATTCGGCCAACTTCAATCTGCTGCTCCAGCATTGCACCACCGTCTGGCTGCAGGCCGACCCCGCCGACCACATGGACCGCGTCGCCGCGCAGGGCGACATGCGGCCCATGGCGGCCAGCCGCGAAGCCATGGAAGACCTCAAGCGCATCCTGGAAGGCCGCGCCGCGTTCTATTCCAAGGCCGACCTGAGCTTCAACACCAGCGCCCAGTCACTGGAAGACAGCTTTGCCAGGCTGCGCCGGGAAGTCCGCCAATTGCTCAGATTGCCGATCTGAACTGACGATCTAGGGTAAACACCTAGCAATATGAATTAAACTGCATTTGACGTCGCACACCGACATGCACTATTATTCACCTCACGCCGCACAGACCCGTGCATCCTGACCGCCGTGCCGAACCCGAGGAGACCCACATGACTGCCACCAGCCCCCGCGTCGACTACCAGACCGACCCGTCCCGCTACCAACACGTCCGCCTGTCGTTCGACGGCGCCATTGCCACGCTTTCGCTGGCCATCAACGAGGACGCCGGCCTGCGCCCCGGCTACAAGCTCAAGCTCAACAGCTACGACCTGGGTGTGGACATCGAACTGCACGACGCGCTGCAGCGCATCCGTTTCGAGCACCCCGAAGTCAAGTCGGTGGTGGTCACCAGCCTGAAGGACCGGGTGTTCTGCTCGGGCGCCAACATCTTCATGCTGGGCCTGTCCAGCCACGGCTGGAAAGTGAACTTCTGCAAGTTCACCAACGAGACCCGCAACGGCATCGAAGACAGCAGCCAGCACAGCGGACTGAAGTTCGTCGCGGCGCTCAACGGCGCCTGCGCCGGCGGTGGATACGAGCTGGCCCTGGCCTGCGACGAGATCGTGCTGGTGGATGACCGCTCCAGCGCCGTCAGCCTGCCCGAGGTGCCGCTGCTGGGCGTGCTGCCTGGCACCGGAGGCCTCACCCGTGTGACCGACAAGCGCCACGTGCGCCATGACCTCGCCGACATCTTCTGCACCAGCGTCGAAGGCGTTCGCGGCCAGAAGGCCGTGGACTGGCGCCTGGTGGATGCCATCGCCAAACCGGCGGTGTTCCAGCAGGCCGTGCGCGAGCGCGCCGAGAAGCTGGCCGTCAGCAGCCGCCGCGGCGCCGCCGGCGTCAAGGGTGTCGAACTGACGCCGCTGAGCCGCAACATCGAGGCCGACCGCCTTTCCTACACGAACGTGACGGTCGAGATCGACCGCGCCAAGCGCACCGCCGCCTTCACCGTCAAGGCCCCGCAGGGTGCGCAGCCGACCGACATCGCCGGCATCGAAGCCCTGGGTGCCAACTGGTACGCCCTGCAGATGGTGCGCGAACTGGACGACGCCATCCTGCACATGCGCACCAACGAGCTGGACATCGGCACCTGGCTGCTCAAGACCGAAGGCGACAGCGCCGCGGTGCTCGCCAACGACGCGCTGATGCTGGCGAACAAGGACCACTGGTTCGTCAACGAGACCATCGGCCATTTGCGCCGCACTTTCGCGCGGCTGGACGTGTCCTCGCGCAGCCTGTTCGCGCTGCTGGAGCCGGGTTCGTGCTTCGCCGGCACGCTGGCCGAGCTGGCCTTCTGCGCCGATCGCGCCTACCAGCTCGTGCTGCCCGACGAACCCGAGAAGCAGCCCACCCTGACCCTGGGTGAAATGAACTTCGGCTACCTGCCCATGGTCAATGGCCAGAGCCGCCTGCAGCGCCGCTTCTACGAAGAGGCCGGCCCGATGGAAGCCGCGCGTGGCGCCATCGGCCAGGCGCTGGACGGTGATGCCGCCCTCAAGCTGGGTCTGGTGACCGCCGCACCCGACGACATCGACTGGGCTGACGAAATCCGCCTGGCGCTGGAAGAACGTGCGGCCATGTCGCCCGACGCGCTGACCGGCCTGGAGGCCAACCTGCGCTTCGCCCAGAAAGAGAACATGTTCACCCGCATCTTCGGCCGTCTGACCGCCTGGCAGAACTGGATCTTCCAGCGCCCGAATGCCGTCGGCGAAAAGGGCGCCCTGAAGGTCTACGGAAAAGGCGACAAGGCCCAGTTCGACTGGAACCGCGTCTAAGCAAAACCTCGTTGTGCGGTGGGTTTCCCGGTGGAGCCAGCCGCAACCGAACGACAGTCCACCGAGCGAGACAACAGCAGGAGAAACCCCATGTCCGGTATCAACTACAGCGAGAAGATTCCCAACAACGTCAACCTCAGCGAAGACCGCACGCTGCAGCGCGCGCTGGAACACTGGCAACCCAACTACCTGCAGTGGTGGCAGGACATGGGCCCGGAAGGCTCGCAGAACTTCGATGTCTACCTGCGCACGGCGGTCAGCGTGGACCCGCAGGGCTGGGCGCAATTTGGCCACGTCAAGATGCCCGACTACCGCTGGGGCATTTTCCTCAACCCCGCAGAGCAGGACCGCAAGATCCATTTCGGTGACCACATGGGCGAAGCCGCCTGGCAGGACGTGCCTGGCGAACACCGCGCCAACCTGCGCCGCATCATCGTCACCCAGGGTGACACCGAGCCGGCATCGGTCGAGCAGCAGCGCCACCTGGGCCTGACCGCGCCCAGCCAGTACGACCTGCGCAACCTGTTCCAGGTCAACGTCGAAGAAGGCCGCCACCTGTGGGCCATGGTCTACCTGCTGCACAAGTACTTCGGCAAGGACGGCCGCGAAGAAGCCGAGGCCCTGCTCGAGCGCAACAGCGGCAACGCCGACAACCCGCGCATCCTGGAAGCCTTCAACGAGAAGACGCCCGACTGGCTGAGCTTCTTCATGTTCACCTACTTCACCGACCGAGACGGCAAGTTCCAGCTCTGCGCACTGGCCGAGTCCTCGTTCGACCCGCTGGCCCGCACGACCAAGTTCATGCTGACCGAAGAGGCGCACCACATGTTCGTGGGCGAGTCCGGTGTCGGTCGTGTCATCACCCGCACCTGCGAGATGATGAACCAGCTCAAGACCGACGACGTGGGCAAGCTGCGCGCTGCCGGTGTCATCGACCTGCCGACCATCCAGAAGTACCTGAACTTCCACTTCTCGGTCACCATCGACCTGTTCGGCGCCGACCAGTCGTCCAACGCCGCCACCTTCTACAGCTCGGGCCTCAAAGGCCGCTACGAAGAGGGCAAGCGCACCGACGACCACGTGCTCAAGGGCAACACCTACAAGATCATCGACGTCGTCAACGGCCAGCTGCTCGAAAAGGAAGTGCCGATGCTCAACGCACTCAACGAAGTGCTCCGAGACGACTACATCAAGGACAGCGTCGGTGGTGTCGAGCGTTGGAACCGCCTGATCGAAAAGGCCGGCATCGACTATCGCCTGAAGGTGCCGCACAAGGCCTTCCACCGCAACATCGGTACGCTCAAGGGTGTGAAGGTCAGCCCCGACGGCCGCGTGGTCACCGACCACGAATGGAATGCCAAGGTCGAGGAATGGCTGCCGACCGACCAGGACCGCGCTTACGTGGCCAGCCTGATGGGGCGGGTGGTCGAGCCGGGCAAATTCGCCAACTGGATCGCGCCGCCGGTCATGGGCATCAACCGTCAGCCGGTGAACTTCGAGTACGTCAGATTCAACTGAGGACTCCCCCCTGCGCCGCTGACGCGGCTTCCCCCCTCTCTGGCGCGCCGCTTTGCGGCGCTTGGAGGGGGGACGATGCGAGTGGCCCGGCGGAGCCGGTTCCACCGCATCCTTGACGAAGGCACGTGCGCCGGCGCCAGCGGCTAAGTTCGTTGTTTTTTTTGCTTACCTCGCCTGCGAGCATGGGTTGGGGTGGCTGGCGCAGTGAGGTAAAGGAGGAGCCGGTCGCAGGCCGGCGGGGGACACGAACGGAGTCGGTCACCCCAACCCATGCGGTACCACCACGAAGTCCACACACGCCACACAATAGAGCACCACGACAGAACCGCAACGGAGACCGAAGATGAACGCCCCCATGGAAGCCGCCGTCATCAAGCAGCACCTGATCGACCCCGAGATCTGCATCCGCTGCAACACCTGCGAATCGATCTGCCCGGTCGGCGCCATCACGCACGACTCGCGCAACTACGTCGTCGACGTCAACAAGTGCAACTGGTGCAACGACTGCATCTCGCCTTGCCCCACCGGCTCCATCGACAACTACCGCCGCGTTGTCAAAGCCAAGGCCTACAGCCTGGAAGAACAGCTGGGCTGGGACGTGCTGCCGCCCGAACTCTCGGGCGCCGACATCGCTGCCATGGCCGCCGAAGCCAGCGGCGATGATGCTGCCACCTCCGCGGCCGCCGAGCCGACGGCCGATGAAGCCCCGGCCGTCGACCCCACCGGCCAGACCGCCTTCAACTCCGCCCAGTATGGCGCCAGCATCCCGCCCTGGAGCGCCGCCCACGCCTACACCAACCTCTACGGCCCCAAGGCCGCCGAGAAGACCGTCACCGCCACCGTCACCGGCAATCTGCGCGTCACCGAAGTCGGCAAAGACTACGACACCCACCACATCGTGCTCGACTTCGGCAGCATGCCCTTCCCGGTGCTCGAAGGTCAGAGCATCGGCATCATCCCGCCTGGTACCGACGACAACGGCAAGCCCCACCATGCCCGCCAGTACAGCATCGCCAGCCCGCGCAACGGCGAACGCCCCGGCCACAACAACCTCTCGCTGACCATCAAGCGCGTGCTTGAGGACCACTCCGGCAAGCCGGTGCGTGGCGTTGCCAGCAACTACATGTGCGACCTGCAGGTCGGCGACAAGGTGCAGGTGATCGGTCCCTTCGGCACCAGCTTCCTGATGCCCAACCATCCCCGCTCCAGCATCGTCATGATCTGCACCGGCACCGGTTCCGCTCCCATGCGTGCCATGACCGAATGGCGCCGCCGCCTGCGCGCCAGTGGAAAATTCGAGGGTGGCAAGCTGATGCTGTTCTTCGGCGCCCGCACCCAGGAAGAACTGCCGTACTTCGGCCCGCTGCAGAACCTGCCCAAGGACTTCATCGACACCACATTCGCGTTCAGCCGTACGCCAGGGCAGCCCAAAAAATACGTGCAGGACGCCATGCGCGACCGCGCCGCCGACCTGGCTGCCCTGCTGCAAGATCCCAACGCCTGCTTCTACGTCTGTGGTCTCAAGGCCATGGAAGAGGGGGTCGTTCTGGCGCTGCGCGACATCGCCGTGGGGGCAGGGCTGAACTGGGACGAGGTCGGCACCTCGCTCAAACGCGAAGGCCGCCTGCACCTGGAGACCTATTGACCCACCCGGCCCCGGTGGGCTTCAGGCCGCGACGGCTTCGTCCGCCTGCGGCTTGACCATCTTCTGCAGCGCTTCTTTCACCACGGCCCGGGTCACAACAGGCCGCAGCCAGCGCTTGGCCAGCAGCTTCTCGCAACTGCGGCGTGTCATCGTGTGGGCACGTCCGCCGCGGCTGGTGAACATGAACAGGCTGCTCTTGCTGCTGGCCCACACCAGCTCGGCACGCAGCCACTGACCGTCGGAGAAGAGATCGACCCAGTCGCCTGTGCGCAGTCCGGTCAGCACCAGCGACGGATCGGTCTCGGACGGTTCGACCTTTGATTCCTCCCGGACATCGGGTTGGTCTTCCACCACCGGCGGACCGTCGTCGAGTACCACCGTGTCGTCGAAGCCGGCCGACGCCCGTTCGCGAACGCCGATCCAAGGCTGCTCAGGTGGCCGGGGTTTCTGCTGCTCGGCGGTGGCCGGTGCCAGCAGCTCCAGCGGAACCGAACCGGAATCCGCCTCCAGCGGAACCGGACCCGAGCTGGCTCCGTCGGCGCGCGCGCGCATGCGCCGCAGCTTGAGCACCGGCTCGTGCAGCTTGAGCAGGGCATCAAAAAAGGTCTGGGTTTCCTCCGGCGTCTTGCCCAGTTCCTCCAGGCCCTTGCGCAAGGTCTGCAACATGGCCGGAACCACCTCGAACAGCTGGCGCGGCTGGCGCAGAGTCACCTCACGGCGGGTACTCCACAGCAGGTGACCGATCACCTTGCGGTAGCCATGCGGATCCGGCCCCGCGTCCGGGTTGGCCAGCTGGGCCGAGGCAATGACCAGCGACCATGACCCGTACAGGAAGTCAAGCACCACCCCCGGCGCGTTGAAGACGTCCGGCCTGTTGCTGATCTCCCAGGCGATCTGGTCGGCCAGTTCCTGACGTTCCTCGGCCAGGCGCACCGCTTCGAGCTGCCTGAGCTTGCGTTCCTGCTCCTCCTGATCGACCGCGGCCCAGGTGGTGCGCAGTTCGGCCAGCGCCGTGGCGAACGGAGCCGGGTCGCTGCTGCCCTGGGCGTTGAGTTCCTGCACCCGCGTGCGAACGGGATCCAGGAAGGACTCGAACTCCGAGGCGTATTCGTCGTTGTAGCGGAAGCTGCGCTGTGCGACCTGCTCGATCAGCTGGCGGGCCGGGTGGTCTTCCCGGTTGAAGTACCTGGGCTCGCTCATGGCCAGCCGCAACAGCGCCGGCTCCAGCGCCACCACGGCTTCGCGCACCGGCGCCAGCAGCAACGGATCGCCGGCCACCTGGTTGACCAGTTTGCGCACCACATCCAGACCCACGGCCTGGGACACCTTGTCGGCCTGGTGCTTGAGTTCAAGCAGCACGCGCGATCGCTCGTGCGGGTTGGCCCAGTCGCCCCAGCGGTCTTCCTCCAGCTGCGATCCGATATCAACCGCCCGCGCCGGCCGGTCCACCGCCGGCAGCTCGCGTCGCTGGCGGTGCTCGCGCTCCAGTGCCTGCGGATCCTGCACGGGCAGCCGGGCAAAGGCATCAACCCGCGTCAGCTCGCGCCGGACCTGCTCATAGAAGGCGTTGTCCAGCGGCTGATCGAAAGCCCCCTGCCGGTCCCCCAGAAAGGCCTGCATGACCTCGTGCTGCAGGGGGCTCCGCTCGCGTGCCAGGTCGCCCATGCGCAGGGCCATCGGCTCACCGGCCCACCCGCCCGGGCTGCCCATGCCCTCCCGCCGCCGGTCTTCTGCGTGCTTGCGGGCATCGTCTTCCAGCCAGGAACGGGTCGACTCGGGTGCCAGCTGCGATGGCTGGAAGTCCGCCACCAGACGCACCCGGTAGCCCGCTTCCTGCACGTTCGCTTTCTGCAGCATCTGGGCCACCTGCTCGTACAGCTGGCACAGCATCTTGCCCAGCGCAGGCGCCATGCGCTGCATCCACAGGTTGCGCACCTGGGGGTCCGCCTCGCGTTCGGCCATCAGGTCGCGCAAGGCCCGGACAAACACCGAAGGCCTCAAAGGGTTCTTCTCGGCATGCACCGTATCCAGCCCGATGAGCGAACTCATCCGGGCGTCCACCATGGACAGGGACTGTTCAACCACCGGCAGCAAGGCCTGGATCAGACGTGCCGACTCCAGCGACTCGTTGATCTCGCTGTCGTCTACCAGGGACAGCAGCGACGAATCGGACAGCCGGGCCAGCGTGGAAGTCTGCCCCTCGGCATCCGCCTGGTGGAAAGCGCGCTCCAGGCGGTGCGGGAACTGCTGGGTCAGCGGCCCCCGCTGTTGCGTCAGCACCCACCAGGCGCGCGCCATCAGCTCGCGCTCCTGAACATTGCCACCCTGCTTCTCCGCCTGCTGCAGTGCTGCGATCGCCTCATCGATGAGGCGATCCAGCATGGACGGTGCCGCCCGCAGCACGCGGCTGAAGCACTGTTCAAGCAAGGGCGAATCAGCGGGCATGGAAAGGAAAAGGCAGGGCAAAGCCAAGCGTAAGGGCCACCCCCGAGATTAAACCGCAAGCGCGTCTGCGTGAGAAATTCACGGTGGCGTTCATCCCCCGCCAGCGCCCGTCTGTCGCCATGCGCCTGGCGCCCGGCTCCCGAACACAACCCCTGTGCCGACAGGGTCCGGAACTTCGTAGGGACATGTACAGATGGCGTACAGTCTCAGGTTCATGTCAGTCGAAGCCCAAGCACCTTCTTCCGTCGGTCGTCCTACCCTGGACGTCTCGGTCGTCATGCGCCTGGAGCCCGTGGCCGGCCCCATGGCACGCTGGCAGCCCTGGCGCTGGGTGGTCTCCGACGTCATTCCCGAAGGTGAGCCGCAGCTGGTGATGACCGGCGCCCAGGCGCCTGTCCTGCCCGAGCCCGAGGAAGTCCAGCCGATGGCGCCACATGACGGCGCGCCATTGCCGGCCGGCCGCTTCTGGCTGCACCGGGGTCATCGCGTGGAGCTCTACCGGGATGATGCCGAGGGACACTACCTCAACCTCACCAGTCCGAAGCCCTGCTTCTGGGTCTTCTGGCGACCCGACGAAGCGCTCCAGGTGGAGGGCGAAGCCTTTGCGGTGCCACAGATCGTCACCCTCAGCTACCACGACGCGGGTCGCTGGCTTGATGCCCAGGAGAAGGTGGAGCAGGTGCCGGCGCCACCGGTGGTGGTCGACTGGCTGCGCAGCTTTGTCGATGCCCACTACCAGGCCGAACCGAAACGGCGCAAGCGCCCACAAAGTTTCCAGCCACTGACCGACCGGTTCGGTCAGCCGGTTCGCATTTCCACCGACAAACAGCCTTCGCGGCGCGAGCCCGGTTCGGGTCAGCCTCCCGGCTGAGCCGCCGCCGGCCGGCTCTTCGCAAGCGCCCCAGCAAGGACCTTCCGCCCATGCCACTTCGTATTGGAATCAGCGCACGCCTGCTGCACGACCCGCCCGTGGGCATGGGCCTGCCGCAAAAGCGCCTGCAGTTCCTGGAAAGCAGTATGGCCCACTGGATCATGGCGCACCGTGCCATGCCCTTGATGGTGCCGTTTCTGGACGAATCGAGCCATCTGGCCGTCAACCGGGTGCCGGTCGGCGAGCTGGCCCAGTTGCTCGATGGCCTGGTACTGCAGGGTGGCATCGACATCTGTCCGGAAACCTACGGCGAAACCCTGAAAGACCCGGCCTGGATGGGAGATGCGATCCGCGACCGATATGAACTGGATCTGCTCAAGGCCTTCATCGATGCCGGCAAACCGGTGCTCGGGGTGTGCCGGGGCGCCCAGCTCATCAATGTGTACTTTGGCGGCACCCTGGTGCAGGACATCCCGTCCATGTGGCGAGGCGCCACCATCCACCAGGACACCCAGCGCTACGACCGACTGATGCACGAGGTGCGTTTCGAGCCGGATTCATCGCTGGCGCAATGCTACGGCGACCACCCCCAGAATCTGCACCGTGTCACCAGCATCCACCACCAGTGTGTGGACCGGTTGGGCGACGGGCTGGTGGTGGAGGCGGTCTGCCCGTCCGATGGTGTCATCGAGGCCATCCGGCACCGCGATTCGGCCTTTGTCCTGGGTGTGCAATGGCACCCCGAATTCCACCTGTCGCCGGACGAAGAGACCCAGGGGTTGCTGGACAGCGGCCCGATGATGCAGGCTTTTCTTGATGCCGCGCACCAGCGGGCCTCACGCCACCGAACGGTCAAGCGCGATTGGGTCAGGCCATGAGTGAAGACAGCTTCTTCTCACGCTGGTCGCGCCGCAAGGCACAGGTTCGCGAAGGCCTGAAACCCGAAGATCCCGCGGCTGTCGTCTCACCTGAACAGGATCTGCCCGTCGCGGACCGCCGCCTGCCGGAGCCTTCTGCCCGGCAGGAGGTGCCCGGGCCAGCGCCAGGGGAACAGCCCGCCCAGGCCGAAAGTCTGCCACCACCGCCCACGCTCGAGGATGTCGCGCGGCTGACCACCGAGTCCGATTTCAGTCCCTTCGTGGCGCGGCATGTGCCCAGCGAAGTGCGCAATGCCGCCGTCAAAAAGCTCTTCTCGGACCCTCACTTCAATGTGATGGACGGCCTGGACATCTACATCGACGACTACACCAAACCCAGCCCGCTGTCGGCCACCCAGATGGCGAAAATGGTGGGTGCCCAGTTCCTGAAACTGGTGGACGACCCGAACGCAGCGCGGCCCGACGCGCCGGTACCCTTGCAAGAGCAGACCCAGGCCGCGCCCACCGCAGCGGCCGAAGAACAACAGAAACCGCCGACGGACCTGCCGGTCCAGCAGGCAAGACCCGAAGAGACCTCCCACGATGACCACGCTGATCTGCAACTGCAACCAGACGATGCCCCTGAACCCCAAGGTCCTGGGGGACGCGCTGGATGAAGACCTGACCCTGCACACCACCCTGTGCCGACGTGACGCACCGGCTTTCCAGCGCGCCTGTCGCAGCCGCGACGAGCTGGTGGTGGCCTGCACACAGGAAAGCCGCCTGTTCACCGAGCTGGCCGACCAGACCGAAGGTGCTGTGTCGGCCGACGTGCGTCCGATCCGCTTCGTCAACATCCGCGAAACCGCCGGCTGGTCGCGCGAAGCAGCGCAGGCAACCCCCAAGATGGCGGCGCTGCTGGCGCTGGCCCGGCTGCCCGATCCGGAACCGGTGCCCACGGTCACCTACCGCAGTGGCGGGCGCCTGCTGATCATCGGCCCGCTGGAGCAGGCCGAGCAACACGCCGCACTGGTGGCCGATGTGCTGGATGTCAGCATTTTTGCCACCGGCGGCTCGGGCATGCAGGCCCGCCTCTACCCGGTGCTGAGCGGGCAGCTGCAATCGCTGACCGGCTGGCTGGGTGCCTTCGACCTCAGCTGGTCCAGCGCCAACCCGATCGACCTGAACCTGTGCACCCGCTGCAACGCCTGTGTGGCGGCTTGCCCCGAAGGCGCCATCGGGCTGGATTACCAGATCGACATGTCGTTGTGCCGGTCGCACCGCGACTGCGTCAAGGCCTGCGAAGCCGTGGGTGCCATCAACTTCCAGCGTGTGGCCGAAGCGGCCAGTGATCGTTTCGACCTGGTGCTCGACCTGCGCAGCACGCCCGGCTTCACCCAGCATGCCTTGCCCCAGGGTTATGTCCACCTGTCGCCTTCGGCCGACCCGCTCGCCCGGGTGCGCGCAGTCACCCAGCTGCGCGACCTGATCGGCGAGTTCGAAAAACCGAAGTTCTTCACCTACAAACAGAAGCTCTGCGCGCACGGCCGCAACGAGAAGGTCGGCTGCGACGCCTGTGTCCAGGTCTGCTCGGCCTCGGCCATCAGCAGTGACCTCAAGCGCAACCAGATTGTCGTCAACCCCAACCTCTGCGTGGGCTGCGGCACCTGCACCACCGTCTGCCCGACTGGAGCCCTGGCGTATGCCTACCCACGCACCGGTGACCAGGGCGTGCGTCTGCGCACCCTGCTGGCGACCTACCAGAAGGCCGGGGGGCGAGACGCCGCCCTGCTGCTGCACAGCCAGCAGGCTGGCAGCCGCCTGGTCGAGGACCTCGGGCGAATGGCCATGCTCGACAAGAGCGTGCGCGGCCTGCCGGCGCGGGTCATTCCGCTTCCTCAGTGGCACACCGCCTCGGTCGGGCTGGACCTCTGGCTCACCGCGTTTGCCTACGGGGCCTCGCAGGTCTGGGTGCTGATGACCGAGGAAGAGGCGCCGCAATACCACGATGCGCTGCGTGAGCAGATGGCGGTGGCTGAAGCCTTGCTGCAGGGTCTGGGCTACACCGGTCGCCATTTCAAGCTGATCGAGGTGCGCGATGCACGCGACCTGGCCACGCTCGACGCGGAATTGGGCGAAGCCCCGGCGCAGGCCGTCAAGCGCCGGGCCAGTTTTGCGGTGCAGGCCGAAAAGCGCGCAACCCTGGAACTGGCCCTCGATCACCTGATCCAGGACAGCGCCACCCAGGCTGCCACGCCAAGGGCTGCCGATGCGGCCATCGCCTTGCCGGCGGCCTCGCCCCTGGGCACGATTGCCGTCAACGCCGAGGCCTGCACCCTGTGCCTGAGCTGCGTCAGTGCCTGCCCGGCTGGCGCCCTGCAGGACAATGCCGAGCGTCCCCAGCTGCGATTCATTGAAAAGAACTGTGTGCAGTGCGGCCTGTGTGCCAGTACCTGCCCTGAGCAGGCCATCACGCTGGAGCCGCGTCTGTGGCTGTCCGAGCAGCGCCGCCAGCCGCGCGTGCTCAACGAGGCCCAGCCCTACCAGTGCGTGCGCTGTGGCAAGCCCTTTGGCACACTCAAGGGCATCGAGGTCATGCTGGCCAAGCTTGGCGGACACGCCATGTTCCAGGGCGAAGCCCTTGAACGACTGAAAATGTGCGGCGACTGCCGCGTGGTGGACATCTACACCAACCCGGGCGAGACCCGCATCACCGACCTCTGAAGCCCATGACCGATCTCATCCCCGTGTCGTCCGCCCTGGACGAAGAAACCGCGCGAGCCGAAGTCTATGGCCTGCTGGCTGCGCTGTACTATGCACCGCCCGATCACGAGCTGCTGGCCCAGCTGCGCGTGGCCGTCACCGAGGCGCCAGCGGCCGGCGGTTTTCTCGAAGAGCCCTGGCGCCAGCTGGTGGGCGTCACGCGTGAGCTCGACGACCAGCAGGTGGCCAACGAGTACGACACCCTGTTCGGTGGGGTCGGCAAACCCGAGATCTACCTGTTCGGCTCCCACTACCTCAGTGGCTTTCTCAACGAAAAGCCCCTGGCCCAGCTGCGCAGTGATCTGGCGGCTCTCGGTCTCTCGCGCGACGAGACCATGCCCGAGACCGAAGACCACATCGCCTACCTGTGCGAGGTCATGCGCTACCTGATCGCAGGCGACGACGTTGAGGTGGCCAACCTGACCCAGCAGCAGAAGTTCTTCGGCGCTCATGTGCAGACCTGGGTTCCGGCCATGTGCGATGCCATCAGCGCCCACCCCAGGGCCCGCTTCTATGCGGCGCTGGCCGAGTTCACACGTGCCTTCGTCAGTGTCGAGTCGCAGGGCTTCGACATGATGGCCTGAGGCCGGTCACACGGCGCCCGGTCGGCCGTCATTGGTGCGTTCGGCCGCAGGTGTCTGCGGCTCGGTGGTCAGGGTAACCGTGAAGCAGGCCCCGGTCATGTCGCTCCGGTTGGCGGCCTGCAGGCTGGCACCATAGCGCTCCAGCAGGCTGACGCTGATCCAAAGTCCCAGTCCGTTGCCATCGTTGCGGGTGGTGAAGAAGGGGCTGAACAGGCGCTGGAGAACCGCCTGCGACATGCCGGGGCCGGTGTCCAGCACCTCCAGTGTCGCGCCCGGCAGCTGCGTGGTTCCGACCAGGGTATCTCGGGTGCGCAGCGTCAGTTCGCCGCCCTCACGCATGGCCTGCACCGCATTGATCATCAGGTTGATGATGACCTGCTGCAGCTCCTGCCGGTTGAAGCCCACCTTGCGTGTCGCCTGCAGATCGCGGGTGACCTGGATCCCGCTCTGCCCCAGAAGATGGGCCACCAGGACCAGGCAGTCCTCGACCGTGCGGTTCAGGTCCAGCGTTTCCACATAGCCCGCGTACTCGGTGGGGCGGGCGTACTGCAGCAGCTGGGTCACGATGATGCGCATGCGCTCGACCTGCTCGTCCAGCAATCGCAGTTCACCGCGGACCGGTTCGGCATGCCTGCCCAGAGTTTCGCGGATCAGGTCGAGGTTGCCCTGCATCACCGCGATCGGGTTGTTGATCTCGTGCGCCACGCTGGCTGTCAGCTGACCGATGGCGGCCAGCTTCTCGCTTTTAACCAGCTGCTGCTGCGCCAGCCTGAGCGAGGCATTGCTGGCTTCGAGTTCGCGCGTACGTTCGGCCACCTTGAGGTCCAGCTCCTCGCCCCACCGGCGCAGCGCGGTGGTGTTTTCGTCGATCACATCCAGCAACTGGTCGAGGTGGCCCGCCAGTGCACCGAGTTCATCACGCACCGGCAGCTGGCCCACACGGGCGGCGGCCTCGCCATCCTCCACGCGCTGCATGGTGCGGTTCATCTGCTCCACCGGCTTGAAAATGCTGCGCGCCCAGCGCACCGAGAGCCAGGCCGAGAGCGCCATCACACCCAGGAAGATCAGCCCCATCACGGCCAGCATGGCATGGCGCACCCAGCGGAAGGGCGACTCCAGAAAACCCACATAAAGCATGCCCACCCGCTCGCCCCGGGCATCCAGCAAGGGCTCGTAGGCCGAGACATACCAGTCGTTGACCACAAAGGCGCGGTCCAGCCAGGTCTGGCCCTCGCCAAGCACGCGGTCACGCACCGTCTGTGACACACGCGTGCCGATCGCGCGCTGGTCCTGAAACAGGCGAACATTGGTGGTGATGCGCACGTCGTCCAGGAACAGCGTGGCTGTGCCTTCGCTGCCGAAGGGAAGGGCACCTTCGGGGTACACGATGCGATTGATGTGGTCGATGAAGTCCAGGTTCTGGTTGAGCAGCAGACCTCCCACCAGCAGCGCCTGCGGCTGGCCGGCCGTGTCCAGCACCGGCTGCAACGCCAGCAGCACCAGGGCCCGGTCCTCCACGCTGCGCTCGTCGGGTGCGGCGTTCCGTGTGGGCACCAGAGGAATGTGCAGGCGCGGCAACAGTTGCGGCGCAAGCACGGCGAGTTCGTCGCGTGAGAGGCGCACGATCTGTGCCGAACGGACAGACCTTGTCGGGGTATGGGCGGCCGTCTGGAGCAGGGGTGCCAGGCTGGCTGGCAAGGTGGTGCTCGGATCGTCCTGACTCACCAGCAGCAGGAAGTCCAGGCCCAGCTCCTGCCGGTCGGCCAGCAGGCGGGCAGGCAGGCCCCCGTCCGCGATGGCCTGCAGGAGGCGCTGCGAGCGCGCCGCACCACGCGTGCCGCTGCCGACCTCGGTCAAGGTCTGATCGAAATAACCGCGCGCCACGGCCAGATCGCTGCGCACCTTGGTGATGAGCAGGCGGTCGTAGGTGAAGCTGCTCCAGACCGCCAGGGCCAGCACCAGCAGCGGAAACACCACCAGCAAGGGCAGCAGGGCCATGGCCAGCAGCTTGTGACGTACCGACGACGCCAGCCAGACCTGGACGCGCTGCAGCATGCTCAGCGCCCGGTGGCGGAGAAGCCCCACTCGGCCACGCGGCGCTCGAGGGTCCGTCGCGATACCCCCAGCAACTGGGCAGCCCGGGTCTTGTCGCCCTGCACCGACTCCAGCACCGACAGGATGTGCCGTTTCTCCAGCGTCTGCAGATCGGTCGGCAGGCCTTCGATGTCCTTCTTTCCACCGGTCTGGGCCGGGTACAGCGCCGAGACGTTGAGGGCACCCAGGATGAGCGACCGCTCGATCAGGTTGCGCAGCTCACGCACATTGCCGGGCCAGTCGTACTGAAGCAGGAAGGCCATCTCCTCGTCGCTGATGGACAGCGGCTCCACACCCAGGGCCGGCGCCATCTGCTCGATGAAATGGCCGACCAGCGCGGGTATGTCTGCCTTGTGTTCACGCAGGGGCGGCAGCTGCAGGTCCACCACCCGTAGCCGAAAGAACAGGTCCTGGCGGAAGCGTCCCGCAGCCACCTCTTCGCTGAGTTGCCGGTTCGTGGCCGCAATCACGCGCAGCTTCAGCGGCACCAGCTGCTGGCTGCCCACTGGCCGGATCTTGTGGTCCTCGATGGCACGCAGCAGGGTGGCCTGGATGGGCAGGGGCAGCTCCGCAATCTCGTCCAGGAACAACGTGCCTCCCTGTGCATAGTGGAACAGCCCGTCCCGCGCCCGCGTCGCTCCGGTGAAGGCCCCCTTGGCATGGCCGAACAGCTCGCTCTCGATGAGCTCCGGTGACACGGCCGCGCAGTTGACCGGCACAAACGGCCCTGACGCCCGCGCGCTGCGGGCGTGAAGTTCCCGTGCCACCAGCTCCTTGCCGGTCCCGGACTCGCCCTGCAGCAGCACCGTGCTGCTGACCGCCGCCACACGTTCGATGGAAGCGCGCAGCTCCTGGATGGCGGGTGACACGCCGACCAGCGAGGTGCTGCGCCGCGCCTCGCGCGCCACCGCCCGCTTGAGCACGAAGTTCTCGCGCCTGAGCCGGGTGCGCTCATAACACTGCTTGACCGCATTGAGGATCTGCGGCACCCGGAACGGCTTGAGAATGAAATCCGAGGCGCCGGCGCGCAGGGCCTCGATCGCGGTCTCCAGATCCGCGAAGGCGGTGATCAGGATCACCTCGCCGGTGTAGCCCTGTTCCCTGAGTTCCTTGAGCCACGTGACGCCACTGGCGCCCGGCAGCGAGATGTCCAGAATGATCAGGTCGGCATGGTGTCCGGCGAGCCACTCGGCGCCTTCTTCGGCAGAGCCGGCGCTCATCACAAAGTGGCAGCGGGGAGCCAGCGTCTTGACCAGGAAGTTGAGCATGCCCTGCTCGTCGTCGACCACCAGGATCGACCAGTCCGGCCAGCCTTCAAGCGGGCGGTCTGCAGCAAAGTCATGGGCCATCTGCGGGGTGTTCACCCGCCGGGATTCTACGGAGTTGGCCGATCAATTTACTCGGCTATTGGCGCAAACCCCACAGCCCGCCCGGTGACTCACGCTGGCGCATCGCGAACACGGGCGCGACATTTTGTCGCTCCCGTCTGACAGGCTGACGTGACTTGCGCCTCAGGGCGGGTGAGACCATGGGAGTGCCCAGGTGCCCATTGAGTGTTGACGGGGGCTGCACGGCCGTACAACCTGGTCATGCCCAAGGATGGGGTGAGCTGCATCAGTGGCTGCTTATGGCACGAATCTGGCTTAAAACAAACCCATAGCATGCATGCTGCATTGCCGCATCGATTGGCGGGGCCGGCAGGAAAGCATGTCCATCCCGAACCGAGGGGCAGTGCCCTTGCAAGCCGGTTCCTCCGGCGTTAGATTCGACCTGTGTAACAAACCCGCAAGCCCACGTTGCGGAAACCAGTCCACAGGAGACACGCATGAGCAAGTCCCAGCGTCCCGATCGCGGCGATGGCCGCAACGGCATGAACCGACGCACCCTGTTCGCCGGAGCGTCCACGGTTGGCGCCCTGGCCGCGGTGGCCACCGTCCTGCCCCGTGTGACCAGCGAGCCTGAAACGGCGGTCACCCGTCCGGCGCCAGCGCGCGGAGGCGGCTACTCGCTGAGCGAGCACGTCAAGCACTACTACCGGACCACACGCATCTGACATCGCCGGGTCCATGACAGACCCGCGAACGCCGTCATCCGTCATCCGATTTCCGCTCCAGACCGAGCACCCGCTGCGCAGCATGTCGCGGCGGCCCACCAGGAGACATCCATGTTGTTGACCAAGAAGTCTTCATCCAGTGGTGCGCAGGGCTCCCGCGCCCACACCAGCTTTGTCCAGCACCTGCAGCGTGGCTTGTCCAGCGCACTGCCCACCATGGACCGCCGCGCTTTCCTGCGGCGTTCCGGACTGGGCGTCGGTGTGGGTCTGGCCGCATCCCAGCTCACGCTGGTCAAGAAAGCCAAGGCTGCACCGGGCGGCTCCATCGACGGCACCGGCAAGATTGAGGTCAAGCGCACCGTCTGCACGCACTGCTCGGTCGGTTGTGCGACCGACGCCATCGTCGAGAACGGGGTCTGGACCCGCCAGGAGCCGGTGTTCGACTCGCCGATCAACCTGGGTGCCCACTGCGCCAAGGGCGCGTCACTGCGCGAACACGGCCATGGTGAATACCGCCTGCGCTACCCGATGAAGCTGGTCAACGGCAAGTACCAGCGCATCACCTGGGACGAGGCTTACAACGGCATCGTCGCCAAGATGAAATCGCTGCGCGAGGCCAGTGGTCCCGACTCGGTCTACTTCATCGGCTCGTCCAAGCACAACAACGAGCAGGCTTACCTGCTGCGCAAATTCGTCAGCTTCTGGGGCACCAACAACTGCGATCACCAGGCGCGGATCTGCCACTCCACCACGGTGGCCGGTGTGGCCAACACCTGGGGCTACGGCGCCATGACCAACTCGTACAACGACATGCAGAACAGCAAGGTCGCTCTGTACATCGGTTCCAACGCCGCGGAAGCCCACCCGGTCTCCCTGCTGCACATGCTGCATGCCAAGGAGAACGGCTGCAAGATGATCGTGGTCGACCCCCGATTCACCCGCACCGCGGCCAAGGCCGACGAATTCGTGCGTATCCGCTCGGGCACCGACATTCCTTTCCTGTTCGGCCTTCTCTACCACATCTTCAAGAATGGCTGGGAAGACAAGAAGTACATCAACGACCGCGTCTACGGCATGGAAGCGGTCAAGGCCGACGTGATGGCCAAATGGACGCCGGACAAGGTCGAGGAGGCCTGCGGCGTCAAGGAAGAGCAGATGGCCAAGGTGGCCCAGATGCTGCACGAGAACAACCCGGGCACCATCGTCTGGTGCATGGGCCAGACCCAGCACACCATCGGCAATGCCATGGTGCGGGCATCCTGCATCCTGCAGCTGGCGCTGGGCAACGTCGGCAAGAGCGGCGGTGGCACCAACATCTTCCGTGGCCACGACAACGTGCAGGGCGCCACCGACGTCGGTCCCAACCCCGACTCGCTGCCCGGCTACTACGGCCTGGCGGCGGGTTCCTGGAAACACTACGCCGACGTCTGGGGCGTCGACTACGACTGGATCAAGGCGCAGTACGCCGAGGGCATGATGGAGAAGCCCGGCATCACCGTCTCCCGCTGGATTGATGGTGTGCTGGAGGACAAGGAGCTGATCGACCAGGGCTCCAACATCCGTGGCATGTTCTTCTGGGGCCATGCACCGAACTCCCAGACCCGCGGTCTGGAGATGAAGCGTGCCATGGACAAGCTGGACCTGCTGGTGGTGATCGACCCCTATCCATCGGCCACCGCCTCCATGGCGGCCATGCCCGGCAAGGCCGAAGACCTCAACGCCAACCGCGAGGTCTACCTGCTGCCTGCCGCCACCCAGTTCGAGACCAGTGGTTCTTGCACGGCGTCCAACCGCTCGATCCAGTGGCGAGAACAGGTCATCGAACCGCTGTGGGACAGCCGCAACGACCACATGATCATGTACCAGCTGGCCGACAAGCTCGGTTTCGGCAAGGAGCTCTGCAAGAATTTCCAGATGGTCAAGGGCAAGGGTGGCATGGAAGAGCCCATGGTCGAGGACATCCTGCGCGAGATCAACCGCAGTGTCTGGACGATCGGCTACACCGGCCAGAGCCCGGAGCGCCTGAAAGCCCACATGCGCAACATGAACGCCTTCGACATCAAGACGCTCAAGTGCAAGGGCAAGGTGGTCGACCAGGAGACCGGCTACGACATGAGCGGCGACTACTTCGGCCTGCCGTGGCCCTGCTATGGCACACCCGCGCTCAAGCATCCGGGCTCGCCCAACCTGTACGACACCTCCAAGCACGTCATGGACGGTGGCGGCAACTTCCGCGCCAACTTCGGCGTCGAGCGCGAAGGCGTCAGTCTGCTGGCCGAGGACGGATCCCATTCGGTGGGGGCCGAAATCACCACCGGCTATCCGGAGTTCGACCACGTCCTTCTCAAGAAGCTGGGCTGGTGGGATGATTTGTCCGAAGAAGAAAAGCTGAAGGCCGAAGGCAAGAACTGGAAGACCGACCCCACCGGTGCGATCATCCGTGTCGCCCTGGCCCACGGTTGCCATCCCTTCGGCAATGCCAAGGCCCGCGCCGTGGTCTGGAACTTCCCCGATGCCATTCCCCAGCACCGCGAACCGATCTACGGTACCCGTCCGGACCTGGTGGCCAAATACCCCAGCCACGACGACCAGAAGACCCGCTGGCGCCTGCCCATCCTCTACAAGTCCCTGCAGCAGAAGAACGTCGAGGACAAGGTTTACGAGAAATTCCCGCTGATCATGACCTCCGGTCGCCTGGTCGAATACGAGGGCGGGGGCGAGGAAACCCGGTCCAACCCCTGGCTGGCCGAACTGCAGCAGGAGATGTTTGTCGAGATCAACCCGGCCACCGCAGCCGAACGTGGCATCCGCAACGGCGAACGGGTCTGGGTCAGCACGCCTACCGGTGCCCGTCTCAATGTGCAGGCCCTGGTGACCGAGCGGGTGGACCGTGAAACGGTGTTCCTGCCGTTCCACTTCTCGGGCCGCTGGCAGGGTGAAGACATGAAACCCTATTACCCCGATGGAGCATTCCCCATTGTGCGGGGTGAGGCGGTCAACACGGCGACCACCTACGGTTACGACATCGTGACCATGATGCAGGAAACCAAGACCACGGTCTGCAACGTGAGCAAAGCCTAAGGAGACACGACGATGGCACGCATGAAATTCATCTGTGACGCCGAGCGCTGCATCGAGTGCAACGGCTGTGTCACGGCCTGCAAGAACGAGCACGAGGTGCCCTGGGGTGTGAACCGCCGCCGCGTGGTCACGCTCAACGACGGTGTGCCGGGCGAGAAATCGATCTCGGTCGCCTGCATGCACTGCAGCGACGCGCCCTGCATGGCCGTCTGTCCGGTCAACTGCTTCTACCGCACCGACGAGGGTGTGGTGTTGCACGACAAGGACGTGTGCATCGGCTGCGGTTACTGCAGCTACGCCTGCCCGTTCGGTGCCCCCCAGTTCCCCAGCCAGGGCACTTTCGGTGTCCGTGGCAAGATGGACAAGTGCACCTTCTGTGCCGGTGGCCCCGAGGCCCATGGCAGCCAGTCCGAGTTCGAGAAGTACGGGCGCAACCGCCTGGCCGAAGGCAAGCTGCCGGCCTGCGCCGAGCAGTGCTCGACCAAGGCCCTGCTGGCCGGTGACGGTGATGTGGTAGCCGATATTTTCCGCAGCCGGGTGCTGCAGCGCGGCAAGGGAGCCGAAGTCTGGGGCTGGGGCACGGCCTACGGCAGCGCACAAGGAGCCAAGTCATGATGAAACTGCGTCGTAGTGTCGCCGTCGCCTCTGCCGTCCTGACCACCATGGCCCTGGTGGCCTGTGGTGACCGCCCGCAGGAACTGCAGGGACAGGCCATCAAGAGTGACCAGGCTCCCCATGTCGGCGTGGGTCAGAGCCAGTATGTCCAGGGTGGCTGGCAACCGGGTGACCGCAACAGCTGGGAGCAGCAACTCAAGACGCGGGCCCAGTACGGCCAAAACGACTACGCTCGCATGAGCAACTAACCGACGCTAGGAGCGCTTCATGCCAAGGCAAATGATCGCCGGTCTTCGCCGGCTCGTGTCGCCCCTGGGCTGGTCGGCTGTTCTGCTGTGGCTCGGTCTGGGTTGGGCGCAGGCCCAGTCCCTGCGGGTCGAGCCCGTGCAGGACGATCCGGCACCCCCTGCTGCGGCGACCACGCAGCAGCAGGGCGGCATCCGCAGTGCGAACATTTTCGAGATCGCGCCGGACGCCAGCACAGACCCGAACTACGCCACCCAGTCCAACGCCCAGCGTGGCCAGGTGCAACCTGGCAACAACGCCCCGATGTGGCGGGACGTCAGCAAGGGCGTCACCGGCACCACCAGCCTGCCGTATCCGGAAGCCGGCAACCTGATCCAGGGCTTCGTGCAATACCCTGGCTCGCGTTTCACCACCGCAGGTGAAGCGTGGCGCCAGGTTCGCAACAACTGGATCATCCCCTATGGCGGATCGTTGCTCCTCATCGTGTTGCTGGCCATTGCCCTGTTCTACGTCAGCAAAGGCACGATCCGCCTGCATGGCAAGGAAACCGGTCGCCTGATCGAGCGCTTCACCTACTTCGAACGGGCCGCGCACTGGGTCAATGCGATCGCCTTCGTGGTGCTGGGCGTGTCCGGCATCATCATGGCCTTTGGCCAGTTCTTCCTGCTGCCAGTGCTGGGCAGCACGCTGTTCGGCTGGCTGGCCTACGCCATGAAGAACGCGCACAACTTCTCCGGTCCGCTGTTTGCCGTCTCGCTGGTGGTGGTCATCATCACCTTTGCCCGCGACAACCTGCCGTCCAAAGGCGATCTGACCTGGCTGCTCAAGGGGGGTGGTCTGCTCGGCAAGCACGAGGTGCCTTCGCACCGGTTCAACGCCGGGGAGAAAGTGCTGTTCTGGGGCGGCGTGTTCGCCATCGGCCTCGTCGTCGTGGCCACGGGCCTGTTCCTGGACAAGATCATGCCCGTGTTCGACTACACCCGGGCCAACATGCAGGTGGCGCACATGATCCACGCCAGCGCAGCGGTCCTGATGATGGCCATGTTCATGGGGCATATCTACATGGGTACGCTGGGCATGTCCGGTGCCTACAAGGCCATGAAGACCGGTTACGTCGACGAAACGTGGGCCAAGGAGCACCACGAGCTCTGGTACGACGACATCAAGGCAGGCAAGATTCCAGCCCAGCGCAGTGGTGCCAGTTCTCCGGCGACCACGCCGGGTCAGACCGCGGGCGCCTGAGCGTACCTGCGTCGATCACCCGAGGGGCCCCGCGTGGGCCCCTTGTTGCATGCCGACCCTGCTGCCCTCGTGGCCCCCTCCGAGGGGGCATACTGCGCCAACGGCCTCTCCCGACCTTTCGACACCGATTCCCAGTGCGCCATGAACCCACCTGAAGACCGAACCGCCCGCATGCCGCATCTGACCAGCGCCCGGGCCCCTTTGACCCGCACGGTCGATGTGGTTGATGAATTCGGCCATGCGTCTGAGGTGTCCATCCCGGCCGAGCGTGACCTCACGGTGTACGTCGACAAGCGGGAGCTGGTCACCCTGATGACCCTGGGCGGGCACCCCGAGTGGCTGGTGCTGGGTTACCTGCGCAACCAGCGCCTGGTGGGCAGCCTCGACGAGATCGAGTCCATCACGGTGGACTGGGAGGTGGGTGCGGCGTCCGTCAAGACACGCCACGGCATCGACCGGATCGAAGAGCGCACCGCCCGGCGTGTGGTCACCACAGGCTGCGGGCAGGGCAGTGTTTTCGGCAGCCTTATGGACGAGATCGACAGCATCCGACTGCCTGCAGAGGCCGGGCTGGCGCAGTCCCAGCTCTACGGCCTGGTCGATGCCATCCGCCTGAAGGAGAGCACCTACAAGTCGGCTGGCTCGGTCCACGCATGTGCCCTGTTCCGCGGGGCCGAGTTGCTGCTGTTTGTGGAAGACGTCGGGCGCCACAATGCGGTCGACACCATCGCTGGGTGGATGTGGCTTCAAGATGCCCTGACACCGGGCAGCATGCAGGGTGGCGACAAGGTGTTCTACACCACCGGGCGCCTGACCAGCGAGATGGTCATCAAGTCGGCCCAGATGGGCGTGCCCGTCGTGGTTTCCCGCAGCGGCATCACCGAGATGGGTCTGGAGGTGGCACGCCGCGTGGGCCTGTGCGCTATCGGACGGGCCACACACAAGCGTTTCCTGTGTTTTGCCAACCCACAACGCCTGCACTGGGATGCCCGGCCGGCCGTACCCGCTGCGCGGTCGCAGACCGTGGATGCCCACTGATTGCGGCAATAATCGCGCCCATGAGCCGAGAAGTCCACATCATTGATCACCCCCTGGTCCAGCACAAGCTGACCCTGATGCGCCGCAAGGACACCAGCACCAAGAGCTTCCGCGAGCTGGTCCACGAACTGTCTGCCCTGCTGGCCTACGAGCTCACCCGCGACATGCCCATGCAGGAGATCGAGATCGAGACCCCGCTGGAGAAAATGACCTCTCGGGTGATCGATGGCAAGAAGGTGGTGCTGGCCTCCATCCTGCGGGCCGGCAACGGCTTTCTGGATGGCATGCTGCAAGTGATCCCCGGTGCCCGTGTCGGTCACATCGGCCTGTACCGTGATCCGCAGACCCTGCAGGCGGTCGAGTACTACTTCAAGATGCCGCAGGACATGCACGAGCGCGATGTGGTCGTGCTCGACCCCATGCTGGCCACCGGCAATTCGGCGGTGGCCGCGGTCGATCGCCTCAAACAGACAAACCCGCGCTCGATCCGTTTCGTGTGCCTGGTCACCTGCCCGCAGGGACTCAAGACATTCCACGACGCCCATCCGGACGTGCCGGTCTACACGCCGGCTGTCGACCGGGGCCTGAACGAACACGGCTACATCGTCCCGGGTCTGGGCGATGCCGGTGACCGCATCTTCGGGACGAAGTGAGCGATCGCACCTGCCGTCTTTCAAGGCCATTGCGGCGACGTCCTTGACGGGGACATTGGCTCCGTTTCGTCTCCGCAGGAACGCTTGCTTGGTAATCTCGGCGCATGAAAAGAACCGCACCACGACCGCCTGCCCAGGCTCCCCAGGAGGTGCGCATCATCGGTGGTCGCTTCAAGCGATCGCGCCTGCCGGTGGCCAACCGGCCTGGTCTGCGGCCCACACCCTCGCGGGTGCGCGAGACACTGTTCAACTGGCTGGGTCAGGATCTCACGGGCTGGCGCTGTCTTGATGCCTTTGCCGGCACCGGTGCCCTTGGTTTCGAGGCCGCTTCGCGCGGCGCAGCGCAGGTCTGGCTGGTCGAACAGGATGCGGCTCTGGTGGCCAGCCTGTTGTCGGTGCGTCAGCGACTGCAGGCCGAAACGGTCGAGGTGCTCAAGGGGGACGGTGTAACCCAGTTGCAGCAACGCCAGGACCTGGACCTGGTGTTTCTCGATCCGCCATTCGCCGAGGGAAGAAACGAGGCGCTGTTCGCCGCTGCCCTGCGGGCGGCCCGTCTGGCCCTGAAGGAGGACGGCTTCGTCTACCTCGAGGCGCCGAGGCCATGGGGTGCTGATGAACTGGCGCCTCTGGGGTTGCAGCCCTGGCGACAGGACCGCGCGGGAGCGGTGTCCTTTGCGTTGTTGCGGACTCTGCCGGCGGCATGATCGCCCCCGCTCGCGGGGTGGCCGATAATCGGAGCATGTCGCTCGCGCCTTCCCACTCCCGCATTGCCGTCTACAGCGGCACCTTCGATCCGCTCACCCTGGGCCACGAAGACGTGGTGCGCCGGGCCGCAGCCTTGTTCGATGAACTCATCATCGCGGTGGCCATGGCCCACCACAAGAAGACCCGTTTCACGCTGCACGAACGCCTGGAGATGGCCAGCGAGTTCGCGGCCAGTCTGAATGGTTCTCGCGTGCGCGTTTTGCCCTTCGATGGCCTGATGATGGATTTCTGCCGCGAGCAGGGAGCCCATGCGGTGGTCCGTGGCATCCGCAACATGGCCGACTTCGACTACGAGGTTCAGATGGCGGCCATGAACCGCAAGTTGCACCCGGGCGTCGAGACGGTGTTCCTGCTGCCCCAGGCCGACCTGCAGTGCATCTCCAGCACCCTGGTGCGAGAAATTGCCACCCTGGGCGGAGACGTGTCCCAGATGGTCAGCCCCGGTGTGGCGACCAGACTGCTGCCGCCAGCGTTGCAGGCCTGAACAGGAAGCTCAGCCATGGCCCTGATGATCACCGCCGAGTGCATCAACTGCGACGTCTGCGAGCCCGAGTGCCCGAACCAGGCGATCTCGATGGGTGACGAGTTCTACCAGATCGATCCGAACCGCTGTACCGAGTGCGTGGGTCATTTCGACGAGCCACAGTGTGTGCAGGTCTGTCCGGTCGAGTGCATCCCGGTTGACCCGGCCCACGTCGAAAACCACGAGACGCTGTGGCAGAGGTACCAGCGCCTGCAGCAGGCCGGTCAGTCGCTGGCGTCGGCCGGGCCGGTTGTCTCTCCGCCGGCAGCGGGCTGATCGTCACCCCTGGGCGGGCGGGGCGGCTTGGGCCGGGGAGGCTTGCTGGTGTGGATCAGGGCGGTCGCCTTGTCCATGTCGCCTTCGATCAGCTGCGGCAAGGCCTTCAGGCCCCGGTCCATGGCCTGGAGAATGGCGATGCGGTCATCCGGTGAGGGCTTCTTGAGCACCCAGTTGGCCACTTCGTTGCGGTTGCCCGGATGGCCGATACCGATGCGCAACCGCCAGTAGTCCGGGCTGCCAAGCTGTGCATGGATGTCCCGCAGACCGTTGTGCCCGGCGTGTCCGCCGCCCTTCTTGAGCTTGGCCTCGCCTGGCGGCAGATCCAGCTCGTCGTGCACCACCAGCACCTCATCCGGAGCAATCTTGTAAAAACGCGCCACCGAGGCCACTGCCTGACCCGAGCGGTTCATGAAGGTCTGCGGTTCGACCAGCCACACGTTCTGACCCCTCACATTGGCTCGCGCCACCTTGCCGAAATGACCACGCTCCATCTGCAACGTGGCGCCCAGCAGGCGTGCGGCCTCGTCCACCCACCAGAATCCGGCATTGTGGCGCGTCTGTTCGTAGTCGGGGCCCGGGTTGCCCAGGCCAGCTATCAGTCGGATCATGAACGGCAATTATCGGGCGGGTCGAAGGGTACACCATGAAAAAAGGCCCGCCAGAGCGGGCCTTGGAAGCGCACCGGGCAGCGGGCTGCCCGGCGGAACGGCTTCACTTCTTCTTCTTGCCTTTCTTGTCGTCGGCAGCGGCGGCGACGGGGGCAGCAATCACTTCCTCGACCGGCTCGACCACGGTGGCAATGGTCAGGTCCTTGCGGCCGTGGGTCACCAGCTTGATGCCCTTGGGCAGCTTCAGGTCGCCGGTGTGGATGGTGGCGCCTTTCTCGACAGCGCTCAGGTCCACGGTGATGTGCTCGGGCAGCTGGGTGGCCAGGCACTCGATCTCGATCTCGGTCATGATGTGGTTGACCAGGCACTTGTCGACCTTGACGGCCGGCGAGTTGTCAGCGCCTTCGAAGTGCAGCGGCACTTTCTTACGCAGGCGGGTCTTCTCGTCCACGCGCTGGAAGTCCACGTGCAGGACCTGGGGCTTGTAGGGGTGGTACTGCACATCGCGCAGCAGCACTTTCTCGACCTTGCCGGCCAATTCCATGTCCAGGATGGACGAGTGGAAGGCTTCCTTCTTCAGGGCGTGCCACAGGGCATTGTGGTCCAGTTCGATGGTCACCGGAGTGGATTCACCACCGAAGACGATACCGGGCGCGCGACCGGTGTTGCGCAGACGGCGGCTCGCACCCGTACCCTGCTTGGCGCGCTCAAAAGCGACGAATTGCATGACTGACTCCATTGGAGGGGTTCCGCGACCAGAACGCCTCTGTTTCAAAATGGCCTGCTTCAGGCAGGCCGGCTTTTTGTTGCCTCAGAACAGGTTGTCCTGGTCGGCAAACAAACTCATGACCGACTCGCCCGAGGCAATGCGCGCGATGGTTTCGGCCATCAGCGGTGCCACGGTGAGTTGGCGGATCTTGCCGCAGGCCTGGGCGGCCTGGGACAGGGGAATGGTGTTGGTCACAACGACTTCGTCGAGGGCGTTGCCCTTGGCGATGCGTTCGATGGCCGGGCCGGAAAAGATCGGGTGCGTGCAGTAGGCGTACACATTCTTGGCGCCGCGTTCCTTGAGCACCTCGGCCGCCTTCACCAGCGTGCCGGCGGTGTCGATCATGTCGTCCATGATGACGCAGTTACGGCCGTCGATGTCGCCAATGACGTGCATGACCTCGGACACATTGGCCTTGGGGCGCCGCTTGTCGATGATGGCCATGTCGCAGTTGAGCTGCTTGGCCAGGGCGCGGGCACGCACCACACCGCCCACGTCGGGCGAAACCACCAGCAGGTCGTCGTAGTTCTTCTGCCGCAGGTCGCCCAGCAGCACCGGCGAGGCGTAGATGTTGTCGACCGGAATGTCGAAGAAACCCTGGATCTGGTCGGCATGCAGGTCCATGGTCAGCACGCGGGCCACGCCCACGGTCTGCAGCATGTTGGCCACCACCTTGGCCGTGATCGGCACCCGGCTGGAGCGCGGGCGGCGGTCCTGGCGGGCGTAGCCGAAGTAGGGAATGACGGCGGAAATGCGCTCGGCCGAAGCGCGCTTGAGCGCGTCGACCATGATGAGCAGTTCCATCAGGTTGTCGTTGGTGGGCGCGCAGGTGGACTGGACCACGAACACATGTCGTGCACGCACGTTCTGGGTGATCTCGACCGTGACTTCACCGTCCGAGAAACGGCCCACATTGGCCGAACCCAGCTGCGTGCCCAGGTGCTGGGCGATCTCGGAAGCCAGCACCGGGTTGGCGTTGCCGGTGAAGATCATGAAATCCGGGGATAGAACTTGCATGGTGTTCCCAGCTGTCGGTTCGGAGCAGGACCGGCCCTGCTGTCCGAATGACGCCACCGGCAGGTGGCCTGAACGCTCGTGAGGTGCGGTTGAAACGGGTGGCAGGGGAGGAAGGACTCGAACCCTCGCATGCCGGAATCAAAATCCGGTGCCTTAACCAACTTGGCGACTCCCCTACGCAGGTCGATGATCTGGCACAGGCCCGGTCATCAACCCAAAATGTCGCAGGTCACACATCCGCTGTCCCGGCTGCGTGCACCCCGATTCTAATCGGAACACCAGTCGAGCAATGGATGGGTATCCATGTTGCTGCACTGCTGCACCAGCCAGGGCCCGGGGGGCTCTGGAAGGCGGACCGCAGGCCGCATCTGCGCAAACACCGCGGTTCCCGATCCGGTCATGCGCCCCTGCAGTCCCAGGCTTCTCAGCCACCGAATGCATGCCCCCATTTCGGGACACAGCGCCTGCGCCACGGGTTCGAGATCGTTGTGCCCCTCGCTCAGGACCCTGTTCAGGTCTAGCAGGATGGGAGACCCCGATCTCTCTGCGTCGTTTGCAGCAAAGCCTTGGAGTATAGCAGTTTTTGTGTCGCGCCTGAGATCTGCGGAGGCGAAAATGAGGGGCGTTGAGGCCCCGGTCTGTGGCTTGACCACCACGAATGTCGCCGCAGGAAGGCGCACCGGGGTCAGCTGCTCGCCGACGCCTTCGACCCAGGCTGTGTGACCACCGATGAAAAATGGCACGTCGGCGCCCAGTCTCAGGCCGATGGATGCCAGCTCGCTGCGCCGCAATCCCAGGCCCCACAGCCGGTTCAGTCCGATCAGGCAGGTGGCCGCGTCGGACGAGCCGCCTCCCATGCCGGCTTCGGCTGGCAGGCGTTTGTCGAGGCGGATGGTCGCACCGAGAGGGCACCCCGTGGCGGCCTGCAGGGCCCGTGCCGCCTTGACGCACAGGTCATCGGACGGCAGGTGGCCGGGCTGGCTGTCGATGCGCTGGATGACGCCGTCGTGGCGCAGGTCGAGGTCAATGTGATCGCACCAGTCGACCAGCATGAACACCGATTGCAGCAGGTGATAACCGTCCGGGCGCCGCCCGGTGACATGCAGGAACAGGTTGAGCTTGGCCGGCGCAGGCAGGCCGTGCAGGCAGTCGACCTGTTGGTCATGAGGGACAGGGCTGGTCACAGGTCTGCCCTCCGAGCTTCCCAGGTCGGGGCTGCGCGCCTTGGTAGCGGTCCGGCGGCGTTCATGGCTGGACGATCAGGCGCAGTTGCGCCGCTGGCAGGGGGTGGGTGCGGCGTGCGCTGACCCGGCCTTCCCCGTGGCGAGAGAGATCCGCTTCCCAGCCGTCGGCGCGCGTGTCGCGGCCGCGAAGCCAGTCGAACATGGCCACCACCGGCATGGCGGTGCCGGTCATTGAGCGGGTCAGCTCGTCCAGACTGCCGCTGCGCGTCCTTTGTTCGCCCTGGCGCAGCTCGGCTCCGCCGGCGTCCCAGCGCACCACGGCCAGGGTCTGGCCCAACGGGGAGTTCAGCAGCAGTTCGCCCTGTTCAGGCGAACCGCGCAACTCGAAGCCACCTGCGTAGGACTGGGGCGGCTCGCTCTCGACCTGCAAGGCCAGCCGGCCGGTCCAGCTGGCATCGTCGGGCGCTGCAACGCGGGCGGGGGCGGCGCAACCGGCCACCAGCAAGGCCATCAGAATGAGGAACAGGTGGTTCTGCGGGTGCCCGAATGCCCGGCGGCGTCCGCACGGAGTGCTCGGGGTCACGGCGTCACGCGGAAGCGCCGCAGGGTCTCCTGCAGGGTTTCGTTGTCGTTGGCCAGCAGCAGTCCCTCGCGCCAGATGCGCATGGCCTGATCACGTTGGCCCAGCGTCCAGTGCACTTCGCCCAGGTGGGCTGCTATTTCTGCATCGGGCCGCGAGCGGTACGCAGCCTGCAGGATGTCCAGTGCACGGCGCGTGTTGCCCAGCCTGAATTCGACCCAGCCCAGGCTGTCCTGGATATAGGCGTCGGTGGGAGCCAGCTCGACGGCCTTTTCAATCAGGGCCTTGGCTTCGTCGAGTCTCGTGTTCCGGTCTGCCAGCGAATAGCCCAGGGCGTTGTACGCATGGTGGTGATCTGGCTTGAGCGCAATGAGCTGGCGCAGCAGGCGTTCCATCTCGTCGGCTTTGCCCGCCTTCTCCGCCATCATGGCCTGGTCGTAAAGCAGCTCGCTCTCCTGGGGAAAGCGGGCCACCGCTTCGCCGAACACCTCGTAGGCGGCCTGGTACTGCTTGAGGTCGCGCAGCAACTGTGCCTCGGCCAGCAGCTTCAACCGTGCATCGTCTGGCCGGCGCTCGGGCTGCTGGCGCAACAGTGCACGGGCCTGGTCCAGTTGGCCCTGGCGCGCCAGCAGCGACGCACGGCGCAACTGGGCGGCCATCACGTCCTCGACGTTCTCTATCCGGTCCAGCCAAGCCGTCGCGGCAGGGAAGTCGCCCTGTCGCTCGGCGATCTGGGCCATCAGCAGATAGGCCTGCGTCAGGCCGCGCGCGGTCCGCTCGTCTTCCGCCTGGCGCGCCAGCGTCATGTAGGTTTGCAGCGATGTGGTGGCTGCCGGCAGGGCGTTTTCCTGCACCTGCAGGGTGGCCAGCAGCAACCATGGCTCGGCCAGGCCGGGCTCGTTGCGGGTGAGCTCGCCCAGCAGGCTGCGCGCGTCAGCGGTGCGTTGCAGGTCGAGCAGGATGCGGGCGAAACCCAATGCCACGGCCGAGCGCCGCGGAGCGTCTGTCACCGGCGCAACCAGGTAAGCCCGGACGATCGGCTCGGCCTGGGTGCGTCCCCGCTCCAGCAGTTCCAGCGCCAGCATGGCAGGCAGGGGTGAGCTGCGGTTGGCCTGGTGGGCCTGCGCTGCCGACTGAAGGGCCAGGTCAAACCGCTCCAGGCCCAGTTCGAGGCGCCCCAACGTGGTCCACGCGGCCGTGGCCCGGGCCGGGTCGCGCAGGCTGTCTCTCAGGGCGTCGCGTACCACCGTCAGTGCCTGGTCCTTGTCCGGGACCCGGGCATAGGCGGGCGGGATCGCGTTGATCACATCGTCACGATCGGCCGCTGCACTGGCGCCAATGAGTTCGCGGAGCACGGGACCCGACTCGGCCACCCGGTTCAGCGCCAGCAGTATCTGAAGGTGATAGCGTCGCGCTTCCAGGTCGGCGGGCAGTGCAGCCGACCAGTCTCGGGCGGCGGTCAGGGCCGCCTCTCCGGAGCGTGCCTGCAATGCCATGTCGACCGCGCGCTGGTACAGGCTGGCGTCGCGCTGCCTCCGTGCCGCATCCAGCATCAGGGAGTAGCCGGCCCCGGGGTCGCCCGAGCGCAGTTGCAATTCGCCCAGCAGGATCTGGTAGAACAGGGGCGCTGTCAGGGCCGAGTTGACCACCGGTTCAGATGCCGCCGGAGGGGCTGCAGAAGCTGTCTGGGCAGCGACCGGCAGGCCTGCGGCCAGCGACAAGACCAGCGCAGCGGTCACACCCAGACCTGACCACCGTGCGGGCCGCAAGGGTGGTGATGCGCAGCCCTCGTTGACTCGGGATTGCAGGGCAGTGCGGCGCGGTCGGTTCATGGTCTCATGATAATGGATGCCTCCAGGGGAGACGGGTCTGCGCTGGCCGGGACCAGGCCGGGGATGGGGCTTTCGGACTGCCATCTGGGACCCGGTTTTTTCTGTCATGTTCCGTTCCCGAGCCAGTCTCCATGCCCGAACTACCCGAAGTCGAAGTCACCCGGCGCAGCTTTGCCGATCGCATAGCAGGCGCACGCATCGAAACAGTGCGTCTGGGCAAGCCGCTGCGCTGGCCAATGGGCTGTCCGCCCCAGCAACTGGCGGGTCAGCATGTGCAGGCGGTGACGCGCAGGGGCAAGTACCTGCTGCTGCAGTTGGATGAGGGGTGTATGCTGCTGCACCTGGGCATGTCCGGCAGCCTGCAGTTCGACACCCGCCTGCCGCCTCCGGGGCCGCATGACCACTTCGACCTCGTGACCGACCAGGGCATATTGCGCCTGCACGATCCACGGCGATTTGGAGCCGTGGTCCATGTGGCTTCGCTGGACGATGCCCGCGCCGTCCGCCTGCTGGGCGGCCTGGGGTGCGAGCCGCTGGAGGCGGGCTTTGATCCGGCAGGCTTTCACCAGGCCCTGCGCCAGCGGCGCGCCAGCATCAAGCAGGTGCTGCTGGCCGGAGACATCGTGGTCGGAGTGGGCAACATCTATGCGAGCGAGTCGCTGTTTCTGGCCGGCATCCGTCCCACGGTGCGGGCCAACCGCCTGAGCCGGCCGCGGGTGACACGCCTGCATGCAGCCATAGTCGATGTGCTGGCGCGGGCGGTGGCGCTGGGCGGCAGCACGCTGCGTGACTTCAGCAATGCCGAAGGCCAGCAGGGCTACTTCCAGCTTGATGCGATGGTCTACGGGCGAGCCGGGCTGCCATGCCGCGCCTGTGGCACCCCGATCCGGCTGCTCAGGCAGGGCCAGCGTTCAACCTTCTACTGTCCCGCCTGCCAGAGGGCCTGAGCTGGCTGTCACAGGGGACAACCGGTCATCCTGACCACCTCGGGGGCGGGGTGCTGATGCTATATTGAAGAACTACAAGCATGTGACCGTTCTCCGGTGTTGCCCACTCCCACCGGATGCCGCTGGCGCCGAGACAGGCGTTTGGGCGACCAGAGACAAACGAACCCTATGAGTTTCAATCAGGATTTCGACCGGCATGGCGCGTGGCGCAAGCAGTTTGCGCTGCGGGTGAAGCTGCTGTCCGAGTGGCTGACCGACCACGACCTGATGGAAGCGGGTATCCGCGAGCGGCTGGACCAATTGCACGAGCAGGTCCGCAACGACCGCATCATGGTGGCCTTTGTGGCCGAGTTCTCGCGCGGCAAGTCCGAGATGATCAATGCGGTGTTCTTCGCCGGCTACGGTCGCCGCATCATGCCGGCCAGCGCCGGGCGCACCACCATGTGCCCGACCGAACTGGCCTACGACGCCGACGTGCCGCCCTGCCTGCGGCTGCTGCCCATCGAGACCCGGCTCAAGCCGCAGTCGCTGCTCGACTGGCGCAATGCCCCCGAAAAATGGGAACGAATCGACCTCGACGTCAACGACCCGGAGCAACTGGCCAAGGCCATCCAGAAGGTGGCCGAGGTGCGCAGGGTCAGCAAGGCCGAGGCCGCGGCGCTGGGTTTCTGGAACGACGAGTTGCCCGACGACAATCCGCTGCCCCAGTCCGATGGCAGCATCGAGGTGCCGCGCTGGCGCCACGCCCTGATCAACATGGCGCACCCCCTGCTCAAGCAGGGCCTGGTCATTCTTGACACCCCGGGTCTGAATGCGATTGGTGCCGAGCCCGAGCTCACGGTCAGCTTGCTGCCGCAGGCGCATGCGGTGGTCTTCATTCTTGCGGCCGACACGGGTGTCACCAAGTCCGACCTGGGCATCTGGCGCCAGCACTTGTCGGCGCTGGGTGCCGGCCAGGAAGCCCGCCTGGTGGTGCTCAACAAGATCGACACCATGTGGGACGCCCTGAGCTCGCCCGAGCAGGTGCAGCTGCAGATCGCATCACAGCGCACCGACGTGGCGGACATCCTGGGGCTTTCCCCTCGCCAGGTGCTGGCGGTGTCTGCCCAGAAGGGTCTGCTGGCCAAGGTGGAGCGCAACGAAGAACTGCTGGAGGCAAGCAATCTGCTGGAGCTCGAGGGCGCTTTGGGTGTTGACCTGCTGGGTCAGCGCCGTCGCCTGCTGCGTGCACGTGTGGCCGAAGGGGTGCATGCCCTGCGGCAGGAGACCGGGCGCCTGGTCCACACGCGCGTGCGCGATCTCGTCGAGCAGGTTCAGGAGCTCGAAGGTCTGCGCGGCAAGAACGAAGGGGTCATCAAGCAGATGCGCCTGCGCATCGAACAGGAACAGGCCGACTTCGACGCCAGCGGCGCCAAGATCCAGGCGGTGCGTTCGGTGCACCTGCGTCTGCTCAAGGACCTGTTTGCGCTTCTGAGCACCACCCACCTGAAGGTTGAGGTCAATGGGCTGGCGCGTGCATTGCGGCAACCGGGCATCAAGCTCGGCGTGCGTCGTGCCTATGGCCAGACCTTTGAGCGTCTTCGGGCCGGGCTGGCACAGACCGAGCGCCTGCGCGACGAAATCCAGGCCATGCTCGAAGGCAGCTTCAAAGGGCTCAACGCTGAGTACGGCTTTTCGCTCCAGGCGCCGCCACCACCCGTTTTGGCGCGTTTCTACAAGGACCTGGACCAGATCGAGAAGAGCCATCTGCAATACCTCAGCCTGGGCAATGCGCTGCGGCTGGCGCAGCCCGAGTTTGCCGAACGCCTGGCGCGTGCGCTGATGAGCCGCCTGCGGGTGGTCTACGAGGCAGCCGTGGCCGAGGTCGAAGTCTGGAACAAGTCGGCGGCTGCCCAGCTTGATGCACAACTGCGCGAGCGCCGGCGCAACTTCACCCGTCGCATCGAGGCGGTGTCGCGCATCCAGCAAGCTGCGGGTGGGCTGGATGACCGCATCCGCGAACTGCAGGCACAGCAGAACGAACTGCACCTGCTTGATGCCAAGCTTGGCGAGCTGACGGAGCGTCTGCTCGAAGACTCCGAGCCCACGATAGCCGAAGCCGTCCCGGCATGAGGACGCCCTCGTCTGTTTCGCCGGCCGCGTTGCCGGCCGGATTCGCTGTGCGTCTGATCGACTGGCAGCGCCAGTCCGGACGTCATCACCTGCCCTGGCAGGGCACGCGCGACCCGTACCGGGTCTGGCTGTCGGAGATCATGCTGCAGCAGACCCAGGTGAACACGGTGCTGGATTACTACCCGCGCTTTCTGGCCCGTTTTCCCGATGTGCAGACATTGGCAGCTGCCCCTGCGGATGAGGTGATGGCCCTCTGGAGTGGTCTGGGCTATTACAGCCGGGCCCGCAACCTGCATCGGTGCGCCCAGACGGTGGTGGCCGAGCACGGCGGACACTTTCCCGAGCGGGCTGCCCAGTTGCAGGACCTGCCCGGTATCGGTGCGTCGACCGCAGCGGCCATCGCCGCCTTCTGCTTTGGCGAGAGGGTGTCCATTCTGGATGGCAATGTGCGCCGGGTATTGGGGCGCCTGTTGGCCTTTGAGGAAGACCTGGCGCGTGCCGGTCCTCAGCAGCGCCTGTGGGAGCTGGCGCAGGCGTTGCTGCCTGATCATCCTGGTGTTCAGGACATGGTGGCCTATACGCAGGGCCTGATGGACCTGGGCGCCACCTTGTGCACCCGCAGTCGGCCGCGCTGTCCGCAATGTCCGGTGCGGGACCTGTGCCTCGCCCACGCGCGCGATGCGGTGCAGGACTTTCCGGTGCGTACCCGCAACCTGCGCCGGCAGTCGATGTCCTGGTGGCTGCTGCTCTGGCGGCGACCCGCATCGACCGGCTGGCAGTTGCAGTTGTTGCGTCGTCCGGCTTCGGGCATCTGGGCTGGCCTGTTCTGTCCGCCGGTGTATGGGTCGGAGGCCGAGCTGCTGGAGGCAGTTCCCATTGCCTGGCGGGACAGGGTGCAGCCGTTGCCCGTGGTGCCGCACAGCCTCACTCACCGGGAGATGAGGTTGCACCCCATTTTGCTGGATGCCCCGGACAGTGGCTACGAAGAAGCGCTGTCGCCCGAAGCTTGCTGGGTTGACCGGGACGACCTGCCTGGCGTGGGATTGCCGGCGCCGGTGCGGCAGCTGCTGGACCGGCTCTGACCGTCAGGACTTCTGCGGCCAGCCGTTGGCTTCGCGGTGCCTGACGCGTGTGGCCCATTCGCCGGCGAACAGGCCGGCCAGCTGTTCCACCAGGTAGACCGAGCGGTGCTGCCCACCTGTGCAGCCGATGGCCACGGTGACATAGCTGCGATGGTCGCGCAGCATCTGCGGTAGCCAGTGCTGCAGGAAGGTCTGGATCTGATCCTGCATGCGCCTGACCTCGCCCTGTGTGGCCAGAAAGGCGGCCACTGGGGCGTCCCGCCCGGTCAGCGGCTTGAGCTCGGGTTCGTAGTGCGGGTTGGGCAGCATGCGCACATCGAACACGAAGTCGGCGTCCAGCGGGATGCCCCGCTTGAACGCGAAGGACTCGAACACCAGTGTCAGGGGGGCATGGCTGGTGCCCACGGCGTCCTTGACCTGGCTGCGCAGCTGGGCCGGCCGGATCAGGCTGGTGTCCATCACCAGTGCCTGTTCACGCAGCTCGGCCAGCAGCTCGCGCTCGTGTTCGATGGCATCGGCCAGGGCACGGCGCTGGTCGCTGGTGGTCTTGAGGGAAAGTGGGTGCATGCGCCGGGTTTCCGAGAAGCGGCGCATCAGTGTGTCGGTGTTGGCGTCCAGGAACAGGGTGGTCAGGTGCACTGGCCGCTCTGGCCGATTGCGGATCAGGGCCAGGCGCTGCGGCAGGCCGGGCAATGAATCGGCGCTGCGCACGTCCATGGCGATGGCAACCTTGTTGGCCCGGTGTCCTTGCTCCAGGGCAATGAAGGCTTCGAGCAGTTCGGGCGGCAGGTTGTCAACGCAGTAGAAGCCCACGTCCTCCAGGGCTGTCAGGGCGACCGACTTGCCGGAACCCGACATGCCGGTGATCAGCACGAGTTCCATCGGGGTAGAAGTGCTCATGGGGCAGGCCTCATACCGTCAGCAGTTCGCGCGCGTGTGCCAGCGAGACCTCGGAGCGCTCTCCGCCACCGAGCATGCGTGCGAGCTCCGTCACGCGCGCCTCGGCCTCGATGGGCAGAACTTCACTGAAGGTGCCGTCCTTGGCCTGTTGCTTGCGCACCAGCAGATGCCTGTCGCCGCAGGCGGCCACCTGGGGCAGGTGGGTGACGGCCAGCACCTGTCGGTCGGCCCCGAGCTGCCGCAACAGACGTCCCACGGTGTGGGCCACCGCGCCCCCGATGCCCGAGTCGACCTCGTCGAAGATGAGGGTGGGAGCCTGCCCCAGCTGGCTGGTGACCACCGAGATCGCCAGTGCGATGCGGGAGAGTTCACCGCCGGAGGCGACCTTGCCGACCGGGCGGGGCGTCACCCCTGCATGTCCGGCGACCAGGAACTCGACCTGCTCCATGCCATGGGCCTGGGGTTCGGCGAGGGCCTGCAAGCCGACCTCAAACCGACCGCCCTGCATGCCAAGCGACTGCATGATCTCGGTGACCGCGGCCGACAGCCGGGGAGCCGCCTTGCGGCGCTGACGGGTCAGCGACTGGCATTCACGCTCGAAGACCTGCCAGGCCTTGCGCTCCTCGGCCTCGAGTGCGCCCAGGTCCAGCGCATGGTCCACATCGGCCAGTTCCTGCTTCCACTGGGTCAGCAGGGTGGCCAGTTCCTGCGGAGGCCGGCGGTAGCGGCGCGCCAGCGAGACCCACTGCCCCAGGCGCTCGTCCAGTACCTGCAGCCCTTGCGGGTCCAGCTCGGTGTGACCCAGGCACTGGTGCAGGCCATGCACCGCGTCCTCGATCTGGGACTGTGCAGCCTCCAGTGCATCAATGGCAGGTGCAAAGCGTGGCTCCAGATGCGCCTGGGCCTGCAGCGCCTGCAGGGCGCGGTGGAGCAGGGCACTGGCCGATGGCTCGGCCTCGTCAAGCGCATCGACCGCCAGCTGGGCCGCGTCGATCAGAGACTGTGCATTGGCCAGCCGGGCATGCTGCACATTGAGCTCTTCCCACTCACCTTCGGCGGGCGCCAGCTTGTCCAGCTCGCCAATCTGCCAGCTCAGACGCTCGCTTTCCTGCTGCAGCTGGTTCTGGCGCTCGCGCGCTTCGTCCAGGGTCTTGCGGTTCTGGCGCCAGCGGGTCCAGGCGTCACGGGCAGCGCGCAGGTCAATGCCGGCATAAGCATCGAGCAGGGCGCGCACCGCGTCGGTGCGTGTCAGGCTCTGCCAGGCGTGTTGGCCATGGATATCCACCAGGCCATCGGCCAGCGCGCGCAGCTGGGTCAGGGTGGCTGGGCTGCCGTTGATCCAGGCCCGACTGCGCCCGTCTGTGTCCACGGTTCGGCGCAGCAGCAGTCCGTCCTCGTCGTCACCGAACCCCTGCTCCTGCAGCCAGGGTTTCAACGTGGCCGGCAGATCGAACTCGGCGGCGATCTCGCACCGGGCGGTACCTTCGCGGACCACCGTGCTGTCGGAGCGGCCTCCCAGGGCCAGTTGCAGGGCGTCGATCAGGATGGACTTGCCGGCACCAGTCTCTCCGGTGAGCACACAGAATCCCGCCCCCAGCTCAAGGTCGAGCGAGCGCACGATCACGAAATCACGCAGGATGATGCGGCGAAGACTCATGGCGGTTGACGGGAAACAGGTTCGGGCAAGCCCGTATTCTGACCGGGAAATCAGCCGCCTTCGTTCCAGTGGAGTTTCTTGCGCAGGGTGTCGAAATAGCTCCAGCCTACCGGGTGCAGCAGGCGCAGCGAGTGCGGTGAACGGCGGACCACGATGCGGTCGCCATGCATCAGGCTGGTGAGGGTCTGCATGTCGAAGTTGGCGCTGGCATCCCTGCCGGCCACGATCTCTACCGCGATCTCGCTGTGTGACGACAGCACCACCGGACGGTTGGACAGGGTGTGGGGGGCGATGGGCACCATCACCCAGCCGTCGATGTCCGGATGCAGCATCGGGCCGCCGGCCGACAGCGCGTAGGCGGTCGAGCCGGTGGGCGTGGCAATGATCAGGCCGTCGGCACGCTGGTTGGCCACAAAGTGACCGTCCACCTCCACCCGCAACTCGATCATGCTGGCCACACCACTGCGGTTGACCACCACGTCGTTGAGGGCGGTGGCTTCGAATACGCAGTGCCCGTCGCGCCAGACGCTGGCGGCGATGAGGGCTCGGGCGTCCTCTTCGTATTCCCCGCGCAGCATGGGGCGCAGGCGCTCGCGGAAACCCTCGAATGGCACGTCGGTGATGAAACCCAGCCGGCCCTGATTGATGCCGATCAGCGGAACTCCGAAGCGGGCCAGTTGCCGGCCGATGCCGAGCATGGTGCCGTCACCACCGACCACGAGGGCCAAGTGGCATTCGCGGCCGATGGCCGGCACGTCCAGCGCCGTGTACTGGGACAGGCCGGTGTTGAGGGCCGTGTCGGTCTCCAGCGACACATCACAGCCTTCGTCGTGCAGGAAATGGGCAATCTCCTCGACCGCGTGTTTCGACCCCGGCGCCTGGTACTTGCCGATGATCACGACGTGGGCGAATCGCAAGGCCGCGGTTCGCCGGATGGCACCTTGCGCAGGTGAAGTCTGGGTCATGCGCGGATTACATCACAGGGCCTGAGGGCTCTCCCTCTGGCAAACCCTTGCTACAGGCGACTTCCCGGTCCGGTCTTCCTCCGTAAAATGACTTCATCATGCTGGACGATCGTTCACAACTGTTGCTCAAGGCGCTGGTCGAGCGCTACATCGCCGACGGCCAGCCGGTGGGCTCGCGCACACTGGCCAAGGCCACCGGTCTGGAGCTGTCGCCAGCGACCATCCGCAATGTGATGAGCGACCTGGAGGAGCTGGGCCTGATCGCCAGTCCGCACACCTCGGCAGGGCGAATTCCCACCGCCAAGGGCTACCGCCTGTTCGTCGATACCATGCTGACGGTACGGCGTGGCGAGCTGCCGACGCTCAACGACATCGCCTCCGGTGCCATCGAGGCGGGCAAACCGCAGCGGGTGATCAGCCACGCGGCCCACATGCTGTCGAGCCTGTCTCACTTCGTGGGTGTGGTGATGGCACCGCGGCGCAGCTCGGTGTTCCGCCACATCGAATTCCTGAGCCTGTCCGAGCATCGGGTGCTGGTGATCATCGTCTCTCCTGAGGGCGACGTGCAGAACCGGATCATTCACACCCAGGCCAGCTTCAACCAGTCGCAGCTGCTGGAGGCGGCCAATTTTCTCAATGCCAACTATGCCGGGCTGACCATGGAGGCGGTGCGCGAGCGCCTGCGCAATGAGGTCGAAGCCCTGCGCGGCGAGATTGCCGAACTGATGCAGGCGGCGGTCGCTCCCGCAGCCGACGAAGAGGCCCAGGCCGACGAGGTGGTGGTGTCCGGCGAGCGCAACCTGCTGTCGGTCTCCGAGTTCTCGTCCGACATGGGCAACCTGCGCCGCCTGTTCGATCTGTTCGAGCAGAAGACCCAGCTGATGCGCCTGCTCGATGTGTCGAGCCAGGCCGACGGCGTGCGTATTTACATCGGCGGTGAAAGCCAGGTTGTCCCCTACGAAGACCTGTCGGTGGTGACCGCCCCCTACGAGGTCGACGGCCAGGTGGTGGGAACCCTGGGCGTGATCGGCCCGCAGCGCATGCCCTACGACCGCATGATCCAGATCGTCGACGTGACCGCCAAGCTGGTCAGCAACGCGCTGAGCCACAGCAAGTGAGTCCGCCCACAAGGGTCAGCACCTACAATAGCCGGTTCGGTGGGGCGTTAGCTCAGTTGGTCAGAGCAGGGGACTCATAATCCCTTGGTCGCTGGTTCGAGCCCAGCACGCCCTACCATTTCCCCGGCGCGCCTTGACCGGTCGCGGGGATACTGCACTCAACCTCCTTCCAATCCTCAGACCTTCAGGATGTGCGCTTCCAGGCCGCGCCGCGGAGCGGGCGGCACACTGGCGGCATGACCCAGACGCGCCCACATCTGCATCGTGAAGCGCGGGGCCGGGGCCTGCAGCAGATCGTGAATGCCACGGTAAGGCGCCTGCACCTCCGGATACTCCTGCAAGGCCTGCGAGATCGGCTGCATCGAAAGACCCTGGGCGGTTGCCGCCAGCTGGGCCCGCACCCAGGCCCTGCCGGCGTCAATCTGTGTGGTCCGCCCATTGCCCTCGGAGATCAGCCAGTAGAACGCGGGCGTACCGTCGATGTGGGTGTTGAACTCCTTGATCTGGCCGGTGGTGGCCATGTCCTCGGGGCCCGGCGCTACGTTGCGGTCGAACAGCCCGAGCGCATGGATGATGCGCACCATCGGCTCGTTGAGCGAAATGCCGTCCCGGTGCTCGGCGATCTCCCTGGGCCCGATGCGCAACACCTTGAACGATTCCAGCACGGTGCGCGGCGTGGTGAGTTCGATTCGCCACGCCTCCTTGGCAATCTCGCGCTGGCGCGCCATGCTCTCGGGCTGGTCGGCGGTGGTCACACCCACCCGGAAGGGATAGGCCGATGAAGCGCCCAGCACAGCCTGCACCGCAGCTGGCTCGGGCGCGCGGGCCTGGTATGCGCCGCGGTTGGTGCGGCGATCGAACACCTGCCCGAACAGGGGATCGGGCTGAATTTGGTCATCGGGCTCCAGGCGGATGAGGGCGGTGGGGCGGTCGTCCACGTCCCGTGGACCAAATGCTCCTTGGGGGAACAGCGTGATGTCGGCGCGGTGACCGCGCTGCCGGGCGGCCAGGTCGAGCAGTTCCAGGAAGGTGCCCTGACTCATCATCATCTGGCGCGAGTAGGGGTCGGTTTCGGGTAACAGCCGGGTGCGGTCGATGAACAGGGTGATCTGCCCGGGCACCGACAGGTCCACCAGCCAGCTCTGCAGATTGTGGGAGTGTGGTGCCAGTATGGCGTGTGCCAGCACCCAGCGCCGCAGGTCGGGCTCGTTGCCCGGTCCGCGCCAGGCCGCGACCGCGGCTTCAGGCAGGTCGCTGCTGCAGGCAGCCAGCGGAGCTGTGGCGGCGGCGATGGCCCCGCCTCCAGCCACCCGAAGAAAGGATCGTCTGTGCATGGTGAACTCCTGTTGTGGGCTGATGAACGCCATTGTCGAAGTCGGCCGGTTCGTCAACAATTGCAGAAATCGACACACCAGTCATGCATTTATGCATACCCAGCCGTTCAACTGGTCACTCATCAGGTCCTTTCTCGCTGCCCTGGAACATGGCAGCCTCATGGGCGCTGCCCGGGCGCTGGGCGTTCATCAACCGACGGTGGGTCGGCACATTGGCGAACTGGAGGCCCAGCTGGGAGTCACCCTGTTCGAGCGCACGGGGCGTGGTCTCCTGCCCACCGCTGAAGCCTGGCGCCTGGCCGAGCCGGCACGCGCGATGGCAGCTGGCGCCGACCAGCTGGCCCGTCAGGCATCGGGGGTACAGGGTCAGGCCAGGGGGACCGTTCGGCTCTCGGCCAGCCAGCCCGTGGCCTGCGTGCTGCTTGCGCCTGTATTGGCGCGTCTGCGCCGTGAATGCCCGGACATCCAGATCGAGCTGGTGGTCAGTAACGAAGTAAGCAACCTGCTGCAGCGCGAGGCCGACATTGCCGTTCGCATGGTCCGCCCCGAACAGGGATCGCTGCTTTGCCGGCGGATCGGGCAGGTGCAGCTGGGTGCCTTTGCACACCGCGACTACCTTCAACGCAGAGGCACACCGAACTCTCCAGCCGAGCTCTTGCAGCATGAGCTGATCGGCAACGACCGTCAGGGAGACATCGTGCGGGGCTTTGCCGGCATAGGGCATGTGGTGGGCCGTGAGCAGTTTGGCCTTCGTACCGATGACCTCATGGCCTACGACGCCCTGGTTCGGGCGGGGGCCGGCATTGGTTTTCTTGCGCGCTACCTGGCGCGGCATTCCGAAGACCTGCTACCAGTCCTGCCGGCCTTGCCCATACCGCCGCTGCCCATGTGGCTGGTTGTGCACCGGGAAATCCGCAGCAATCCGCGCATCCGCGCGGTGTGGGAGCGTCTGGTGCGGGAGCTGCCTGTCGAGCTGGCCGGTTGACACCGAACTGACCGGACAGGCTCTTGAGGATGGCCATTTTTTCGTGCTATACTGCGTGTCTTCGCGGCTGTAGCTCAGCTGGATAGAGTACTTGGCTACGAACCAAGGGGTCGTGGGTTCGATTCCTGCCAGCCGCGCCAGAACAAACTGTTCTAGATCAACGGGTTAGCTCCGAAAGAGCTAGCCCGTTTTTCTTTGCCCAGTCGCCTCTGCGCGACTTCTTGCGCGACTTTTTGGCCGCGCTTTCCACTCTCACCCGTTCACCACCTTCAAGAGGGTGGTTCTGTCCCGGGTCCTGGCCACCGAGTTGGCTGCTGTCACCAGGTTCTCCACCACGGCCACCGCGTAGTGCGATGGCATGTCGTCGGTGGCGTGCCCCAGCAGCAGTGCCCTGTCCTCGGCGCTCACGCCTGCGTCGCGCAGCCGTTGGCCATAGGTGTGGCGCAGGTCGTGGATGCGGACCTTTTCCAGGCCTGCAACCTTGCGCGCCGACTGCCATGCCGTGTTGTTCATCGTGCCCACTCGGTGGTATTCCATGGCAGGCTCCATGTCCAGGTTCTTGACCCTCTCGCGCCGGTAGACAAACACGAATGTGTCGTGCTTGCCCCGCTGGCGCTCCACGATCCGCCAGGCGGTGTCGTTGAGCACCAGGACGTGGGTGCGGTTGGTCTTGTAGAACTCGGGCGGGATGACGAACACACTTCGCTGCAGCTCAGGCACGCGCACTTCCCACTCCCACCGCAGGCCGCAGACGTTCTCGTCGCGGGCGCCGGTGTTCACGGCGAACTCCACCATGTCAGCCAAGTGGGCGGGCAGCTTGGGCAGCAGCATCGCCTGTTCGGCCCACGAGATGGGGCAAGCCGGTCGCTTCTGTGCGTTCTCGTCCAGCATTTCGATCAGGGGTGGTGCCGACAGCCAGGGCTTGCCTCCATCGCGCCACACGCGTGCGGCGCGGTTGAGGGTGGTGCGCACCACTTCAAGAGACCGGTTGATCGTGGCGTTCTTGACGCCCTCGTCCTGCCGGTCGGCCTTGAAGTCTTCCAGGCTGTCGTTGCAGATCTCGGCCAGCGGTTGACCGCCTATGTAGGGCAGCAGCAGCTTGACGTGGTATCCGATCAGGTCGAGCGTGCGGACCTTGTTGGCCTGGCACTCGATCAGATACTTGCGCGCTGCATCTGCCCACAGGCGTTCAGAGCCTCTTCGAAGTTCGAGAGCGAGCTGCTCCTCGACGCGTGCTCTTTCCCTGGCGAGACGCTCCTCAGCTTCGGCCTGGCTGACTTTGCCGAGGCGCTGGAAGATGCGGTGGCCCTTGTAGACCTGGTTGAGGGTCCTGCTCCCATCCTCGTCGAGCTGGATGCCTCTTGTCCGGGTTCGCATTGTTGTCCGTCCTTTCTCTTCGTGCGGCCCGGGCGTCCATGGGCCGCAATATACGCGTCTGCCCACTGGTCCAGCTCAAGACGATCGAAGGCAAGGGACTTTGGCCCCAGCGGGATCTCCGTGAGCTGGGGCCTGATCTCGGCGTCGAACTTGTTGCGGTCCACCCCGCAGTAAGCTGGCGCGTCCCGGTGACGGATCAGGCGGGGCAGGAACGCGGCAGTCATGACTTCTCGGTCTCCCAGCGGCCGTCGACCGGATTCCAGGTCTGGCCTGGTGGCTTGTACCGCAGGTAAACACGCAGGGCGATCTCATCCAGTGCGTTCGACACAGCGAGCGCCGGTCCGGCTACAGATTGCCGTTCACTCCCCGCATCCATCACCCAATCGGCAAGCGTCATGATCCGACCACACAGCGCCATCGGCCAGTTCTCGCGTAGTGGCTTGATCAGCCACACCCACACCCCCAGCGTGCTGCTGGCGGTGAAGGCCAGCTGCTGGGCCAGCAGTGCCCAGTGGGCATGTATCCACGCGAAGGCGATCCAGCCGGCGTTGCTGACCAGGTAGGCCACGAAGCCCCAGCCAGCCCTCGGGCCGTTCAAGGCCAGCAGCACGGTGCCCAGCACGCCGAAGGCCGCGGCCGAGATCTCGATGGTCAGGGTGCTCATAGCTTGACGATCTCCACGTCGTGCGGCCGGCGCTTGCCGGTGTTGATCTCGTGGATCCGCTTCTCGGTCTGCCTGTGTGCACGGATCACGGTGCGTGCTGGCAATGCGGCGATCAGCTCGGCATAGTCATCGAGCACGGCCCGCATGGTGGTGATGCCGGCACCGTCCAGACGGATGGTCCCGTGGGTGAAGTAACGCCGGCCAGCCATGGCCATGGCCTCGATCGCGTCCTGGAGCATGCCGCTGGCGTCCGTGACGCGCACGGGTTCGCCGTCGCAGCCTGGCCACCAGCCGGCGCAAAGGGTGCCATCGTCTGCCTGCAGAGTGGCGCCGCCGGTGATCAGCACCTCCAGGATGTTCACGGCATCGCTGCACATGCGCCAGTCGGTCGCTGTGGGCTGGTCGCCCGACTCAATGGTCTGGAGGGCAAAGCGCATGCGGTCGAGCTGCCAGGCTTGCTTCTCTGGATCCAGCGGCTTCGTCGTGCTGGCCGCCAGTTCGTCGAACAGGCTGTAGGTGAAGCGGTGGGGCGGCGTGCGCTTCATGCGGGCACCTCATCCCAGGTTCGGCCATCGAGGTGACGGCCAGCGGCCTTCTTGCCGATGCGGTACAAGTCCGGCTGATCGTCAATGTGGCCGTAGTCGGTGGCCAGGTTGAGTGGATAGATGTGCCAGCCGTCCTCAAACAGAAAGGCTGTGTCCACAGTGCCCCTCTCGCGCTCTACGTTTTCTCCAGGGGTCCACTCCCCCCACTGTTTGAACAGGAACGGAACGCCGGCCCGCTGACACTGGTCACGAAGGCTGCGGGCCCAGTCTGGGTACATGGGGCGCGCCTGATGGCCACTCTCCCCGCCGACGATTACCCAGTCGATCCCACTCTGGATCAGCCACGGCTGGCAGATCATCTGGCCACCGCCTTGATCGAGGTCGGGACCTGGACGCGGGCGCTCCAGATCCACGGGGCCCAGCAGCGGCTCCATGGACAGGAAGCGCTTTGCTGCCGGCACAGCCAGCAGCTTCGGGATGTCGCGGTTGGCCTCTTCCTGGTTGGTGATGGTGGCGCCGACCCAGACGTTTGGCAGAGGCACAGGCCATTCGCCGGCGGGGTCGAGTTGCACAATTGCTTCAGTCAGCATGCTCTTTGCGTTCCCAATGCGCTTCGTCAGTAGTAGCCAGTCAAGGTTCGGTGTCTTGTGGATCAGCCAGATCAGGTCGAGGCGCCACGATTCCTCGACCTCGTTGTCGAACACGTCGGCCAGGCTGGCGCAGAAGACGCGGTAGCGAATGCCAAGGCGCTCGGCTTCGGCGTTCCACTTGATCGGCATGGACCATGTGCTGGGGGCTGTGCGCTTGCGAGGCTGGCCGGCGCCCCACTGCACGATGTGTCGGCGCTTGTCGAAGTCCGCCTCGGCGTAGCAGTGATCACAGCCCGGCGACACCTTGGTGCAACCGATCCAGGGGTTGAAGGTGTGGTGAGCCCACTCGATCTTCGTGTTCTCAGCCATGCTGTGGAACCTCAGCTGCACGGTGTTTCAGCACGGTGGCAATGGCCTCCTCGTGCCGGTTGATAAGCTCCTGCAGGTCCTCCTGGTCGTGGCCGCCCTCGGCTTCCACGTTCTTGAGGACTTCGAGGGCCTTCTCCATCATCACGGCCATGGTCAGCACCTGGCTGACCAGGACGCCGGTGGCTGAGACTTGCAGCGGCATGAGGGCGGACAGCAGGGCGGCGCGAAACTCCTGCTCGGCTGCCTCCATGGCTGCACAGTTCTTCTCGGTGCCGATGTGCTCATACAGCGTCGCAGCGGCCCCGTAGGCCTTGCCTTTGGCCATGAGCTGGTCGACCAGGCCGCTCATACCGTCTCTCCCTCGGCCTGATCGGCGTCCTGGGTGTTGGCGGCGGATTCTTCGTCTTCCGCGCTGAGTTGACGCTCCAGGTCGTCGTTGACCTTGTCGCGCACGGCCAGGATGTCGATGCCCTGTGCCTGGACGAATGCCACGGCCTGGTCCTCATCGTCGTACCGGCCGCCATAGAGCGTTATGGCCGCTTCGATGCTGAGCATGGTGATGATCTGCCCCAGCTGGTTGGCGTCCATCGCGGCCAGCTTCTCGCGCAGGTACTCCGCCGGGTCGTCGTGCTGGGCTGAGTCCCAGTCCATGTACTGTTCCAGGTGGCCGAACTGCTCGGTGGAGTGAGCCAGGAACTGCTCGGCGATCAGCAGCAGGTCGGCCGTGGTGCGCTCGCGGGCCCTCACGCCGTCGAACAGCCGGAAAAGGACAGCCCGGGTCACCTCCTGCCGTCGCATGGCCCTGACCTCTTCGGACAACGGGTCCATGGCTGCGCGGGCCTGCTCCAGGCGTTGCTCGGTTTCTGCCACTTCGGCCGCCTTCTTCTCCTGCACTTGTTTGGGCAGCAGCTTCTCGGCAGCGTCCTGGTCCAGCAGCTCCTCGGCCTGGCTGGTGTAGGGGTTGATCAGCACCACAGGCTTGGGTGCCTTGCGTCCCTGGGCGCGCAGGGCGTCGGCGTAGGTCACCTCGCGCTCCTCGCCGTCGTCTCCGGTCTCGGTGTAGGCGGTCTGGTCCAGCGAGACGTAGCCGATCCGGAACTTGCTGTGCGGCGTGTACGCGATCGCCTCAGCGTCGGAGCCCTCGATCACCTGCAGTCCGCGCGCCTGGGCGTCTGCGTGCACGCGCTGTACGTGGGCGGCCTTCTTGTCGGCCCAGCACTGGCTGTCCAGGCAGCTGTCCTCGCCGGCGTCGGTGCTCTCGGCGAACAGGTCCTCGTTGGCCCGCGTTCGTTTCGTGCAGGTGGTGCACGGGCCCGCTGTCATCACCAGCGTGTGGTCGGTGATGTCGAATGCGGCGGTCTTGAGGATGGTGGCGAACTTGCGGTAGAGAGCCAGTGACACCTCGCGGAAGGGCGCAGGCACCGGGCTGCCGTCGGCGCCCTTGGTGGCCATGCTGGCAATCAGCTTGACGGCAGCCGCCTGTTTGTCGGCAGGGTAGCGGGCCACCAGCAGGCCGGTGGACAGCTGCAGGGTGCCGTCGTACATCGCCTCGCGACTCTCGGGCGTCAGATCCAGCAGCTTCATGCGCTTGCGCACGTAGCTCGGGCCACGGCCCTTGCCCATCTTGTCGGCGATCTGCTCGACCGTGTAGCCCAGCTTCTCGCGCAGCAGCGCGAAGCCCTCGGCCTCCTCCATGGGGTCCAGGTCCTCGCGCTCGATGTTCTCGACCAGCTGCATTTCCAGCACGGCCTGGTCGTCCATGTGCCGCACCACCATGGGCATGGTGGGCAGCTCGGCCAGCTGGGCGGCCCGCCAGCGGCGCTCGCCGGCGATCACCTCATACGCCGGGCGCGGATCCATGCCGCTGGTCTCTTCCAGGCGGCTGCTTGGCAGCGGCCGCACGAGGATGGGGTTGCCCAGGCCGTGGGCCGTGATGCTGTCGGCCAGGGCGCGCAGGCTGTCCAGGTCGAGCCCTCGCCGGCGGCGCGGGTTGGTCGGGCTGTTGATGGCCTGCAGCGGGGCCACGTTGACCAGCTCGGGCACGTCGCCATGGCTGGCCGCCACCTTGGGCGCGATGGGGGTGGCCGGCGCCGCACCTGGTGGCGCAGTCACGGTGAAGTCCTTGCGGTCGAAGATTTTCTCGCGCTTGCCCACGGCAATGGTGATGCCGCCCAGCGGCGTGGTGCCGATCAGCGTGCCGTGCTGGCCAGCCCACATGTGCAGGTCCCCACTCATGGGGTCGATGCATTCGTGGTTGATCTGGACGCTGGCGCCCTTGAGGGTCTCAATGTCGTCGAGGGTGAGGTCGTTGGTGGTTGCGGTGGTCATCCTGGCCTCACAGCATCGATTCAACTGGATAGGGCAACGTGAACATGTCATCAGAGACGCCGACTTGGTCTTCATTTACCAAAACGGGCTCTGGCAGCGGTTTGGTCGATGGGATGGTCAGCAGCAACTCAAGATGGTCACCGTGTTGCTTGGTTTTCAGCCGGTTGCCTCCCAGCATGGCTGGCTTCAGGCACAGGCGTCGGTTGTGTAGATCGATGCCGACCAGCATTCGCTCGCCGCCCTGCAGTCCTAGCGATTCAACCGCGCGTTTGCTGAAATAGATGTTGAGGCGCTGGTATCCGGACGCCTCTCTGGTAGCGCGCGCCGTGATGTACGCGCCGTTCTGACGATTGGTCGGGGTATTGATCCATTTGATGGTTGACATTGCGGTTCTTTCGGTAGTGAAGTGGTCAAATGACCGTTTGGGGAAACTGTGAAATCAGGCCGGCAGGCCCGGGTTTTCGCTGAAAGGGGTAACCCGGCCATCCGGCCAGTGAAGGCGACTGCCAACGCGGCTGGGTAGCGCAAAGGCGATGAAGCGGTCAGCGGCGATGCCTGGGTTTTGCTGCAGCTCCGGGCAGGTGTAGTCATCGCTCGTCAGGGCTTCGCGCGGCCCGCCGAAGGCGTGGCTCTGGCGGTGCAGCTCGGGTCGTCGTGCATCGGCCTTGGGTCTGATAGACCGATGTGCCAGTTGGTAGGTGATGTGCCGACCGCCTGAGGGCACCACGGTGCCCCGCTGCACCAGCGCGGTCAGCACGGGCCTGATGATGTTGTCGCTCAGACCAGCACGCCGGCCGATGTCTGTCAGCGAGAGTGCCTTGCTGGCTCGCTCAAGCACCTCGACGATCTTCTGTTGCACTTGGTCGTGTGAAAGCATCGCCGAGCCGGTGTAATAGGCCTTGATCTGCTTGATGGCTTTCGGGTCACCGACCGTGTCGAGTCGCTTGCGGCCCTTGGGGGTGATGGCGAACCCTTGCTCGGTGCGGATAGCGTGGCCCAGGCTGACCAGGTTGTTCATGGTCTGGGCGGGTAGAGCCGGCAGCGCCTGGCGCATGGCCTTGAGGGTGCACACGCCGTGCAGGCGCAGATGCCGGAGAGCGTCGAGCGTGATGGGTGCAATGGTGTTGGATGGCATGGGTTTGATCAGGTGGATGCCTCAGTCGTCCAGATCGCCGGCAGAGGCTCGCTTGAGGTCGGTGGTATGGGTGGGTGGTGGCTGCCACCAGGTGCGGCTGGGGCTGGGTGTGGGCTCGGCCGGTCGCACCACGTGGCGGCGCTGGGCGGCTTCGGCCGTGGCCTTGTCACGGTTGGCCAGTGAGGTGGCGCAGGTGTAGACCAGGTGGGCCCGCAGAGGGTCGGCCAGGGCTTCATCCAGTGTCTGCACAGAGCGAAACGCCAGCAGGCGAAAGGCTCGCTGCAGGTGGTCCCGGTCGAACCCGTTGTTCACAGCAGCACCTGCCAGACCCAGACGGCGAAGCTGGCAAACGCCACCAGCAGCACCACGGTGCCGGCTACCAGGCCGATCAAGCGACCGGCCTCGTTGTTCTTCTCGTGGTGGCGCCGGCGCTGCTCGATGCTGGCTGGCTGGTGGGGCTGGCTCAGTCGGTCAGGCAGCGGCATGAGGCTTGATGTGCATGCCACGCCGTTGGGGTTGGCCAGGCCGGTGTCGATGCGCGCCTGGCTGTGCGTCTGCAGCAGGTAGGGGTCGTGTGTGATGGCCATGTCAGCGACTCCAGTGCAGGGCCAGCATGGCTGCCAGGGCGGCAACGGCGGTGCCCACGATGATGAACACGCCGCTCCAGTCGGTGCGACTGGGTTGTGGTGGAGGGGTGAAGTTCTGGCGGTGCGCGCGCATGGCTCACCCCCAGTGGTAGCCGGCAGTGAATGCCAGCGTGTAGATGGTGGAGACCAGCGCCACCAGGATGGCGGTGCGCCTGAGCCACTTGAGCCGTGTGCTGCGCTGGCGGGAGTGGCGTTCGATCACGCCAGGAGCAAAGGCGGGACGGGTCATGCTGCGGCCTCCGTTACAGTGCCTCCATGGCTCCTGATACCAAGGTTGTTTTCGAGTACGTCACCTTTGCCATCGCGCTGCTGGGTGCCGTGCTGGGCATCTACAACGCCTGGAGAAACTGGATACAGGACCGGGCTCGTTTGCGAGTGAAGGTCTCGTTCGGTCAGACCACAAAGGGTGCCAGGGTCTTTCTTATCGACCTGGTCAACCTGAGCACTTTCCCGGTCACGGTCACCCACATCGGCATGGATCTGCTTGGCACCGATAGCCACGCTCAGATTGCGATCCCCATCTTCATGCGCGGCGAGACCTTGCCGGTACGCCTCGAACCTCGGGCATCGGTCACAGTGATGCAGCCCATGACAGAAGCGCCAGCCAATGGATGGCAGGGAGTTCGACGCTTCTATGCAACCACCGCGTGTGGTTTGAAGTTCGTCGGCGGCGCCCGTGCCATGGACGAATATCGGGTCTCCGCTGCAGCGAAGCACCAGTAGGGCACGCTGCAGGCGTTTGAGAAGGCTGCTCATTGGGCACCGCCTTCCACCACCACGATCTCGCCAGCCTGAGTCAGGCCGACCGCGTGCTGGTCGCCGAGATGCTCGACCATCCGCTCGTGCCCGCGCTGCCACATGTCCGCGCAGTCCTCGGCGTAGATCAGTTCACGCTGCAGGCGGTCGATTTCTTCGGCTTGCACTGCGCACAGAGCGCGCAGGTGATCAAGCTCCCACCGCTCCAGGCGGCGCTGAATGCTCGCGGTAGCTTGGGAGTGCTTTGGAGCCATCACGCCACCCCCTCGGTTTCGTCCTCCGGCTCGATGCGCTCGGTAAGAGCGATCACGCAGCCGGTGGTGGCGTGGGCAAGCATGGCGGCTTGCTCGGCGTTGGCGGCCCGAATGCGGATGCTGGGCAGCACACCCGTCTCAGCCGCGACCGGAAAACCGTTGGTGTCCTTGGGGTGGTAGGTGCAGCGGTAGCTGCGTACAGCGGCGGTCATGCTGCACCGCCTTTGGCGTGGGTACGATGGGAGCACGTAGCCCCACGGAGGAACACGAAATGCTTGAGACGCTGCTGAATAAGGTCGAGGCGCTGATCAACGAGCGCGGCTCGGCCACGGTGCTCCGCGAGCACCTGGCCCTTCTGCGAGAGCGGATCGGGGCGCTGGAGCGAGAGAACAGCGATCTGCGCATGAAGCTGCAACAGACCCAGGCGCAAGCGCAGGACAGTCAGAGCCGGCTTGACCGCTTTGCCAAGGACAACCCGAAGGGATGGCGATGCGACGCATGCGGGGCAGTTGACCTGGCTCGAACAGGGAGCCGGGACGACCCGATGTTCGGAGAGGTCGGCATCAAGCAGGCTTTGATGACCTGCCGGGTTTGCCAGCACGTTTCGGCGTTCACCGACGTGTCGTGAAGTTTGGCCGCTGCCCGCGGCCTGGGTGCTGGAAGAGAGCATTTTGCGGTCCTCGTGTTGAACGTGGACCGCATACTAGACCGAATTCGGTTTGTTTGTAAAGACCTAAAACGGTCTGTTTTTTGGAATCGGCCTGAAATAGCCTTTGATGCAGTCCGGGTTTCGAACCGCGATCTGGATGTGATTCCTTGACCGAAAGCCTGCCCCGGTGTACAGCCGACCCCCTTCCGGGAAGGGGCTGCGCACGCTGTCGTACTGCGGTAGCCCGGGTTCTCCGGCGCCTTGAAGGTCTTCTGAAAGTGACTTGCGCAGGGCGTGCAGCATTTCGATGGCGGCCCGGTCCAGGAACCGTGCGCTCATGTTCTGGCCGACGTTCTTGGGCATGGGTTCGCCCGTCTGCTGGTAGGTAGCCCGCAGGATGCGTTGCGCAACCTTGAGTTCGTCCAGTGCTTTGCGGTCGGCCAGGTTAAGGCACAGGCCAAGGTCGATCACCGCGCCCAGCACGAAGGGGTTTTTGACATGACCCTTGGATGTGTAAGGCTTTTTCTTCTGGTCTTCGGCGAACTCCCATGCGCGAAGGGGGTCGTTCTCCCAGAAGTAAATGCCGTTGCCGAGCCAGTCATGCTTGTTGGTGCTTGGCTCCAGGTGTGTGATGTCACCACGTAGTAGTCGCTCGCCAATCTCGGCGTCGCAACCGTGAAAGCCAAGTACCAGACCGGGAAGCCGCTGGTACAGCGTGTAGGTGGGTGCCCCGGGCATGCTCGGCGATCAGCCGCCGAAGCTTCTTGCGGTCTTACCCGACTTGTTCATGATGCCCACAGACTTGAGGAAAGCCTTTGAGCTGGCGCTGTCTTCGGTCACCCTGGCCTGCAGGGCTGATACAAGGACACGAAACTGGGGATCGGCCAGGCTCACGGCCACGACACGGCCGCCGCTTGCACTTTGAACGACCCAAGTTCCTGACGAAGGCGCCTTTGGCGTGTTGGTGGTGGCCATGCCTCTCTCCTGTGGATCAGTCCAGGGACAGCAAGGCGTGCACTGCCTCGTCGTGTGTGGACACTTCGGTGGTGTCAAACCCATGAACTTGTGCGATAGCTGAATAGTGTGCCATGGCTGCGCTTGCGGTGTCCTGAGCTTCCGACGAAATGCCTCCTACGAATAGGGGAGCGGTGTTGATGATCAGGCGGGATTGGGCGTTGTTTTCCATCACCGTTGCGCGAACGGTGAGGGTCTCCAGCATCTTTGCTTCCGCTTCGCGCCGCATGTTCTGGGCCTGGCGCTCGGTGACTGGCGCCGTGGCGAACTGCACCAGGTGGGCTTTGTGTACGTAGTCAATGGTCACGCTGCCGGCATTGGTGTCCACCCGCCGTAGAAAGCGCTGGCGGCGCTCATCGTCGTGCGGGGCAAAGGCCGTTTGTACCCGGGCCAGAAACTCGCGGGTGGTGGCAGTGGAGTGGTTGTTTTCGAGCAGGCCTTCGTCCAGCAGGTCGTCGGCGTTGCCAAAAGCCGACACCAGGCGCACAGCGGTGTCCAGTACCTGCTCAGGAGTAAAGCCCTTGACACGGCGGACGGTCCCCACGCTGAAGCCCTTGAAGGGCGGCAGGCAGGCTTCCAGGGCGGAGTCCACATGGAGGCGCCGCGTCATGAACTCGGCGGCCTGTTGCAGAATGCCGGCGGCCGACTCCCCCCGCTCGGCACCCAGCATGGCTTTAAGCCGCCGCGTGTTAACTACGACGTGTGCTGCCGGCGTCAACATGACCGTTGTGTCCAGCTCGGGCACCAACAACACGATGCCGCAGAAGCGCTCGCCGCTGCCCGGCATCGGTTCCCAGAGCACTGGCGCAAACCGGGCCTTGATAGCCGGTGTGGTCAGAGCTTTCGCTTTGGTGATGTCCATGTGGCAAAGGAGGCTTTTCCAGGCACCAGCCTTTGCTGGAGCTTTTCAGCCTGTGCCGGCAGCCGAAGGTGGATCAATCCCAATATTACCCCTATGAGCTGTAGCACGTGGTGGATCTCTGCGTCCGGATGTGACCAATCCCGCGCGTAGTGGGCTAGGGTCTGAAGCCGTTTCCCCCCAGTATCCAGCCGCTTGATCTGGTCCATGATCGCCTGCAGCTGCCCGGAGTACCGGCGGATCAGGTGCTCCGCCAGCTGGTTCTCTGCTGCATTGAAGGCGATTGCATCCAGCCGGATGGTCTGGTTATCAGAGTTCTTAGCGAAACTGGCGGCAGGTTCGAGCGCCTGGTCGTGGTCGAACAGCCACCAGGTGGTGCCGTCGAACAGCACGTTTTCGCAATGGCGATCGGGGTTGGCGATCAGTTCATCCCAGGCCGCGCCTTGTCTGCCCACGTTGGTGGCACAAAGACTGTCCCAGATCAGTGATTCGGCGGCGGGGTTCCCGTTCACCACTTCGGCAAACAGTGCGTCGGGGTGCTGGTAGTGGCTGCCCACTAGCAAGAATCGTTCGCCGAGAACTTGGTTGTCCAGCCCCGGGAGGTCGTCGCGCTCAGCGACCACCAGGCCGGCCATGGGCACGTTGAAGCGAAGCTCACGCGCGGCCAGCCCGCAAGCAATCTCTACCGCCGCTGTGACCTGCGACGGAATGCGCTTGACGATCATCGGCAGCGACTGGTTGCCGGCTTCCGCGTGCACCACACGCACATGCCAAGTGTCGTGCGTATGGTCACCCTCCCGCATCTGGGCGGTCCCAGATACATGGTAGATCGGCGGTTGCTTGGCTCTCCCTGATGCTGTTCGCTCTGTGGCGTTCTTTGTCATCCAGATTTCAGTGCGTCTAAGGTGTTTTGGACAATCTGTAGCTGCTTTTCCGTAAAACCTAACGTCTCGATCTGAGACGCGATAGAAGTGGCCAGCATCGCGTGCGTCGAGTTTTGAAGTAGTCGCTTAGCAAAACCAGGCTTGAGCAAATCAGGTGCTTGAAGGTTGAAGACCTTGGCCACCTTTTGAACGTTGTCGATGGTTGCGGCCCCCTCGGCCCGCCTCATCCTGCCTACGGTTGTCTGCCCAACTCCCGATGCCTTGCTCAGCTTCATCTGGGATTTGAACTCCGGATGCACGGACATGAGTGCATCCAAGTTGGCGGCGAGTACTTGCTCAATGCTCATGATCCAATTTTGGTCCGCCAACAGGACCGAATTCGGCTTGACCAAACAAGCCGAATTCGGTCTAATGCCGGCATGAACTCAAACCTGCTTGATTTCGTGTTGACGAACCTGCGCCGTCGCGACAGGTCCTGGGTCGAGGTGGCCAAGGCCACTGGTGTGCCCTACGACACCCTCAAGAAGATCGCGAACGGCGTCACTCCCAACCCGGGCGTGCGGCACGTGCAGGCTCTGGCCGATTACTTCGTCAGCAAAACGCCAGCAGCCCAAGATACGAATGCGCAGCAGCGCGCAGAGCAGGGGGCCGCGCATGGTTGACGCCAGTCTGGCCGGCTTCGATCGCGCTGTGGGCCGCGTCAGTCTGCGCCGCGTGTTCCTGGACTTTGCTCGCGCCGAAGCTGAGCTATGCGGGCTTCTATCAGTGCTGACCATTCGAGCCAGTAAGCCGGCTCCTGGTGCCTGGGGTGCAGTTGCGCCGCCATGGAGTCCACCTCGGCCTCGTACTCCTCCAGCAGGTGGGGCAGAGCCGCCAGCGGAACCCGAGCCAGCAGGGCGCGGGTCACCGCCGAGAGCGCCAACTGGCGGCTCATCGTCTGTCGAAATGTCTGGTGAAGGTCCTCGATGGCCTTGATGGTTTCCTTCTGGAATTTTTCGGGATCGATCATGGGTCTGCCCTTCCTGGTGATAGCGATGTTGCGGAACTTCCATGCTACCGGGCTGGGCAGGCCCGCCCTTGTGATCCATGGTGTGCCGTGTGCACAGAAAGTTGTTTGAGATGCGAAGCACCACACCCCAACGCCTGGCCAAGTGCCGGCTCGTGTCTTCGATGGGCGGCCTGACCGAACTGGAGGCGAACTTCATCGCCTGGTGCCAGCAGCGCCGGTTTGTGGTCAGCGGTCCTTTGCAAACTTCTGCGCGCCCTGGTGCAGATCGATCAGCAGGGTCTCGGTAACCGTGTCGCCCTGTTTCTCGCAGGCGGCCGCGAAGCCCGCCAAGTCGCGAATGAACGCCTGCTGGGCCTCTGGCTCCAGGCGCCTGACCATGCACATCACCACCGCCCCCAGTGCGTTGACCACCGCGTTGAGGCTGTCGGCGTCCAGCGGCAGTCGGGCCTGCGGGTTGTTGGTGTTGTCGAAGTTCATGGGTCTGTCCTTTCCAGGTGGTGTTGATGGGTGGTTGCGTCAATGCTACCGGGCTGGGCAGGCCCGCCCCTTTGTCCGTCCAGCTTGGGTTCCGTCCACTTTCCCGGCTGGTTTCCGCCAGGTGGCCGCTTGCAGCGGTGACCGTACCCCTTCTGTCCCAACCTCCCTGTCTGTCCGAGTGAGGGGTGCTGTCGGCGGTTTTTTCTTGCGGGTGGTGTTGGTGCTGGTCCATGGCAAAAATTTTTGCCCGATCAAGCCTCTCAACACCACTCAACAAATTTGAGAGGCTCCCCATGCACCAGGTGGCGATCCCCGTAGAAGTCAACCCGTCCGAGGTGGTTCGCAAGACCTCGCTGGGCAGTTCCATCGAGCTGTGCCTGGAGCTGGCCGGCCTTGAGCCCAAGCAGCTGCAGGCCGACCTCAAGCTGGACAAGGCGCAGTTCTCAAGGTGGTCCAGCGGTCAGGAAGGTGTGGTCTGGCCCCGGCTGTGCGCGGTGATGGACCGCTGCGGCAACGATGCGCCCCTGCTGTGGATGAACCACGCCCGTGGCTGGGATCTGCACGCCATGCGCCGGGTCGAGTCTGAGACCGAGCGCCGGCTGCGGTTGGCCCTGGAAGAGAACGCAGCCCTTCGCCGGGTGCTGGTGGGGAGCGCGCCCTGATGTCGTCGTGGGAGAATTACCACGACGTGATCCGCCAGATGGAGGCGTTCGGGATCGAGCTGCAGGACCGAAAGGACAGCGGGTTTCCCAAGCGCCTGGGCAAGCGGGTGACGTGCGGCAAGGGTGGCAAGGACTGGTACACCCTTTATGAGCACACCCGGGACAACAGGGCCTATCTGACCGGCTCTTTCGGCACGTACCGCCACGGCGGTGCGTACCAGAAGGTGGAGGTCGAATGGGCGCCCCTGAGCGAACAAGAGCGCGAGCGGCAGCGGGCCGAGCGCAAGGCGCAGATCGAAGCCGCCAGGCTCAAGGCGAAGGAAGAGGCTGAACTCGCCAGATCCAGCGCCATCGACCTATGGCGCAAGGCGTCGCAAGAGGGCCGCTCACCCTACCTGGAGGGCAAGGGCCTGCAGGGCGAGAGCTGCCGCTACCTGGTCAAGTCGATCACGCTGCGCTGGCCGGGTGAGCCTGGCCAGAAGGACACCGTGGTGGTGTTGCCCGAGGGCACCCTGGTGCTGCCTCTGATCAGGTATGACTACCCCAAGCACGAGGCACTCAGGGCGCTGCAGTTCATTCGTCCTGACGGTGCGAAGGTGTACCTCAAGGGCTTCGAGAAGCCGGGCTGTGCACTGCGCCTGGGCGCCATCAATGACGACACACCGCTGGTGATGGTGTGCGAGGGCTACGCGACCGGCCTGTCCATTCGCCTGGGGGTTGGCCAGCAGTTCCCGGTGTTCGTGGCCTGGGACTGCGGCAACCTGGCCCACGTGGTTCCGCTGGTGCGCAGCCTCTACCCCCATAAGCGGCTGCTCATCTGCGCCGACGACGACTGGATGACATTCGACCGGCGCACAGGCCGGCTGAACAACCCGGGCCGCACGATGGCCAAGCAGGTGGCCAGGGACGTGGCCGGCTGCGACATCGTGTGGCCGGTGTTCGACGCGGGGAGCCGACAAGAAAAAGACACGGACTTTGACGACCTCAGGCAGCGGCAGGGCCTGCACACGGTGCGCCGCCAGTTGTCGGGCGTCATACAGCAGATGGGACGGATCTATGGATGAACCAACCAGGTCGCCGGAGGAGAGCGGCGACCCAGTGCCGAAGGCACCCGATGCCGCCAGTGCGGCATCGTCGTCGACGCCACCAGCCCACGGCGCGTTAGCGCCGCTGGATGAATCTCCCGCTTCGGGCAACGTGGTGCAGCTGTCAGAAGCTGCAGCGCTTCGGCGCGCGGTCGAGGAGGGCGCATCTGCGCCCGATCACGCCGGGTCCCCCCCTCCCCCAGAAAAAGCGAATGCGCTGTCATCGGGGGATAGGGGAGAGCCTCCGGCGCCCGAATCTGGTGCCGGCAAGCCAGCGGAAAAGGCCCGCAAGGCCGAAAAGACCATCGACTGGGGCAAGTTCAACCACCTCTGCGAAAACTTCGTCCTGATCTATGGCACCGACACCGTGTGGGATGGATCCGAGCGCCTGATCATGAAGATCGCCAACATGGGGCACGCTCACGGCAGCGACATGGTGCGGATGTGGAAGGGCAGCGAGCGTCGGCGAACGGTACGTCAGCAGGATGTGGTCTTCGACCCGACCATGAAGGCAGATCCGGAGACCACCGTCAACCTGTTTGACGGTCTGGCCATGGAGCCGGTCGAAGGCGACGTCAGCCTCATGCTCGATCTCATCAGGTTCCTGACCAGCCGGTCAAGCGACAACGCCGATGAGTGCGACCAGATCATGCACTGGCTGCTGTGCTGGCTGGCGTATCCGCTGCAGAAGCCAGGCGCGAAGCTGCGGACCTCGGTCATCATGCATGGCGATGAGGGCGCCGGAAAGAACTTCCTGTTCGACACCATGGTGTCGATCTATGGCAAGTACGGTGCTCTGGTGGGCCAGGATGAGCTCGAAGACAAGTTCAACGACTGGCGGTCGTGCAAGCTGTTCGTGGTGGGCGATGAGGTGTCCAGTCGGGCCGAGCTGGTACACAACAAGAACCGCCTCAAGGCCCTGATCACATCGCCCACGGTGCAGATCAACCCGAAGAACCTGCCCAGGCGCGAAGAGGCCAACCACATCAACATCGTGTTCCTGTCCAACGAGCTGCAGCCGCTGGCGCTGGACAACTCGGATCGACGGTATCTGGTCGTCTACACGCCCAGGGCGCGTGAGCCGGACTATTACCGGCGTCTTGGTGAATGGCGAGCGAACGGGGGCGTGGCCGCATTCATGCACTACCTGATGCAGTACCCGCTGGATGACTTCGAGCCCTTTGCCCCTGCGCCCTACACGGAGGCGAAGCGGGCGCTGATCACGATCAACCGCAAGAGCCCTGAGCAGTTCCTGGCTGAGTGGTCTGAGGGCGAGATCGACCTGCCATTCAACAGCTGCAGTGTGGAGCAGGCCTATCGGGCCTACCTCAAGTGGTGCGTCCGGACTGGGGAGCGGTATCCGTTCAAGCGTGAGCAATGGACGCCCACCGTGACCCGGTTCAGTGAGCACCTGAACCCGGACAACCCGTGCCGGGTGAAGGTGATGAAGCTGGAGAGCGAGGGGGCGAAGAAGGCCCAGCGGATGTTCCTGGTGTGTGAGCCTGAGATACCCAACGGCATCACCCAGGGAGAGTGGGCCACCAATACGGTCGAGGCTTTCGAGAAGGCCCTCAGCGCCTACCTGTGGAAGGGGGAGCCCCGCTCCCCTGGGACAAAGACAGACGAAGGGGGTGATGAATGAGCCGCCTGAACGGTTACGCGGTTACGCGGGGGTGTAACTGCAAAAGCCAGCAACGACGCGGGGAGTTACGCGGTTACGCGGTTACGCGACTCTCTCACATGTGTGCGTGTGCGGGCGTGCGGGCGCGTGCGCATGCGGGCGTGCATGTGTGCGTGCGAGTGGGTGTAACCGCGAAACCGCGTAACTCGCTAGGCGCGGCGCGGGTCTCACGGTTACGCGCGCGCGTAACCGCGTAACTCCATCTTCTTTCTATTGAAAAGGAAAAGGCAATGAAGAGGATCGAGGATCTGCTGGCCATGAGGATGGGATCGAGGTCGGCGCCAATGGACGCGGCTGTGGTAGCGCCGCTGTTTTCGATCGATGGCCCGCCCCCCCCAGTAGGTACTCCCACAGCAGAAGGCCACGGGGGTAATTCGGCCCCCGCGCGCACGCCAGTGGCTGGGTGGCAGAAAAGTGAACAGGTAGGCGAACAAACGGGCTGTTCACTGTACGTGGCCGCCCTGCTGGGGGGTGTTCACCATGGCTAAGGTGCAGCTGATGGGCCTGCGGGAGTACGCGCGGCACCGTAGATGTGCGGTGTCGGCTGTGGCGAAGGCCATCTCGGAGAGCCGGATCTCGGTGATTCTGGACGACAAGGGCCGCAAGTGCATCGACCCCGAGGTGGCCGACATTCAGTGGGCCAAGAACACCCGCGCGCGGGCCGACAGTGCGCGCCCTGGTGCGGGTTCGGCGCCTGGTGAAGGGGAGGGTGGCGCCGACGCGTCGGAAACGCCCACGGCGCCCGATAGCGGAAGCGACGCCGCCGGCAAGTCCGCCTACACGGACTACAGGGCCCAGACCGAGCTGGAGACCCTGCGGCAAAAGCGCCGGGAGAACATGACAGCCGAGAAGATGCTGGCCGACGTGGTGCAGCTGAGGCGGGCAGTGTTCGATGGCTTCCGACTGCTGCGCGATCGCGCCATGGCTGTGCCTCAGCGCGCGGCGCCCAGGTGCATCGGGCTGAGTGACTCGCGCGACATCGAGCGCGTGATCGACGAGGAGCAGCGCCGGGCCTTCGCCGACTGGGAGCAGCAGATGCACGAAAAGCTGCCGAAGCCGCAGGAGGAGCAGCTGTGATCCTGGTCGAGCGAGCCACCCAGGGCCACCGGTACCGGATGCGCGGAGGCGTGTTCAAGGGCTATGACGTCCTGTGCATGCGCGGTGGTGCCAGCCCCCTGGTCTCCCTGATTTTCGACGACGGCGAGTGGCCGTTCCCAAGTAAGCCCTTCGCCGCCACCCTGGCCGAGCTGGAGCCGTTGCCCATGCGGTACTTCCATGGTGAGGTGCCTCGATGAGGTTCAACTTTGCCGACGGTTACGCGCTGGGCATCACGGCCGCGATCGAAGGCGCGCGACCGGATCCTGAGCTGCGGGTCGACGAGTGGGCAGAGGAGTTCATGATCCTGCCGAAGTCCGGACCGGCACCTGGTGAGTTCCGCTTCGACCGCTCATACCCGGCACGCCGAGTGCACCAGGTGCTGTCGCCCAGCCACCCGTGCAAGCGCGTCGTGGCCCGCGTGGCCTCGCAGATGTTCAAGACGCAGACCGCGCTCAACTGGATCGGCGCCCTGATACACCGCCGGCCGCGCAACATCCTGGCGCTGGAGCCCACCGACACTCTGGTCAAGCGGTTCAGCGCCCGGGTGTCGACCATGATCCGCAACGTGCCCGTACTGCGTGAGCGCGTGTCGGCTGCCAAGAGCCGCGACAGCCGCAACACGGTGCAGGCCAAGGACTTCCTGGGCGACGCCACCCTCTACATGAACACGGCTGGCTCGGCGGCCAACCTGGCCGAGGTCTCGGCGCCGTACATCTACGTCGATGAGATCGACCGCCTGGAGCTGAACGTCGACGAGGAAGGCGACCCGGTTGAGCTGGCCGAGGCCCGCGCCACCCAGTACGCCAACGACGCCAAGTTCTTCTACACCTCCAGCCCTTCTGTCAAGGGCATGTCGAAGATCGACGAGCTGCACAGCATGGGAACCCAGGAGGAATACCACGTGCCGTGCCCACACTGTGGCCACCTGCACGCCCTGGTGCTGGAGAACTTCCACTACGCGCGCGATCCCGACACCGGATTCATGGACCGAGCCTGGTTCGTGTGCCCCGAGTGCGGTTTCGAGATCGACGAGCACCACAAGACCACCATGCTGCCGGACGTCGAAGCCGGCGGCCTGGCGCGATGGGTGGCCACCGCCCAGGGCGACGGCGAGACCATCAGCGTCACGCTGTCGGCGTTCTACATGCCCATCGGCGCCATCACCTGGCTGTCGCTGGCCAGGCAGTACGCCCGCGCGAAAGACCGCCAGATGCGCGGCGATCACGAGGCCATGAAGGTGTTCTACAACACGCGTCTTGGCCTCAGCTACGACAACAGCGAGGCCACCAGCACCGCCGACCAGCTGAGCGCCCGCGCCGAGCCGTACCCGATGCGCGTCATCCCAGACCGCGCCCTGGTGGTCACCATGGCCGTCGACACCCAGGGCGATCGCCTGGAGGTGCAGATCGAGGCCTGGGGGCCCGGTATGGAGCACTGGGTCGTCGACTACGAAAAGGTCATCGGCGCTCCGAGCCTGCCGCCAGGCAGCCACGGCAGCCCGTGGAACCGCATCGACGAGATCCGCCGCACCCCGCTGCTGCACGCCAGCGGCAGCGCCATCATGATCAGCGCCTACGCTGTCGACACCGCCGGCAGCAACACCCAAGACGTCTACAACTACACCAGCGCCCGTCGTGGCCTGCACTGCGTTGCCATCCACGGCGCCACACGGCCCAACCGGCCCATCATCAGCACCGCGCCCAAGAAGGTCGACATCGAGTGGCAGGGCACCAAGACCCCCGGCGGCGTTGAGCTGTGGGAAGTCGGTACCGACGTGGCCAAGGACTATCTGCTGCTCGACCGAATGAAGTTGGCCGACGGCCCTGGAGCCATGCACTTCCCGAAGGACATCGACCCGAGCTGGTTCGACCAGCTCGTGGCCGAGCGCATGGTCGTCACCTACCGCAACGGCCGAGCCGTGCGAAAGTGGGTCAACCCGCCCGGCGTCCGCAATGAGGCCACCGACCTCTCGGTCTACAACTTGGCCATGGCCTATAAGCTCGGCCTGCACAAGTGGAGCGAGCTGGACTGGCGGAATCTGCGCGCCAAGCTCGTGCCACCCAACCTGGATCTGTTCGCGCCACCTCCACCGCCGCCGAAGCCGATCGAGCTGGTAGAGCCCGAGACCGGCGAGATCCTGTCTGACGCAGCGCCTGCAGAGGTGGATACGTATCCACCTGCCGCGCCTGCAGCTCAACCTGCCCCCCAACCCGTACCCATGCAGCAACTCCTGGAGCCGGCTGCTGTGGGCCGCCGCATCATCAACCGAGGGATCAAACGATGAACCACCCCACACAACGCCCAAAGCGCTTTGCCGCCGCCGCTGGAGAACAGCCCGAAGAGGACGTCATCGATGTCCAGGAGGGTGACGACCAGATGCAGGAGCTGTTCGAGGCGTGGTCAGCCTGGTCTCGCACGCGTCGGTATTTCGCTCCGCCGGCCAGCATGGGCAACATCCTGGGCCAGTTGCGAGGGGCCAGCCGGCCAAGCAGGCCACCGCCGAACGCCAAGTGCAGCACCAGCATGGCCGCGCTACACCTGGCCATCCGTGGCCAGCCGGAAGACGCCCTGGACACCAAGGTGTTCTGGCTCTACTACGGCGAGCGGGCCAGCAACATCAAGAACGCGGCCTATGTGCTGGGCATCAGCCGCCAGCACTTCTACCGCCTGCTGCGGTCGTTCAGCCAGCGGGTGCTGATCGCCGCAAAGCAGATCGAGGCCGACAACCTAATGGCCGGCGAGGCATTGCCGCATCGGGCTTCGCAAGCTGAGGATTGAACACCACCATTCAGCGGCCCACAGGTCCGCTTGAACAACGAGTTCGGCACCGCCGACAGAAAGGACCAAGATGGCTATGACGAAATGGGTGCCTGAAACAGACCCGGCAATATTGCGCCGAGTTGGCAAGACGGGCGAAGAGTGCGCCGAGCTGTCCAAGGTGTGCAGCCGAATCACGATACAAGGACTGGACGGTGTTGACCCGGCAACGGGTGAGAGCAACCGGGAAGCACTGGCGAAAGAGATCGCCGACGTGGTGGCGCAGTGCTACACAACGATCAATGCACTCGGCCTGGATGAACATGCAATCAGGACGCGCGGGGTCGAAAAGCAACGCCAGATGGCCGAGTGGGAAGCCATGTTCGCCCCACAAGACCCCGAGGCCCCGTTCTCCCCGAAGCCTGGTGATCTTGTGCGCTATGGGGACGGATCGACCGCCCTGGCACTGCACGGAGAGCCGCACGCAGGTGGCTGGCACGGCCACCAGTGCATGGGTGGATACACCTTCTACAGCAAGGTTTACCCGCCTACCCAAGCGGATCGGTTGATGTGGGCGGAATGCGCGGTCAGGTGGCGCAGGGTCGGACTGGCGCAGGCGATGGCAGAAGCCGGATTGCCGAACACCGGAGATCAGCGATGAGCAAAGCGAGTTCGATGGATCGTAGAGTTGTGCGTCTTCGGTGCTGGTGGTTCGGTCACGAACAGCACCCGCAGGACTCAGCGCCGCCAGATGAGGCAACCTGCATGCACTGCAGCGAATACGTGCCCTATTCAGACATGGTGGGCGACACGCGCCACAACCGGGCGATTGACTCGCTGCATCGCGCCTGGTGGCACATCTTTGTCCGCTGGTTGCCGCACAAATGCCCGGCCTGCGGCGCGCGCGGGAAGTGCAAACCAGACTGTGACGGCATACCTTTTTGACGCACAACACAAATTAGGCGACGAACCCGTCGCATAACACCGGCAATCTCAGTTACGCACGACGATGTACCATCACAAAATGAATTTTGAAGGGAGGGCATCATGATGCGAGTCTGGGTAGGCGTTTTGGCTTTGTCGGTGTGTGGCCAAGTCTGGGCGGTGAACAAGTGCACCGGTCCTGATGGGCGGGTCTTCTACCAGGACGCGGCTTGTCCTGGAAAGGGAACGACCGTGAATGTTCGACCTTCGTCCAGCTTTGGCGGTGCACCAGCTGCAGCGCCAAAGGCGGCAGAACCCGGGTCAGCGGCTCCCGAGGCGCCACAGCCAGTCGCACCTGCTCCGTCGGCACTACCTGCTCGATCACCGCTTGATGCCGAGGCTGACATGTGTCTGGCTTGGTACCGGCCCTTGTTGCGCGACCCGCAAGGTGCCTACCATACGAACGTCAGCAAGGCCCAGCGAGTGCTGAGCATAGACATTCACGCCACCAACGGGTTCGGCGGATACGTGGTCAGGCGGGCTTCCTGCGAGATTCACAATGGAAAGCTCAACGACTCCTGGACGAAGATCCACGCCAAGCGCGAAGGGTGGGTGACCGAGTGACCTGAAAGTGTCACCTCTGGATGTGACAAAAAAGGCGGTGACAGCAGGTGACACTTTGGCCGAAAATTCGCATCAATTTGGATACGTCTAAAAAGTCCGTCAACCGAAACACCGCCATGTAACGCATAACTCGCTGCAGCGCCGCGTAGGGCATCAGCCCGCCCCGAAGGCCCCAGTTCCGCAAGGTTCTGGGGCCTTCTTCATGGCCTTACTGCAGCACACCACCCCTGATGCTCGATATGCAGATCACCGCCCGCACGGGACGGATCGCCGACATGGTTGCGAGCTTCAAGGATGTGCCTGCGCGCGTGATGCCCTATGCGGCGGCGACTGCGTTGACCAGGACGGCCCAGGCGCTGGCCAAGACCGAGCTGCCCAACGAGATGATCCGGGTGTTCGACCGTCCGAACCGGTACACCCTCAACAGCCTGCGTGCCAGGGGTGCCAACCGCAACACGCTGACCGCCAGCGTCTGGGTCAAGGACGATGCCCCGAACAACGGCACCAAGCCCGAGGACTACCTGCTGCCGAACGTCGGTGGCGGTGGCCGCAACGAAAAGCGCTTCGAACGCGCGATGCGTTACGCCGGACTGCTGCCCAGCGGGTGGCGTGCGATGCCAGGGCAGGGCGCCCCTCTGGACCAGTTCGGCAACCTGCGCCGGGGTGAGATGCAGCGGATCCTGACTGCAACCCGTTCGGCCTTTGACCCCGCCCAGCGCAAGACGAACAGCGCCCGCAGCCGGCGCAATGCGCGCCGGGCCCCGTATTTTGCCGTCGCGCCATTCGTGGGCCAGTTCGTGGGCGGCGAGTTCAAGCAAGTCAAGAGCCGGCTGCAGCCCGGTGTGTACCGGCGCGAGGGTCGTGCCATCAAGCCTGTCCTGATCTTCACCAGGACCCAGCCGGTCTATCGCCAGCGGCTTGATTTCGTTGGCGTGGCCGAGCGCTTCACCGTCGAGACCTTCCCGGTGGAGTTCAACCGGGCCGCCCAAGCCATCCTCAGCCGTCCACGCTGACCCTCTCGCATGCCTTCCCTTGCCGACCTCCAGACGCGTCTCGCAGAGTACCGCGCAGCCGAAACTCGCATTCTGCGGAGCCAGGAGTACACAGTCGGCCAAGGTGGTGCCGCACGCCGCAACCGCCGGGCCGAGCTGGCTGATGTGCAGGCTCAGATCAAGGCGCTGGAGCTGGACATCGACAAGCACCCGGACAACCCGGCGGCCCGCGGTGCCCGTCGTATCCGCTACCTGCGGCCCATGGGCTGAGGACTGACCGATGATGAATCTCATCGACAAGGCCCTGCTGCCGTTTGACCCAGAGCGCGTGGCAGGCCGCCTCAAGGCCCGCGCCCAGGTCAACGCCATCGAAGCCAGCGCGCCCGGACCTGGAGGCAGCACGAGCAGCAGCGGAGCAGGCGGTCGCTGGTGGAATCCGTTTGCCCGCAGCGCTGCGCGCGACACCCTGCCCAAGTTGGGCACCCAGCGCGCTGCCTCGCGCGAGCTGATCAGCACCAACCCCATCGCCGCCGGTGCCATCAACACCAGCGTTGACCGCATCATCGGCACGGGTCTGGCCTTTGTTGCCAGCCCGGCCAGGCAGGTGCTTGGGTGGTCTGCCGACCAGGCCGAGGCATGGAAGGCCACCGTCCAGGCCGAGTACAGCCTGTGGGCTGACGACGCCCAGGCCTGTGACTTCGCCGGCGAAGAGACCTTCTACCAGGCCCAGGCTTCTGTGGTTCGGGGCGCCAAGAGCAGCGGCGACATGTTCACCATGCTGCCCATGGCCGAGCGCACGCGCATGCGCCCCTATGGTCTGCGCTTCCAGCTGATCGAGGCTGACCGCATTGGCAACCCGCTGGGTCAGATGGACACCGAAGAGATTGCCGGTGGCATCAGGTTCGGGCCTGGTGGTCGCCCGCTGGCTGCCCACATCTACGACCGCCACCCTGGCAGCGGCATGGCGCCCAAGGGCAGCAGCATCTATGCCGGCGAGTGGGTCAACTTCCAGGGGCCCACCGGTCGACTTCGCCTGCTGCACCACTACAAGAAGCTGCGCCCAGGCCAGCCTCGGGGTGTTCCCTACCTTGCGCCGGTGGTCGATCTCATCAAGCAGATCGGTCGCTTCACCGACGCCGAGATCGAAGCCGCTGTGATCAACAGCTTCTTCACCATGATCATCGAGACCGAGACCGGCAATGTGGCGCCGGTCTGGGGTAATCAGAACAGCACAGCGACCGGGCCTGGTCCACAGCCTGCCGATGAGATTGCCATGGGCCCGGCCGCTGTGGTGGGCCTGGCCAAAGGCGAGACAGCCAAGTTCGCCGACCCCAAGCGACCGAACGTCAACGCGGTGGAGTTCATCCACGGCCTTCTCGGCCTGATCGGCATGGGCCTGAGCATCCCGCGCGAAGTGTTGCTCAAGCAGTTCAACGCCAGCTACAGCGCGAGCAAGGCCGCTTTGTTGGACGCCTGGATCCACTTCCGCTGCGAGCGAACCTGGGCGGCCCTCTCGTTCTGCCAACCGATCATCGAGACCTGGCTGGCCGAAGCCGTGTTCCTCGGTCGTGTCAAGGCGCCCGGCTTTTTCAGCGACCCGTTGATGCGCTGGGCCTACACGCGCGCGGCCTGGCCGGGTGACAGCATGGGCTCGATCAACCCCAAGGACGAGGTCGCGGCCTACACGGCCGCCATCGACGCCCGCCTGATGACGCGCGAGCGTGCCGAGTGGGAGCTGGGCGGCACCGACTGGAACGCCACTTTCGACCAGAAGTGGGCCGAACACCAGCGGCTGGCCAAGGCCGGACTGCTGCCGGTGCCCAAGGCGGGCGCCGCTGCACCTCAGACGCAGCCCACCCGTGGCAATCAACCCGAACCCGAGGACAACGATGACGCTGCTTGACCTGCTGCGCAGCGCCTGGGCCATCCAGCCCGAGCGACTGCTCGAAATCCAGTCGATCTACGACACCCACCTGCGTGGCGAGAAGATCGACATCCCTGCAATCGAAGCCCGCCTGGGTCGGCCTCTGGCCAGCGAGCAGCAGGAGTACCGCATCCGCGAAGGCGGTGTGGCGGTGCTCTCCATCGAAGGCGTACTGGCGCCCAAGGCCAACCTGTTCATGCGCGTGAGCGGCGGGGCCAGCACGCAGCTGCTGAGCAAGCAGGTCGAAAGCGCGATCGCCGACCCCCGCGTGCGCAGCCTCATCCTGCAGGTCGACAGCGGTGGTGGCAGTGCCCTGGGCGTGCCCGAGCTGTCCGACACCATCCGCGAGCTGGCCGCCATCAAGCCCATCGTCACCGTCACCGATGGCGTCATGGCCTCGGGCGCCTACTGGCTGGGCAGCGCGGCCAATGCCGTGTTCGGCAGCGGTACCACGGTGCAGGTGGGATCGATTGGCGTGGTGATGACCCACAACTACACGCCCAACGCCAGCGGCGCCCAGACCACGGAAATCACGGCGGGCCGATACAAGCGCATGGCCACCAGCGCCAAACCGCTGGACGAAGAGGCCAGCGCCTACCTGCAGCAGATGGTCGATCACATCTACAGCGTCTTCGTTGACGCCGTAGCCCAGAACCGCGGCGTGACCGCCGAGGAAGTGCTGCAGCACATGGCTGACGGCCGCATCTTCATCGGTCAGCAGGCGGTCGATGCCGGACTGCTGGACGGCTTCATGACCGTCGACCAGGTGGCCGAGCGAATGGCTGCCGACCCTACCCAGTTCGCCACCCGCCGCAAGGCCAGGGTGGCGGCGTTGGTGCCCCCAGCCAGAAAGCCCGCCGGTGCGCGGGCCGATGGCAGTTCCCCCGCCGAGCCGGTGCTGCTCGATCCCGTCGAAACCTCCCCCGAAAAGGAAACCCCCATGGACATGAAAACCCTGGCGGAGCAGCACCCCGAACTGCTTGCCAACATCCAGGCCGAAGCCCGCGCCGCCGGTGCCAAGGCCGAACAGGAGCGCGTCGCCGCCGTGCGCGCGCAAAGCATGCCCGGCCACGAAGCGCTGATCGAGCAGCTGGCTGCCGACGGCAAGACCACCGGCCCCGAAGCCGCCATGGCTGTGCTGGCCGCCGAGCGCGCTGCCGTCGCAGCCCGCGGCAAGGCCTTCGTCGACGACGACGCGCCGGCACCCGCCAAGAACGGTGCTGCTCCCAGCGACATGCCGAAGACCAAGGCCCAGCAGGCTGCCGAATCCAAGGCCTACGCCGCCGAGCACGGCGTCGACTTCATCACCGCGATGAAGAAGCTGGGCTTTGCCTGACCACCAACCAGTTCACCTCCAGGAGTCCAAGACATGAACCCCTCCCTCCCGATCCTGACGCTCACCGTCATCGCTTCCGCTGCGCTGCAGAACGCCCGCGCAGTCACCCAGGCTGGCGCCTACCCGGCCGCCGGTGGCCTGGCCTTCGGCATCACCCGCACCGACGGTGCCGTCGGTGATCCGGTGCCAGTCGATGTCCAGGGCACGGCCATCGTCCAGGCCGGCGCCACCTTCTCGAAGGATGTGCCCCTGATGGTTGGCACCGACGGCAAGCTGATCGCCCACGACGGCGACGGCGACAAGCACGCCGTGGCCCGCTCCATGGAGGCGGCCACCGCTGTCGACCAGCTGGTCGAGGTGCTGCTGGTGCCCTCGTCCGGCCTGCTCGTCACGGCCTCCTGACCCAACCCTCTTCACTGAAACGGAGAACCCAACATGAACCAAATGACCCCCGGTCAGGCCCGCGTCGTCGACCCCATCCTCACCGAAGTGGCCCGCGGCTATCGCAGCCCCAAGGCCGCCATCGCCAACATCCTGTTTCCGATCGTCAGTGTCACGCTGCGTGCCGGCAAGATCATCACCTTCGGCCCCGACGACTTCAAGCTGGTCAGCACCGTACGTGCACCCGGCAGCAACACCAAGCGGGTGCAGTTCGGTTACGCCGGCGCCGACTACGGCCTGGCCGACTACCGCCTCGAAGCCCTGACTCCCTGGGAGATTCAGAAGGAAGGCATGAACGGGCCCGGCATCGACCTGATCGCCATGAGCGTGCGCAAGGTGCAGAACGTCATGGCCCTGGAGCGCGAGAAGCAGGCCGCCGACCTGGCTCGAAACGATGCGCTGTACGGTTCCAACAACAAGGAAACGCTCAGCGGCTCCGGTCAGTGGTCGGACCCGACCAGCGACCCGATCGGGGACATCCTGGCCGCCAAGGAGGCTGTGCGCAAGCAGATCGGCGAGCGCCCGAATGTGCTCACCGTGGGCCCCGAGGTGCTGACCGCGCTGCGCAACCATCCCAAGATCCTCGACCGGCTGAGTACCAACGCCGATCGTCCGCCGGCCAGCATGGCCCAGCTCTCGGCGTTGTTCGAGATCCCGCAGATCGTCGAAGGCGAAGCGGTGTATCACGACGGCACCCAGTTCCAGGATGTGTGGGGCAAAGACGCCATCCTGGCCTACACCACCCCGGCCAGCATGGCCGAAATGGGCAGCCCGAACTACGGCTACACCTACCAGCTGCAGGACTACCCGGTGGTCGAAGAGGGCTACGACGACCGCAACGCCAACAGCTGGGTCAACCCGGTGGCCGATGCCCGCAAGGCGGTGCTGGCCGGCGCCTCGGCCGGCTTCATCTTCAAGGCAGCGGTGGCCTGACCATGCCCAAGTTCATCACCACCATGCGCGTCAAGCTCGACGCGAAGCGGCGCGTGTTCGCTGGCGAAGTGCTGGAACTCAGCGCCAAAGCCGCCGAACCGTTGCTGGCTGCCGGCGCGATCGAGCCGCACAAGGAGCCCAAGGCCGACAAAGCCCCAGCTCCTGCGCCTGCTCCGTCGCCAGCCCCGGCACCGGCACCCGCGCCGGTAGAGCCGCCTGCACCCGCTCCGGCTCCGGCCAGTGAGCCCACCTGATCGCCGAGGCACCCACCATGTTCGGTGACGACGACCTGTCCGATGTCTTCTACTCGGTCGAAGCTGGCGCCGTCGAGCTCACGCTCGTCGGCTCTGAGCCGGCTCAGACCTTTTGCGCCCACATGGGCCAAGAGGACGAGGAGATGCTGCAGGGCTACGCCGTCGGAACCGTCCGCCTGATCCAGTACCCGACAGCCGCCATCGAGCTGGCCGAGGGCGACGAGGTCAGCGACGGTACCGTGACATGGCGGGTGCTCCGCGATCCGCGCCTGATCAACGACGGCGCCGAAAGCCAGACCTACCTCGTGCCCGCCTGAGCAGCACAGCACCATGCCCACCTTCAATCAAGGCAACAGCGCACGCTGGCGCATCTTCGACGCGGTTGCCACCGCGCTGGAGACCGCCCCCGAGCTGCAGGCCGTGCCCGTCAAGCGCAACCCCACCAGTGCAATCGCCATCAAGCGTGGCGACTACGTGCTGGCGGTGCGCTGGAACGGTGACAGCCAGCTCAGGCGCGTCGGAAACGACGAGCAGCGCCGCTTCACCTTGATCGTGGCCAGCCTTGCCCACACCGAGCAAAGCGACCGCGATGCGGACGCTATGCACGCCGTCGTGGGCACGCTGCTCAGGCGTCTCATGCCGACCCTCAACGCCATCACCGGCGTCAAAGAGGTGGCGGCACAGGAGGCGGACGTCACCTCATACGTCGAGGACTTCCAGCCCGCTGAGGGTGCGCTGGTCCTCAGCGGCTTCGAGGTGACCTACCGCCAGCCGGCTTTCGCGCTCCAGTCCACCTGACCCCTCACACACGAAGGAAATCATCATGCCCTCCAACTCCGCACGTGCAATTCTGGCCGGCGGCCTGGTCTCCCTGAACATCTGGGACCCGGTCGCTCAGGCCTATGCCGGCTTCGGCTCCCCGCTGGACGCCGACAAGTTCGAGATCGTTCCCCAGTCGGAAAAGAAGACCAGCCAGTCGCGCAGTCACCTCGACTACGGCCAGGCCCGCGCCTCGGTCGTCATCCCCCAGCCCACGCAGATCAACATCGCGCTGTCGGCGTCGTCCGTCGCTGCGTTTGCCATGCAGTTCCAGGGTCTGGTGCAGGCGCTGACGCAGTCATCTGGTTCCTGGACCGACCAGAACCTGGTGGTCGGTACCCATGGCGTCTGGCAAAGCCTGGGCCAGCGCAACGTGGCCGAAGCCGGCTTCTCGGTCGAGCCGGACGGCGGTGGCACCGCCTACGTGCTCGGCACGCACTACGAGGTCAACTGGCAACGCGGAGAAATCCGCTTCCTGGGCGTGGCCGGCGCCCCGGCTGAAGGCGCGACGGTCGACATCACCGGCACCTGGAATGCGGTCGACGGCAAGCGCATTCTTGGTGGCCGCGTCACTCAGGTGCGCGCCCAGGCCCGCTTCGACGGCCAGAACCTGGTCAATGGCGAGGTGGTCGAGGCGGACGTGCGCGAGTGTGTGCTCGGCACCGGTACTGGCTTCGACTTCCTGTCGGCCGACTTCACCGCCATCGAGCTGCAGGGCGAGATCGTCACGCCTGCCGGCTTCACCGAAGGCTACGAGATCCGCTTCCCGCAGCGCAGCGGCGAGTAAGCCAATCACCGTCGCCAAAAAGGCCCGCCACCTGGCGGGCTTTTTTCATGAGGCGCCCTGGCCCACGTTGAAGGCAGGCCCTCATGGAAAAAGCCCACTGATCCGAACCCACACACATGGCCACCACCAACCAGCGTATCCGCTACGATCTTGAGGCTGCCGTCAGCGGCCAGCAGGACGTTGCGGCACTCGCTCGCCAGCTCGAAGGCCTGGCCGACACGCTCGAAGGTGACCTGAAGACCCAGGCCCAGGCCAGTGCGCAGGCCCTGCGCGAGCTGGGTGCCAAGCAGGGGGCGGTGGAGAACTTCGCCGCGCTCAAGCGCGAGGTATCCGACGCGTCGGCCCGCCTGACCGAGGCCCAGGGCGCCGCTCAGAGGCTGGGCCGCGAGCTGGCTGCCACCAATGCACCGACGCGGGCACAGGTTGGGCAGATGCAGAAGCTGCGCGACACGGTGCGCGACGCCAAGGGTGAGGTCGTCAGCAAGACGGCGGCCCTCGACCGATCCCGGGCCGCCCTGCGCAACTACGGGATCGACTCGACCAACGCCGCCCAGGCCGAGCGCAACCTGCGGGCAGCGACGGCGGCCGCCCGAGCCGAGATCCAGGCCATGGCACCGGCCTACCGTCAGGCTGGCCAGCAAGCTGCAGCGTCTGGTCGCCAGCAGGTGGCAGCGAACCAGGAGGTCTCGGGCAGCCTGAGCCAACTGGGTGACCAGTTGCGCGCCGTCCAGCGCGTGGCCATCGCGGCCATCGGCGGTACGTTCGCCGGACGGCTGATCAGCGACCTGAACGACACGGCCGAATCTTTCACCACTGTGGCCGATCGCATTCGTCTGGTGACGGGTGAGGGTCCTGCCTTTGAGGCCGCGTTTGAGGGCGTGCAGCAGGTGGCCCTCGAGACCAACAGTGAGCTGGAAGCCACCGGCACCCTGTTTGCCAGGCTGCAGCAGGCCGGCGAGAGTCTGGGTCGAACGAACGAGCAAAGCCTGGCCCTGACCCGGACCATCAACCAGGCCATCCAGCTCAGTGGGGGGTCTGCCCAGTCTGCCAACGCGGCCATCACCCAGCTGATCCAGGGTCTGCAAAGCGGCGTGCTGCGCGGTGACGAGTTCAACTCGGTCATGGAGCAAAGCCCCCGCCTGGCGCAGGCGTTGGCTGCAGGGCTTGGCAAGACCACCGGCGAGTTGCGCAACCTGGCGCAGCAGGGCGCGCTGACCAGTGAGGTGGTGATCGGAGCCCTGGAGGGGCAGGCTGCCGCCATCAACGCCGAGTTCGACAAGCTGTCCGACAAGCCGAGCCGCGCGCTGCAGAACCTGAGCACGGCCTGGCAGATCTACATCGGCAACGCGGACAAGGCCACGGGTGCCAGCCAAATGGCCGCCCAGGCGATCGATGCGCTTGCTGAGAACCTGGACACCATCATCGGCCTGCTGCTCGACGCTGGCCAGGCTGTGTCGGCCTTCGTTGCGCTGCGGCTGGCGCAGCAGTTCCTGGGCATCGGAGCGGCTGCCCAGGCAGCCGCCGTGCAGGTTGCTGCGAGTACGACGGCCATCAATGCCGCCAGCGCGTCGGCCCTGACCGCTGGTTCGAACGTCGGCCGCCTGGCATCCATCCTGGGTGGTCTCAAAACGCTCTCCCTGTTGGGGGTGGTCACCAACATCCAGGACATCGGGGTCTGGCTGGGCGAGAGTGCAGCCAAGCTGGCAGGCTACAAAGATCTGACAGAGGAGCTGGCACGCGAGGAGCGTGTCGCTGCCGAGATCAGTGCCGAGAATGCCCGGCAAAAGGCAGCGCTGGCCCAGGCCACACAACTGGCCATCGAGGCTGCACGTGGTCTGACGCCTGAGGCCCGCGCGCTGACGACCGAGTTCGAGAAGATGCAGGCGTCGGGCAAGAGTGCCGGCGACGCCCTGGCTGAGCTGTCGAAGAAGGCCAACCTCGAAGACACCACAGGCATCCAAGCCTACAGCATCGCCCTGCGAGACCTTGCTGTGCAGGGCAAGGCCAGCGGCGACCAGATCCGCGAGGCCATGGCCAACGCGCTCAAGGGCGAAGACCTGGCGCGCTTTGAGGTGCTGGCCCGATCCGCACTGTCTGGCACCCGTGACGAAGCGGAACTGCTGGCGATCGTGCTGGACGCCTCGCTGCGCGAGGCCATTAACCGCAGCGGTGCCGACTTTGCGTCCATCAGCGGCGGTATGAGTCGGGCGGCCGCCAGTGCCGTCAACGACACCGAGCTGATCATTCAGAATCTGGACCGGCTGTCGGCCCAGGGGGTAGACACTGCTGCAGCGTTGACGGCCAGCCTTGGCAAAGGCATTCAGACGGCCGACAGCCAGGCGGCCCTGCAGGCGGTGCGCGATCAGATCGAGTCGGTGCGCAAGGTGCTTGGGGAGCAGGTGGTCGACGGCCTGCTGGACCAGCTTGCCGAACAGGCCAAGCGTGTCACGAAAGAGGTCGGCGGTCTCCAGAGCGCACTCAGCCAGTTGGGCATCACCAGTGACGCTGACTTGAAGAAAGCGGCTGACGCAGCCCGGAACCTGTACGAGCGCGTGCGCGAGGGAGGTGGCAGCGCTCGCGAGCAGGCTGAGGCCTTCCAGAAGATGGCCGATGCGGCCATTCGCTCCGGCGACTCGACGGCCATCGCCTTTGCGCGATCCCAGGCCGCCGCCAACGGGTTCGAGGTCGCCGTGGACAGCGCGGGGCGGACTGTGGTCCGACGCATGGGTGAGGCTGCCCAGGCGACCGAGAAGTATCGCAGCAGCATCCAGTCGGCCACCCAGGCCGTACAGGAGCACATCGGCTGGCTCGATCGCATGGTCGAGCGAAACAACAGGGTCAAGACATCCATGAAGACGGATGCCGATGGCTTTGCCGCCGACGCCTCCGGTAACCGGATCGTGGCCGGTGGGGACTTGACCACCCTTACGGGCATTGCAGCGTTTCTCAAGGCCGCGGGTGTTGAGGATGACGCCACTGCACGGCGGATCGCTTTGGAGTTCTCCAACGGCCGGGGCGAGATCCCGTACTTCGACAACCCTGGGCAGAAGCGATACGGCGGCGACACGCTCAGCATGGCGCTGCTCAAGGCGGCAGAGCGAGTGACATTCGCCGGCACTGGTGTGGGCGGCGCACAGGTTCCTGGCATCGACACGGGTATCCCGAAGCCGTCAGCACGCGAAGTGAACGTCAACCTGTCTGTGAATGGCAAGTCCTACGGAACCGTCAACACCGACGCTGCCGGGGCTGAAGCCATCGTGAATGCACTGAACGCCGCCAAGGGCGCGGCAGGAGCCTGACGCATGGGTTACTCCCTCACACACCCGACAGCTGGTGCTGGTGGGACGCCCCTGGCCCTGACGCTGCCGCCAGACCTGATCTGGACGGATGAGTTCGCGTGGAAGCGGGTGGAACAGGCCAAACAGTACAGCACCACGGGTGCCCTGCTCATCGATGAGTGGGTGCGCCAGGCTGGGCGCCCCATCACCTTGACCGGATCGGTCGACTACGCCTGGTGCCTGCGCCCGGCCCTGCAGACCCTAAATGCCTGGTCACAGCAGGCAGGCCTGCAGATGACCTTGTCCATCAACGGTACGAACTACAGCGTGGCCTGGAACCACGAGGAGGTCGCGATCACTGCGGAACCGGTGGTGCCCTACAGCGACCCCCAGCCCGAAGACTGGTACAGCCTGGTCCTGCGCTTCCTGGAAATCTGATCGGACACCTGCAAATGCCCATCCAATCTGACGACATCAAACTGCTGCGGTCCGCCGTCATGGCCGACGTGCCCGAGGGTGGCGGCGCGGCCACCGGTATCGAGGTGGTCGACGGCCAGTCGAACAACATTTTCCCGGATACGTCCAGCGACGACCGGGCCAGCGGTCGATTCCGCCTGCGCAAGGTGTTCGGCGCGGCGCACACCGACGACACCGACCTGCTGCTGGGGGCCAGCTTTGCCGTGCTGGCGCCGCCCGAGGACCCGCTGGTGCATGTCAACCTGGTCGAGGTGGATGGGTGGTTCAGCGAGCGGACCGATGCCACCGACATGATCGAGCGCTATCTGGTCAAAGGCGCCCGCCTGCTCAGCCGGATCCAGGATGTGCACTACCAGGGCGCGCTGCTGCTGCAGCTGTACAACATCGCCCCGGGCACGAGCTTCCCGGAGCCGGGCGACACGATCGTGGTGCGCAACCCCAGCGGCCAGGAGCAGTACGTGCGGGTGCTCAAGACCACGCTGAGCACCGCCTTGGTGTTCCTGGACGGTGGCCAGCGCGAGATCAACCTGTGCTCGTGTGAGCTTAGCAACGAGCTCGAATTCGATCTGCAGGGCAAGGCGATCCAGCTGACCGACCCGTCGGCCAGCAACACGGCCGTGGCCTACTCGACCACGCCCAGCGTGGGTGCGCGGTTCTATGGCGTTAAGCGCCTGGGCATCGCTGCCGAGATCGGAGACCGGTCAGTGACGACCGAGGACGGCATCTACTCGCCGATCGTTCCGGCCGCGACGGTCGAGGAGCCTGTGCTGGACGTGTATCCGCTGGTGCCGCGTCCCAGTCTGTCGCGCACCTCAGCTGCGGTGCTCACGCTGCCGGCGCAGTCGCTGGCGCTGGGTCCTGGCACGGTGCTGCGCATGCCCACCGCTGCAGAGCCGACCACGGTCGCGTTCACGCATGGCGCGACGGCGTTCACGACGAACAACGCTGGCGAGGTGCTGCAGGGCACGACCGTCGTCGGCACTGTCAACTACCGCAACGGCGCGGTGACGATGTCGGGCTCTGCGCCCAGCTACGGCACGCAGTCGCTCACGCTCAGCTACCGGCCGGCCACCGTGGTCGGGGCACTGGCTCACTCGGCCAGCCAGGAGATCACGCCCGGCAACCAGGGGTTGGCCTGGGTTTTCGCTTTCGAGCCGCCGCCAGCGCCGGGCACCCTGGTGGTCAGCTACATGGCACAGGGTCGCTGGTACACGCTCGAAGAGGACGGAACCGGGCGCCTGGCCGGCGCTGATAGCAGCTATGGGTCGGGCACGCTGTCCTTCCAGACCGGCTCGCTGGCGCTGAGCCTCGGGGCCATCCCAGACGTCGGCAGCGACATCATCTTCCTTTGGGGCGATGCCGAGACCGCTCAAGCGGCCACAGGGCTGCCCACGCGCGCCTGGGCGGCCATCCCGCTGGCTGAGCCGCCGGCACCGGGCACGCTGGCGTTTGAATGGAGCCGCGGCGGCACGACGTACAACGCCTCGTTGGCGGCCAACGGCACCGTCACCGGCCCGGCCCAGATCCGTGAGGTCGAGCGCCTGGACGGCGGCAGCTACCGCGTGCTGTTCAGCCCGGACACCATGCCCGACGGTCTGATCACGGTCAGCTACGAAAGCCAGGCCGAGAACGCCGCGTTCACGAATGACGGCGGCGGCAACTACACGCTCACCGGTGCACCCATCGCGGCCGGCAGCCTGCGCTTTCGGCTGTTTGCCACGGCGTCGACGGGGCTGACCTACGTCTTCAACTGCTTCTCGCGCGGCACCGATGTCTATGCCCGCACGCCGGCCGGCAATACGGTCATCGGCACGATCAACAACACCACAGGTGCAGTGAGCCTGGCCGCAGGTGGCGTCACGCTGTCATCGACACGCGTGGAGCGCACCTCGTCGAGTTCGTGGCAGGGCGGGTCTGACCCCTGGTACTACGACCGGGTCATCACCGAAAACACTTCGTACACGCTGAATGTCGACGGGGTGCTGCAGATGGGCTACCTGCCGGCCGCAGGCGCATCGGTTCAGAGCGTGGCGGTCTCGCCGCCCTGGCTGATCGAGGTCACGCCGGCCGTGGGCCTGAATCTGGTCACCAATGGCCTGGCGTTCACCTGGGCCGGCGCGGTGCACGCCTCGCGCGACGGCGCGCTCTCGCGCGGCTGGCATGTGGGCACAGCTGCCACCACCCCGGTGGGCAGCGTCAGCAGCGAAGGCCTGATCAGCATGGGCCAGTCGCTGCCGGGTGGATCGAGCAACTCGGTCATCTGGGCCAACGCCGCGCTGGACGCGGCGTCCATGCTCAACGTCTACCAGGGCGTGTTCAGGGTCGGTGTGGCGCCGATCAAGGCTGGAGCGTTCCAGTTGCAGGCCGGCGCGGTCATCGGCTCGGCAAACAGCGGCGGTGTGCTCTCGGGCGGCTTCGATGGCCTGGTGGACTTCGTCCGCGGCATCGTGCGCTGGGCGGTGGACGACCTTGGCCCCAGCACGGGTGTGCCGGTGCGCGCCGACGAGGTCACCTACAACGCGGTCTACCTGCAGTACGTGCCGCTGGACGAGGATCTGCTGGGGGTCAAGACCACGCGTTTGCCGCTGGACGGCAGGGTGCCGATCTTCCGGCCCGGTGGTCAGGTGCTGGTGCACAACACGCTGACCACCGTGCTGCCCAATCCTGTGACGCTGGGCACGGCCTATGACCTGGGGCGCGAGCGAATCGCGGCCGTCAAGGTGCGGACCGTGGCCGGTATCAAGGTGCCCGGTGACCGGTACACAGTCAATTTCAACGCCGGGACAATCACGTTCCCGATCGGCACCGACCTGAGCGGCTTCGACCAGCCTTTCAGCGTCGAGCACCGCATCGAGGACGAGTTGCTGGTGCTGCGTGCCGACATCAGCGGACGTCTGGACCTGGTGGCCGGGCTGACGCACGACTACCCGGCCGAGACCAGCTACGTGTCGAGCAAGCTGCGCAAGGGTGACCTGTTCGCCCGGACGTTCGGCTACCTGGAGCAGGCGACCTGGACCGGTGTCTGGTCTGACAGCCTGATCGGTAGCGCGCCAACGGCCAGCTTCAACAACATCGACTTCCCGGTCGAGGTGACCAACCGGGGCGCGATCACCGAGCGCTGGGCGGTCATCTTCACGGGGGCCACCCAGGTGCGCGTTGTGGGTGAAAACGTCGGTCAGGTGCTGACCAACGTGTCGATCAACGACGTGATCGAGGCGATCAACCCGCAGACCGGCGCACCCTACTTCGAGATTGACCCGCTCGGCTGGGGCGGTGGCTGGGCTGTGGGCAACGTGCTGCGCTTCAACACGGCCGCATGCGGTGCCCCAGCCTGGGCTGCCCTGACTGTGCTGCAGGGCCCGCCCAGCGTGCAGAGCGACTATGCAGAAATTGCGTTCCGCACTGACGTGGACGCCCCCTGACAGGAGACCTGAGTGACATTGCCCGCATCCACCCCCTGCTGGTTCGATTCGTCGGAGGCGGGGGCGCCTACGCTCAACAACGCGGCCGGCAGCCTGCTGGAGGTGCTGCGCTCGTGCCTGATCAACGGCTTCGGCGCGGTGTCTGTGACCAGCATCGTGGTCGCCAGCGGCGTGGCCACAGTCACGGCCGCTACGCATGGCTTCTCGGCAGCCTATGGCAAGCTGGTGCTCATCGAGGGGGCGCCGGTGTCCGAGCTCAACGGGCGCAAGCGCATCGGCAACGTGCTGACCAACACGTTCACGTTCCCGGCCCCTGGCGTGGCCGACGGGACCTACACCGGTACGATCAGCGCCAAGCGCGCGCCGCTGGGGTGGGCCGAGACGCACACCGGCACGAACATTGCCATCTTTGCGTCCACGGCGCCCGAGGCGAGGCCGAACAGTCTGCGGGTCGACGACTCCGGGTCGGCCTCCATGTCTCGCTGGGTTGGTATTCCGACGGCCAGCATCACAGACCTCAACACCTACTCTGGTGAATTCCCGTCATCGGCCCAGGTGTCTGGCGGTGCCTACGTGCAGCGTGGCGGGACGAACAACGCGACTCCGAAGGCCTGGGTCGTGGCTGGTGACGACCGAGGGTTTTACTTCGCAGCGGAGTGCAATACCGGGCCGGTGTTCCTCATCAACTGGTTTGGCGACTTCGAGTCGTTCTACGAGGGCGATGCTGGTGGCACGCTGCTTGCCACGCAGACGACAACCGCAGTCTCGAATTCGCCATCGTGGGGACTGGCCACCGGCACAAACATTGCGACAAACCCGACCGTCAACGTCGGATGCTATGCACCACGAGGCGTGCTGCTCGCCGAGACCGCCCCGGCGCTGCAGAGCATTACCGGGGCCCCTGGAAATGCAAACCAGTCCGGATCGACGCAGTACCAGAACGCCGGCATTTACGCAAACCCGGTCATTCAGGACCTGGTCTATGTGATAAGCACGGGACCGTGTATCCGCGGTCGTCTGCCCGGACTCGCATGGTTGCTCGCAAACGGCACCACAACTGGCTTTGGGGATCGACAGGTGGTTGCTGCTGGATCTAAGCAGTTTCTGCACTTGCCCACAAGGACTGCCGCGCAGACCGCTCACCACTGCATTCGACTGGATGGGTGGCGCTGATGCCAGCGGTTACGACGCAGGACAACATCGCACTGGTCTACCTGATCGGTCGCGCTGGTCTCCATCGTGTCGCCGGCACGACCCGGAACACAGGCACACCGCCGACGCCTGTGCGTCGCCGTGTCCGCCTGCACCGCCAGACCGACGGGCTGATGATGGCCGAGGTGTGGTCGGACGCCGCCACCGGCGAGTATGTTTTCAGCCTGATCGCGGCTGGCACCTACTACGTGACGGCGTTTGATCACACTGGGCTCTTCGGTGGCGTCATCGAGACCGACGTGGTCGCGGAGCCGATGCCGTGAGTCTTTCGCTCGCCGCTCGCCGTGCCCGGCTTGTGACCGTCCGGGACCTGATACTGGCCAGCGATGGCGGGTCGCTTTTGCTGCTTGACGGCCCCATGGCCAGCAACCCGGGTGAGGCGCCGGCGGGCTCGCCCCTGGCCATCATTGCGCTCGATGTCGAGTCGTTTGCGCTGCATGAGACGTTGGCCATCCTGCTGCTGAGCGTGGTCGGCAACGCCGCCACAAGTGGCCAGCCGACCTGGGGTCGGTTCGTTGATGGCGATGGCGTGGGTGTCTATGACGTGACGGCCGGCCCGCCCGGGAGTGGTGCGCAGGCGATTGTGTCCGATGATGACAACCCGACGTCTGCACAGATCTGGACCGGCGGGCAGTTGACCGTCACCGGTACGTTCGCGGAGCCCTGACGTGGCCGACTTGGTATTCAGCCGGCCGCGCTACACCGGGGGCCCTGTTGACCTGGTGTTCGGCGACTCAGGCGGAACTGGAGGTGGTGACTCAACGGTCACGATCACGGCTACGTTCTCGGCCATGACGTTCCAGGCGGTGGTCGCGTACGACAACCGCAACCCGCGCCGCGCCAGCACCATCGCCAGACTGCCCCACCAGGTGGCCGCCAGGGCGCTGCCAGAGACGCGCGTCGGCTGGGGCACCAGTCGCCAGGACCTGCGCGAGGAGCGCACCACCTGGCAGCAGGCTGGCCGCGCTGCGCGCGAGACCGACACCGGCTGGAATCGCCCCGGCCGCATCGTTGACCAGCGCGCTGTGCCCTGGGTGCTGGCTGTGCCGGCTGGCACCCTGGCAGCGTTCGCGCACCAGGCCGCTGAGATGCTGCGGGCACAGGCGCTGCTGCCCTGGCAGGTCGCGGCTGCCCTGCATGCCACCTCACGCGCGCCGCACAAGGTTGGCCTTCAGGTGCACACCGATCGGGTCGTGCCCTGGCTGCTGGCCGCCCGTTTGCAGGCGCTGGCAAGCGGCGGGCGCCAAGTGGCAGCCGCTGCCGGCCTGACGTCGCTGTGGCCGTGGGATGTGGCCCGCGTCATCCCGCCCGGCCGCGAGGTGTGGCCACCGGTGGATCCTGGGACGGTGACGCCCAGGGTGCCCAGCACGCACCTGGTGTTCGCCTGCCCGCCCTGGACTGGTGGGCCCGTCAATCTGGTCTTTGGGCGGGTGTGCGTGCTGCCGCCACCGGAGCCGGGCGCGCCGCTGCAGATCCTCCCTGCGAGGTATTACATGATCGTTCACTCACTCACCGCGGTGCGCCTGCCGGATCTGTCCAGCGTGCCCATCTTCAACGTCGATCTGTCGGCGGACGCTGGATCGTTCTGCTGGAAGTTCAGCGCCACCGGTCCACGCACGCTGTTCGACCAGCTTGCGCCTGTGGCCGGCCTGCCGGCGCGTATCCGCATCACGCTCGATGGCATCCCGTTTGTCTTCCTGATCGAGTCCATTGCTGAGGACCACCAGTTCGGCAGTCGCGTGGTCCGCATCAGTGGTCGTAGCGCAACGGCATTGCTGGGCCGACCCTGGCGGCGGGAAGAGACCCACGCCAACCCAGGCGCGCCCGCCACGGCGCAGCAGCTGGCCCTGCAGGCCCTGGATGCGACAGGCGTCGATCTTGACTGGGGGCTGACCGACTGGCTCGTGCCGGCCAGCGCCTGGAGCCATCTGGGCACGCCCTTGTCGGCTGTGCAGCTCATAGCCGAGGCGGCTGGCGGTTATCTGCAGAGCCACCGAAGCGCCGAAACACTGATGACCCGCCACCCCTACCCAGAGCTGGCTGGTGGCATGGTGGGCGGCCCATGGAACTGGTACCACCCGGACGTGACACCCGATGTTGAGCTGGCGCCCGACGCGTTGGTGACCACGGCAGTCGAGCGCCGCGATGGTGACGACCTCAATGCCGTCTATGTCAGCGGCACCACGCATGGAGTGCTCGCGTTGGTGCGCCGCACGGGCAGTGCTGGCGACAAGCTCGGCCAACTGGTGACCGATCAGCTCATGACGACGCAGGAGGTCGCCCTGCAGCGAGGGCTGTCGGTCCTCGGGGCTGCAGGCCCGAAGCACCTGGTGCAGGTCAGCCTGCCGGTCCTCACAGGCGTCGGCCAGCCTGGCGTGCTCGACGTGGGACAGCTGGTCCAGATCAACACCTCATCGCCTTGGAGAGGTCGCGTGCGTGGCGTCAGCGTCAGCGCGGCCCTGGGGCAGTCGGTTCGGCAAAGCGTTGCCATCGAACGTCACCTGGAGGTCGCGTGATGCAAACCAACGTCTATCGGGCGCTGCTCGACCTCCTGCCGCAGGCCCCGCTGCTGTCGGGCGTTGTCACCGTGGACCATGGCGACGGCTCTGTGACCGTCGAGTTCCCAGGCGGCGGCACGCAGCGCGTTCGAGGTGTCGCCGATGTCGATGACCGCGTGTTCGTTCGCGGTGGCCTGGTCGAAGGCCCTGCACCCGCGCTGTCGCCAATCACCATCGAAATCTGAAACCACCAAAGCACAGCATGAAGCGAGAAATCACTGACGCCACCATGAGCAGCTACGCAAGCAAATTGACAACGACAGGGGCGGGCACCGCCGTGGTAGGAGGCCTGAGTCACAACGAATGGTTGGCCATCATCGGCGCCGCCGTTGCGGTCCTGGGCCTGCTGACCAACTGGTATTTCCAGCACCGGCGCGATGCCCGGGAGCGCCGCGAAGACGAACGCCGCGAGGCCGAGCACCAGAAGCGCATGCGGCAGATGCAGACCAAGCCGGGAGACCTGCATGACCGATAACCTGGCTGGGATCCTGCGCCAGCGTGGCAAGGTGGTCGCGCTGTTTGTGGTCTGCGGCACGGCCGTGGCCTTGGTGCACCCTGAGTCCGCCGCGTCCATCTTCGCGGCGATGGCGGTGCCGGTGGGCGCTCTGGCCGGCGTTGAGGCCTGGGCTGCGAGGGGTACGCCATGAACCGATGGGCGGCATCTGGACTGTCCCTCTCGGCTGCCGCTCTGGTGGGGCTCATTGCCCATGAGGGCTACACCGACAGGGCTGTCATTCCTGTGCAGGGCGACCGGCCGACCGTTGGCTTTGGGTCCACCTTCCGCGATGACGGCAGCCCGGTGCGCATGGGCGACACGATCACACCGCCGCAGGCTGTTGCCCGGACCCTTGCGCACATCCAGCGCGACGAGAGCCGTCTGCGCCAGTGCGTGACCGCACCGGTCAGCCAGATCGAGTACGACCTGCTTGTCGATCACGCCTACCAGTACGGGACGGTGGCCACGTGCGGCAGCAGCATCGTGCGCTTGACCAACGAGCGTCGCTACGCCGAAGCGTGTGAAGCCTACCTCGCGTGGCGGTTCATGACGAGTCCGGTCGCTCGTTCGGGCTGGGAGCCATTCAGATTTGACGCAGCCGGTCGCCCAATTCGTTGGCGCTTCGACTGCACAACGCCCGGCAATCGCATCTGCTCAGGTGTCGGTAAACGTAGCACAGAGAGAGCCGAGAAATGTCGGGCCGCGCAGTGATCCCTACCGCCGTCGGCGAAGCCTTCGACAGGCTTCGGGCGGTTGCCTGGGAGGCTGTGAGCGTCAACGAGATCATGCAGGAGATCGATGTGCTCGAGCGCACGGTTTGCCTGTCCATGGGTGGCTTGCCACCCGAAACCCGGCCGGTGATTCCGGCCAAAGACGAAAGGTGGGGCTGATATGGGTGAGCGTGAATCGATCTGGCTTCTGATCGGCCTGGGTGGTGCGGCGGTCTTTCTGGTCGCAAGCGCCATGGCCGCTGGTCTCGGCCTCGGACTGGTGATGTGGGTGGGCTGGAAATGAAAGACGTCCTCGCCCTCATGAACCCGACCCGGTGGGCTGTGCTGGGCTCCGTCCTGGCTGGCTTGCTGCTGCTGGCTTCCGGCATCGGCTGGAAGCTCTACGACGCTGGCCGCGATGCCGGCCTGGCCGAGCTGGACCGGTACAAGTTGGCCCAGGTCAATGCCACCAACCGCAGCCTGCTGGTGCAGGCCGAGCGCATCGGTCTATTGATTGCCATCAACGAAGAGGTGCAACGTGATCTCAACTCAGTCGAGGCCGAGCTGTCGACTCTGGCTGCTGCTCGTTCTGCTGGTGCCCGCCTGCGCGACGAAGAACGAGCCCGCATCGTCGCCAGCGCAGGCTCAGCCACTGCCGATGCCTGTCGTCGATATGCCGCCGCCGCCGAGCGAGATCTTGAGCGAACTGAAGCGGATGCAGAGCAGATGGGACAGCGCGCGGTGCGAGCGTCAGCGGCTGCTCACGCCCTCGCCGACACCCTGCGCGCCCGAACCCTCACCCGTGACGAACTCCGCGCCCAGCGCGCAACCCTCAGAAAGGACTGACCCATGATCCGCACCGCCTTTGCCCTGCTGCTGGCCCTGAGCCTGTCGGCCTGCGCCTCCGGCTTCAAGCAAGCCAACGAGGAGAACTCCAAGCGCATCGCCGACCACCAGGACAGCCTGCTCACCCAGGCCACCAACGACCTGACCGCGGTCAACGCCTGCTACCTGCGAAGCCTGGGCTACCTGCAGACCGGCGACACGCTGACCAAGGTTGGCGAGCCGTCAGGATCCGGCGAATCCTGCGCCGTGATGGCCACCGCCCTGCGCATGTCATCGACCTTCATGACGGCGTTCTCGCCCTTCCTGGTCCAGCCGGCGCTCACCCGCGTGCCGGCGGCGCCCGAAGAGATCCTGGCCGACCTGGCCAAGGCCGGCATGAAGTTCGCCCTCACGAAGCACGGCCTGGAGGCGGTCGAGCGCGTGGTGACGAGTGGTCAGCTGGCCCAGGCTCAGACGTCGGCAGCAGCCCTGGAGGCGGTGGCCAATCGACCGGCCCCAATCCTGCTCACTGTGCCTGAGGGTGGCTCGGCCGCCATCCTGACGCCCGACTGATCTCCCGCAGTTGTCTCCTCTGGCGATTTTCAGGGCCGCCAGTTCACCCGCTCACCCCTCGGAGTGAGCGGGTTTTTTCGCGTCTGAGCTACGATGCCAGAATGACCGGGGACGACAAGGGAATCCTGCATCTGCTGCCTGGCCAGCTCATTGGCGGTGCCATGGGTGGTCTGCCGCAGCCGGGTCCAGGCCATCCACCCGAGATCTCGGCCGAGGTGATGGCTGGCGAATCGTTGGGGTTGGTCCGGATCCGATACCAGCTCAGGCGCCACCGGCATGGGCGATCCGAGAGCTGCTTCTGGGTGGCTGTGCATGCCGAGGCCTGCGCGACTTCTGCGCGACCTTAAAATGCGCTCCTCTGCAGAGTCGCGCGGCTTTGGTAGGGTGGACGCCCGTAACCTATTGATTTGTATGGCCCCTGTTCAGCTTGATCAGGCTACGAACCAAGGGGTCGTGGGTTCGATTCCTGCCAGCCGCGCCACACAGAAAAGCCTGCAGCCACAAGCTGCAGGCTTTTTTCTTTGTCCGGCATCTGGCTCGCCAGTGGTTCCTGCGCGAGCCCTTTTCAGTCATGAACAAGGCCTTCACCCGAGAGAGCGACGATCAGGACGACGACGTTGACAACCCGGCGTCGACGCCATTGCGCGTGCCTGGCGACAAGAACTACATCACGCGATCCGGCTATGAGCGCTTGCGCGCCGAACTGTTCCAGCTGATGGATGAGGAGCGGCCCCGCATCGTCGAGATTGTGCACTGGGCTGCCAGCAACGGCGACCGCTCGGAGAACGGCGACTACCTCTATGGCAAGAAGCGCTTGCGCGAGATCGACCGGCGAATCCGCTTCCTGACCCGCCGGCTGGAGATCGCCGAGGTGGTTGACCCATCCATCCACCATGGGGGAGACCAGGTCTTCTTCGGGGCCACGGTCACCTATGCCGACGCCACCGGCGTGGAGACCACCGTCACCATACTGGGCGTGGATGAGTCGGACAACACGCAGGGGCAGATCAGCTGGGTTTCGCCCGTGGCGCGGGCGCTGCTCAAGGCGCGGGTGGGTGATGTGGTTCGGCTGGTGGTACCGGGCGGCGCCCAGGAGCTGGAGCTGCTGGACGTGCAATACCCGGCCCCGGCCTGAACTGAACGTCAGGCCTTGATCGGCTTGTAGCGCTGGGCCTTGATCACCGACGGTGTGCGCTTGAGGCTGCGAAGCACTTCCGCCAGGTGGACGCGGTCGCGTACGCTGACCGAAAAGCGGATGTCGGTGGCGGTCTGGGCCGGCTCGTTGCCCATGTCAACGTGGGTGATGTCGGCCTCGGCGCTGGCGATCGAGGCCGCCACCCGCGCCAGCACGCCCTTGCCATTGGCCACGGTGACTTGTACCGTGGTTTCAAACGCGCGCGTGGTTTCGTCGGCCCATTCCACGGCCAGGAAGCGCTCGCTGTCGCGTGCCAGCAGACGCCGGCAGACCGGACAGTCCTCGGCATGCACCACGAGACCTTCCCCGCGGCCCAGGTAGCCGACGATGCGGTCACCCGGAATCGGCTTGCAGCAATTGGCGTACTGCACCGACAGGCCTTCACTGCCGTCCAGCGTGACCACACCCTGGGTGAGTGACTCGTCGCGGCCGGTGGCGTAGCGCTCGGTGCTGATCAGCACCGCGTCAGGGCGGATGCCGCTGTCGGCCAGCAGCACCGCCATTTTCTTGCCCACCATACTGGCTATGCGTTTGCCCATGCCAATATCCGACATGAGTTCGGCCTGGCTCTTGTTGCCGGTGAAGCGCAGCAGCTTCTCCCAGGCCGGCTGGAAACGTTCCTCATCGCCCGGAAATTCGGCAATGCCTTCGGCCCGCAGCGCCTGACCCAGCAGGCGCCGGCCCAGCTCGTAGGACTTGTCCTGCGCCACGGTCTTGAGGTAGTGGCGGATCTTGGAGCGCGCGCGCCCGGTCTTGACGAAGGACAACCAGGCCGGGTTGGGTTCTGCCTTCTCGTCGGTGACGATCTCGACCACGTCTCCGTTGTTCAGCTCGGTGCGCAGCGGACGCTGCTCGCCATTGACCAGGGCCGACACTGCGTGGTTGCCGACCCCGCTGTGGATGGCATAAGCGAAGTCCATCACGGTGGCGCCCCGTGGCAGCGACAGGATCTTGCTCTGCGGCGTGAACACATAGACCGCGTCGGGGAACAGGTCGATCTTGATGTGGTCCCAGAACTCGGAGGCGTCGTGGGTTTCCTGCTGGATGTCCAGCAGGGATTGCAGCCACTGCGTTCCCAGACGCTCGGAGGTGTCGCTGCCCGGCTCGTTCGCCTTGTAGAGCCAGTGAGCGGCCACACCCGATTCGGCCACGACGTCCATGGAATGGGTGCGCAGCTGAAACTCGATGTTGGTGCCGAAGGGCCCGATCAGTGTGGTGTGCAGCGACTGGTAGCCGTTGAGCTTGGGAATGGCCACATAGTCCCGGAACTTGCCGGGCACCGGCTTGTAGAGCTGGTGCAGGATGCCCAGGGCGGTGTAGCAGTCCAGCAGCTCGGGCACGACGATGCGGAAGCCATAGATGTCGGTGACCTGGGAGAAGGACAGGTGCTTGCTGTCCATCTTGCGGTACACGGAGTAGAGGGTCTTCTCGCGGCCGAGGATGCGCACGTTCATGCCATGCTGGCCGAACACCGATTCGACCTCGGTCTGCACCTTGGCAATCAGGTCACGCCTGCGGTGGCGCGAACGGCTCAGTGCCTTGGACAGGACGTCATAGCGCCAGGGATGCAGGAAGCGGAAAGCCAGGTCCTGCAGCTCCCGGTAGGTGAAGTTCAGCCCCAGCCGGTGCGCAATGGGAGCGTAGATTTCGAGCGTCTCGCTGCTGATGCGCTCCCACTTGCTGCGCGGCATGTCGCCCATGGTGCGCATGTTGTGGGTGCGGTCGGCCAGCTTGATCAGGATGACCCGAACGTCCTTGGCCATCGCCAGCAGCATCTTGCGGAAGCTCTCGGCCTGGTTTTGCTCGCGGGTGTCGAACTCCAGTTTTTCCAGCTTGGTCAGCCCGTCGACCAGATCGGCCACCGTGGTGCCAAAGCGCTCGGCCAGTTGCAGCTTGGTGATGCCGCAATCTTCCATCACATCGTGCATCAGTGCCGCCATCAGGGCCTGGGCATCGAGCTTCCATTCGGCGCACTGGGCCGCCACCGCGATCGGGTGGGTGATGTAGGGGTCACCGTTTTTGCGCATCTGGCCCAGATGCGCCTCGTCTGCGGTGCGGTAGGCTTGGCGGATGAGCTCGATATCGGCCGCGCTCAGGTACTCGAGGCGGCTGAGCAGCGCAGCAAAACTGGCCGCAGCTGCACTGGCGGCTGCGTCCGCGGGCGCCAAGGAGGAAGGCGCCGGTTTGCTGTCGAGAAGGGAACTCATCCCCCTACTTTAGCGCGAGATGCGCAAAGATGGTGCGCAAGTCCATGACAGCCTGCTATCGCCACGATAGCTGGGCGCTCGACGGGCGAAAAAAAACACCGCGCCAGGCGGTGTTTTCCGAGTTGCCAGGACAGGCAGGCCTGGTTCAGGTCGGAACCTTCTTGAGCATTTCCAGGCCGACCTTGCCATCGGCGATCTCGCGCAGGGCGGTCACAGCTGGCTTGTTCTTGCTCTCGATCTTGGGAGCGTGACCCTGGCTGAGCATGCGTGCGCGGTAGGTCGCGGCCAGCACCAGCTGGAAGCGGTTGGGGATCTTTTCCAGGCAATCTTCGACGGTGATGCGTGCCATAGGGGTCTCTGGTCGGGGTTGAGGGTGCCGGTGGGCGCCGTCAGGTCGGGTCAATGGATATCGAGCGCAGCGAAGGTGTCGCTTCTGGACAGGCGCTGGGCCGCGTACTTGAGGCGCTGGGCATGCACAACCGCCTTCAGGTCGAACAAGGCCCGCTCGAACAACTCATTAATTATAACGAAATCGAATTCCCTCGCGTGAGCCATCTCCTGAGCGGCGTTCTGAAGGCGCAACTCGATGGTGTCGGCACTGTCCTCATTGCGGCGCTCCAGGCGTGAGCGCAGCTCTTCCCAGCTGGGGGGCAAGATGAAGATCAGGACCGCATTCGGGAAGATGCGCTTGACCTGGATCGCGCCCTGGAAGTCGATTTCCAGCACCACATCGACCCCCAGCTGCATCCGCTGCTCAATGGCTGCCTTTGAAGTGCCGTAGCGGTTCCCATGAACGTGGGCCCATTCCAGAAAGGCGTTCTGGGCCACCATCTGGTCAAAGGTTTCGTTGCTGACGAAGTAATACTCGCGGCCATGCACTTCCTGGCCCCTCGGCGCGCGGGTGGTGTGGGAGACGGAGGGCGAGACGCGTTGGTCCAGCTCCATCAGCGCCTTGACCAGGCTGGACTTGCCGGCCCCGCTCGGGGCGGCCACAACGAACAGATTGCCGGGGTATTCCATCTGCCGAGTTTACCGAAACCGGTTGGACAGTCATGAGGCGCCTCAGTGGTCCGCTTCCTCGCATCTCCACTTCCATCCTCTTCCCCGTCACTCCCATGTCGGCGTGCGGTCTCGCGTGTCCGCACGGGCGGGCGTGGATTCCCCCGTTCGCGGGAATGACGAAGGTGGTCTGGGGCAGCGACCCGCGCAGCGGCGGAGCGTGGGGGCGACCGCGACCTCAGCGAAGGGCCGCCCCGAGCAGGGTCAGCCCCCTCAGGGGGCAGCGACCCGCGCAGCGGCGGAGCGTGGGGGCGACCGCGACCT
>Ga0208242_100145_pt1 | contig 92316 bp, 84 predicted proteins | sample SubbioAug_CSW13A_FD_184825 | JGI IMG/M metagenome (GOLD analysis project Ga0208242, IMG submission 184825) | Serpentinite rock and fluid subsurface biosphere microbial communities from McLaughlin Reserve, California, USA - CR12Aug_CSW13A (SPAdes) | ecosystem: Environmental > Terrestrial > Deep... | reverse complement strand
AGCAGCACGATGCGTGCACGCTGCACCAGTCTCACGCTGGTGAGCTTGGAGCGAGCCAGCCGGGTCAACTCGGCTCGCTCTTCGTCGGTCAACACAATCTCGGGGGCAACTCGCACTGGCTCTCTCCGTTTGCTCGTAGTAGAGCATTGGAAATGCACTCGTAATATAAGTTCCATCAAGAATCAAACACTACACTAGATCCCCGTGTGCGCCGCGCTGTCTGCCTAAGGCTGATTGCTCTGCCGCCCGGCTCACAACACTGAGCGACAACTAGCTTACGTAGTCGGTCCTGATTTATTCTTTTTCAGGCAGTCGCCGGTCGCGGTGCTGGCCCCCTGAATGCGATGGAGGCGACATCGCGCAGCATCCGGCGCCAGTTCGGCCGCATGCCCGCCACCTCACACAGGCGCAAATAAAGGCGCCGCAAGAAGGCCACCCCCCTCCTGGCGATCATGCGCAGCAGCCAGCGGATGTTGTAGCCCGCCGCACACAGCACCGCATGCAACCGGTCACCCTGCGCCCCTTTGAGGTGACAGCGCTCCATGCCGTGGTCTTCCTTCAAGTGCCCGATGATCGGTTCGATCGCCTGGCGCCGTTTGAGCAGCTTCTTCTCCTGGGGCGTCAATGACTTGGCCTTGCCCCGATGGTTGATGTCAACACCGGGGTTGTCCCCGTCCACGCCCCGGTACCCCAGGTCCACATACGCCGTGGTCGGCTTGATGCCGGTGTCCTGCATCAGGATGCCCGCCTGCTCCAGTTGCTCCCTCAAGGTGTGGCCATCAAACGGGTTGCCCTCGAACGCCCTGGCCCCCACGATCAGGTTGTGCTGCAGCGTCATGGCAATGCCCACCTTGGCGCCGAACTCGTATGGCGTGCGGCTCTTGCCCTTGTCCATGCACACCACCTCGGGGGCGTGCCAGGCGTAGAGCTTGGAAACACCTGCCTCGTTCTTGCGCTGGCCCGACTGCGCCACGATCTGCGCGGCCTTGGCCAGCGCTTGTTTTGTGCGCTCACCGAGCACATGACCAGCAGCCTGGGCCTTGCGTGGGATCTCCCGGCCCAGGCTGGCGACGATGGTGCGCTGGCGCTTGATGATCTTGCGCAGCCGCTTGAACTGGCGCGCGTGCGCGTAGCGCCCCGCCTTGAAACGCAGGGCCTTGCCTTCCTTGGCAAAGCTTTGTTTGAACCTAAAAACGGCAGTTCACGCCTGCGGCATGTGAAGAAATCCAGTGCTGGCGCGGGGTTGCGCTGATTTGGCAAACGCACCCGATGGGTGAATCCAAACGCAAGCCAAAAGGGGCCCTGGTCCAGGGTGATGTGCACGGTGCTGAGCCACAAGTGGTGGATACGCTGGGCGAACGCATGCCTGTGCGCTGGGACAGCGGTGCGGCGGCCACGCCGCACGGCCAGCTGGTCTTCTTCGCCGAGCTCCTGGCGGCCACCCGGGTCTTCGATCGCTGGGTGGCGGACTGCCCGCTGACCTACAGCAGCGGCAACGCACCCACCCAGCGCGACGTGCTCGGCACACTGATGCTGGGGCTGCTGGCCGGGCACCGGCGCTACGCCCACATCACCGCGCTGCGTGGCGACGTGGTGGCCGCGCAGGCCCTGGGGCTCAACAGAATCGTCAGCGAAGACGCGCTGCGCCGGGCGCTCGAGCGTATCGACGAGCCAGCCAGCACGGCGTGGATGCGCCCAGCCCTGCTGCACTCGGTGCGCGAGGCGCTGGACAAGCCCTGAGGGTCTTCACGTGCGGCAAGGTTTCCGCCAGCAACGCGGCCACGGCGCGCGCTGAATCTGTGGTCTCGCTGCCCTGCATCAGCAGCACCGGCATCTTCAGCGCACGGAATGCGACCAGCGGGGTGGGATCTTTGAGCAGCGCATACAACCAGCCCTGCACGTGAACGATCGCGTCTTCAATGGCGATCCGCTGCGCCTCGGGCTTGGCTACATAGGCACCTTCACCCATCCAGTAGTCGATGAACATCGTGGCGGCAGCGCGCCGGTCACCAGCTGCCAAGGCTGCTGCTGCGCGACCTACAGTTTCACGGATGCCGTCGGCCAAGTTCGGCTGCGGCGATGCGGCATCGATCAATGTGAAGAGCGTGGGTTCATAGAGCACCAGCGCGCTGACGCGGTCAGGCCGTCGCAGCGCGGCCAGAAGCGCAACCGCACCGCCATACGAGTGACCGACCAAGGCGACCGGTTCGCCAGCGTGCCGGAAAAGCGGCTCGAGCAGATCGACCTCGTCGCTCAGGCTCAGCTTTCGGGCAGCCGGCCAGGCCGGCCCCCGGCCGGCGCCATGCGTGTCGGGCGCCAGCACGAGGTGGCGCGGCGCCAGCTGGTCCATCAGCGGCCGCCATTGCGCCGAGCTGCTGGCGTTGCAGTGGATGCAGACCACAGCAGGCCCGGCGCCGGTTGATCGGTGGTAAGGCAGGGCCGGTTGGCTGTCGATGGGTTGGTTGGGCATGGCTCTCAGCGGCGATGGACTATCACTTCAATGTACTCGCTGGGCACGACGAGCGAGTCGCTGCCCGCGCGGTTCATGCGCGTCAGCAACTCGGTCAGGTCGCTTTCAAGCGCCAGTGCGCCATCGGCGGGCAGTGCGGCGAATGCCTTGTGGATGGGGCCATACAAGTTGCGGAAAACCTCAATGAAGTGCGCGGCCGAGCGGTAGCGAAAGTGGAAGAGCCTCGGCGTCACCGTGATCGCGTTGGCGGTATCGGCAAACAGCGTCTGAAGATGGGCTTCGACCCCCCAGCGCGACGGCGGTTGGACGCCGGGCGGCGGCGACAGGTGGCGCCCCAGCGTCTTGAACACCTGACCGATGAAGCCCTCAGGCGTCCAGTTCGCCAGGCCGATGCGCCCGCCCGGACGGCACACACGCGCCAGTTCGGCGGCAGCCTGTGGCTGGTCGGGCGAGAACATCACGCCGAAGGTGGACAGCACGGCGTCGAAACTGGCGTCGTCAAAAGGCAGAGCTTCGGCGTCGGCGACACGGAACGTTGCCTGCAGGCCTTCGGCGCGGGCCCGCTCGGCGCCGCGGTCCAAAAGGCTCCCGACATAGTCGGTGGACGTCACGCTGCAGCCCCGGCGCGCCGCCGCGAGCGTGGCATTGCCGTTGCCCGCGGCGACATCGAGCACCCGTTCGTCGGTGCGTAAATCGCAGGCTTCGGCGAGCTGCTCGCCGACGATCTGCAGCGTGGTGCCAATCACAGCGTAGTCGCCGCTGGCCCAAGCGGATTGCTGGCGGGTCTTCAGGGCGTTTAGGTCGGTAGGTGCGTTCATGAGGAAACCTCGTTGGATGAAAGTGGTTGGATCTGGTCGATGGAAGTGGATGTTGTTCATCCGTCAGCTGCGTGCTTTGCGCAACAACCTCGCAGGCGTTTGCGGGATTCAAGCAACCTGGTTCAGCGATAAGGCACTCACCGGTCAGGAACAAGGTGGACCGGTCCAAGCCCCTTACATGTGATAGTTGGTCTGTACCTGCGGAGGGGACTGCAGCGTGCTCAAGACGACGCAGCAGCGTTCCGCCGCCATCCGCAGTTTCTCCAGCATCTCGGGCGGCGTGCCATCTTTGGCCTGCAGGTGCACATCACAGGTGATGGACTGGAAACCCACTGGCACGTCTTTCTGTACGCCCAGTGCACCGCGCACATCGACCTTGCCCTGGACGTGCACATCCAGCGCAGTCAACTCGATGCCCATATTGGCTGCGACCAGGCGGATCGACGAGTCCTGGCAGGCGGCGAGTGCGGCGCACAGTAGGTCGCCAGGGCAGGGAGCGTCGTAGGGGCCACCCACGGCGATGTGGACGCCGACGGGCCATGCGGGGTTGTCGCCGCCTTTGGGGATGACCAGCGAATGGAACGGATCGGCCACTTTGGTGCTGCTGCGAGTGCTGGCTCGGTCCGTCACCATGGCCTGAGCCGGGTTTGCCTTGTACTGCGAGCGCAGAGTGGCTTGAGCTTCATGGATGCTGTGTGTCATTTCGGTTCTCCAGATGGAAGGGCAGTGTCAAGGTGCTGGTTTCAAACCATCGAGCAGTACGCTGCGCGATTTTTATGAAATGCCTTGCCGGTAGTCTGCGCAGAGGCCGCCAATGCCGGGAACGCTGCGCTCGATCACGAACTTGGGCATGAGAATCTCCTTCAGGTGGTTGGGGTGACTCCACGGTATCGACCTGCTCTTCAGAAGACCTTTAAAGTCCCTAAAAATCGGCTAAAAAGCAGCGAGGCCACCAGCCTTGGGGAAAATACATGCAGGATCGATTTCAGTTTGACCGCTTCGAGGTGCGCCCGACCGAGCGACTTTTGTTGCTCGACGGACAAGCGGCCGAGGTGGGCGCGCGCGCATTCGACCTGCTGCTGTGCCTGCTGAAGCACCGCGATCGGGTGGTGTCCAAAGGCGAGATCCTGGACTTGGTCTGGCCTGGCCTGGTGGTGGAGGAGAACAACCTGTCGGTGCAGGTGTCTGCGCTTCGCAAAGTGCTGGGGTCGCAGGCCATTGCCACCATCCCCGGACGCGGCTACCGATTTGCGCTTGATCTCGTGCCATGCGCTGGATCGCCGCAGCAGGATGGACTCGACCCGCATGCCGCTAATGCAGCGCGCCCCACCATTGCGGTGTTGCCGTTCAGCGTGCTGTCGGACAGCCCGCAGGTGACCTTTCTGGCCGACGGCCTGGTGGAGGACGTGATTGCGCTGCTGGCCCGCGTGCCGGGCTTCATGCTCATTTCCCGTGCATCGTCTTTCGCCTTCCGGGGCCATGAGGTGACGGTGCCTGAGGTGGCACGGCAACTGGGTGTGCGCTTTGTGGTGGATGGCAGCGTGCGTCTCGTGGGCGACGCGCTGCGGGTGTCCACCCAACTGATCGAGGCAGCCACTGGGCTTGTGCTGTGGAGCGGCCGTTTCGATCGCTGCCGCGACGAGGCCGTCGATCTGCAGGAGGACATTGCGCGCGGCGTCATGTCCGAGTTGGAGCCTGAATTGACCCGGGCCGAGATTGCCCACATCCGTCGCCAGCGTCCGGAAAACCAGGACGCCTGGGCCCACTACCACCAAGCTGTGGGTTCGCTGGCGCTGCAGGGCTGGAGCCGCGACGCGATGGCCGAAGCCCGGCTGCACCTGCAGACCAGCGTGGCGCTGGACCCTGCGTTTGGCCTCGGCCATGCGCACTATGCGCTGTTGACCGGTTTGTCAATGAACATTGGAGCGCTGCCCAACGATCCAGACCTTGTGCAAGAGGCATTGGGCGCCGCGCGGCAAGCCATGGCACTGGACGATGGCAGCTCCGAAGTGCTGGGTTACGCCGGTTGTGCGCTGTGCGACCTGGGTCACCACGAGCAGGGTTTAGACGTGTTGCACCGGGCTTTGGGGATCGACCCCAGCAATGCCCAGGCGCATGTGGCGCTGGGCGCATCGTGGGTACTGAGTGGCCAACTTGACGCTGGCATAGAGAAGTTGCGCTACGGCATGAAGATCAGTCCACGCGACCGCCGCCTGGGCTTCTGGGGCTGGGCGTTGGGCACCTTTTTGCTGCGGGCTGACCGATTGGACGAGGCGCTTTTGGAAGCAAGCGCATCGAGCCGCCGAGATCCGAAATTTCCCCTGCCCCGTGTTTTGGAGGCAGCCATCCTGGACCGCCAGGGTCAGCCCGGAGCAGCTCGGGCGGCGTTGGCGCGGGCCCGCCAGATGAGTTTGACATTGAGCCTGGACACCATCGCCCTGACCCACGGCCGCCACGTAGGCAAGCGCTTGGCCTTGTTGTGGAATCGTGCGGATTAGCGATCGTGCCCCGAAAAATGCTGCTGGAGCTGTTCATTTTCTTCCGTACTTTTGGCCGGCATGGCGGTATGTGGTGTGAATTCGCCTTGAGGCTACCGCCACCGACAGCAATCGCTGCTGAGCTGTCACCCACCGCCATCCGCTACTTTGGACAATAACTTCAACAGCATAAATAAAAGCCCGCTATCCATTTCACGCTTCACGTACTTTTGTCGAGTTACTCAGTTCCGCTCGGCGAGCTTACTTGTTGGTCTTCATCTGGTAGGTGCTCCATGAGCTCGTCGACGCGGCAGCCAAAGTAGGCACACAGCTGGTCGATGGTGTCAGTGCCTGTTCCATAGCCCTTTTGATTAAGGATCTTGGACAAGGTCATCCCTTCAGCTCTTTCTTAGTCAGCACAAGTGGCCTGATCCGAAGCTGTTACCTGCTTGTAACTGGTTTCGCAGATAATTGAAACCAAATTACATACCCGTTCCCATCCTCATACAGGAGACCGCTTCCATGCCGCAACGCGCCACCAAAATCGTCGCCACCCTGGGCCCCGCTTCCAGTGATCCTGCCCTGCTGGAGGAGATGATCCGCGCAGGGGTGAACGTGGTCCGGCTCAATTTCTCGCATGGCACGGCGCAAGACCACATCGATCGCGCAAGCGTGGTGCGTGCTGCGGCGCAGCGCGCCGGGCGAGAGGTGGGCATCATGGCCGACTTGCAAGGACCCAAGATCCGGGTGGGCAAATTTGCCGATGGCAAGGTGATGCTGGAGCCGGGTCAGCCCTTTGTTCTGGACGCTTCGCGCACCGAACCGGGCGACATGGGCGGCGTGGGCCTGGACTACAAGGAGTTGCCACGCGATGTAAGGGCCGGCGACACCCTGTTGCTCAACGACGGCCTGCTCGTGATGACGGTGGATAAAGTGGTTGGACCAGCGGTGCACACCACCGTCAAGCTCGGCGGTGAGCTCTCCAACAACAAGGGCATCAACAAACAGGGTGGTGGCTTGACGGCGCCTGCGCTGACCGCCAAGGACATGGACGACATCAAGACGGCCATGAGCCTGAGGGCCGACTACGTGGCGATCAGCTTTCCCAAAAATGCGACGGACATGGAGCTGGCACGCCAGCTGTGCAACGTGGCGGGCGAGGCTTTTGGCCACAAGCCTGCGCTGATTGCCAAAATTGAACGCGCCGAGGCGATCCCCGAGCTGGCCAACATCCTGAAGGTGTCCGACGGCATCATGGTGGCCCGCGGTGACCTCGCTGTGGAGGTGGGCAACGCTGCCGTGCCCGGCCTGCAAAAGCACATGATCAAGATGGCCCGCGAGATGGACAAGGTGGTTATCACCGCCACGCAAATGATGGAATCCATGATCGTCAACCCGGTGCCCACGCGCGCCGAGGTCAGCGACGTGGCCAACGCTGTGCTGGATGGCACCGACGCCGTGATGCTGAGTGCCGAAACTGCCGCCGGCAAGTACCCCCTGGAAACCGTCATTCAGATGGCCAATATCTGCCAGGAAGCCGAAAAGACCGATTACGACCCGCTGGAAGACGACTTTGTGGACGCTCATTTCACCCGGATCGATCAGGCTATTGCGATGGGTGCGCTGTTCGCCGCACACCACCTCAAAGCCAAGGCCATTGTGGCTTTGACCGAATCGGGCTCCACCGCGTTGTGGATGAGTCGGCACAGCGTGCGCATGCCGATCTACGCCGTTACCTCCAGCTTGACGGCACAGCGCAAGATGACGCTGTACCGCAACGTGCGCCCGCTGCTCATGGACACCAGCGCCGACCGTGACACCGCCCTGGCCGACGCCGAAGCGCACTTGAAAAACCGCGGTATTGTGAACAGCGGTGACGTGTACGCCATCACCGTGGGGGAGCCCATGGGCTCACCGGGTGGTACGAACACCTTGAAAATCTGTCGCGCTTCTTGAGCGTTTGCGTGTCGCCTGGCGGTGCGTCCAGGCGCTGGGTGGGTGTCTTACTCACTGGGTTTTTGAGCGTTGGGATCGGCCAGGAAGCGCCGAGCCAGGCCCAGGCGTTCGCTCAGGGTGAGCGCCAACCAGCCGCTGACGGCGCCCAGCAGCAAACCCGTGCCCATGTCTGACGGGAAATGCAGGCCCAGGTAGACCCGGCTCCATGCGATGCACACCGCCACCGGAACGGCCACGCCCATCCAAGCCCAGCGCCACCGGGGCGCCGCAAACCAGCACAGCCCGCCGGCCCAGGCCGCGGCCATGGTGGCGTGCATGCTGGGAAAGCCGGCGCTGGCCGAATGCGGCATGCCCTGGTAGCCCAGACCCAGCATAAAAGGCCGCACCGAGGGAATGGTTTCGCGCATGCCCCGCGCCGCCAGCCAGGCCAGCGCCATGGCCAGCAACACGCCGCACACCTGCCAGCGAGCGCGCCGCCCAAGAAAGGCCAGTGGCAGCAGAGCCAGCAGGGCCAAGGTCGACAGGTGCTGGCTGGCCATGCGCGCTGCCGCCAGCAGCCAGGCCGGGGAGCTGGCCGAGGCGTTGAGCAGCAGAAACAGTTCAATAGCCAGAGGGTTCATGCGGTTGAGGCGGCGCAGGGGCGGCTCGGTGGCTTGTTGGTCGGTCGCAGCGGTTTTGATCTGGGCGAATTTTGCATGGGCGCGGTCACCGCCATCCGGACGCAAGCACCTGGGCGCTAAAATTCGAACGAGTTACAACCCGGTTACCAACTGCTTTTAGGGGATTTCATGGCTCTCGTTTCCATGCGCGAACTGCTCGACCACGCTGCTGCCAACGGCTACGGCATCCCGGCGTTCAACGTTAACAACCTTGAACAGGTGCAGGCCGTCATGGCCGCAGCCGACGAGGTGGGTGCACCAGTCATCTTGCAGGCCAGTGCGGGCGCCCGCAAATACGCTGGCGAGCCCTTCATCAAGCACCTGATTCAAGCCGCTGCCGAGATGTATCCGCACATTCCGCTGGTGATGCACCAGGACCACGGCACCAGCGTCAAGGTGTGCCAGGGTGCGATCGACCTGGGCTTTGGCTCGGTCATGATGGACGGTTCGCTGATGGAAGACGGCAAGACACCCGCCAGCTTTGAGTACAACGTGGACGTGACGCGCAAGGTGGTCGACATGGCGCACAAATATGGTGTGACCGTGGAAGGCGAGTTGGGCTGCCTGGGCAACCTGGAAACCGGCGAAGCCGGAGAAGAAGACGGCATTGGCGCCGAGGGCAAGCTCGACCACAGCCAGATGCTGACCGACCCCGAAGAAGCTGCCACGTTTGTGAAGGCCACCCAGCTCGACGCGCTGGCCATCGCCATCGGCACCAGCCACGGCGCCTACAAATTCAGCCGCAAGCCCACGGGCGACATTCTGGCCATCAGCCGCGTGAAGGAAATCCACGCCCGCATCCCGAACACCCACCTGGTGATGCACGGATCTTCCAGCGTGCCGCAAGACCTCCTGGACATCATCAACCAGTATGGCGGCAAGATGAAGCAGACCTATGGGGTGCCGGTGGAAGAGATCCAGGAAGCCATCAAGCACGGCGTGCGCAAGATCAACATCGACACCGACATCCGCATGGCTATGACCGGCGCGGTGCGCAAGTTCCTGGCTGAAAACCCTGAAAAATTTGACGCTCGCGAATGGCTCAAGCCTGCCCGCGAAGCCGCCAAAGCGGTGTGCAAGGCGCGTTACCTCGAATTTGGCTGCGAAGGCCAGGGCGCCAAGATCAAGGGGGACAACCTGACCGTGATGGCCGCCCGTTATGCCAAGGGCGAGCTGGCCCAGCTGGTGAAATAAGGCGCCAGCCTTGGGCGCCGACCCGTGAGATTCGGTGCCTGCGCTTCTTGCGATAATCCGCAGGAATGGGTTAAAGCCCGTTGACTGTTCAGCGGGCTTTTTTCTTGGCGTTTTCTTTGGCTTTCTCCCTTGACGTTTTTTTCCTGGCGCTTTTCACCGCGCATCGAACATGACCTCTGCCCTGCACACCTCCGCTCTCACGTCTTTGCCTTTGCTCGCGCGCGGCAAGGTGCGCGATAACTACGCCGTGGGCGACGACCGCATTTTGATGGTGGCTTCGGACCGCATCAGCGCGTTTGACGTGATCATGGGCGAGCCCATTCCCGGCAAAGGCCAGCTGCTCACACAGCTCAGCCTGTTCTGGTTCGACCAGCTCGGTCCCAAAGGCCTGAACATCTGCCCGATCCACCTCACCGGTGACGCGCCCGAGAGCGTGGTGTCCGCCGAGGAAGCGCCGCAGGTCACGGGCCGTTCCATGCTGGTGCAGCGCTTGAAGCCGATTCCCGTGGAGGCGGTGGTGCGCGGCTACCTGGCCGGTAGCGGCTGGAAAGAATACCAGGACAACCAGGCGGTGTGTGGCGTGCAGCTGCCCGCCGGCTTGCAAAACGCGTCCAAGCTGCCCGAGCCCATTTACACCCCGGCGGCCAAGGCCGAAATGGGTGAGCACGACGTAAACATCACCTTCGAGCAAACCGTGGCCATGATCGGCCCCGAGCTCGCCGCGCAGATCCGCGACATCTCCATTGCCCTGTACAAAGCGGCGGCCGAGATTGCGTTGAAGAAGGGCATCATCATTGCGGACACCAAGTTCGAATTTGGCCTGGACAAGGCGGGCAAGCTGGTGCTGATGGACGAGGTGCTGACACCCGACAGCTCGCGCTACTGGCCGCTGGAGAGCTACGTGGTGGGCCAGAACCCACCCAGCTACGACAAACAGTTTTTGCGCGACTGGCTGGAAACCGCCAAGGTCAGCGGCAAGCCTTGGGACAAAACGCCGCCCGCGCCGCGCCTGCCCAAAGAGGTGATTGAAAAGACGGCGGCCAAATACCAGGAAGCGCTGGCGCGCCTGCTGGGCTGAAGTTGTCGAGCGCGCTCAGTCAGCACCGTGGCGGTCGTTGACTCTGGCGCTCAGCGCTCCACTGAAAACCCAGGCGCCAGCGCCTCGCGCAGGTGTGCCACAAACGCCGTCACCGCGCGCGGCACATGGGCCGAATACGGGCGTATGGCGTAAAGCTGTTCGGCAAATGCGCCCACCGGTTTCCAGCCGGGCAACACCTGCACCAGCTTGCCTGCCAGCAGGCTGGCCTGGGCCGTGAAGTCGGGCAACAGCGCAATGCCCAGCCCACCCAGCGCTGCGTCGCGCAGGGCCTCGCTGTTGTTGGCGGCCAGCGAGCCCGACACCTGAACCGTCACCCGCTCCTTTCCCTTGCCCTGCGCCAAGGGTTCCAGCGTCCAGGCGGGCGTGTCTTGCGAGCGCGGGTAGTGCAGGCAGTTGTGTGGCGCCAGGTCGGCGGGCACCTGCGGCGTGCCGTGGCGGCGCAGGTAGGCGCGGCTGGCCACCAGCACCGAGCGGGTGGCGCACAGCGTCCAGGCCACGTGCGTGTCGGGTGGGTTTGCCGTGTGGCGAATGGCGAGGTCGAAGCCCTCGGTGGTCAATGACGACAGCCGGTCCGCCAGGTCCAGTTCCAGCCGCACTTCGGGGTACTGGCGCAAAAAATCGGGCAGGCGGGGCACCAGCTGCTGGCGGGCAAAAGCCACCGGCGCGGTCACGCGCAGCAACCCCCGTGGCGCGCCCGCCGCGTCGCGCACCTGGGCAAAACACTGCGCAATGTGTTCAAACGAAGCCCGCGTGTCGTCCACCAGCCGCTGGCCGGCTTCGGTCAGGCGCACGCTGCGGGTGGTGCGCTGCACCAGCGCCACGCCCGCCATGCGCTCCAACTCGGCCATGCGCTGGCTCACCGCCGCTTTGCTGACCCCCAGGCGGGCCGCCGCAGCGGTGTAGCTGCCCTGCTGCGCCAGCACATTGAGCCAATGAAAGTGGCCCCAGAGTTCCTGGTTTCGGTCGTGCAGTTTTGGCTCGTTCATGGGTCTATTGTTCACGAAAATGAACAATCAATTCAGCGTTTTGGCCTTGTTATGTGCAGCTGCAGTTTCTACACTGTTCACACATTTCAAATTCCAACCCCACGGGACACCCCATGACCACTTCCATTGCCCATTACATCGGCGGCGCTGTAGCCGCTGGCTCGTCTGCCCGAGTGCAAGAGGTGTTCAACCCCGCCACCGGCGCCGTGACCGGTCGCGTGGCGCTGGCCAACACCGCTGACGTGGCCGCCGCCGTGGCCGCCGCACAAGCCGCATTCCCGGCCTGGTCTGACACCCCGCCCATCCGCCGTGCCCGCGTGATATTCAAGTTTCTGGAGCTCGTGAACCAGCACAAGGACGAACTGGCCCACCTGATCACCGCCGAGCACGGCAAGGTGTTCACCGACGCGCAGGGCGAAGTGGCCCGGGGCATTGACATCATTGAATTTTCTTGCGGCGTTCCGCAGTTGCTCAAAGGCGACTTCACCGACCAGGTGTCCACCGGCATGGACAACTGGACGCTGCGCCAGCCGCTCGGCGTGGTGGCCGGCATCACGCCGTTCAACTTTCCCGTCATGGTGCCCATGTGGATGTTCCCGGTGGCCATTGCCGCCGGCAACACCTTCGTGCTCAAGCCCAGCCCCACCGACCCGAGCGCCAGCCTGTTCATGGCCGATCTGATGAAGCAAGCCGGCTTGCCCGACGGCGTGTTCAACGTGGTGCAGGGCGACAAGGAAGCCGTGGACGCGTTGCTGGTGCACCCCGACGTGAAGGCCATCAGCTTTGTGGGTTCCACGCCCATTGCGAATTACATCTACGAGACCGGCGCGCACCACGGCAAGCGCGTGCAAGCCCTGGGCGGCGCCAAAAACCACATGGTCGTGATGCCCGACGCCGACCTGGACCAGGCGGTGGATGCGTTGATTGGCGCGGCCTACGGCTCGGCCGGCGAGCGCTGCATGGCCATTTCGGTGGCGGTGCTGGTGGGCGATGTGGCCGGGAAAATCATGCCCAAGCTGATCGAGCGCACCCGGGCGCTGAAGGTGCTCAACGGTACCAACCTGGCCGCCGAGATGGGCCCCATCGTCACCGCCGCTGCGCACCAGCGCATCACCGGCTACATCGAAGCCGGACAGAAAGAGGGCGCGCAGATGCTGGTGGACGGCCGCCGTTTTGACGCCAAGCAAACCGGTGAAGGCTGCGAAGGGGGTTTCTGGATGGGCGGCACGCTGTTTGACCATGTGACGACCGACATGAAGATCTACAAGGAAGAGATTTTTGGCCCCGTGTTGTCTTGTGTGCGCGTGCCCGACTTTGCGCAGGCGGTGCAGATCATCAACGACCACGAATTTGGCAATGGCGTGAGCTGTTTCACCCGCGACGGCAACGTGGCCCGCGAGTTTGCGCGCCGCATCCAGGTGGGCATGGTCGGCATCAACGTGCCGATTCCGGTGCCCATGGCCTGGCACGGTTTTGGCGGCTGGAAGAAGAGCCTGTTCGGCGACATGCACGCCTATGGCGAAGAGGGCGTGCGCTTCTACACGAAGCAGAAGTCCATCATGCAGCGGTGGCCTGAAAGCATTGCCAAGGGCGCCGAATTCGTGATGCCGACCGCGAAATAACGGCGTTTTATGTGCGGCGTATGCCGCCTGGCGGAGCCCTGTTGCCCGGTCGGCTGCAGGGCTTTTTGCCTGGCGCGCCCGGTATGGGCAGCCCACCGGCAGGAACACGTTGGCACTGGCGAGCGGATCCCGGCGCGTGAAGCGCAGCGCAGCGGGAACAAGGCGATCGGGCGCGCGACCGGGAAACCGTTCCCGTTACAGTTGGGCCATGCCTGCCGTCGACGACGACCTGTCTCCCATCGCGCCCCTGCGCCAGCCGGTCTTTCGCATGTTGTGGATCACCTGGCTCATGGCCAACGTGTGCATGTGGATGAGCGACGTGGCTGCGGCCTGGATGATGACCTCGCTCACAACGACGCCGCTCTGGGTCGCGCTGGTTCAGACGGCGTCCACCCTGCCGGTGTTTCTGCTGGGCCTGCCCAGCGGCGCGCTGGCAGACAGCCTTGACCGCAAGCGCTACTTCCTGATCACCCAGCTTTGGGTCGCGGTGGTGGCGGCGATCCTGAGCGCCTTCATCTTCCTCGGCGTGATGTCGCCGGCCCTGCTGCTGGCGCTGACCTTCGCCAACGGCGTCGGTCTGGCCATGCGCTGGCCGGTGTTTTCGGCCATCGTGCCCGAGCTCGTGCCACGGCCCCAACTGCCGGCGGCCCTGGCGCTCAACGGCGTGTCGATGAACGCTTCGCGCATCATCGGCCCGCTGCTGGCCGGCGCGCTGATTGCAAGCGCCGGCAGCGCCTGGGTGTTCCTGCTCAACGCGGTCCTGTCGCTGGGGGCTGCGGTCATCATCAGCCGCTGGAAGCGGGAGCACAAGCCGCACCCGCTGGGACGCGAGCGCCTGGGCACCGCGATGCGCGTGGGCCTGCAGTATGTAGCCCAGTCCTACCACCTGAAGGGCGTGCTGCTGCGCATCTCGATCTTCTTCTTCCATTCGACCGCGCTGCTGGCGCTGCTGGCCCTGCTGGCGCGCGGCATGCAGGGCGGCGGTGCCGGCACTTTTACGCTGTTTCTGGCGGCCATGGGCGCGGGTGCCATCGTTTCCACGGCCTTCCTGCCGGTGTTGCGCCGGCGCTTCGCCCGCGATGGCCTCATCCTGCGCGGCGCGGCCCTGCAGGCGGGTGCCATGGCAACCATGGCGTGGACCGATCAGGTCTGGGTGGCGGTGCCCGCGATGTTGCTGGGCGGCGCGGCCTGGATCACCACCGCCAACACGCTCAGTGTCTCGATCCAGATGGGCCTGCCCGACTGGGTGCGCGCGCGCGGCATGTCGATTTACCAGATGGCCATCATGGGCGCCAGTGCCCTGGGGGCCGCGGTCTGGGGGCAGGTGGCTACCTGGACTAGCGTGCCGGTCAGCCTGGGCATTGCCTCGGTGACGGGGTTGATCGCCATGTTCCTGGCCACTCGTTGGGTTCCCGACGCCGGGCTGGAAGACGACCTGACCCCCAAGCGCATTTTTCCGGCGCCACAGATCCAGGCGCCACCGCCCCAGGGGCATGTGATGGTGATGATCGAATACCGCGTGGATCCGGGGCGGGCGGCCGACTTCCGTGACCTGATGCTGGGCGAGGGACGCCGAAGTCGCCTGCGCCACGGGGCCTTGTCGTGGGAACTGCTGCATGACATCCACGAACCAAGCCGCTTCGTGGAGGTCATCGTCGATGAGTCCTGGACCGACCACCTGCGGCGCTTTGACCGTGTCACGGTCGCTGACGTGGCGCTGCGCGACCGCAAGCTGGCCTTTCACCTGGGCGAGGCGCCGCCGCGAGTCACCCGGTGCCTGATGCAGACCACGACAAAATCCACATGAGAGACGTCCGGCCCCCAGAGCAGGTCTGGCGGGCATGCGCTGCTTCTTGAGCTGGTCTGCTGGCTACAGGTGTTTTCCGGGCCGGTTGCCTGGTGTCAGAGCGGTTCGGCAGGGGGTGCCAGGTCAGGGAGAGTCCCTCGCGAGAACGGCTCACCAGACCCCAGATGAACCCACTTTTCCGCGCGCCGATCCGTTCGAGGCGGGTCGGTGGATTCCATCCGGGAGGGTCCAACGGCCGTTTTTCGCGGTAGGAGGGCGTTAAAACGCCAATTCCTGTGTAGAATAACGGGTTTCGCGGCTGTAGCTCAGTTGGATAGAGTACTTGGCTACGAACCAAGGGGTCGTGGGTTCAATTCCTGCCAGCCGCACCAAAAAAGAAAGCCCGCAACTTGAGAAAGCTGCGGGCTTTTCTCTTTTAAGTTTTTCGCTTGCCTGTGCCTGTGCCTGTGCCTGTGCCTGTGCCTGTGCCTCGGGTTTGCGGTGCGGATGCGTGTCAGGCCCGTCGCGCGGTATCGTCTTGTGGGTGGCTTGGCGCATGGGTTCCCACATCACATCGGTTGACCGGGCCCGCGTCATTTCAGATCAGGACCGCTTGCCACAGTGCCAGGCCGCCACCGGCTCATGTCCTTTTCTCGCCGTTCTTTCACCGGGTCATCGGCCGGGTTCTTTTTTAGCTTCATGACGCTTTCGCTCCACGGCACCCTCGGTATTGATTTCGGCACCTCCAACTCGGCCATGGCCTGGGCCGATGAGCAGGGCGATGCCCACCTGATTCCGCTGGAGGGGGAGGCGGTATCGATACCCACCGCCGTGTTTTACAACGCCGAAGACCACCGGACCCATTTCGGACGCGACGCGGTGGCGCAGTACCTGAGCGGCACCGAGGGGCGGCTGATGCGCTCGCTCAAGAGTTTGCTGGGCAGTCCGCTGCTGATGGAAAAGACCGAGGTGAATCTCCAGCAGGTGAGTTTTCTGGACATCGTGGCCACTTTTCTGGAGGCGCTGCGCGAACGTGCCGCCCACGCGCTGGGCGAAGCGCCGACCCGGGTGGTGATGGGGCGGCCGGTGCATTTTGTGGACGATGACCCCGAGCGCGACGCGCTGGCGCAGGCTTCGCTGCTGCAGGCGGCGCAGGCGGTCGGGTTTGACGAGGTGTCGTTCCAGCTGGAGCCGATAGCGGCCGCGCTGGACTATGAGCGCCGCCTGACGCGCGAGAGCCTGGTGCTGGTGGTCGACTTGGGCGGCGGCACCTCGGACTTCACTGTGGTGCGCCTGGGCCCGCAACGCATGGCGCTGGCCAACCGCGCCAGCGACGTGCTGGCCACCACTGGCGTGCACATTGGCGGGACCGACTTTGACCAGAAGCTCAGCCTGGAGCGGGTGATGCCCTTGCTGGGCTACCGGCACCTGGGGCCGCAGCAGCGCGAGGTGCCCAGCCGCACATTTTTTGACTTGTCCACCTGGCACCTGATCCAGTGGCTGTACCTGCCGCGCGCGCTGAGCCAGGCCCAGGGGCTGCGCGTGAACTATGCCGACCCGCGTTTGCACGAGCGGCTGATGACGGTGCTGAAGGAGCGGGCCGGGCACCACGTGGCACATGAAGTGGAGCAGGCCAAGATACGCTGTTCTCAGACCGACGGCACCACGCAGATCGACCTCTCGTGTGTGGAGCCGGGCCTGCTGGCTTCGCTGAACACGGCCGACATGCGCGAGCACCTGGGCGGGCTGCTGGCCCGCACCGTGGCGTGTGCCCGGGCCTGTGTGCAGCGCGCGGGCCTGACCGATGGCGCGCTCGATGCGATCTACCTCACCGGCGGCTCGTCGGCCCTGCTGACGTTTCAACGCGCCTTGCAGGCCGAATTCCCCAGCGTGCCGCTGGTTGAAGGCGATCTGTTTGGCGGTGTGGCATCGGGCCTGGCTTACACCCGGGTGTGAGGCCGCTGCGGTGTGGCAACCTCGGCCGCTCACTGCGCGTCTGTTTTTTTACCCGTTTCCTGCACGGCTTCGTTCAGCGCTTCTTTCTCGGCGGCCTTGTCGGGCGCTTTGGCTGTGTCTTTGGGATGAAGAAACGCCTGCCGCACCTGCGCCAGCCTGGCCAGCCCGGTCGCCACGCGGCCATTGACCGAATCGGCATCGGTCCACTGGCCCTGAGCGTCCGTCTCGCCGGCATCGACACCGGTGAGCAGCGTCAGGGCTTCGTCCACTGTGTGCACCGGCCAGACATTGAAGCGCCCGGCGCGCACCGCGTCCACCACGTCCTGACGCAGCATGAGGTGGCACGCGTTGCTGGCCGGCAGCAGCACGCCCTGCGCGCCCGTGAGGCCGCGCGCTGCGCAGATGTCAAAGAAGCCCTCAACCTTTTCGTTCACGCCGCCCACGGCCTGTACTTGGCCAAACTGGTTCACCGAACCGGTCACGCCCAGCGCCTGCTTCAAAGGCATTTCCGCCAGCGCCGACAGCAGGGCAATCAGTTCGGCCAATGAAGCGCTGTCGCCCTCCACCCCGCCATACGACTGCTCGAACACCAGGCTGGCTTTAAGCGACAGCGGTGTCTGGCGGCCAAACCGCGACGAGACGAAGGCCGAGAGGATGAGCACCCCCTTGGAGTGGATCGGTCCGCCCAGCTTCACTTCACGCTCAATGTCCACCACCTCGCCATCGCCGACCCGGGCGGTGGCGGTGATGCGCACCGGGTGGGCAAAAGTGCTGTCGCCCAGGGGCACCACGGCCAGCCCGTTCACCTGGCCCACATGGGCACCATCGGTGTCCACCAGCCACTGGCCGCGCAAAATTTCTTCGCGGTAGCGCGTTTGGATGCGCTCGTGGCGATGCTGACGGGCGTCAATGGCCGTCTGCACATGGGTACGCTCAATCACCGACGCCTGGGCGCGGGCGGCGAAGTGGTTGGCCTCGCGCATCAGGTCGTCCATGGGCTGGGTCTGGGGGGTCAGGCGCTGGGCGTCACTGGACAGGCGTGAGGCGTGTTCGATGAGCCGCGCGACCGCATCGGCCGACAGCGGGCGCAGCTGGTCGCGCCGGGCCAGCGTGGCGATCAGGCGCGCATAGGCGGCCGTGTTTTCAGGGTTTCGGGGAATCTCGCTCTCCATGTCGGCGTTGATCTTGAACAGCGAGACAAACTCCGGGTCGTGCTGGCTGAGCAGGTAATACACCACCCGTTCGCCGATCAGCACGATCTTCAGGTCCAGCGGCATCGGCATGGGTTCAAGTTGCACGGTGCTGCTCAGGCCGATCAGGTCGGACAGCGACTCGATGCGTATCAGCCCCGCCTTGAGGCAGCGCTTGAGCCCTTCCCAGGCATAGGGCTGCGACAACACTTTCACCGCATCGAGCACCAGAAAACCGCCATTCGCCCGGTGCAGCGCGCCCGCGCGAATCAGGGTGAAGTTGCTCATCAGCGTGCCCATGTGCACGTAATGCTCGATGCGCCCCACCAGGTTTTGCAGGGTGGGATGGTCTTCGAAGACCACCGGCTGCTGGCCGTCAGCCGGGTTTTCCACGAGCAGGTTCACCAGGTAGCGCTGCACGGAAATTGTGCCCGACAGCGTGGTGGTTTCGGTCTCGCCCTCGGCGTGTGACGTCTCGTGCAGCGATTCGCCGGATTCGATGATGTCCTGCAGCACCGCGTCCAGGTAGCTGCTCACATTGGGCAGGTCGGCGTAGCGCGGACGCAGGTCGTCCACCAGGTGGGTCACGGTCTCGCGCAAGGCCTCACTGCCCGCTTGCCTGAGCCGGTTTTGCGTTTCGCGGCGCCAGCGCGGGAACGTGTCGAACAGCTGGTGCAGTGCCTCACGCAGCGTCTTGATGTGCTCGGCCAGCTCATCCTGGCGTGCTTTGGGCAGCTTCTCCACGTCCTCGGGGGTCATGGTGTTTTCGGCGTCTTTCATGGGCACAAACGCAAAGCCGGCCGCGGTGCGCATCAGGGCCACACCCAGCTTGTTGGCCTCGTCGCCCAGGTTTTGCAGGGCACTCACCTCGCGCCGTTTTTCTTCCTCCTGCATCGCTTCCACGCGGCTGCGGTATTCGTCGCCTTGAAAGACCGTGTTGATGGCCGGCGTGAGCTCTTGCACAAAGTGCTGCATGTCGTCGCGCAGCGTGGCCCCGCGTCCGCAGGGCAGGTGCAGCAGGTTGGGGCGGCTCGGGTTGTCGACGTTGTAGACGTAGCACCAGTCGCTGGGCGGCGGGCCTTCGCGGCGCTGGGCCTGAAGCAGCTGCTGCACGATGGCGTGGCGCCCGCTGCCCGTTTCGCCCAGCACAAACAGGTTGTAGCCGTGGTGGCGGATGTCCATGCCCAGGTGCAGGGCTTCCAGGGCGCGGGCGTGTATCTGCGCCGCGTCAAGTTCCGTCAACTCGCTGGTGTCGGCAAAACCCAGCGCGGACGGGTCGCAGATGTTGTAGAGCTGGCTCGGTGACAGAGGGGCGGAATGTTGCATGGGCCTGTCGGGAGGTGGTGGCAAAACGGAGCGGCCTGTTCACGCCCACACGGTAACGGCACCGCGTGCCATCCGGGCGCTTGTTGTGTGAAGACTGCCCCTCGATTGCGCGAGATCAATCGGTGGGGGAGACTGCACGGAAAAATCACAGTTCGGGGCTGGCTGAGATGGCCTTTTGACCCCAGGAGCGAGTTCAACATGACAGCACCGACCCTGTTCTCCCGTGAAACCGATCTGGATGATGGCGCTGGCAGCACAGGCGCGGGCGGGATACCGGTGGAGTCGGTCAACCTGCAGGGACCGTCCCTGCCGGGCGACTTGTCGGTGCCCCCCAACGCCAAGGGACTGGTGATGTTTGTCCACGGCAGTGGCAGCAGCCGGCTCAGCACGCGCAACCGCTGGGTGGCGCGCGCGCTGCACCAGCGCGGGCTGGGCACGCTGTTGTTCGACCTGCTGACCCTGCGCGAAGCCGAAGACCGGCGCCTGGTGTTTGACATTCCCCTGCTGGGGCGGCGTGTGGTGGAAGCGGTTCACTGGGTGGACCAGCGGCCCGATCTGGCGGGCTTGCCCCTGGGCCTGTTTGGCGCCAGCACGGGTGCAGCGGCGGCGCTGCTGGCCGCGGCCGAGATGCCGGGTCGCGTGGCGGCCGTGGTGTCGCGCGGCGGTCGCCCCGATCTGGTGATGGACCGCCTGCCCGGGGTGCAGGCGCCCACCTTGCTGATCGTGGGGGGACTTGACCAGGAAGTGCTCGAACTCAACCGCCAGGCCTTTCGCCGCCTCAATGCCCCCAAGCGGCTGGAGGTGGTGCCGGGTGCCACGCACCTGTTTGGCGAGCCGGGTGCGCTGGGCAGTGTGGCGGCTTTTGCGGGCAGCTGGTTCGAGCAGCATTTTTCGGTGAGCCAGCGGGCTTGATGGTGGGTGCGGTCCTGGCACTCAGTCATCGGGTTGCAGGGCCATGCGGAGGTCGTTCTTGCCCAGTTGGTGTTCCAGGCCAAAACGGATCAGGGCCGCCGTGCTGTCCAGCTGCAGCTTCTCCAGAATGCGGCGCTTGTGTGTGCTCACGGTCTTGATGGACAGGTGCAAGGACGCCGCAATGTCGATCGGCCGCTGTCCGGACACGATGCGCTGCAGGATCTCCAGTTCGCGGTTGGACAGCACATTGATGCGTGGCGCCATGCGCTGTCCATTGAGCTGTTGCACCACCCGTTCGGCCAATTGGGCCGATACAAACACCCCCCCCAGGGCCACTTTGCGCACCGCCGCCACCAGCTCGGCCGACGCACTGTCTTTGGTGACGTAACCCTTGGCGCCCGCCTGAAAGGCGCGCATGGCGTATTGCTCCTCTCCATGCATGGTGAGCACCAGCACCGCCACCGAAGGGAACTCGGCTTTGATGCGGGCAATCAGGTCCATGCCGCTCATGCCCGGCATGGACAGGTCGACGATGGCCAGGTCAAAAGGCTGTCGGCGCAGGGATTCCAGCGCCTGAAAACCGGTGCCCGCCTCGGTGATGTGCCATTGCCGGGCTTGCGGGTCGAGCAAGCGCTTGAGCCCTTCGCGCACCACCGTGTGGTCGTCCACCAGCAGCAGGCGCAGCGACGGTTGCAGCAGGTCGTTGCTCATGCCAGTGCGTCCGTGTGTTGCGCCCGACCCTGCTCGTTGAGCGCGATCGGCAGCGACAGATACAGGCTTTGCCAGCCCGAGCCGTCGCGCGCCGCAGCGATCATCAGCCGCCCGCCCATCAGGCGCGCCCGGTGCTGGAGCAACTGGCCGTCGTGGGTTTGCCGGTCGCTGCCGGCTGACAGCGGCCCAACGGTGCCGCGCGCCTGCATCACCAGCTTGAGGGCATCGGGCTGGCGCTGCATCTCCAGGTGCACATCGGTGCTGTCGGCGTGGTGCAACAGGTGGGACAGCGCCGCCTGCACAAAGCGGTACACCGCCAGCGCGGTGGCCGGTGCCAGCGGCGGTATTTCAGGCCCCAGCGCCAGGCTGTGCTGCAGGCCCATGCGTTGCGAGGTGTCGTGTGCCAGCCAGTCAATGGCAGCGTTCAGGCCCAGGTCGTCCAGCATCGGCGGGTGCAGCTCGGCGGTGATGCGACGCACCGTGGACACGGCGGCGTCCAGCGCGGTCAGCATGGCACGGGCGGCCTGGCGGCAGGCCGCCGATTCACTCACATGGACCAGGTGGGTCACGTCCAGCTTCAGCCCGCTCAGGGTCTGCCCCAGGTTTTCGTGCAGTTCCAGCGCGACGCGGCGACGCTCGTCCTCGCGCGCATCGTTGTCCAGTGCCGCCATGCGGCGATCCATGTCGGCCCGCATGCGCCCGGTGATGTCGGTCAGCGTCACGCGCAGCGTGATCGCACCATCGTCGGCCAACGTGCGCAGGCTGTCAATCTGGCCGTACCCGAAGCGGCTGTCGTGGGCGGCAATGGCCACATCCAGCCGCTGCAGGCCATCGGTGGCCAGCGCGTGCTGCAGGTGCCGCTGCCAGCGGTCGCTGTCGCCCGCCAGCACGAAGCGCCCCAGGCCATGGCCTCTCAGTGTGAGAGGGGCCATGCCCAGCAGGGTGGCGCCGGTGCGGTTCACGTCCAGGATGCGCCCATCCGCGTCCAGCGTGAAGTAACCCACCGGCGCAAAGTCGTACAGGTCTCTGTAGCGGTCGCGAGCGGCGGCCAGTTCGCTCTGGGCGCGGTGCAGTTCGTCGTTCTGCTGTACCAGCTCCTCCTGGTGCCGATGCAGTGCCTGCGCCAAGACGTGTGTGGCGTGTTCCGCAGGGCCGCTGGCAGGGTCGTGGTTTTGCATGGCTCAGCTCCAAAGCGCGTGCGGTCCGGCGTCCAGATCGTCCAGATCGTCCAGAACCGACGGCTCATGTTCGCCTGGCTGCGGGACCGGGTCAAGCCGGCAGGCCGCCAGCAGGGGCAGTCGCACCACCAGCCGGGCGCCGCCCGATGGCGCGTTTTTCAAGGTGAACTGGCCGCCCAGCATGTGTACCCGCTCGCGTATGCCGATCAGTCCGAACGAACCTCGCGGCGGCGGTGCCGGGTCTTTCGGGAAGCCCTGGCCATCGTCCTCCACCGTCAGCAACAGGTACCGAGCCCTGGTTTCAATGGACAGAACGGCCTGCGACGCATGGGCATGGCGCGCCATGTTGGTCAAGGCCTCTTGCACGATACGGTAGACCGCGGTGGCGATGTTCTGCGGAATGGATTCGGGTCTGGTCACCAGGCGCAGCGTGATCTTGATGCCCGAGCGCCGCTCGAAGTCGTGGGTCAACCATTCGATGGCCGCACTCAGGCCCAGGTCGTCCAGCATGGGCGGGCGCAGATCCATCGCAATGCGGCGCACCGCGCTCACCGTTTCATCCACCATGTCCATCATGGCTTGCGTGCGCTCGGCCAGTTCACCGGTGCGGCCATCTTGTTGCTGCGCGGCCAACTCCAGTTTCAGGGCGGTGAGCCGTTGGCCCAGTTCGTCGTGCAGTTCGCGTGCGATGCGCCGGCGCTCTTCCTCGCGGGCCGCCACCAGGCTCGCCGAGAGCTCGCGCAGGGTACGCCGGGAATGCAGCAGGGCGCGTTTTTCCTGCAGGCGCGCCGTCACATCGGTGATCACCATCTGCACGAAGGTGCGCTCCTGGTCGGGCAGGGGCGCCACCACGATCTCGACCTCGCGCAGGCGGCCATCGTGACGCACAATTTCGCCGTGCAGGGTGGTTGCCTCGCGCTCACTCACCAGTGCCTGAGCCACCTTGTGGCGCAGCCCGGGGTGTGCCTCCGGGCTGAGCAGGTCGTAGATGGACCGGCCGATCAGGTCATCGCGGCTGTTCACGTCCAGCAGCCTGGCACAGGCGTGGTTGGCAAACACCACCTGTTCCCCGTCGGTGATCCAGATCGCCACCGGCGCGCGGTCGAACAGCGCACGGATGCGCTGGTTCAGCTGCTCGATCACCGCGGTGAGTTTGTGCTCTTCGCTCAGGTCGCGCAGCAGCGCGGTGTAGTGGTGCTGAAGGCCGCCTGTGTGCGCCAGGTCCACCTTGCAGATGGCCGCCTCCAGCGGAAATTCTTCGCCGTTGGCCCGCACGCCCACCAACTGGCCGCGTTGCCCCATGGGGCGCTCGATCAGGTTGGAAAGGGAGAATTGCCGCATATGCGCGGCATGGATGCTGCGCAGCCGCGCGGGCAGCAGCATGGACAGGTTGCGCCCCAGCGCCTCCGATGCCGTGAGGCCAAACATGCGTTGCGCCGCCGGGTTGATCATCACGATGCGCATGGCCGCGTCGACCGTGATGATGCCCTCCAACGCTGCGTGAACGGCGCGGAACTCGGCCTGCAAGGCCAGATCCTGCGGGGTAGGAAGGGCAAAAATGGCGTTCATGCAGGTGCGTCAGGTGCGGGGTGTTGCAGCTACTGGCGGTCGGTCACCACGCGCTGCGGGGAGGCGACGGATCGTGACAGCGTCGCCACCGCCTCCGGTCGAATCTGGCCGCTGCGCCGGGCCAAAAACCGCTTTTCATCATAGATCGGCCAGCCAGGCATCGGGTGGTTCGTCTTCTGGAATGGCGCTATCTTCATTCAAAAGTCTGCAGCAAGCCTTGCCCACCGGGTCGAAGCCGTGGTCTTCTCAGATTTTTCCGAACCCCTGTCAGGCAATTTTCTGACCCGATGCCGATGGATGCTCCGATGGCAAGCGGGTGACGTTTCACACATGCTCGCAAATGAAACGAGGCCATCGATGCAAACCCAGGGGAGACACGCCATGACAAACAGTTCGCAGAACAGCACCAAATGCAGCACGGGTGGAGGGGCGCTGAGTTGCCCGCCTTTGAAGACCCATCCCAGCAGTTTTGCGGACGTGCTTCAGCTGTTGGGTGCCGAGGGGGTCGACCTCACCGCGGCGTCGCAAATTCCCATGGTGTTGCGCCGGGTGCATGCCGGGGAGAGTCTGGCCCACGAGGGCACGCCGGCAGACGCCCTGTTTTTCGTCTGCGCTGGCACATTCAAGATTTTTCGCACCAACGAAGACGGCTACGAACAGGTGCTGGCCTTTGCCATTCGGGGCGAGGTGCTGGGTTTTGATGCTCTGTGCATGGACAGTTACCCCACGGCGGTGTCGGCGCTGGAAGAGTCCAGCGTGTATGTGGTGCTCAAGCGCGATGTGTTTGCCCTTTCGCAGCTCATCCCCTCGTTCGGGGTGGCGTTGCAGCGGGCTGGCAGCATGACGCTCACCCGCAGCCGCGAACTCGTTGAGTTGCTGGCGGCGGTGGCGTCTGAAGTGAAGCTGGCCCGTTTTCTGATCCAGCTGTCGCGCCGCATGGCCGGTTGCGGTCAGTCGCCACGCCGGTTTCACCTGCGCATGGGTCGCCGTGAAATTGCCAGCTTGCTGGGTGTGGCGCATGAGACGGTGAGTCGCGCATTCAGCGCCCTGGCCGCGATGGGCATGGTGGATGTGTCGGATCGCGAGGTTGAAATTCTGGACATGGACGGGCTCAAGAACTTTGCCCGCAGCACGCGCCGTCACCTGAATGAATCTTCGGAATCCCGCATGCCCCGACCCATGGTCCAACGCAGCGACAGCGGGCGCCGCACCATGGCGCGCTCGCTCGCGGCCTGAAACGCTCCGTCGGTGGCTTGGGCCCTTCGTCCGCTTCAGGGTGGGGCGAGCGGCAGTTGGGCGCTGCCCATGGGCGGGCCGCTCCAGCTGGGGGCGGCCCGCAGCGCGTCGGCTTCGGTGCGGTACAGGTGCAGCATGGGTCCGTCCGTCAGGTGTCCGGCCGTGCGCAGCGCGGTTTCGACCGGCAGCTTGATCCCCACCAGGTGCAGGGTTACGCCCTGCTCATGCAGCACCGACTGCAGCCGCCCAAACCCTTCGACACCGGTGGCGTCGATCCAGTTGATCGGGTGCGCAATCAGCACCACATGCTGCGTGCCGGGGTGCGCGCTGAGGTAGCGGGTCACCGCGTTTTCAAAGGCGCTGGCGGTGGCAAAGTCGAGCGCGGCGTCCATGCGCAGGGCGTAGGTGGCCGGCGCCAGGGGGGCCAGGTGCCACAGGTGGCGATCGCGCAGGCTGCCGTCCGGGTGCAGACCCACTTCAACGATGCGTGGGTGCAGCCGCAGGTACAAAAAATGGCTCAACGCCATCAGCACGCCGGCCAGCACGCCCCAGTAAAGCTGCGGCGCGGTGAGCACCGTGATCACAAAGGTGGTGCCCGCGATCACCGCTTCAACCCTGGAAAGGGTCCACAGCCGCACAAAAGCCACCGGCTGAATCAGGCCCATGACGGCCACAACCACCACCGCGGCCAGCACGGCCAAGGGCACGTATTTGAGCAGCGGCGTCAGCAGCACCAGCGCCAGGCCCACCAAGGCCACCGAAAACACGGTGGCCCAGCCAGTTTGTGCGCCGCTGTGCAGCAGCAGCGCCGAGCGGGAAAACGACGCGCTGGTGGGAAACGCGCCCGAAAACCCCGAAACCAGTTTGGCCAGCCCCTGACCGATCAGGTCCTGGTCCTGGTCCCAGCGCTGGCCGCGCCGGCTGCTGTCCACCTTGGCGCTGGACGCGGTTTCCAGAAAACTCACCAGACTGATCACCAGCGTGGGCAGCAGCAGCTGGCCCAGCGTGGCCCAGCCGGGCCAGGCCGGCATGTAAAAGCTGGGCAGGCCCTGCGGCAGCTGACCAATGACCGCGCCCCCGCGGGCCTCAAACCCGACCCAGGCGCTGACCCCCGCCGACGCCACCACCAGCAGCAACACCGACGGAAACGTGGCCCGCCAGCGCCGCGCCAGCAGCAGAAAAATCACCGAGCCCAGCCCGAAGGCGATAGCCGGCAGGTGCATTGGTTGCGGGTTGGCCAGCGCGCCCCAGCCGCCCGAGAGCCCCAGCAAGGCCGGCAACTGCGACGCAATGATGAGCACCGCCGCGCCCTGGGTAAAGGCCATCAGCACCGGTGCGTTCACCAGGTTGAGCAGCCAGCCAAAGCGCACAAAGCCCAGCACCACCTGCACCAGGCCCGACAGCAAGGCCAGCCACACCGCCAGCTCAATCCACTGGGCGCTGCCCGGCTCGGCCATGCCCGTGAGCGAGGCGCTGACCAGCAGGCAGGTGATGGCTGTGGGCCCGACCGACAGCCGCATGGACCCGCTGAACAGCACCGCGATCAGGGCTGGCAGCATGGAGGCATAAATGCCGGTGATCAGCGGCATGCCGGCCAGGGCTGCGTAGGCCACGCCCTGAGGAATCACCATCAACCCGACCGTGATGCCGGCGATGGCATCGCCGCGCAACACGGCCCCGCTGGGGCGGGGCCAGGCGAGAAACGGCAGAAAACGGCGCAGTCGGTTCATGGGCTGATCGTAGCGTTCCTGCACCGACGGTTCAGCGGTTGAGCGAAAGACGCCTTCTGTCTCAACGCTGCGGCATGTGCTGGGTGGAATAGCCCAGGCTCACGGTGGCGTCGTCCGGAATGGGCGGCATGGTGGCGTTCCAGGCCAGCCACTGGGCCCGCATGCGGGCCAGTCGCTCGGGCTCGCGCTGGGCCCGGTTGGCGCGTTCGCGCTCGTCGGCGGGGATGTTGAACAGGTATTCGTGGCCGTCCACCATGAGGTACTTCCAGTCGCCGTCGCGCAGGGCGCGCTGCCCTCGGTGGTTCATGCGCCAGTACATCGGGCGCTCAAAGCGGTGCGCCGGATCGCGCAGCAGCGGCACCACGGAAACACCATCCAGCGGGTAGTCGGGGTGGGGCTGGCCACCGCCGAGCTCCAGCATCGTGGCGGACCAGTCCATGGTCAGGCAGTGCTGTTCGCTCACCGAGCCGGCCGGAATCACGGCCGGCCAGTGCGCGATCCACGGCACGCGAATGCCGCCTTCGGTCAGGTCCATCTTGCCGCCCACCAGCGGCCAGTTGTCGGAAAAGCGCTCACCGCCGTTGTCGCTGGTGAAGACCACCAGCGTGTTGTCGTCCAGCCCGTGTTCGCGCAGGGCGGCCATGATCCAGCCAATGCCCTCGTCCATGTGGTGGATCATCTTGCGGTAGCTGTTCACGCTGCCGCCATCCAGGTGAAACAGGTTTTTGGCGACCTCGGGCGCCACATGGGCGTCGTCCCGCGTTTCCCAGGGCCAGTGCGGTGCGGTGTAGTGCAGGCTCAGGAAAAACGGTTGCCCCGCCTGCGCGTCGGCGGCGCGCTGGTGGATATGCTCCACCGCGCGCTTCGAGAACACGTCGGTCAGGTAGCCCACTTCCTTGTGGGTGCTCTCGTCGATGTAGAGGTCGTGGTCGCCGCTGCTGCTGCAGTGGGTGAAGTAGTCCACGCCGCCGGCCATGATGCCGAAGAACTCATCGTAGCCCGAGCGCAGCGGGCCGAAATGCGGCGGGTAACCCAGGTGCCATTTGCCAATCAGCGCGGTGCGGTAGCCGGCCTCCTTCAGCAGCGAGGGCAGGGTGGGTATTCCGGGCGGCAGGCCCAGCGTGTCGCTGCCCTTGCTGCGGCTGTTGATCGGCTCTTCCAGCGCGCCACGCAGGCGGTACTGGTAGCGCATGGTGGCCAGGGCAAAGCGCGTGGGCGAGCACACCGGTGAGTTGGCATAACCTTCGGTGAGCTTCAGACCGCCAGCGGCGAGCGCGTCGATGTGGGGCGACACGGCGCCGAAGTCGGCCTGGCGGCCACCGTAGCAGCCGAGGTCGGCGTAGCCCAAGTCGTCGCTGACGATGTAGATGATGTTGGGGCGGCTCGTGCTCATCTCAATCGGCTTTCATGCTGGTCGCGCGCACGATCTGGCCGTAGCGTGCGCTCATGTCGGTCAGGCGCTTGGCCGCCGCGGCACCGGTCTGGCCTTCATAAAACAGGTCCAGGCTCTTCAGGCGCTCCTTCACGTCGGTGCGCTGCAGCGCGTCGGTGATGCCCTTGGCCAGGGTCTGCACCACGGCGTCGGGCGTGGCAGCGGGCACCATCACCAGGTACAGCACCTCCTGCTCCAGGCTCTTGAGGCCCAGTTCGGCCACGGTGGGCAGCTGCGGTGCCAGCTGCGAGCGCTGGGCGCTGGTCACCGCCAGGGCCGTGATCTTGCCGCTTTGCACGTGGGGCAGCATGCCCGGTGTGGCCAGGATGCCGCCGTCCACCTCGCCGCTGAGCACGGCCGTCACCGCCGGCGTGTTGCCGCGGTAGGGAATGTGCGTGGTCTTTATCGGCGTGCTGTTGCCCAGCATGGCGGCCGCCAGGTGGCCCGGGCTGCCGTTGCCGGCGGAGCTGAAATTCAGGTTCCTGGCACGCCCCTGGCTCAGCAGATCGCCAAAAGTCTTGATGCCGGTGGCCGGATTCACGCCCAGCAGCAGGCCGGACGAAGCCATGATCAGCACCGGCTTGAGATCGCCGGGCTTGAACGGCATGGCCGGGTACAGGTGCGGGTTGATGGTGAAGGTGGTGTCGATACCGAACAGCACCGTGTGGCCATCGGCCGGTGCCTTGGCCACCGCCGCGGCGCCCACATTGCCGCCCGCGCCGGGTTTGTTGTCCACCACGAAAGGCTGCTTGAGCGTCTCCTGCAGCACGGCGCCGACCGAGCGCGCCAGGATGTCCGCCGGCCCGCCGGGCGGAAAATTGGTGACGAGGGTCACCGGCTTGGCCGGGTACGCGGGCTGGGCCAGGGCGGTGGTGCCCAGGACCGAGAGGGCGGTGCAGGCGAGGGCGGCGAGGGTGTGGCGACGGATGAGATTCATGGGGTCACGCGGTTGTCAAGGGTAAAGAGAGGATCTGTCAGTCCAGCTGCAAGCCGGTCGCCTTGATCGGGGCCTCCCAGCGTTGCAGGTCGGTTTTCTGGATGGCGGCCAGTTCGGCCGGCGTGGAGCCCACCGGCTCGTAACCCTGCTCGATCAGCTTGGCACGCAGCGCGGGCGTGCGCACCGCCCTGGCCACGGCGGCGCTCAACATGTCGCGCACTTCGGGTTTCAGGCCGGCCGGTCCGTACATGGCAAACCAGGCCGTGGCCACCATGTCCACACCCTGCTCCTTGAGCGTGGGCACATCGGGCACCTGCGGGTCGCGCTGGGCGCCGGTCACCCCGATGATGCGCACTTTGCCCGCCCGGTGCAGTTCGGCGGTTTCGGTCACGACGTCGAACTTGTAGTCGATGTGGCCACCCAGCAGCGCGGTGTTGGCCGGGCCGCCGCCCTGGAACGGCACATGCGTCAACTCGGCACCGGCCCGCTGGCCGAACAGCACGCCCATGAAGTGCGGCAGCGTGCCCTGGCCGGGTGTGCCGTAGGTGCTCTTGCCGGGTTCGGCCTTGGCGCGCGCGATCATGTCTTTCACGTTTTTCACCGGCACGCCCGCACCGGCCACCACGCTGAACTGAAAGTGCGCCAGCAGCGAGATTGGGGTGAAGTCGGTCACCGCGTCGTAGTCCAGCTTCTTGTAGACATGCGGGAACAGCACCATCGGTCCGCTCGGCAGGATGATCACGGTCTGACCGTCGGCTGGGGCGCGCTTGACCTGACCCAGCGCGATGCGGCCACCCGCACCGGCCTTGTTTTCCACGATCACCTGCGAAAAATCGTTCTTCAGACCCTCGGCCATCAGCCGGGCCAGCAGATCGGCGGAGCCGCCGGGGGGAAAGCCCACCACGATCTTCAGCGGCGGTTTTTCCTGTGCCAGGCCGGGCAGGGCGACGGCGCAGGTGGCCAGGGTCAAGGCGGTGGTCAAAATGCTTCTTCTGTGCATGGGGCTGGTCTCCAGTGGGTTTTCAAACGGGTATTTCCCCCGTGCAAACCCCCATGCTAGGGAATGACAATCAATTGCAGAAATCAATTGTTCCCGGTGTTTTCCCTATCCACCCCGCGCCACCCGCAGCCGGAACGCGTAAAACCTCCCCATGTCGCGCATCGAAAACCCCATGGCCCAGGACGAACTCCTGCTCTACCGCCTTTACCGCATCCATGCCACCGCCGCGCCGCTGGTGGTTCGCATGTGCGAGCAGGAATACGGCATCACCCGGCGCGAGTGGCGCATCCTGTCGTCGCTGGTGAACCGCGAAGGCGTCCTCTCGTCCGAACTGGCCGGCATCGCCATGCTCGATCGCGCCCGAACGTCGCGCAACCTCACCCGCCTCGCTCAGAAAAACCTGGTGCGTCGCGTGCCCAAGCCCTCAGACCGGCGCGAGGTCCACATCTACCTCACCGACGAGGGGAGGCGCCTGCACAGCGACGTGTTTCCCCGGATTGTGGCGATCCAGCGCGAACTGCTCTCGGGCATGACCGGGGCCCAGCGCGAACAGCTCTCTGATTTGCTGGCCCTGCTGCAAGCACAGGCCTCGACGCTGGTGGCAGCGGCGTCTGGTGCCGCTCTGCCGCCGCGGGATTGATGCACCGCTTCAGCCGCGCGCGGCCTCAAACACCTGCACCGCGGCGGCCAGGTCTTCCAGCGCGGTGCCCACCGACTTGAATACCGTGCGTTCGGTCGGCGTCTTGCGCCCGGTTGCCATGCCTTTGCACAGCGTGGTCAGGGTGCCGCGCACGTCGTCGGCGCGCAGCACCCCGCGCGACAGCGGGCCGATCAGGTCACCGCTTTTCTGCAGCGCTTCTTCGGTGTCCACAAACACGCGCGCGTCTTCAAAGCATACGTCGTCGGCCTCGCGCATGGCTGGTGTGAAGCTGCCGATCAGGTCCAGGTGCGAGCCCGGAGCGAGCCAGGCGCCGCGCACCACGGGTTCCGTGGCCAGGGTCGCGCAGCTCACCACATCGGCCTCGCCGCAGGCCGCGGGCAAATCGGTGGTGGCGCTGGCGTCAAAGCCCTGCTGACGCCAGCGCTCGGCCAGCGCCAGAGCTTCCTCGGCGCGGCGTGCCCACACCGTCACGCGTTCAATGGGGCGCACCGTGCGGTAGGCCTCGGGCAGCAGGGCCGCCACGGCGCCCGCACCCACCACCAGCAGGTGCCGGGCATCGGCGCGGGCCAGATACGAGGCCGCCAGGGCCGACGCCGCCACGGTGCGGCGCGTGGTGATCTGGTCGCCGTCAATCTGCGCCAGCGGTACGCCGGTGCGTGCGTCAAACAGCAGGTAAGCCGAATGCAGGCCTGGCAGACCCACGGCGGCATTGCCCGGTGCAATGTTCACGATCTTCACGCCGTAGTACCGGCCCGGCAGCCAGGCCGGCATGATGAGCGAGGTTATCTTGCCGCCGCCGGGGCTGGCAATGTCGTGCACATGGCGCAGTGGCACCTCGCAGGTGCTGGTGAAGTGTTCCCGCAGTGTGGCGATCAGGCGGTCAAAAGGCAGGGCCGCCTGGGCGGCCTCAGAGTTCATGGTGAGCATGGCTTGATGGTAGCCGCCGGCGACAGCACCTCGATGGCCCGGGGTTTTGGCCTGCGCTGGGCCGGCCGCTGGCCGCGGCCACCCTGCTCAGGCGGGTGCGTGCAATCCCGGGCTCAGGGGGGTCTGTTACCGGCACCGCCCTCGGCCGGTGCGGTTGGCGGCAGCGATCACGTGGTGCGGGAGCAGCGCCCGTGGTCCATGCGGTCCTTCCGGTCATGGGGCGTTGCCATCAAGCGCTTCCGGAGTGTTTCTGGGTCCCTGTTGCGTGAAATCTTCGGCGCGCCGCTCACGTGGTTCTCGCCTGGGTTCTCAGCTCAGCACCACGCTGGACAGCCGCCGACGGTAGGTGGCCACCGTGGGGTCTTCGGGGGGCACCTGGCCTTCGGCCACCTTGGGCTTGGGCGGCTCGATGATGTCCAGGATGGCGATGAAAGTCTTGCGGGCCAGATCTTCGCTCCAGGTTTTGTCGCGCATCAAAATCTCCAGCAGCTCGTCCATGGCGGGCACAAACTGGCTGTGGGCCATCAGCAGCTGGGCGAGGGCAAAGCGGCTGGCAAAGTCGCGCTTGTTGGCGGCAATCCTGGCCTGTAGATCGGCTGCGTAGGCCTCGGGGTCCACCACCATGTCTTGCGCGTCGCGCGCTTTCATCCAGCGGTTGAGCGAGTCAAGCCGGCGCACCGCCATGGACTTGGCGATCACCGGCGCAAACGCCACCTTGGCTTCGTCGTCGCGCTCCAGTTCCAGCAGCAGCTTCACCAGGTCAAAGCGGGCGTCGTCGTTTTCGGGGTCGGTTTGCACGGCGTGCTGCAGCTTGGCCAGCGCGCCTTCCACGTCGCCCGCCGCCAGGGCTTGCAGCGCATCGGCTTCTTCTTCGGCCGCTTCCAGCACCTCGGCTGCGGGCAGGTGCTTGTCCAGAAATTCCTTGATCTGGCCTTCGGGCAGCGCGCCCATGAAGCCGTCCACGGGCTGGCCGTTCATCATCAACACGCAGGTCGGAATGCTCTTGATGCCAAAGGCGCCGGCCAGTTGCTGTTCCTGTTCGGTGTCGATCTTCACCAGCTTGAAGCGGCCAGCGTAGGCGGCTTCAATTTTCTCCAGCAAAGGGCCAATGACCTTGCAGGGGCCGCACCAGGGCGCCCAGAAATCCACCAGCACAGGGGTGTGTTGCGAAGCCTCGATGACTTCGGTTTCAAAATTGGCAAAGGTGACATCGATCATGGCGGTGCTCTGGATGGGGGCGCCGCAGCCGCCTGAGGCGGCGCAAGGGCGCGAAACGTAAAATCGACACTTTACCGGAGACGGGCCGCTTTCCAGGCCGGTCTTCATGCGCCCGGCCATGGATTGGCCGGGCAAAAGGCACTCACATGAACCCCATCCAAGTGGGCGTGGTCATGGGCTCCAGCAGCGACTGGGACACCATGCAGCACGCCGTGCAGATTCTCAAAGACTTCGGTATCACGCACGAGGCGCGCGTGGTGTCGGCCCACCGCATGCCCGACGACATGTTTGCCTACGCGGAAGCCGCCGTGGGCCGCGGGCTCAAGGCCATCATTGCGGGCGCGGGCGGTGCCGCCCATTTGCCGGGCATGATCGCGGCCAAAACCGTGGTGCCGGTGCTGGGTGTGCCGGTGGCCAGCAAGCACCTGAGCGGTGTGGATTCGCTGCACAGCATTGTGCAAATGCCCAAGGGTGTGCCGGTGGCCACCTTTGCCATTGGCCAGGCGGGTGCAGCCAACGCGGCGCTGTTTGCGGTGGCCTTGCTGGCCAGCGAAAACCCGGCCCTGCGCGACCGGCTGGAAGCCTTTCGCGCCGCGCAGACCGAAGCCGCACGCGGCATGACTTTGCCCCTGTGACCCGAAACCTATCCGGTGCTTGCGCGTGGCGCAGCGCCACCCGCCCTTCTTTTTGAGCGTTTGCCATGAGCTTCAAGCCCCTTCTCCCCGGCAGCACCTCGGCCAGTGGCCAGCAAATCACGCTGGGCGTCATGGGCGGCGGGCAGCTCGGCCGCATGTTTGTGCAGGCGGCCCAGGCCATGGGTTATTTCACGGCGGTGCTTGACCCCGACCCAGCCAGCCCGGCCGGGCTGATCAGCCACTTCCACATTCAAACCCCCTACGATGACGAGCAGGGCCTGGCGCAGCTGATGCAGCGCTGCGAAGCCATCACCACCGAATTTGAAAACGTGCCGGCGCCCGCGCTGGTGACGCTCGGCGCCCACCGCCCGGTGGCGCCGTCGGCCGCCTGCGTGGCGGTGGCGCAAGACCGCGTCAAGGAAAAATCGCACTTCGTGCAGTGCGCGCCCATCAGCGGCGTGTACCCCGCGCCTTACGCCGCCATCACCAGCGCCGAGCTGCTGGCCGCCGTGCCGGCCGATTTGTTGCCCGGCATTTTGAAAACCGCCCGCATGGGCTACGACGGCAAGGGCCAGGTGCGCGTGCGCACCCCCGAAGAGCTTGCCGCTGCCTGGGCGCAGCTGGGCAGCGTGCCCTGCGTGCTTGAAAAACTCATGCCGCTGCAGGCCGAGTGTTCGGTGATCGTGGCGCGCGGCTCTGACGGCCAGAGCGTGAGCTTCCCGGTGCAGGCCAACACCCACCGCGACGGCATTTTGGCGCTGACCGCCGTGTTCGACGGCGCGGTGCCCGCTGCGCTGGCCGAGCGTGCGCGCGCCAGCACCGTGGCCATTGCCAACCACCTGAACTACGTGGGCGTGCTGTGCGTTGAATACTTTTTGGTGGACGACGGCCAGGGCGGGCTCGACCTGATCGTCAACGAAATGGCGCCGCGCCCGCACAACAGCGGCCACTACACGCAAAACGCCTGCGACCTGTCGCAGTTTGAAGCCCAGGTGCGGGCCCTGGCTGGCCTGCCGCTGCCCACGCCGCGCCAGCACAGCCCGGCCATCATGGTCAACCTGCTGGGCGACCTGTGGTTCGGCGCCAACGGGGTGCGCGCCCAACCCAGCGAACAACCCGTGTCGCCGCCATGGGCGCAGGTGCTGGCGCTGCCCGGCACCCACCTGCACCTGTACGGCAAACTCAGCGCCCGCCCAGGCCGCAAGATGGGCCACCTCAACATCACCGCGCCCACCGTGGAGCAGGTGCGCGAGACCGCTGCGAAGGTGCTGGCATTGCTCGGCCTGCCCTCGCTGGATGCGGCTTGAGCGCCTGAGCACCCGAGCGTCTTGCCCATGCCTGTGCTGCTGAGCGCCACCGACCCCGCCGCTGTGGAAGCCGCTGCGCAGCGGCTGGCCGCGGGCTCGCTGGTGGGCATGCCCACCGAAACCGTGTATGGCTTGGCGGCCGACGCCGACAACGCCAACGCGGTGCACCGCATTTTTGAAGCCAAAGGCCGGCCCAGCGACCACCCGCTCATCGTGCACCTGGCGCCCGGTGACGGTGCACAAGGCTGGCGCGCCGGGGTGGACCACTACGCCCGCGAAGTGCCCGCCTTTGCCCAGGCGCTCATGCAGGCCTTTTGGCCGGGCCCGCTCACGCTGATCTTGCCGCGCCGCGAAGGCGTAGCCGCTGTGTCAGCCGGCGGGCAAGACTCGGTGGGCCTGCGCTGCCCGTCGCACCCGGTGGCACAGGCGCTGTTGGCGGCCGCCCGGGCACACGGCGTGTTCGGTGTGGCCGCTCCCAGCGCCAACCGCTTCGGCCGCGTCAGCCCCACCACCGCTGCGCACGTGGCCGAAGAATTCAAGCAGCTGCCCGACGCAGCGCTGTTGATTTTGGACGGCGGCGCCTGCCCGGTGGGCATTGAGTCCACCATCGTCGATTGCACCCGCGGCCACCCGGTGTTGCTGCGCCCCGGCATGGTCACCACCGCGCAGCTGGAAGCGGCTTGCGGCCAGCCGCTGCGCGGGCGCGACGATGCAGCCCCGAGGGCTTCCGGCACGCTCGAATCGCACTACGCGCCCAACGCCAAAGTGCGGCTCATGGCCGCCCAGCCGCTGCAGTCGGCGCTGGATCTGCTGGGACCCGATGCCCGCCACATCGCGGTGTACGCCCGCGCACCGCTTGCGGTGGCCCGGGGTGTGAGCCTGCGCCGCATGCCCGACGACGCCGCGCAAGCCGCCCAAGCCCTGTTCGCCACGCTGCGCGAACTCGACGCCACAGGCGTGAAACTCATCTGGGTAGAAACCCCGCCCGCCAGCCCCGAGTGGGACGGCGTGCGGGACCGGTTGCAGCGCGCTGCGGCTTGAACCACGCCGCGCTGCCTTGAAGCGGCGCCCGCAACCCGTGCGGGCGGCATACTCAGAAGCTGTGGCGTATGCCCAGTGCCAGCGACGTCGCGTCGCGGCCCGCCGTGGCGGTGACACCACCGAGGTAACCGTTGCCACCGGGCGCTGCTTGCGCGTTCGCGCTGTTGTTGAAACGGGTGAGCACCGCGTTCAGGTTGGTGCGCTTGGACAGCGGGTAGGTGTAGGCCACGCCATACGAGCTGATGTCGGCGTTGGACGCGCGTTTGTCGTTGAGCTGGTTGTAAGCCACCGTGACGTGGCCGGCGCTGCCCATGTTGTAGCGTGCGCCCACATGGATCAGGTTGGCATCTTGTTTGAGCCGGTCCAGCACCGTGCTGATCAACGGTGCCGGTACACCGGCCAACGTGAGGCCCGCGCTCAGCTCAGGTCCTGCTGACGGGTTGGGCTCCTGAATGCGGGCGAACATGCCCGAAACGATCCAGTCGCCTCTGGCCGTCGAAGCGCCCAGCACGGTGGTTTTGAGCGCCTGCTGCCCGGCCGAGTTTTTCTTGCTGTTGAGGCCAACACCCACGTTGAAGGCGCCACCCTTGTAGAGGGTGTTGATCCCCAGAAGCCGGTTGTTTGCGCTGCGGTTGCCCTCGCCAAAGCCATACATGAGCGCCGCATTCCAGGGGCCTTGCACGATGCGGTATTGCAAGGTGTTGTTGTAGCGAATGTCGAGTCCGGCCGGAATTGACGCCACCTGGGCGGCCGACAGAGCACTCTGCGTGTTCATGCTGTCGAATGTTGCAAAGGTCTCAAACGCTGGCGTGTATTGACGGCCCATCAAAAAACCGCCCACGGGCGTGACCAGACCCACCCAGGCCTGCCGGTCAAAGGCGGTGTTGTTGAGGTTGACGCCCAGCGTAGGCCCAATGGCAACGTTGGTCAGGGCCGCAGCCACAGCGGGCGGCAGTCCGGCGGTCAGGCGGTCAGGCAGTTGGTTGCCCGACGTGGGCCGGTTGCCCAGCCCACCGGTGTCGAGCTCGACGCGGCTTTCCAGGGTGAACAGGGCTTTGTAGCCTCCGCCCATGTCTTCTTCCCCCTTGATGCCCCAGCGCGAGCCTTCCATGTGGCCGCTGGACAGGCTGGTGACGCTGCCTTGGGCATAGCCGCTGACGTGGGTGATACTGACGTCCGCCAGACCGTACAGCGTGACCTGTGACCAGGCGCCTGCACAGGCCAGCGTGGCGGCGGTGGCGATGAATGTTTTTTTCATGTTGTGGTGATCTGTATGTGGATGGAGAAGGTTATGACCCGGGGCTTAAAACTGGGCGAAATAGCCGCGCGCCGCTGCGTTGCAGAAGGGTGGAACCAGCGTTCCGTGATAGGCCTGCAGCACCGCTGCGGCATCGCCTGCGGCGGCTTTGGCTTGTGCAAATCCGCCCTTGGCCAAGCGGAAGGGATCGGTGCTGCTCGTCGGCGCGCTGTCCACATCCAGCACCGTCACAGCCTGGTCTGGCACGCCCTTGCCCGTGAAATACGCCTTGGCGGTGTTGGTGTTGGCGCTGAAAAACACGGTCGGGTCGGCGTTGCCGCCGCACAGCAGCATGGGCTGGGCAGGTGTCCAGTTCTGGGTCAGCAGGTCGTTCTTGTAGGCAGCCACGCGCAGCGGGTGCCGGGGCGCGGTCGGGTTGACCAAGGCATCTGCAAGCACCGCATTGCGGTAGCTGGTTTTGATCAGGTTCGGCGTGCCAAAAAAGAGCTCGAACCCGGCCGGTTTGGGCAGGCTGTCTGCCGCAAACAGCGCGGTGGCCGGCAGCTTGCCGGTGGTGAGCAGCGTGTTCAGCGGCGTGGTGCTGGGCAGCAGCGTTTCGATGCCTGTGGCGAACGTGTCCTCGTACATTTCGCTTGGGGTAGCGTAGATGTTGCCGTAGGTACGCTGGAAGCTGGTGTTGAGCAGTGGGCTGAAGAGGGTTGCGCCCAGGTTCACCCGGCCGCTGTAGACAATGTCCCCAAAATAGCCCAGGTTGTAAGGGCCAGACAGGTGCGCGCCGGCCGTCACCGGGGTGCCAGCCAATTGCAGCCTGCGCTGGGCGGCCATGGACACGAAGCCACCCTGTGAATAACCGCTCACGAAGAGCTTGCTGTTGGCCGTGGCGTTGATGGCGGCAAATCCTTTTCGGGCAGCGGTCAGCGCATCCACCACGTCCTGGGCTTGCTGCTCCAGGTTCAGGTAAGGGTGGTAAGGCAGCGGCGAAGATTCGTAGCCTGCGTAGTTCGGGGCCACCACGATGTAACCCTGTGCGGCGTACATGGCGGCGACCAACGCAGCTTCACCGTCTTGCGGGCTGGCCATGTTCTTGTTTTTGTCGGTGCTGGTGCCGTGCGCGTACAGCAGCACCGGGCGTGGCCCGGTGCAGGCCGGGTCAGCGCCGCCGGGCACCATGATGCCGCCGGATGCCGACGTTTTTTCGCCCGCACCACCCACGGTGCCGTACTGGAAGTAGTTGAAGGTGATGTCGCACTTGGGTGCACCGGTGACCTGCAACAGGCTGGCGGCCCCAGCTTGGGTCAAGGCTGCCGTGAAGGCCGCAGGCGTGAGTGTGGTCAGTGCTGTGGGACTCGCGATCAGGCTGCCGGGTGCGCCGCTCAAGTCAAAACTGCTGCCCTCGTCGGGGCTGTCGCCACCACCGCAGGCGGCCAAAACGGTGATGGCTGCGGTTGAAATCGCCGCCCATTTCAAAAACTTCATGCGTGTCTCCTGCTGGTGTGTAACGAAATCTGACCAATAAAAAGAACGGTCGTTCTATTTGTCAGAAGGCGATGTTAGAGCCAGCACACAATTGGAAACAGAGGGTTACTACCAGCGCAGGGGCTTTCGTTTTCAGTCCGGCCAAGGCCTTGAGGCGCACAGGCGGTGGTGGCGCCTAACCGCTGTGGCGCGCGTTTTTGGGTTGTCGTGCCTTGGGCCGTGCCGGACGCGGAGTGCTCGCGGCGAAGGCATTTGGCTGCTGGGCGGCGGGCAAGCGGTTTCGGTTGGCAAGACCTGCCCGAAGTCGATTCGCCTTGATTTCCCGTCAAGTCTGTAATGGCTACAGCGCGGGAAGCCGAGGCTTAGTCAGTCCGGCTGCGCCGCCGTCCACTCCACCAAAGCTTCCAGCGCGGGCCGGGCGGCGGGTGCGTTGGGGTGGTTGATGAAACCCACCACGGCGTAGCGTGAGCCGTTGGCGGCGTTCACGTAGCCGGCGATGCCGGTCACGTCGCGCAGGGTGCCGGTTTTCAGCCAGGCGTTGCCGCGTGCGGCGCTGTTGGCGCCGCGGGCCATGCGGGCGGTGGTGCCGTTGACGCCGGCGATGGACAGGGACTGCACGAATTGCTCGCCTTTGGGGTGCACGGCTGCGTGGCGCAGCAGGCCCACCAGGGCTTCGGGGGTGATGCGTTCAATGCGGGACAGGCCGGCGCCGTTGTCCATCACGGGGGCAGCGTAGCGCAGGCCAAAGGTGCGCTTCCACCAGCTCGCCACCACCTCGCGCGAGCGCTCAAAGCGGGCGGTGCGCACGGGCGCGAGGCGGTCGGCCAGGCTGCTTTCGGTGAGCACGCGCGTGGGTGACAGCTGGCCGAGTGTGAGGAACACCTGCTGCGCCATCACGTTGTTGCTCCACTGGTTCACGTCGGTGATGATGTTTGAGAGTGGCAGCGAGCGGGCTTCGTGCAGCAGGCGCGCGCCGGGCGGCGTGAGGCCCGCGCGCACCGCGCCGGTGATGGCGCCGCCGGTGGCGCGCCACAGGCCTTCGAGTGAGCGGGCGGCGTAGCTGGCCGGGTCCTGGTAGGCCACGGGCCACACCCGTTCGCCGCAGCTGCCGGGGTAGCGGCCTTCAAAGCGGATGCTGTTGGCGTCGTTGAAGCGGGCTTGCAGGCTGCCGCGCCAATCGCCGCAGCCGGTGCGCGACAAGGGCACGGTGGCGTCGATGTTCAGGCCGGCCATGGGCGGCTCGCTGGTCACGCGGGCCACGCCGGCGGCGGGGTCGGGCTGGAAGGTCAGCACCACCGACTTGAAGTTGACGAGCAGGGCGTCGGGTGATGCGTTGTAGGGGCGCAGGGCTTCGCCGTCAAAGGCGCCGGGGTCGATGGCGGGCAGCTCAAACGCGCTGTGGTCCAGCACCAGGTCGCCCAGAATCACGCGCACGCCCTGGTCTTGCAGGTTCATGAAGGCCGCCTGGATGCGCTCAAGCACCAGTTTCGGGTCGCCGCCACCGCGCACATACAGGTTGCCGCGCAACACCCCCTGGCTCACCACGCCGTCGCTGTAAAAGCGGGTGTTCCAGGTGAAGTCGGGCCCCAGCAGGTCGATGGCTGCGTAAGTGGTCACCAACTTCATCACCGAGGCCGGGTTGACCGGGGCGCTGGCGCGGTAGCTGAGCCGCACGTGGGCGCTGGTGTCCAGCGGCACAACCAGCGCCGAAAACGCGCTGGCCGGCACGCCCGCGCGCGCCAGCGCAGCCGACACGCCCGGCGGCAGCGCACCCGCATCGGCCGCAGGCTGCGCACCCACATCGGCCGCAGGCTGCGCACCCACCGGCAAGGCCAGGCCAGCCAGGGCGGCAAGCAGCAGCGGCAGCGTCAAAAAGGAGCGGGAAACAAATGAAAACATGGTGTTTTCATTATGTGGCCGTGATCGGGATCCCCTGCACCCCGGCCGTGTAAAGGGTGGAATTTGTGGACGGGCGGGGCTGGGGCGGCGACGGCGCACCCCCGTCAACAGGCGCTTGGGTGGCCGATAATGTCTGGATGACCGTTGCCGCCCCCGATTTGTCTGCCAAGCTCCCGGCCGCCCTGCGCCTGCTGGCCCTTGAAACCAGCACCGACACCTTGTCGGTGGCGCTGGGCAGTGGTGTGCGCGGCGCCCCGCTGTGGCAACACACCGGCCCGGGTGGCGCCCAGGCGTCGGCCACGCTGCTGCCGCTGGTGCAAACACTGTTGACCCAGGCCGGCTGGACGCTGCACAGTCTGGACGCCGTGGTGTTTGGCCGCGGCCCGGGCTCGTTCACGGGGCTGCGCACCGCCTGCGCCGTGGCGCAAGGCCTGGCCTACGGTGTGCAAAACCCCAGCCAGCCCGATGGCTTGCCGGTGCTGGCGGTGGACACGCTGCTGGCGTTGGCCGAATCCGCGCGCCAGGCGCTGCAAGAGGCGCCGCAACAGGCGGGCAAGCCGGTGGCGGGTGTGATCGTGGCCTTGCTCGATGCCCGCATGGACGAGCTGTATGTGGCGCCCTACGCCCACACCGCTCAGGGCCTGGGCCCGCTGGCGCCGCCGCGCCTGTGTGCGCCGCAAGACCTGGGCGCTTACCTGGCGCAGTGCCTGCCGGCCGATGCGGGTCTGGCCGAAGGGCGATGCCTGCTGGCGGGCAATGTGTTTGCGGCTTATGCCGATCGACTGGCCCATGTGCCTGGCCAGCGCCTGCCGGCCTTGCCCAGCGCCAGTGCGCTGCTGCGGCTGGCGCCCGGCTTGCTGGCTGCCGGGGCCGCCACGGCGGCCCGCGACGCGCTGCCGCTGTATGTGCGCGACAAAGTGGCGCAAACCACCGTCGAGCGCGATGCCCTGCGCCGGGCCGTGTCTCCCGCGGCCACGGCCCCCGCCGCCTGAGATTCATGGCCCCCTCCGTTCAAGCCCTGTCTTCTGGCGCTGCGGCTTCAGGCCCTGCCTGGCCCCAGCGCGGCTGGCCTGCGCTGGCCACGGAGAGCGCCAGCCCAGCGATCACCCACAGCCAGCGCCGCATTGCGTTTGTGCCCATGACCGAGGCCGACCTGGACGCCGTGGTCGAGGTGGAGAAAACCGCCTACACCCACCCCTGGTCGCGCAAGCATTTCAGCGATTCGCTGCAGTCGGGCTACCCGGCGGTGCTGTTGCTGGGCGAGCCACTGCCGGGTGAGGTGGCGCACCCCGGGCGGGCCGATGGCCGCGTGCTGCTGGGCTACCTGGTGGCCATGCCCGGCGTGGACGAGGTGCACCTGCTCAACATCACCGTGGCCCCGGCGCAGCAGCGCCAGGGCTGGGCGCGCTTCATGCTCGACGCGCTGGTGCTGTGGTCGCGCGGGCAGCGCGCGCAGTGGCTCTGGCTGGAGGTGCGCCACAGCAACACGCCGGCGCGCGCCTTGTACGAACGCTACGGTTTTGCCCAGGTGGGCCTGCGCCGCGGCTACTACCCCGCGGGCCAGCACGAGCGCGAAGACGCCGTGGTGATGAGCCTGAACCTGGTGGTGGCGCAAACCCAGGCCGCCCAAGAGAAAACGCCATGAGCACAGATCTGCCCACGCCAGCCGCTGCGGCGGCGGACACCGACTCGCCAGACACCTCGTTTGTGCCACAGCTCGATGCGCGCCAGCGCGCCATGCTGGCCGAAATGGGCGTGCGCGTGTGGGCACCCAAACCGGCTGCGTCCGCAGCAGCGCCCGAGCCTGTGCCCGAGCGGCCCGCAGCCCACCCTGCGGCAGCACCGCTTGCCCCGCAGACACCCGCCGCGCCCGCGCCCGTGGCCGCGCCCGCGGCAGCCCGCCCGCCGGTCACCGCCAGCGCCCGGCCGGTCAACCCGGCCCCTGCACCCGCGCGGGTTGCGGCTGCTCTGGCATCGCTCCCGGCGGGCATCGAGCAGATGGACTGGCCTGCGCTGCGCGAAGCCGTGGCCGGCTGCCGGGCCTGCGGCCTGTGCGAAGGGCGCAAGCACACCGTGTTTGGCACCGGCAGCACGCCAGCCGACTGGCTCATTGTGGGCGAAGCCCCCGGTGAGCACGAAGACCTGCAAGGCGAGCCTTTTGTGGGCGCCGCGGGTCAGCTGCTCGACAACATGCTGCGCGCCGTGGGCAGCAGCCGCACCGGTGAAGGCGCGCAGGGTGCCTACATCACCAACGTGCTCAAGTGCCGCCCGCCTGCCAACCGCAACCCCCAGTCCGCCGAGGTGGCGCAGTGCGCGCACTATCTGGCGCGCCAGGTGGCGCTGGTGCAGCCCAAGGTCATCATCGCCATGGGCCGCTTTGCGGTGCAGGCTTTGCTGCAAAGCAATGAGCCCATCGGCAAGCTGCGCGGCCAGGTGCACCGCTACCAGGGCGTGCCGGTCATCGTCACCTACCACCCGGCCTATTTGCTGCGCACCCCCAGCGACAAGGGCAAGGCCTGGGCCGACCTGTGCCTCGCCATGGAAACAGTGGACACCCCCCTGCGCCGCTGACGTGGCTTCCCCCCTCTCTGGCGCGCCTGCGGTGCTGGGAGGAGGGACGCACCCTACGGCCCGGCCAAGCCGGTTCCGTGGGTGCCTGCGAAAGAGGTGCAGCTCTCGTCGCGCCCAAGCTTTAAAGGCAGCCGCGTCAGCGCCGCGCCGGCCACAACACCGACGCAATCGCCACCATCACCAGCGCCACGGCGGCCCAGTCTTGCCAGTGCAGCACCTCGCCCAGCCACCAGGCGCCGCTGAACACGCCCAGCACCGGAATGAACATGACCGACAGCGTGGACGCGATCGGTGGCAGGTCGCGCGCCATCATCAGCCAGACCACCTGCGCAAACGCAAACACCCCCACCGCGTTGTACACCATGGCCGCCTGAATGGCCGGTGTGGGCCAGACCCAGACGTCGCGCTCAAACACCACCGCCAGCAGCGTCATCCACACGGCGGTGAACAGCGTCATCCAGAACGACAGCGCCAGCGTGGGGTGTGGAATGCGGGTGCGCCGCATCAGCTGCGTGCCCACCGCCCAGGTGGCGGCGGCCACCAGCATCATGGCCACGCCCAGCGGCTTGCCCGACAGGCTGGTGATTTCATGCCACAGCAGCAGCACCACGCCCAGCGCCGCCGCCGCCACGCCACCCCAGGCCCTGCCGGGTAGCCGCTGGCCAAACCACCAGGCGCCCACCAGCGCGGAAAACACCGGCATGGTGTAGCCCAGAATGGCCGCGCGCCCGCTGGACAGCGTCTGAATGGCCAGAATGGCCAGCGTGTGCCAGAAGAACATGTTGAACACGGTGAGCAGCGCCAGCTCGCGCCAGTGCGCGCGGTCCACCTGAAACGGCACCCGCCGCCACAGCAACACCGCCGCCAGCACCGGCAGCCCGAGCCACATGCAGATGGTGCGAAACGTCAGCGGCGGGAAACCGGTCACACCGAATTTCATGATCGGCCAGTTGAAGCCCCACACCAGGGTGAGCAGAACGAGCAGGGTCAGTTGCTGGCGAGACAGGGCGTGCATGGCCGCGATCTTAGGGGGCTTCGTGGCCGGGTGTGCTGGCGGCGCCGGCTGCGCTGTCGCGCGGGCGGCCGAACCGTAAAATCAAGCCCATGACCTTCATCGACATGCTGCAAGGCGCCGAGCGCCAGAACCGTTCCCTGCTGTGCGTGGGCCTGGACCCGGACCCGGCCCGATTCCCCGCCCACCTCCAGGGCGACGCCAGCCGCATTTACGACTTTTGTGCCGCCATCGTCGACGCCACGGCCGACACCGCCATCGCCTTCAAACCGCAAATTGCCTACTTCGCCGCGCACCGCGCCGAAGACCAGCTGGAAAAGCTGATGGCCCACATGCGCGCCGTGGCGCCACTGGTGCCGGTGATTCTGGACGCCAAACGCGGCGACATTGGCAGCACCGCCGAGCAGTACGCCATGGAAGCGTTTGAACGCTACGGCGCCGACGCCGTCACGCTCTCGCCCTTCATGGGTTTTGACTCGGTGCAGCCCTACCTGAAGTACCACGGCAAGGGTGCTTTTTTGCTCTGCCGCACCTCCAACCCGGGCGGCGACGACCTGCAAAACCAGCGCCTGGCCTCGGTGGACGGCCAGCCCTTGCTGTACGAGCACATCGCCCGCCTGGCGCAAGGCCCGTGGAACCTGAACGGTCAGCTCGGCCTGGTGGTGGGTGCCACCTACCCGGCTGAAATTCAGCGCGTGCGCGAGCTCGCGCCCACCCTGCCGCTGCTGATTCCCGGCGTGGGCGCACAGGGCGGCGACGCGGTGGCCACCATCCGGGCGGGCTACCGCACCCAAGGCGGTGCCACCACTGGCCCGGTCATCGTCAATTCGTCGCGCGCCATTTTGTATGCGTCCAGCGGCGCCGACTTTGCCGCCGCCGCCCGCCGCGAGGCGCTGCGCACCCGCGACCTGCTCGAAGCCGCCAAAGGCTGAGCGGCAACGGGCTCAGCCGCCCGGCTTCGCGCAAGCGACAGCCCGGGCGCGACAGAAACCCGCTCGCCCATTACCATGCGCGACGGCCCTGGAGGTGCCGCCGCGCATGATCAATTGCTACACCGCCGCCGAGCGCCTCGGCAAACCCACCCGCAGCCGGGTGGAAACAGGGCAGCGCCCGCAGGGCGCCGCACCATGAAGCTGTACGTGTCACCCCGTGCGCCCAACCCCCGGCGCGTGCTCATGTTTCTGGTTGAAAAGAACATCAACGGGCTGGAGTTGGTCAACATCGACCTGAACGCCCAGGAGCACAAAACCGCGCACTACCGCGCCAAAAGTCCCCTGGCCCGGGTGCCAGCGCTGGAGCTGGACGACGGCCGCGTGCTGACCGAAACCCGCGCCATTTGCACCTTCATGGAAGGCCGCGTGCCCGAGCCCAACCTGATGGGGCGCACCGCCGAAGAACGCGCCTTTATTGAAATGGCCGACCGGCGCGTGGAGTGGTCTTTCATGCTGCCGCTGGCCAACGCCATTCGCCACACCCACCCCGGTCTGGCGGCGCTGGAACAGCCGCAGTTTCCCGACTTCGGCCAGTCGCAGGCGGTCAAAGCCCGTGAAACCGCCGCCTGGCTCGACGCCGACTTGCAGCGCCAGCCCTGGGTGGCGGGTGAGCGTTTCACCATTGCCGACATCACCGCGTTTTGCGCCGTCGAGTTTGGGCGGCTGATGCGCTTCAAGCCCGCCGATGAAGGCTTTGCCGCGTTGCAAGCGTGGCGTGACCGGGTGGCCGCACGGCCCAGCGCCTTGGTTTGAGATAGCCAGCAGACGCCTTTCAAGCGACGCGCAGCGCTTGGGCTGCGCTATTCCAGCGGGGCGGGGCGCGTGCCGTCGAACTGTGCCCTTGCGCTGCTGGCCAGCGCCATTTCACCGGGGGTCTCGGGCGTCCAGCTGTCCACGCGCATGGGTTGGCCATCGGCATCCAGCGAGACATAGACCGCCAGGCACTCGGCTGTTTTTTCCAGCTTGTGGGTGGCGAGGTCACCGCTGTACACCGCCACGACGATGTTCATGTGCGTCTCACCGGTGAAGGCGAGTCGGGCCCGCACCTCCACCAGGTCGCCCAGTTTCACCGCGCGCAAAAAACGCAGGCTGCTCATGTAGACCGCACGACAAGGGCTCTGGGCCCAAGTGGTGGCGCAGGCGCAGCCGGCCTCGTCGATCCACTTCATCACGGTGCCGCTGTGCACATGACCGCCCGGGCCCATCGCGCCAGGCTCGACCAGAAAACGCAAGGTGATGGCTGACACGGAAGATCCCTTCAGTGGTGTACATGGCAGCCATTGTGGTCTGGCCGCTGAGGTTTTGCCAAGCGGTGCGCGGACAACACCGTTGAGGCTTCGCTGTGCCGATGCCTGGCGCTCCTCACCCGCTCAGCGGGACAGCGTGCGCAGCAGTTGGCGCCGCAGGCGGGGCAGGGCAAGCAGCGCCGTTTGCCGTTCCTGGTGCAGCCGCTGCAGCAGCTCGGCGGCGCCGGGCAGCGGGCAGGCCACCAGCAGGCTCTGCGCCACGCTCAGGTCATTCAATGAACCCAGCGCCGCCTGGGCCCGGACCAGCTGGATGGCACCGGATTGTCGGTGCGGAACAGGCTTCAGGCCAGCCAGCAGCGCCTGAGCCTGATGGTGCTTTTTCAAGGCGATGCGAAGCGCATGCCATCCGGTGGCATCTTGCCCATGCGCCTGCTGGACTTTGTTCAGCAGTGCCCGTTGCCACCGGCGCTCGGTGCTCGTGACCCAGTGGCTCAGCTGTGGCTGAGGCGGGTGGTTCGAATGGTCTTGCAACGCCAGCAGGGCGCGGGTGAAGTCGAGCAGGTTCAGGGCGTGGGCTGGGGCGCTGAGTGCCTCCCGCGCACGCTGGTGGGCGGCCAGGCGGTGCGCATGCACCCAGGCGGTCAGCGCCTGGACCGGCGCGCTGTCGGGCGTGTCGGTCAGCAGCCTGGGCAGCGACTCGGTGGCCAGCACGTCCCAGTCGCGTGCGCCGGCCAGAGCATGGGCCGTGGCCCGCCACTGCGTGCGCCAGTGGCTGAAAAAAGGGTGTGGCAACAGGGCGCCAAACAGCTGCAGCGCGGTACGCAGCCGGCGCAGCGCCAGCCGCGCCTGGTGGATGAATTCGGGGTCGGGCACGGTGCTGGCGCCCGACCCGGCTTCCAGCCAGCCCGACACGTTGGCCTGCAGGTGCACCAGGCTGCCTTGCGCCACGGTGCAAAACGCCGCCAAGGGCGACCCCTCGAGCGTCCCTGCCAAAGCCGCCGCTTTCATCGGGGTGGGCGGCTGGCCGAGAAACAAAGCCAGCCCGCGTTCGGCCTTGCTGCGGTCGGTGGGGTGCAGCCACAGGCCTTGCGCGGCGTGGCCATGTGGGCCCAGCGCCAGCGTGTGGGCGAGGGCCAGCAAGGCGTCCACCGGCCCGCTTTTGAGCTCCAGTTCCAGCTCCAGCAGTGGCTCACGCCGTGCGCCATGCACCCCGCTGGTGGCGATGTAGCCCTGGTCCAGCGCCACTTCCACCTGTGCATCGCCATGTTGCAGCAGCCAGCTGCGGCGCGTGAAATCGGTGCGAAACACCGGCACCAGTTGCGGGGCCAGCTGAGTGAGCTGTTGCGCCAGGGTGGCGTCATCCACCAGTGCAGCGAAGTCAAACCGCCCGGGCTGGGTGGGTCCTTCCCATTCGCCGCGCTGGCTCAGGCCGCCCACGCTGTGGCCGGCGGTTTTCACGGTCAACAGGGTGCGCCGACCCACCTGCCGTTCGCGCACGGCCAGGCGCTGCTGCATCAGCGCCAGCGAGGCGGTGTCGAAATAGGTGTTGCGCAGGTGCTCGCGGCGAGGCGCTGGCGCCGCCAGCAGCGGATGGGCCAGCAGACGCGGCAGGTCGTGTGCGTGCAGGGCGAGTTTGAGTTCGGTTTCGTTCGACATGGGTGCAGGCCGGGTGGCCGAGGTGGCGTGGCCGATCAGTCTGCCAGCTCGCGCCCACCAGCGCCAGTCGGATGAGCGGCTTCATCATGGCGTTTGTCGGTCGAGCGCATTACATCTGGAAACCCTGGCGCGAATTCACCGCGCCACAATGGTGCGAACCCGCTTGGAGCCACACCATGCGGCCTTCCTCTCAACTCATGCAGGTGAACAACATGATGAACAAACTCCGATTCCTGGGCGGTGCGGTGATGCTGGCGGCGGTGGCCGCCTGCGGCGGCGGTGGCGGTACCGCAGACAGCGGCACGCTGCGCCTGGCCCTGACCGATGCACCGGCTTGCGGCTATGACGAGGTCAATGTGACCGTGGAGAAAATTCGTGTGCACCAGAGCAGCAGCGCCGGTGAAAACGAGCGTGGCTGGTCGGAAATCGTGCTGGCCACGCCCAGCAAGATCAACCTGCTGGATCTGACCAACGGCGCGTTGATCGAGCTGGGCGAGACCCGACTGCCGGCGGGCACCTACACCCAACTGCGGCTGGTGCTGGCAGCCAACCCGGGCAATCCGAATGTGCCCTTGGCCAACTCCATCCGCCTGAGCGCCATCCCCGAGGGATCCGGGCAAGAAATTCCCCTGAAAACCCCCAGTGGTCAGCAATCGGGCCTGAAGATCAACGTGAACATGACCGTGGAGGCCGATCAGCGGGCTGACTTCGTGCTGGACTTCGACGCCTGCAAATCGGTGGTGGTGGCGGGCAAATCCGGCAACTACAACCTCAAGCCGGTGGTGCGGGCGATTCTGCGCACCGAAACGGGTGTCATTGGCGAGGTGCTCCCGGCCATGGCCGGCGCAGCCGTTTCGCTGCAGCTTGATGGCCTGCCTGTGCGCTCGACCGTGGCCGATGCGGAGGGCAAATTCCGGCTCTCGCCCGTGGAGTCGGGTACCTACACCCTGGTGGTGACGGCTCCCGGTCGGGCGACTGCTGTGGTCAAGAACGTGGTGGTGTCGCAAAACCAGATCGTGCGGGTCACGCCGGACGGCACGGACATCGCACCGGCCGTCTCGGCCACGGGCACGTTGCGCGGCCTGGTGGCCTACAACCCGGTGGTCACCCCGATCGACGCCACGGTGAACGTCTGGCAGCGACTGCCCGAGGGCACCACGATCCAGCTGGTGTCGCGGCCGGTGGACATGGACACCGGCGCCTACGTCCTGGGTGACCTGGCGGTTGGCGCACCGGAAGTGGCGAGCTTCGTTGCGAACGGCACCCCGGCCTTCACCGCCGAAGGCACGGTTGCTGGCAAACTCCGGGTCAGCGCCGTGTCTGGTGGCGTCACCCGGACATCGTCCGAACTGACCCTGACCCCGGCGGGTGACCAGACGGTGCCCACCTTCACCTTTCCCTGACACCAACCAATGAGCTTGATGAAAAGTCCCTCCCTGAAACTGCTGTCCCTGGGCATCGCCCTGGCACTGACCACGGGCAGCGCGCTGGCCGAAAAACCCGATCACGCGGGCGGCGGCAAGCCCGACAAATGGGAGAAATCCGAGAAAGGCCCAGGCAAGAGCGACCGCAACGCCGGCGCGCACCCCGTGCAACATGGTGAGCGCGAGCGGTCATCTTCTTCGTCTTCTCCGCGCACGTCGGTGAACATCCAGATCGGCGGCTACTTCGGTGAGCCGCAGCGCCGTGCTGCGCTCGCTTACTACGAGCCCCAGTTCCGTGCGGGCAAATGCCCGCCCGGGCTGGCCAAGAAAGGCAATGGCTGCATGCCACCGGGCCAGGCCAAGAAGTGGCGACGCGGCTACGTCTTGCCGTCCGACGTGATTTTCCACCCCGTGCCCAACAGCGTGTCGATTCAGATCGGTTTGCCACCCGCGGGACATCGCTACGTGCGCGTGGCCGCCGACATTTTGCTGATCGCCATTGGCACCGGCATGGTGATCGACGCCATTGAAAACCTGAACGGTTTGTAAAGCGGCTGCGAGCACCGGGTGCCTTTCGGTTTGCCCGGCCCGCATCATGTGGCCATGCCCCACCCCCGCTTGACCCCCTGCCTGTTGGTGGCCCTGTGGGCCGGCGCCTCGGCGCAGGCCGCTGAGCCCGTGGCGCTCGAAGCCAGCCGCGACTACCTGGTCGGCGCCTCGCTCGCTTCCTCGGCTGGTCACCTCGGTGAGACCGACCAGCGGCTGAGCCTTCGTCCCTTGTGGGCGTTTCAGTTCGGTCGCTTCCGGTTGGCAACGGGACGCGCCAGCAGCTTGCTCAGCGTGGGCCGCGAAACCGTTGACCCCGGTCTCAGCACCGTGCTGGCCACCACCAACGACTGGCGTCTCAGCACCTCGTTGCAATGGGACGAGGGCCGCAAGTCCGGAACCGACCCGCTGCTGACCGGCCTGCCCGATGTGCGCGACACCCTGCGCGGCCGTGCTTCGGCCAGGCTGGCTCTGGGGCCGCGCTGGAGTTGGTCCGTGAGCGGCTCACAAGACCTGCTGGGGCGTGATGGGGGCTTCTACCTCAACACCGGACTGAACTACCGCTACCCCGTGTCTGACCAGACCTACTGGGACCTGGGCGTCGGTGCCGTGTGGGGCACCGACGTGTACCGGCAAACCCACTACGGCATAACGCCCGAAGCGGCCCTGGTCACCGGGCGTGCGCCGTACAGCCTGGGCGGTGGTTGGGAGCGTGTGTCGCTCGGCTGGAGCATAACCACCGCGCTGAGCCGGCGCTGGGTCGCCTTTGGCGGCCTGAGCCTCTCGCAGTTGCAGGGCGCCGCAGCGCACAGCCCGCTGGTCGGCCGAAAAACGGTGCACGGCGCCACGCTGGGCCTGGCTTACCGCAACAACTGAGCGACCGGCGCGAGCGCGCTGCGGGGCGGACTCGAAAGCCCCCGTGCCCGCCCCGCATAATCCGGGCAAGCCTGCGCCACCGCCGCGCAAGGCCAATCCAGGGAACCCATGAGCCAGCTCCTCATCAACGACTACCTCAAGCAGCTCGACGTTATTCGAAAGGTCAGCGGCAGCCAGCGCGAGACCATCGTCCGCGAAGCGTTCAAAGACCTGCTCAAGGCCTGGGGCCGGCAACACGATCTGGTGTTTTTGGCCGAATACCCCGTCAAGACCGCCACCAAAACCAACATCGCTGTGGATGGCGCCCTGCTGCACGAACTGCGCTTGGCAGTGGCATCAAGCGGATGTACCGCACCCAGCGGGAGCGGCACTTTCCGATGCCGGATTTTGAGATTGCGTTGACGCCCCCCACCGTCACCGTGCGTATCCACGGTCGCGAAATTGATCCTGCCTTCACGCGGGCGCTGCTTTCTGCCTCCAGTCTCACGCTGTCCGAGGTGATTGCACTGGATCATTTGCAGAAGCGCCGCCCCATTGATACGAAGATACTGGCCGATCTTCGGCGCCGGAAGTTGGTGGAAGGGCGCGCGCCTGCTGTACCTATTGCTGCGTCTGTGGCCGATGCCATTAACCAGCGAGGGCAGTACACCCGCCATGCCGGTTTGCAGAAGCCAGCGCTCAAGCAACTGGTGCTCAGCCTGCTCGACAGGTTTGGCAGGGCCACCCGTGAAGAGATTGATCAGACGCTGCTCGAAGCCATGCCCTCTGGTTTGACGCCTCAGCAAAAAGCCAATCGGGTGAAGAATCTGTTGAGCGAAATGTCTGACCAAGACAAGACCATTGTGGCCAACCGCCGTGCGTGGGAGCCGTCTGGACGCGGAGTCTGCCATTGTCTAAATCATCTGAGTCGGCGGAGGATTCAGACAATATCTAGACAATTGATAGAAAAAAATCAATATTAATCAACGGTTTAAATTGTATTCTCGGTACCGGGAGACCGATATTTAAGCGAATCCAAATCGCTTGTGCACAGCCTTCAACCCCTTAGCAAGCGCGCCAAATACCGCCCGGTGTAGCTGCCCTCGTGCGCGGCAATGTCTTCCGGTGTGCCCTGCGCCAGCACCATGCCACCGCCCGAACCGCCCTCGGGCCCCATGTCGATCAGCCAGTCGGCGGTTTTGATCACATCCAGGTTGTGCTCGATCACCACGATGGTGTTGCCCGCGTCGCGCAGCTGGTGCAGCACCTTCAGCAGCAGTTCAATGTCGGCAAAGTGAAGACCGGTGGTGGGCTCGTCCAGGATGTAGAGCGTGCGCCCGGTGTCGCGTTTGCTCAGCTCCAGCGCCAGCTTCACGCGCTGTGCCTCGCCGCCGCTGAGCGTGGTGGCACTCTGGCCGAGCTGGATGTAGGTCAGGCCCACGTCCATCAGGGTTTGCAGCTTGCGGTGCAGCGTGGGCACGGCGCCAAAGAAGGCGTGGGCCTGCTCCACCGTCATGTCCAGAATCTGGGCGATGTTTTTTCCCTTGTACTGCACGTCCAGCGTTTCGCGGTTGTAGCGCTTGCCGTGGCAGACCTCGCAGGGCACATAGACGTCGGGCAAAAAGTGCATTTCCACTTTCACCACACCATCGCCCTGGCAGGCTTCGCAGCGGCCACCGGCCACGTTGAAGCTGAAGCGCCCCGGGCCGTAGCCGCGTTCGCGGGCGGTGGGCACTTCGGCCATGAGTTCGCGGATGCCGGTGAACAAACCGGTGTAGGTGGCCGGGTTGCTGCGCGGTGTGCGGCCAATCGGACTTTGGTCGACGTTGATGACCTTGTCGAAATGTTCAATGCCTTCTATGGCTTCGTGTGCGGCAGGCTCTTCGTGCGAGCGGTAGAGCGTGCGCGAGACGGCGGCGTAGAGCGTGTCGTTCACCAGCGTGGATTTGCCCGACCCGGACACGCCGGTGACGCAGGTGAGCAGGCCCACTGGAAAGGCCACGCTGACGCCCTTGAGGTTGTGCCCGGTGGCGTTGACCACGCGAATTTCTTGCAGCTCGCCCAGCGTCGCCACGTGCGCGGCCTCGCGCGCGCTGCGGCGTTCGGCGGCGGGGCTCATGGGAAAGCGCGACTTGATGGGCGCTGCCGCTTTGGTTTTCACCACCGGCAGCCAGGGGGTGCGAGTCGCCGGCACGGCAATGGCCCGCGCGCCGCTGAGGTACTGGCCGGTGAGCGAGCCCGGCGTGGCCATCACCTCGGCGCACGTGCCTTGCGCCATCACGCGCCCGCCGTGCACACCGGCGCCCGGTCCCATGTCGATCACATGGTCGGCGGCGTGCATCATGTCTTCGTCGTGCTCCACCACCAGCACCGTGTTGCCCAGGTCGCGCAGGTGTTGCAGGGTGGCAATCAGGCGGTCGTTGTCGCGCTGGTGCAGGCCAATGCTGGGCTCGTCCAGCACATACATCACCCCGGTCAGGCCGCTGCCAATCTGGCTCGCCAGCCGGATGCGCTGGGCCTCGCCGCCGCTCAGCGTGTCGGCGCTGCGGTCCAGGCTCAGGTAGTTCAGGCCCACGTCGTTCAAAAATTTCAGCCGCTGGCGAATCTCGTTGATCACCCGCGCCGCAATGTCGCCCTTGGCGCCGGGCAGATGCAGCTTTTGAAAGTACGCCAGCGACTCGCCCAGCGTGATGTGGCTGATTTTGTAGATGGGCTGCTTGAGCTCGCCTTCGCCCACGAACACGTGGCGCGCTTCCTTGCGCAGGCGCGAGCCACCGCAGTCGGGGCAGGGCTGGGTGGCGCGGTAGCGCGACAGTTCTTCGCGCACGGCGGGGCTGTCGGTTTCGCGGTAACGCCGCTCAAAGTTGCGGATGATGCCTTCGAACGGGTGCTTTTTGCTGATTTTCTTGCCGGCCTTTTCGCCCGATTCCAGCGCGTAGCTGAACTTGATGTCGTCCAGACCCGAGCCGTACAGCAGCACCTGATGCACCGCTTCGGGCAGGCTGTCCCAAGCCGCTTCGGCGTCAAAACCATAGTGCGCCGCCAGGCTTTCGATCATGGCGAAATAGTAGCCGTTGCGCCGGTCCCAGCCCTTGATGGCGCCGCTGGCCAGGCTCAGCGTGGGAAAGGCCACCACGCGGTTCGGGTCAAACACCTCGGTGTGGCCCAGGCCGTCGCAGGTGGGGCAGGCGCCCATGGGCGAGTTGAAGGAAAACAGGCGCGGCTCCAGCTCGCCCACGGTGTAGCTGCATACCGGGCAGGCGAACCGGGCAGAAAAACCGTGCTCCGCGCCGCCGTCCATTTCCAGCGCAATGGCCTTGCCGTCGGCCAGGCGCAGCGCCGCTTCAAAGCTTTCGGCCAGGCGCTGGCGTTGCGGGTTGGTGCCTTCCTCTTCAGCCGAACGCACCTTGATGCGGTCGATCACCACGTCGATGTTGTGCTTCTCTGTTTTTTTGAGCGCGGGCAGGGCTTCGGCCTCCACCACGGCGCCGTTGAGGCGAAAACGCACATAGCCCTGGGCCTGCATGTCGGCAAAGAGTTCGGTGAATTCGCCTTTTTTCTCGCGCGCCACCGGCGCCAGAATCATCAGCCGCGTGCCCTCGGGCAGGGCCAGCACCGTGTCCACCATTTGCGCCACGCTTTGCGCGGCCAGCGGCAGCCCGTGCTCGGGGCAGTGCGGGGTGCCGGCGCGGGCGTACAGCAGGCGCAGGTAGTCGTGGATCTCGGTGACGGTGCCCACGGTGGAGCGCGGGTTGTGGCTGGTGGCCTTTTGCTCGATGGCAATGGCAGGCGACAGGCCTTCGATCAGGTCCACATCGGGCTTGTCCATCAGCTGCAAAAACTGCCGCGCGTAAGCGCTCAGGCTTTCCACGTAGCGGCGCTGGCCCTCGGCGTACAGCGTGTCAAACGCCAGACTGGACTTCCCCGACCCGGAGAGCCCGGTGATCACCACCAGCGCGTGCTTGGGGATGTCGAGGTCGATGTTTTTCAGGTTGTGCGTGCGCGCACCGCGCACCGACAGCAGCGCGGCCGTGCGCATGGCCGCTGTGTGGGCGGGCGAGGGCGCCGGCGGTGCCGCTGACGGCGTGTTCAAGAGCGAGGGGGGCAAAATCTGGTTCAAAGCGGTGCACCAGCGCGGGTTCTGGCGTCAAAAAGGCAACCCGGCATGATAAGGCGCCATGCGGTTTTTCGCAGATGCGAAAGCCTTTCGGCTCTTGCCGCGCCATCTTTCCACGCCCTCACCATCGGGTTTTTTGCCGCGCACTTCGCTCAGAACGCCAGTGGCCCGGACCAGAGCCCACTGAGGAGCGCTTCTGGTTTGGCCACTGCGTGAACCTGCCCGCTGGATTCCCAGGCCTCGACCTGAACATTGAGTCCGGCATAGACGCCGTAACCGGCGCCCGCCCGTATGTCGCCGCTCGCGCTGAGGCTCTCGCCGGCCTTGATGGCGCCTGATGCCATGATGTGGCCGTTCGCCTTGATGCCCCACTCCGCTTCAAGATGCCGTCCGCAGCGAATGTCGCCGCCCACCAGAATGCCCTGACCTGCATGGATGTTGTCCGCGTTGTTCATCGCGCCACCGACCCGCAGTCCCTTCGCGCAGGTCACGCTGCCTCGAGCGTGCAGGTCTTGCCCCACCACGGCGTTTGCACCCACGGAGAGCGCGCCGCCGCACAGCACATCCCACGCCGCTTTCAAGTCGCCCCCGCAAACGATGTCGGCACCCGTTTCGATGCCCCAGGCGACTCGAATGTTTCCCCCGGAGTGAATCGTGCCCTCGGTTCGCACGTTTGCTCCCGCCCACAGGTCTTCACCCGCAATGACCGCGTCTCCGGCGCGAAGACCCCCGCCAGCCCGAATGGACTTGCCCGCCTGAACCACGGTATGGACATCGATGTTTCCCCGCACCTCCAGGGTGCCCGCGAACACGATGGCGTCTGCGCTGATTTCATCCAGCCGCAACACCGTGTTGGTTGGGCCGAACTGGGAGAGCAGCCAGCAGGCATCCTTGACGCGACCGGCCTGAACCAGCGAGTCGAGCACGTGTTGGTAGTTGTCACCGAGTGGGTGGTTCCTCGCAAACCACCGAAACCCCTCGGCACAAGGGCTCTTTTTGCGCAAAAAAGTTTGTGTCAGATCCATGTCGCCCCCGGTCCTCCGGCGGTGGAAGGGCTTAACGCAGCGTCGTTCAGCGGCGAGATCAACACGTCACCCGACGATTGGTTCAATACCCGCTGGCCCGGCGAACGCTGCAGGACGTCATCCATGAACGTGGCGTGACGCTTGCCGATGACGATCAGGTTGCTCTGCCTCGCGCACTGAAGGGAAGCCAGTTCCCGGGCCGGCTCTCCGTAAGCCACGAAAATTTCAGCAGCCTGGCCGGCTGGAACGTGCAGATCGACCACAGCTCGCAGGTAGGTCTGTGCCAACTGGCGCTCTGTGGCGCGCCGCTCATCCACAGACGGTAACGGACGTGTTTTGTCGATTACCGTCGCCCGGCCAGACCGCATCACCTGGTTGTCCAAGGCGTGAAAGACCGACATCTTGGTTCTCGGCCCTGCGATAAGCCCCCATTTCAGCAGTTGCTCTGAGCCGGCTTTCAGGTCCAGCGCAACCAGGGTGTTGCGGTAGGGAGCTGCGACCGGGCCCTTGACCACCAGCACAGGACAGTCGCTCTCGCGCAGCAGTTGATCGACGACCGAGCGTTTGACAAAACTGCCCAACTTGCCAGACAAATGGTGGTGCATCACCAGCAGACTCGCGCCCTTGGCCGCCACCTTCACGCTTTTCAGCGTAGAGCCCCCGTTGTCCGCGGGCTCAATCAGGATGTTGTGCTGGCGACCCAGCGCCCGGCAGCGCTGCATCAGGCGTTCCTGAGGATTGGGGTAGCGGCTGCTGGCGCCGCCCGCCAGGTAAACGAAACGCAGTTGTGCACGGTGCTGGACGGCCAGCAGCGCCGCCCGCGACAGCGCCTGCTCGGATTCAACGGACAGGTCCGTGACCGCCACGATCAAGCCCAGCGCAGCCGGATCGGGTTCGCACGCCGAACCCGGCTGCGTGCCGGTGCCTCCCGTCGGGGTCTTGGGTGGCGGTCGTTCAGGTTGTGAAGTCACCGCTGGCCTCCGGCTGAAACAGGATGCTGACCACCTCTGCCGCGCAGGCGTCACCGTTCGGTGTGCACCAGGTTGCGGTGTCGCCCACGCTAAGCCCCAGCAGGCTGGCCCCTACCGGCGACAGCACCGAAACAAAACCCGACACCGGTTCGGCGTCGGTGGGGTATACCGGCGTGAGCCGGAGGCGCAGGCCGGTTTCCTGCATGCAAATCTCCACTTGCGAGTACATGGTGATCACATCACCGGGTACCTCGCGCGAGTTCACCAGGTCAGCGACCGGCAGGTGGTCGTCCAGGACATCGGGCAGCAGACCGCCGTTGAGCCTGCACAGACGTGTGAAATCCAATTGGGTGAGCGTGCGCCCCCCACTCTTGACTGTCGGCATAAAGCACTCCATCAAACGCAGCCGTGCACCAAAGGAACGGCCGCAAAGGCGCTGGACTGAGGCCCGGCGATGGAGGTTTGCGCAGAAGGGTGAGAGGTGTATCGCCGGGCTTAGGAATGTGCGACCGGCTTGTGCAACCAGTGCGGGCGCATGGCTGCGCCCTTCCCGACGTGGTTTGCTCTGGCATCAGCCAGAGCGGTCAGGAAGCCATCACATGTGTTTGGCTGGGAATGCATGGCGGGAGTGTACGGGGCCGGGTGGTTCGGGGCAAGCCCTGGCCGGGATGCACGCGCGGGAGCCATGTCTTGAGCGCTTGGCCCTGCGGGGCCGCAGACGCCTTGGCGCACAATATGTATTTGTGCCCAACATTCCCCGGTATGGCGCAGGCTGACCGCCTGCGTGTTGCTGGTTTCCACACTGTGTCGCTCTCGCCTGCCGCCCCTTCGCCTGCAAACCCCGCCACGACCGATGTCGCAGCCACCCGCATGACGGGGACCGAGCGGCGGGCCAGCGCTTCGCTGGCCGCCATTTTTGCGTTGCGCATGCTGGGGCTGTTTCTGGTGTTGCCGGTGTTTGCGCTGGAAGCGGCGCGCCTGCCCGGTGGCGACGACGCCGCCCGCGTGGGCCTGGCCATGGGCATGTACGGCCTCACGCAGGCATTTTTGCAGATCCCGTTTGGTCTCGCGTCTGACCGCTATGGCCGCAAGCCCACCATCGTGGCTGGCCTGTTGCTGTTTGCCCTGGGCAGCGGCATTGCGGCCTGGGCGCCCGACCTCACCTGGTTGACGATCGGGCGTGCCGTGCAAGGCGCTGGCGCCATTTCGGCCGCCGTCACCGCGTTTTTGGCCGACGTGACGCGCGACGGCGTGCGCACCAAAGCCATGGCCCTGGTGGGCGCCAGCATTGCACTGATGTTCGCGCTCTCGCTGGTGTTGGCGCCCCTGCTGGCCGCTGCCATCGGGTTGGCCGGCATTTTCGCGCTCACGGGTGCGCTGGCGCTGGCCGGCATCGCGGTGGTGATCTGGGTGGCACCGCCCGAGCCGGTGGTGCACAAGCCGTCCGACATGCGCCAGGTGCGCCGTGGCCTGGGCGAAGCGCTGCGCCACCCCGGTTTGCTGCGGCTGAACCTGGGCGTGTTTGTGCTGCATGCCGTGCAGCTCGCCATGTGGATGGCGGTGCCCGCGCTGCTGGTGCAGGCCGGGCTGGCCAAGGTGGACCACTGGCAGGTGTACCTGCCGGCCGTGGTGGCTTCGCTGGTGGTCATGGGCGGCGTGCTGTTTCCCATGGAGCGGCGCGGCAAATTGCGTGGCGTGTTTCTGACCGCCATTGGCCTGATTGCGCTGGTGCAACTGGGGCTTTGGTGGGTGGCCTCGCGCAGTGGCGGCGACGGTGCTGTACCCGGCCTGTGGACGCTGGGCGTGCTGATGTTTGTGTTTTTTGTTGGCTTCAACACCCTGGAAGCCAGCCAGCCCAGCCTGGCCTCCCGCCTGGCACCGGCGCACGCACGCGGTGCGGCGCTGGGCGTCTACAACACGCTGCAGTCGGTGGGCTTCTTCGTGGGTGGTGCGGTGGGCGGCTGGCTGGCCAGTGCACATGGCGCTACCGGCCTGTTCGCGGTGTGCGGCGTGGCCACGCTGGTGTGGCTGGTGCTGGCCTGGCCCATGCGGGTGCCAGTCTTGGCCGGGCCAACGCGCCACTGATTCGGAACTCACCGAAGTCGAAGCGCACCGTATCCACCGGCGCGCAATGCATTCACCCAGGGCGCCCGCGGGACCGGCTTCGCCCGGGCACCTGGTGCGTCCCTCCTTCGGGGGCAGCAGCACAGGGGGGCCTCCTGCTCACCACCGGCGCATCATGAGGGCCGACATGGTGCTGTACAGCGGGCGGCTGATCATGCGCGAGACCAGGCTGGCCAGCAGCGCGCAGGTCATCAGGCTCAGCACCATGCTGTGACCGTCGGTCATCTCCATCACGATGATCATGGCGGTGATGGGTGTTTGCGTCACCGCCGCCAGAAAGCCGCACATGCCCAGCGCAATCAGGGCTGCGCCATGCGGCGAGTCCAGCAGCCAGGCCACGTCAGCGCCCAGGCCGGCACCGATGGACAGACTGGGGCCGAAAATGCCACCCGGCACACCGGCCCAGGCCGACAGCCACGAGGCGATGAACTTCAATCCGGTGAACAGCAGGGGCTGGTGGGTCTGGGCAGCGGCACCGGCGGCCGCCTGGTCCAGCAAGGTGTGCGTGTGCTGGTGGCCCACGCCCACGGCCGTGCCGTCGCTCACCACCGCGATCACGGCCACCGCGAAGCCGCACAGGGCCGAAAAGGTGACCGGGCGCTTGCGGCGGTAGGCGCAAAAGCGGTCGGGCAGGCCGGTGAACGAGGCCAGCATCAGCCGCGACAACAAGCCCCCCAGCAGCCCGCAACCCAGGGCCACCAGGGTGCCGGGGGCCAGCAGGCTCCACCACGACACCGACTCCGCCCGCACCCGGCCGAAATACGACAGGTTGCCAAACGCCGACACCGCCACCAGACCGGCCACCACAATGGCCGCCAGCATCAGGCCGCTGCTGCGTTCTTGCAGCCGGCGCGACAGCTCTTCGATGGCAAACACAATGCCGCCCAGCGGGGTGTTGAATGCCGCGGCAATGCCCGCGGCGCCGCCCGCCACCATCAGTTCGCGGTCGCTGATGTCGGAGCGGGGCGACAGCCAGCGCCGGGCATGCAGCATCACCCCGGCCGCGACCTGCACCGAAGGTCCTTGCCGACCGATGGACAAGCCCGCCAGCAGCCCGCCCGACACCGCGAAAATTTTGGCGATACTCAGCTTGAGTGAAATGAAACGGGAGCGCTCGTGCAAGGGCGTTTCGGGCGCCAGCGCCGTCAACAGTTGCGGCACGCCCGAGCCGGCCGCCCCTGGCGCCCAGCGCCGGATGGTCCAGACCACGGCCGCGGTGAGCAGCGGTGTCCACAGCAGGGGCGCCCACCAGGCGGCGCTGCGCAGGCTCTGGTACAGACCAAACGCCGCGTCCGCCAGCAGGGTGAAGCCCACCACCGCCAAGCCGGCCAGCACCGCGTAGACAATCACCACCACCCGGTCCAGCCACTGCCGCCCGTCGCCCATTTCGCTGCGCAGGTTGTGCAGGAAGTCTGGTTCGCCTTTCATGGCTGCACAGTGTAGACGCCGTCCTTGCCGGCGCGCTGTCACCAGGCGCAGAGCGCCTTGGGGTCTTTGCTGGGGCGTCTTGCGGGGACTCAGCAAGGCTACACTGGCCGAATTCCCAAAACCCCGACGCTTTGCCCGCCATGACAACCGAACCCCTGAGCCTGTCCACCGAGCCGATGGACCCCGACGATTTTGATGCGCTCGACGCCATTCTGGACGACCTGCGCACGCGCGGCGAAGACGTGCCGCAGTGGGAATTTTGCGAGGGCGCCATTGCGGCGCTGCTGTGCACACGCCGCCTGGTCCTGCCCAGCGAATTTTTCCCGGTCTTGCTTGGTACGGGCGACAGCACGCCCGGCGTGGCCGGCAGCGACGAAGAAGACACCTTTTTTGCCGACGAGGCGCAACTGGCGCAGTTCATGACGCTGTGGACCCGGCGCTGGAACGAGGTGGCGGCGGCGCTCAACAGCGATGTTCAAACCCTGGAAGACGAGCGCAGCTACCACCCCGAGGTGATGGATGTGCGCGGCGCGGTGGCCGGTCTGCCCGAAGAGGCGAGGGCCGAGATTGGAGACCAGGAGCTGCCCGCGTTTGGTCAGGTGTGGGCTTTGGGGTTCATGTTCGTGGTGGAAAACTGGGCCGAGGAATGGGCGGCACCGCGCGACAAGGAGGCTGCGGCCATGCTCAACGACGCGCTGGACGCGATTGTCGCGCTGACCGAAGACGACACGGACGAGCCCACGGTCTGCATGCACAGCGACGATGGCCCTCCCAGTGTGAGCGACACGCGTCTGAACGACTTCGGCGCCGCCATCTGGGCGGTGTACGACCTGCGCCAGCTCTGGCAGAGCCTGGGTCCCCGGGTGGAGTCGGTGCGCAAGGCAGCGACCCCCGGCCGCAACGATCTGTGTCCCTGCGGCAGCGGTAAAAAGTACAAAAAGTGCCACGGCGCTTGAGCTGACGCGCCCCCACCCTGCGCCGCTGCGCGGGTTACGCCTTGCAAGCGCACCCCCTGACAGCCCACTCGGGCCTGTCCAACTGCCGTTTCCAGGTCAAACCAGGATCTGGGCTGCCTGGGGATGCCTTGCAGGGGGAAGCGCTGGGACGAGGACGTGGCGGCCAGCCGCGGTGGCACCGGGTCGGTGTCTCAGGGCAGCAGCTCAAAGTCGGCGCTGGCGCAGGTCTGTCCGTTGATGCGCAGGTCCACCCGGTGTCGGCCGGGGTACAAAGGCCGCGTGGTGACCGGGCGCAGGCTGTGGCGCTTGTCCAGTGTGCGTGTTTCCTGGGGCGCCAGCGTCAGTTGCCAGCCTTTGAAGACCTTGGGGCTGGTGCTGCCGTTGGCGCGGACATGGTGCACCGCGTAGTCCACCACCAGGGGCTGGAGCTGCTGCGCGGTGGACCGTAGCGTCACGTGCAGGCCCACATCTTCCCCCACGGTGACGTGGTCGGTGGACAGGCTCAGCGAGGCCTCTCCCTGCAAGCCCCGCCCGAATCCCCAGGCTTCCAGGGCGGGAGCATGACCTTGTTTGATCAGGCCCCGGCTGGCGTGGCGCAGCAGGGCACTGCGCTCGGCGCTGGCCTCGCGCCGATGCTCACGGATCCATTCGGCCACCAGATCCGGGTGGTCCTTGGCGATGTCGTTCAGGTGGTTGGCCACGCTGCGGCGCACATAGGCGCTGGGGTCGTCTTGCAGTGCGCGCAACAGCGGCAGGGTGGGCGCCGGGTCTGCCACCAGCGCCTGCAGCCGCAGGCCCCAGGGCAGGCGTGGACGTGAGCCCTCGCTCACCAGTCGGCGCACATGGGCACTTGGGTCGTTCACCCAGTGGTGCAACACAGCGATCGACGCCTCGGGGTGCTGCTGCAGGAACGGGCGGATCGCGAATTCGGCGGTCAAGCGCTGGGTGAGTGCGTGCAGGCAGGCCAGGGCGCGCGGCACGTGGTTCATGCCACGCCGCGCCACATATTCCCCGAGGGACCAGACCACCCAGCCGGTCAGGCCCTCCCCACGTGGACCAGCCACCAGGGCCACCGGTTCACCTTGTGCATCCAGCGCGAGCGGCGGCCCCAGGCTGTTCTCAATCACGTCGCAGGCGGCGTAGAAGTTGTCGGGCAGGGTGGCCTGCAGTGCGTCTGCCAGCTGCATGGCGCGGGCCTTGAATGCCCGTGTTTCCAGTCCGTGGCTGGCCCGCTGCTCAAACTGGAGGTGGTCAAAGGCAGGCCAGACACGCCGCAGGTGCTGGCCCGCATGGGTCACGGTGGTTGCGTTGATGAGGTGCTTGAGAGGCGCGGCCATGATGGATGCCGTGGGTTGGCGAATGCCTGGCGCTGGTTCAGACGTTCGTCAGCCGCTGTAGCAAACCGGCCAGTGCGTGTGCCACGGTGGCTTGGCGCACGGCGGCGCGGTCGCCATCGAAGTGCTGACGTTCGGTGAACACGCCCATGGGCGTGGCCCAGCCAAACCACACCGTGCCCACCGGCTTCCCGGCGCCGCCGCCGGTGGGGCCGGCGATACCGGTCACGGCCACCGACCAGTGGGCATGGGCGTTGACCACCGCACCTGCGGCCATGGCGCGGGCCACTGGCTCGCTCACCGCGCCGTGGGCCTCGATCACCGCGGCCGGTACACCCAGCATCTCGCACTTGGCGGCGTTGGAATAGGTGACAAAACCGCGCTCGAACCAGTCACTGGAACCGCTGAGGTCGGTGCAGGCACCGGAGATGAGCCCGCCGGTGCAGCTCTCGGCGGCGGCCATGAACTGGCCTCGGGCTTTGAGTGCGGTGGCGAGTTGTTCGACCAGTTCGGGGATGGTGGGCATCTTAATACCTCCAGATCGCGATCACGAGCAAGGTGCAGAACGCGGCAGCAAAGTCATCCAGCAGGATGCCGAAGCCCCCGCGTGGGCCGAAGCCTTTGAAGGCCTGGTCGGCCCAGGCCATAGGGCCGAATTTCACCGCGTCGAAAAAACGAAACAACGCGAACGCCACCAGCTGCCCCCAGAAACCGGTGGGTGACACCAGCCACAGCACCAGCCAGAAAGCCACCACTTCGTCCCAAACGATGTGGCCCGAATCGGCGATGCGTAGGTGCTGCGCCGTGACCGTGCAGGCCCACCAGCCCGCCAGCGCGCCCACGCCGATCAGGACGGCCCAGGCGACGTCGGACATGACGGGTTGCAGCAACACAAACGCGGCCCAGGCCCAAAGGGTGCCCACCGTGCCGGGTGCGAAGCGGGACAGCCCCGATCCCCCGCCCATGGCGATGAAGTGCGCGGGATGGGCCAGCAGGAAGGCCCAGGTGGGTCGGACCATGGACGGCGTGCCGGTGGGGGGGACGGGTTGGAGCATGAAGAGGATTATGGCGATGTGACCAGGACCGAACCGGGCGCGCAGATCTGGTGCAAGCCGAACACCGACACCTCAGGCAAAGTGGTCAAAGCCGCGGGGTGTCAGCATCACCGGTTGGCCCGTCGCCTTGTGCAGCCGCAAGCCGGGCGTGGTGCTGATCTGCCCGATGCGGTGCACCGGCGTCTGGCTCCTCTGGGCTGCGGCTTCAATGGCGGCGCGGTCGGACGGCGCAGCGGTGAACAGCAGTTCGTAGTCGTCGCCGCCGTTGAGCAGGCAGTCCAGCAGCAGCGCTTCGGGCAGGGCTTGCAGGTCGGGGGCCACGGGCAGCAGCTCCTGGTGAATATCGGCGCCCACCCCACTGGCTTGCAAGATGTGGCCCAGGTCGCCGGCCAGGCCGTCGCTCACGTCCAGCGCGGCATGGGCCACGCTGGCCAGCGCCCGGCCCAGTGCCATGCGTGGCTGCGGGCGTTCCAGCCGGCCGCGCAGCCGGTGCAGGGCACCTGGCGCGGTGTGTTGCAGCGCCCAGTCGGTGCCTTGCAGCAACGCCAGTGCCAGCCGGGCTTCGCCAGTGCGACCGCTCAGGTACAGGTCGTCACCGGGCTGCGCCGCGCTGCGTCGCAAGGCCTGGCCCGGCAGCAGTTCGCCGAACACGGTGATGCAGAGGTTGAGCGGTCCACGTGTGGTGTCGCCACCCACCAGTGGGCAGGCGTGCAGGTCGGCGAGTGCAAAAAGGCCTTGGGCAAAGCCGCTGAGCCAGGCGTCCTGTGCGCTGGGCAAGGCCAGTGCCAGGGTGAAGCCCAGCGGGCGAGCCCCCATGGCGGCGAGATCGCTCAGGTTGACGGCCAGCGCTTTGTGGCCGAGCGCGGCGGGGTCTGTGTCGGCAAAAAAATGGCGACCTTCAACCAGCATGTCGCAAGAGATGGCGAGCTGGTGGCCGGGGGAGGGCTGCAGCAAGGCGCAGTCGTCGCCAATGCCCAGCACCACTTGTCCGGGTGGAGTCTGGTTGCTGCGCTGAAAGTGGCGCTGAATGAGTTCGAACTCACCCATGCTGTGGGGGGGCTGCGGGCGGCGGCACGCTGTCGGGCGCGTCGACGGGTGGCGCACCTTCGGTTTTGTCCCTGTCAGCGTCGTGCTGGGGGGCGTCGTTGCGCGGTCGGCGCGGGGGCAGCAAGAAGCTCAGTGGTGCGCTGCGTATGCGCCGCCAGAGGGCCGCGCGGATGCGTTGGCGGTTGACTTCGCTGATGCTTTGCGCACGCAGCGCCAGGCGAAACGCCAGGTAGAAACTCACGGCCAGGTTGATCGGGCCGACCAGCGCGATGCTGGCCACGGCCCACCATAAGCCGGGTTCGACCAGGATGCCCAGGCCGATCGACGCGGCGGCGGCCGCTGCCTGTCCCGCGGCCAGCGTGACGTGGCGCACGTCCAGCCCCAGGCCGAAAAAGGCAGCAAAGGCCGGCACCAGGCCGAGCATGAAGCCGAGCGAAATATTGGCCGCCAGACCCGATACGTTGCTGCGCAGAAAGGTGGCCCAGCGGGCGGCGCGGGCAGGCCCCAGCACGCGGGTGAAGCGGGGGTTGTGCCGCACGGCCGAGTCCAGCTTGTGAAAGACGAACCAGTTTTCAACCCAGCCGGCCACGATGCTGGACGCAAACAGCAGCACCCCGGTGAGCGCCGCAAAAAGCACCGTGGGCCCCAGCAGGTGCAAGTCGTGCAGCGCGTGCTGCGCCTGGTTGGCGTCAATCATGGGCGCGTCGGTGACGAACTGCAGCACCAGGCTGAGCACCACCACCACCGGCACCACCAGGCCCACGTTGCCCACGATGGACGCGATTTGCGAGCGAAACAGGTTGGCCACTTCGTCCACGAAACGGCGCACCGCGCCCGGCTCCCGAATGTCTTTGAGCTTGGCGACCATGGCCGGGGCGGTCACCGCGGGTTGCTTGGTGGCCACGGTCAGGTGCAGCAACTGGATCAGCACAAAAAAGAAGGCGTAGTTCAGTCCGGCGGCAAACCCGCCCCAGAATGCCGACAAACCCAGCGCATAGAGGGACAACTTGACCCAGGTGGTGAGGCCCAGCACCGCGCCGCCGCCCGCTGCCTTGCCCAGCATCTGGCGGTATTCGTCGGCGTTGCGGGTGATGTAGTGTTCGCCGCTTTCGGCGCTGCGTTCGGCCACCTTGGCGGCCGTCAGCTGCGAGCTGCTGGCGATCAGGGCGCGGATGCTGCGGTTGTCCTGGCCCACCTGGGCCAGGTCGGCCAGCAGAGTGGCGGTGGCGCGCTCGGGCTGCTCGGACTGCAGGCAGTCCAGCAGTTCCTTGATGCGCACAATGCGTTCGCGCAGCTGGCGCAGCCGAAACACAATGCCCACCGAAACACCGTGCGCCTCCAGGTGCGAGTAGACGCTGTAGGCGGCGTGGCGGCAGGCGTCGAGCTGTGCGCGCAGCTGCGCGGCCGCCTCCAGCGCCTGGGGGCTGTGCGGCCCGTGGTTCTGCACCCCCAGGCGCAGCACCTCAAAAGACGAGGGCAGCTCGTGAAAGGGCCGTCCGGCTTGTGCCTCGGCCGACATGCGAACCCGGATTTCAGACGCAAAGCCGGTGGCGCTGACTTGGCTCACGCAGAAAATGAGCGCGTCCATGAGTGCGGTTTGCCAGAAGCCGGCTGCTTCGGGGGTTGCGCCGGTGTGCGCCGCCTCGGCGGGCGTGAACAACAGACGGCGCAGGCGCTCAAGCGTGGCGGTGTCCAGCGCCTTGAGCCAGAGCACGTCAAACCGGGTGGGCAGCAGCAGGCCAAACAGCTCGGCCAGGTCGGTGGTTTCCGGGGTGCCGGGCAGTACCTTGCGGCGCAAGCGGTGGCCCAGTTCGCTCAAAAAAGCGGTGCGTGGGGCAAAACCGTAGTCGGCGAGCAGGGGCGTGGCGTCCACGCTGCCCACAAAGGTTTGCCACCAGTTGCGCCAGCGGACCAGCCATTCGGGGCGGTGCTGCACCGCGTCCAGAAACAGGCGCACGCGCGCCACGCTCGCCTGCGGGTCCTGCGCGTCGCCGCGCACCCAGCGCAGCAACTCGATCAGCCACAGGTGGCGCTGCGCCAGCGGGGCTTGCGGGTCGAGTGCGTCAATCAGCCGGGTGAGGTCCATGCGGTTTGGGTGTGGGCGCGCCCCCGCCGAGCGAAGGCGCTCAATGCAGCACGCGGGCCGGACCTGAGTCCGAGCCACCGGCCTGGAGTGCGAATTCCGGCACCGGGGCTTCAAAGCGTTCGCCGTCTTCAGCCACGCAGAAAAAGCTGCCGCGCATGGTGCCGTTCGGGGTGTGCAGCCGTGTGCCGCTCGTGTACTGAAAGGCTTCACCCGGGCGCAGCAGCGGCTGGTTGCCCACCACGCCCAGTCCCTTTATCTCGTCGGTGTGGCCGCGCGCGTCGTCAATGACCCAGTGGCGCGCGATCAACTGCGCCGTCACGTCACCGGTGTTCGTGATCGTGATGGTGTAAGCAAAGGCGTACAGATCCTCCTCGGGCGAGGACTGCTCGCTGAGGTACTGGGGCTCGACTTCACAGGTGAACTGGTATTTCGACATGATCGGCATGTTACCGCGCTGCAGCAAGCCCTTGTCAGGCCTGCGAAAATGCGCGCTGTCGCCATTTCAACGCCACCCAAGCCCCAGACAAGCCATGTCCCACACCTTCCGCATTGCCCCATCCATTCTGTCTGCCGACTTTGCCCGCCTGGGTGAAGAGGTGAAAAACGTCATCGCTGCGGGTGCTGACTGGATTCACTTCGACGTGATGGACAACCACTACGTGCCCAACCTCACGTTCGGCCCCATGGTCTGCCAGGCGCTGAAACCGCATGCCCGGAAACCCGACGGCGCGCCCGTGCCGATCGACGTGCATCTGATGATCCAGCCGGTGGACGCACTGGCCGGTGCCTTCATTGACGCCGGTGCCGACCTGGTGAGTTTCCACCCGGACGCATCAAGCCACGTGCACCGCAGCGTGCAGGCCATCAAGGCCAGGGGCTGCAGGGCCGGTCTCACCTTCAACCCGGCCCAGCCGCTGGACGTGTTGGACTACCTGATCGACGACATCGACCTGATCTTGATCATGAGCGTGAACCCGGGCTTTGGCGGGCAGAGCTTCATTGACTCGGCGCTGCGCAAAATCGAAGCAGCGCGCAAGCGCATTGAGGCCAGCGGCAAAGACATCCGGCTGGAAGTGGACGGCGGCATCAAAGCCGACAACATCCGCCGGGTGGCCGACGCCGGCGCCGACACCTTCGTGGCCGGCAGCGCCATTTTTGGCCAACCCGATTACAAGAGCGTGATCGACGACATGCGCAAAGCCCTGGCCTGATGTTGTCCGTGGTATGTTTGAATAGAGTACTGATCGACGTCGAACCGCCTCTAGAGGGGCTCGCGCGTCGACTCGATGCACTTCGCCGAAATAGAGTGTTGATCGAAGGTCGCCACCTCTCAATTATTGAAGCTGTGCCCAGTAATTGAGTCTTGATCAGGCAGCCTGGCCAACCGTCATGCCGTATTTGCCGCAGGGTGCGACACTGCACTCACTTGCGACCTTCTTGCACCGCTCTTGTGGGACTAGGAACGCTGAGGGTAGCTGTCTTCGGTACTACGGGTTGCCGCGATATCAACTGGAAGTAGCGAACCCTTCTGGTCTGGGTGCTCAGCATCTGTCGACGGAATTCCTAGGAGGGATACCATCTGGCATTGAATTGATCCGCCGTCATACCCTGATAGGTTTATATGGGTCAGTCATGCACGAAGATTGGTGGGGTAATCTGTCGGTGGCTAGAGTCGCTAAAGGCGATTCAAATTCGCAGTGGGTTGGCCGACATCTGATGCAAGGACCACTGTCTTGGTGCCCTGATTGTTATCGAGAAGATTTCGTTCGATACGGGTGGGCACCCTGGCGCGTCGTGCATCAGGCCTCCTTCGTGCATCATTGTCCTGACCATGGTACTGCGCTGCTGTCAATCTGTGCGCAATGTAATGAGCCCTTGGGTTGTGTCCGCTGGAGATTGCCAGGTGACTCCTGTCGAAAATGTAAAGGCAACTCATTTCGACCAGCTTTTATCGTGAAGCAAAGCCGAGGGTATCAGCGCATGCTCAGGGCGTTGCTCGGGTTGAATCGTGCGATGATGTCTGGAGAACCCATGCCCAAGATTGAGAGTGGTTTTCGTCCGACACCGCGGGGAGAGGCCGAAGAGAAACTCGCACAGTTCTTCATTGAGCAGTTGGCTAAAGAGTGGGCTGTGTCGGATATAAATATATCCATTCCCGAGAACCTTGGCGAGTATGAAAAACGATGCTGGATTAAGGAAACCATGTGGTATCCGGATCGCGCTTCTCCACTCAACATTGTTTTGCTCACCTCGCTACTTCCACAGTTTGAATGAACGTGGTGCGATAAATGATCAGGGTGTATTGTCTCATCTGATCTATGGTGAGTCGCCATCCAAACTGTTCGTTGTGGGTAGGAATCAGACAGATGGTTCGGTGGCCGTGTTGTGTTTCGTGTAGGTCCTGAATGAGTGAGCGCTCAGGTCAGTCCGAGTTTGTGTTCTGCGGCTGGTCCGGCTCCGGCTCCGGCATCGGCGCCGCCGCTGGGCTCAGCGTTGAGTGGCCCTGTAGCTTCCGTCGGCCTTTCGCAGCGGATAGGACCCCTGCGATTCATGTCATGGATGTTCAGAGCAAGGGGAGATGGAGCCACAGCGGTCTCTGGGAATCGCCCTCTAATGGAATGGCCTGGAGCAAAGCGGCCAGCCGGTCCGGGGCGTGACGTCGCAGTAGCCGAACCTCCTTGCTGGCGACTTTGTTGATGTCCACTCTTGATGGCAGGGGCGAGCCTCGAATTACGCGCGTGAGTGTTTTTTCGGCGGTCTCGACTCTGTTGTCTTGAAGGCGCTTTCGCCATGTCTGACGAGCGGTTGCATCCGCCTCTAGCCACCGCACAACGTCGCCCCGTGTAACTCTGAGCTGCATCATCAGTTCGGTGTAGCTGGACGCTGTTTCCAGCGCCTGACGGAACGCCTGCGGGGCGGTTTCAACGCGCCCGAGAGCATTGCCAGCTTCTTCGTCTGGAAACAATCGTTGTTGTCCGTATTCGTCGCATGCGGACCCCGAAAGCGCAGCGTTCAATGCGTCGACGGCCGACTCTTCATCGGTCCACCCCAAGGCTGACCATAAGATGATCCAGCGTATTGGATGATCCTGGGTTCTTCTCCAGAGGAGCTTTGGAATCCAGTCAGGCTGGGCCAGCGCGGTAAGGCCGGAGCTTTCTGTCGCAAGCCATGCAGCGACAGGTTGAGTGCGATACCACGCGTGCAGACGAGAGTGCCGAACTGAGTGCATCGAGTGAATCACGCCCAGTTGCTGGAGTCTGAGCAATGCAGACGCGCGCAAAGTCTTTGTGTCGACAACGTCGAACTGGCTGAAGGCCATGGCAACCCGTTGAATGGTTGTTCCGACATTGAATGGATCTGCTGACCTGACGTGCGTCACATCGGGGGCGTTCGTGTCTCGTGGTAGACGCCAGGTTTTAGAGGAACCACTTTGTGACAACAAGGGCGCACGGTGCAGAGTGCAGTATCGACTCAGGGGCCATTGATGGTGTGTGTGCCAGTAGGGTCTGCCGATGCGGGAAACGTCTTCCTGGGCACACGCAGGGCAGTAGCGAAGTTCAGGTTTCCAGCTGAGTGTTCTGGAGTGGCAAAACAACGCCTTTTGCATGAACTGCGCCGTGTTGGGCCAGGCCGGGTCAGAACCGGACTCCATGCCGCGCAGGCTGTTGAGCATCGACCCTTTCATGAAGGGTAGGAACATCCCGGCGGTCGTGTGGCGCCGCAAGGCTTGCTCCAAGGTCAAGTGGTGTAACGTTGTCTTGAGCAGGTAAGGCAGATACGCTGGAAAATCGAGTTGGCGGGGGCTGTGGGGGGCGCCCAACAGAGCGCTGGACCACTGTTGAGCGCTGCGCCAACCGCTCATTGCGTGCGCAGCGGCACACCAGCTGTAGATGGTCTCGTCCATCTGCAGCCAAGGCAGAAAGGCGCCCATTTGCTTCACGATGCCTCAGGGTCGGATGGAGGGCTTTTGGCTTTGCTCTTGCTGCGCTTTCCCGAGACTTGCTCAAGCTGATTCTGTGCAGCCCGTGCCTCGGCCAACAAGTCGTTGGTCATTCCAAGTGCCTGCAGATCTTCATCGGACAAGCTGCACACTTGGTCCAGACTGTCTTTGAACTTTCTCAGCTCCCTAGATCGGAGGGACTGGTAGTTGGTCAGCATGCGTTTGATGGTGTCTATTGTCATCACGTCGGGCATCTTGAATCCATCCAGCCCGCCTATTTGGGGGGAGTCCGCCACGGCGTCGCGAGAGATGCCCAGGCTGGCTGCGACAGCACGGCGACTCAGCAGCGAGCCGTGAGACAGCCGAAGAACCTCGCGGATCTTGCGCATGTGAATTCTCCGATTGACCATCGTCCCTCGACGGTTTCCAAGTCGTTCTTGACAGTCCAAACGACAGGTCGGAGAATCCAGCTTGAAGTCCCCACTTCACTGGATCCAATCCCGTAGGCGGCCCGCAGCTTTCGCTGTGGGCCGCTTGCGTTTGGGCTCTACTAGGTGTCCTCGGTTGAGTATCAGTCTGTCGGCATGGATGTTCCTCCTGTTGCCTCGCCTCGCCGGCGGGGTGACCGTCCGCGAGGCCGAAAGGTGTAGCGCTGCGGCCAAAGTTCACTCGGAGGCATACCGAGCAAATTGGCGACATGACACGCCACTTGAAAGGACGAAATCCGACCGTGGATCACGTTGCCGACCACACTGGCGGACACACCCAAATCGCGCGCAATGTCCGACTGGCTGAGACCGAGGCGCTTGAGGCGGTAGGCGATGTCGATCCCGTCCATTGCGACAGCCGCGTCATTTGCGAGTAAATTAAGCACAATCAGTAAAGAAATGTTCTCTATGGAAACAGAATATACGCCAAAGAGATCATCGGCACAATACGCCACAGACCCGTTAGCAGCTATACCTGCACGCTTGACTCAGGTTCTGGCCTATGCCGGGGTGAACCAGGCCGAACTGGCCCGGCGTATCGGCGCGTCTGCTGGTTTTGTTAGCGATGTTCTTCGCGGCGTAAAGCGGCCCGGGGTGGAGATGCTCATGGGCTTGCGCGAAGCCTTCGGTGTATCTGTAGACTGGCTTCTGTCAGGTGAGGGCACAATGACCGGCGGGGCCGGCATTCGCCATGACCTCTTCCGCGTTATCCGCCTTCAAATTGCGGTGGCCCGTTCTGCAGTAGTGGACCAAGACGCAACCGCAAGAGCGCTGTTGCTCCTGATCAAGGAGGGTCAGTTAGCCGCTGCAGCCGAGGATACGGCGTTCAAGGAATTTCTGGATCGAGTTGCACCCGAGGACAGTGATCTGAATCTGGCCGTCGAGTTGTACAACGGCCATCAGTGGGCCACCGACCCGATCTCTCAGCGGCGTAATCTGCTGGCAGCCGCTGTCGCGCACTTCGAAGCCCGCAAGCCTGTGGACCGTCTGGCGGCGCTGACTGGTGCTGATGCCAATGCACCACTCGTACAGGTCAACACCGGAAAAGGCCAGCGTGTTGCTGGGCGCGATTTTCACGAGCACGTTAGGCGCAAGCGATGACTTCCGGCGAACATGAACCGGCCATTACTCAGTTCAACCTGGGGGAGCGCAGTCGCATCGCTGGGCGCGACTATTACGAGGGACGCATTCCCGACTCCATCAAGGTGTACTTGGCCACCACGGCATCAGACCGGCTCGATGAAGAGGCAATCGACAACGAGCGCCTCTTCTACTATCGCTTCGGTGTCGACGTGCAGCGAGCTGTCCGTGAACAGGTGATCGCGCTTAAACGCCAGCATGGGTTGACGGATACCGAGTGCCGATGGCTTCACCGTTCGGGACAGTTTCCTATTACCCGTGAAGGTGCGAAGTTGGAGCCTGATCGCCTGGTCCCGGCTGCGGGGTGGTTCTATGCGGCCATCCAGGCACTCTTTTTTGGCAGTAGCTTGCTGATGATCAACTTTTCCGGCATGCCCTCTTGGAAGCAGTTGCTGGGCTCGGTTGCCGTCACTGGACTCTGGTTCGGATCCATGTGGGCTACGAACAGGCTCTTTTTGGCACCTTGGCGCAGGGTAAAGAGCCTTCGACTCTAGTACTTATGGCGGAGTCTCGCCGTACATAGACTCCGGCGAGTGGGGCATTGACGATATGTTGGATACAACGCCCCCGAACGCATCAGTTTAGTTTTGAACAATCTCCATGCTGGGCGGGAGCCTTGCCCCCGTGAGCCTGGTGGCATGGGTTAATTTTCGCAGAGCCAGTTTTTTCGGATGAGGAAATTGCGCACCCAGCCATCATCATGACGCCGGAGAGCAATGCGGTAGAAAGTAGAAGTCTGGTTCTCATGCTTCGTCGCTTGTCAAGCTGTTCGTCGTGGAAAATTGGGTCGTGTCGATAGTTCATGACGAGAGATTTTTGGACTCGATTGTTTTTTCACTGTTCCACTTCAATAAAACGTCAAGCGACTCAGGGTTGGGATTGAGCGCAATTTAGACATGTAATTCAAGAGATGCACATTGACCCGGAACTCACTTTGTGAGGGTTCGTGGAAGGTATGCAGGCTTGTCTTGCCTCATTGCTCGCCAGACAGCGGCACCCAGCCAGTACGGCGTGCTTTTTCCAGCTCCGCAATCACCTCAGTCCTCGACTTTGATGGGCCGTCAACCTTGGCGGGCAAAGGTATCCCTCGCTGAAGGAGCGCCAGAGTGCCGTCCTTGCGCGCGGCCTGAATTTCAGCGCGCACTGCTGCACGAGTTAGCGTCGAGGCGACATGATCAGGGTGAAATGTGAAGCCAGCTTCACCACCCACGTCGTGGGTCAATGAATTGGCTTGAGCAGCCAACGGCATGATCATTACAAGGCTGACGGCGAGAGAAAACTTTTGCAACGCGTTCATATATGTCCTTTGAATCAGAGATGGGGGGCGAGCTGACTTGCGGCTTTTGCCGAAAGGCGTCGCCATCGTATGAAGTTCCCACTGTCAGAACTCGGACAAGAAAATGACAATTCAGACAGGTTGATCTGTGGCGCCTTTTCGCTTCCTACAATCAGCGCCTATGAAGATTCTGGTGATCGAAGATGAGGTCCGGCTCGCGACCTACCTCCAAAAAGGTTTGTCTGAGGAGGGGTATGTTGTTGAAGTTGCTCACAACGGCGTCGATGGATTGCACCTGGCGATGGAGGGTCAATGCGACTTGGTGATACTTGACGGCATGTTGCCGGGCCTGGATGGCTTGAGTCTTTTGACGGCCATGCGTCACACCAAATCCATACCGGTACTGATGCTGACGGCACGGGGTCGGGTTGAGGACAGGGTGCAGGGTTTGAGGGCGGGGGCAGACGACTACCTGGTCAAGCCGTTTGCCTTTTCCGAGTTGGTCGCGCGTATCGAAGTGCTGCTTCGACGACACCACCCGCTGAGCGCGCCAGCGGTTCATCTGCTCGTCATGGGTGATCTTGAGCTGGACTTGCTGCGCCGCAAGGCGAGTCGAGGCGGCCAGCGGCTGGACCTCACCGCCAAGGAGTTCAAGCTGCTGGCGCTGCTACTTCGCAGGCAGGGCGAGGTGTTGAGCCGGACCGAAATTGCCGAGCAAGTCTGGGACGCCAACTTCGACCACGGCACCAATGTCATTGATGTGGCCATACGGCGCTTGCGAAACAAACTCGATGGCCCATACCCGACGCAGCTTTTGCACACAGCCCGGGGCGTGGGGTATGTGCTTGAGGAGCGCGCCCAGTGAAGCCTGTTTTGTCGCTCGGGCTTCGTCTTTCACGGTGGCTCATGGCGCTGAGTTTCGCAGGATTGGCTGCGGTGTGCGCCATCGTGTATGCGGCAACGTCCTACAGCTTCACCATTCAACAAGACGAGCTTTTGCAGCAAAAGGCGACGCAAGTACGCCACCTTCTGGCCGAGACCATGTCAAGTGCCGACCCGGCACTGTTGCAACACAAGCTGGATGATTTCCTAGTCGGTCATGTGAACCTCTGGCTCAGCTTGCAGGATCGAGATGGGCGTCTTCACTATGAAAAGCGCCCAGCCCCCATTCCGACCGAGAACTTGCGAACGTTGCGTTTCGAGGTTGTGTCTACCGAGCTGTCTGACGGGCAGTTGGAAGCAACGCTGACTCTGGACACGCGGGATGAGCAACGGTTGTTGCACAAGGTCGGAATGATTCTGGTGGCAGCGGCTGCATGTGGCGTCGGAGTGATCGGCGCTGGTGGCTTCTTCCTTGTGCGCGCAGGGCTAAGGCCCGTGCAGCATTTGGCTGACCAGACGGCCAGACTGGCTGCCGATACCCTCCACCATCGGCTGGACGGCTCAGCGCAACCAGCCGAGCTGGTTCCACTGGTCACTCAGTTCAACGAGCTTCTGACCCGGCTGGAGCGCGCCTACGAGCAATCAGAAAACTTCAATGCCGACGTGGCGCACGAGCTTTGTACGCCATTGACCACGCTCATCACAAGCGCAGAAGTCGCGTTGCGCAAACCACGCGACAACCAGGAACTGCGCGAGGTGCTTGCCGCCAACCTCGAAGACCTACAGCGCATGGCCAGCATCGTCCAAGACATGCTCTTTTTGTCGCGAGCGGATTGCGGTGCATTGGCGCGCAGGGTCGCTGTGGGAAGTCTTGCTGCAATTGCCTCGGACGTGGCCGAGTTTCATGAGGACGCAATGGAAGCAGCCGGTCTGGAGCTCAAAATCGTTGGTGACGGGGCTGGTGAGTTCGATGTTGGGCTCCTGAACCGAGCGCTATCCAACCTAGTGAGCAATGCCACCCGATTCTCGGACCGTGGAACTGCCGTGGAAATTCACATTGCCCTGGTGGATGATGAAGCACGCCTGACGGTGGTCAATCGAGGCTCCGCCATTGACCCCAAGCACGTGCCCCATATTTTTGATCGGTTTTACCGCGCAGACACCGCCAGATCGGGCTCGGTACAGAACCACGGGCTTGGCCTGGCGATTGTCGGGGCCATCGCGCGCATGCATGGCGGGCAGGTATTTGCCCGCTCTGAGAACGGTTTGACATCGGTGGGCTTGACGCTCAAACGCCACATGCAAACCGACATGGAGGGCAGCTGACCATGGAGCGAGCCCATGTGCCGCGATGGCAAGACCCTACAAGCCAGCGAAGCGCTGGTGAAGCCCGAAACAGGGTTGTAGCACCTGCGGCTAGACTCACGGGCATGCGCCGTTTTTTCGTCATCCTCTTGCTCGCTTTGTTGCCGTTCCAGTTCAGCTGGGCGGCAGTGGCGTCGTACTGCGGGCATGAAACCCAGGTGGGCGCAACGCACTTGGGGCACCATGAGCATCAGCATCAAGAAGACGTCAGTCTCGGTGATTATCTTGACACTGGTTTGTCCGGCACGGACGATGCCGGCGCGAATGGCACGGCACCTGGGGGCACCGATCTGGATTGTGGGCATTGCCACGGCTACTGCAGTGTGATGTTGATCGCGCCTCCTCATATACCCGCAGCCTTCTCTGCAGCGCCACCCAAAATCACACGTGATGAAGGGGGTGCGTCTCACGCACCGACCCAGCCCGATAGACCCCAGTGGTCAAGTCTCGCCTGATCGGCGAGACGGGTTACTTCTTCCTCTGAAGCCCGTTCGCGCCTGAGCGCGCAGCAAGACGCTGCCGCTCCGGGCTCGACGCGACCGTTGGGTCGCTGCTTGCCGATCTCCTGTGGATTGTTTTCAACACTGGAGCATCGGATGACATTTGGATCTCGAACGAAGAGTTGGCGGCTGCATGGCGGCCTGGTGGTAACTGCTATCTTTTGCAGTGCAGCGGCGCAAGCGCAGTCCCCAGCCGTGGTCACCACACCCGTGAAGGCAGCGGCACCACAAAACCTTCAGCAAGTATTTGAGGCTGCTTGGGCTCGCCAGCCCGAGGCACTGACCCTGCCGTCGCGACGTGATGCAGCGCGGGCTCAGCAAAGCGCCGCCCAGGCTTGGACGCCTGAACCGGCGGCCCTGGAAATGGGCTACAAAACCGACCGTCTCAACCGCAACCAGGGTGCAAGCGAAATCGAGGTGGGTGTGTCGGTGCCCCTCTGGTTGCCTCGGGAGCGTGCTCAAAGTGCCGCACTCTCAGATGCGGAGGTGGTGGCCCTAGAAAGCAGGACCATGGCCGCGAAACTGCGCATTGCAGCCACCGTCCGTGAGGCATGGTGGCAGTGGCAGCGCGCACGCATCGAAGTCGACATCGCGCGCGACCAGCTCAAAAACACCCAGCAAATTGCTGCGGACGTGGAACGGCGCACAAAGGCGGGCGATTTGGCACGCTCAGACCAGCATCAGGCGCAGGGCGCTGTCGCCGGCGCTCAAGCCCATCTTGCGCAGGCTGAAGCCAGTTTCGCAGCAGCCCGGCAGCAATTGCAGGCGCTTGCAGGTGCCGCACCAGTTGCAGGCGATTTTGATGGGGGTGGTGTGGAGCAAGACCCCAGCACCGCTATGGCTCTGGCTGAAACGCACGCCGCAGTCCAAGAGCTGAAGGACAAGGTGGTGGTGGCTGAGCGAAGTGCAGCACTCACAGCGATCCAGTCCCGCGCCAACCCCGAACTGACGCTCACGACCACGCGGGATCGCAGTGCTTTCGGTGAAGCCTCGCAGCAAACCTTTGCGCTGAGTGTGCGCATTCCGTTTGGTGGTGGTGCGCGCCACAACGCGCGGACGGCTCAAGCCCTTGCTGACGCCATGGAGGTTCAAGCCCAACTCGGCCAGGAACGAGAACGTCTGGCCGCCGAACAAGAAGCTGCCCGGGTGCGGGTTGAGGCAGCCCGCACACAGCTTGCTGCTGCCGAGCAACGCGCATCACTTGCGCGCGAATCCCGTGGCTTCTTTGACAAGTCTTTCCGCCTGGGTGAGACAGACCTGCCCACACGGCTGCGCATCGAAGCCGAAGCTGCCGAAGCTGAGCGCCAAGTGGCACTCGTCCGGATCGAACTGGCAGCAGCCATATCCACGAAACGACAGACCCTCGGTCTGCTGCCCCAGTGACGTGCAGTTGGCCTGTTCCTTCTGCAGCCATTAATTCATTCCAGTAAACCTCCATGAACTACCTCAAATTTCCGTACGCGCTGTTGTGCGCAGCGTTCTTCACCGCAGCGCCCGCCTGGGCCGGTGAAGGTCATGACCACGGTGAAGCCGCGCCTGCAACGGTCGGCCAAGCGCTGCCACGTTTTTCTGCGGTTTCAGAGACCTTCGAGCTTGTAGGCGTTCTCAGCGGCAAACAGATCACCCTCTACCTGGATCGATTCAGTGACAACAGCCCGGTCCGCGACGCGCAAATCGAACTCGAAATCGGCAGCGCCAAATTCAAAGCCGACAAACAAGGTGAAGACGAATATGAGGTCGTGTTGCCGGAGGCTCCCAAGCCCGGTGTTCTTGCTGTTACTGCAACGGTAACAGCCGGCAACGAGGTCGATCTTCTTGCGGGTGAACTTGACATCCACGAGGAGGCGCATTCAGAGGAAGTCCAGGCGGCGCAGCCCTGGACGAAATATGCCGGTTGGGTAGCCGCAGGCATCGCTGCGCTTGCCTTCGTGTTTGTGGGTGCGCGGCGCATGTTTAGCGCACGCAGCGCTCGCGTGGGAGGTGCAGCATGAAGCGCACGCTCATCTCCACCAGCCTGGGACTCTTCATCGCGTTGTCCAGCCTCACCTCTGTCCATGCCGGTGAGGGGCATGATCACGGCGACGCATCTGCGACGCCCAGCGCCAATGGGCCCCAGCGCCAACCGGACGGCAGTGTTTTTCTGCCAAAACCTGCTCAGCGCCAGCTGGGAGTCAGAACCGTTGTCACAGAGGCTGCCGAACTGCCACGGACGCTGGAGTTGGGCGCCAAAGTGCTGATGGACCCCAACGCAGGTGGAAAGGTGCAGGCATTGAACGCCGGTCGCATTGAACCTGGTCCGCGCGGATTGCCCAATCCCGGGCAAACTGTCCGCAAAGGTGAGGTGCTGGCATACGTTGCTTCGTCGGCAGCGCCCATTGAGCGTTCCAACCAGGCTGCACAGTTGGCCGAACTGCGGGCAGCGAAAGCGCTGGCGGACAAACGCCTGGCGCGTTTGCAGGAGTTGTCTGATACGGTGCCACGCAAAGAAATCGAAGCGGTTGAGAGCGAGTCTGCGAGCCTGTCGGCACGCATCGCGGCTGTCGGCGGCGGTCTGTCCAGTCGCGAAGCGCTGGTTGCCCCAGTCTCCGGCGTGATCGCGTCTGCAAACGTGGTCGCCGGTCAAGTGGTTGATGCGCGCGAGTTGGTTTTCGAGATCGTGGACCCCACACGTCTGCGAATTGAAGCCCTGGCGTTCGATGCCGCTGTTGCCAACAACATTGGCGGTGCCACTGTGGCTGTCGGTGAACAGCGCATCCCTTTGACGTTCATCGGTGCGTCGCGCAGCTTGCGCGAGCAGGCCCTGCCCTTGGCTTTTCGTGCTCAGGGCGCAGCCCTCGACCAATTGGCCGTTGGACAGCCGGTACGCGTGTTTGTCCAGACCAAGGACAAGGTCAAAGGCATTGCCGTTCCAGTTGCCGCGCTGATGAAGAATCCAGCCAACCAGACGGTGGTCTGGGTCAAGACCGGGCCAGAGCGATTTGAACCTCGCCCTGTCACAACAGAACCGCTGGATGGTGTCAACGCTGCCGTCACATCGGGCCTGACTTCCGGCGACCGTGTCGCGACCCAAGGTGCCACCTTGATCAACCAGGTACGCTGACATGTTCAAGTGGCTACTCGATAACAGCCTGACCAATCGGCTGCTGGTGATCATCGCCAGCGTGGTTCTAATGGCTTACGGCGCATTCACTCTGTCCACCACCCCGGTGGATGTGTTTCCCGACCTCAACAAGCCGACCGTCACCATCATGACCGAGGCCGGTGGCATGGCCGCCGAAGAGGTGGAGCAGCTCATCACCTTCCCGCTCGAAACGACCATGAACGGTCTGCCCGGCGTGGAGTCGGTGCGGTCCACGTCGTCGGCTGGCTTGTCTTTTCTCTACGTCACATTCGACTGGAGCACCGACATCTTCCGCGCACGGCAATTGGTGTCGGAGCGCCTGTCTTCGATGGAGGAAGGTATTGCCGAAGGCGTCGTTCCGCGCATGGGCCCAATCAGCTCCATCATGGGCGAGATCATGCAGATCGCCATCCCCGTTGATCCGAGCAAGATCAGCTCCATGGCGGTGCGCGAATACGCCGACTGGGTGTTACGGCCTCGGCTGCTGTCGGTCCCCGGTGTGGCTCAAGTCATCCCCATCGGTGGCGAGGTCAGGCAGTTCCAAGTGCAACCCAACACCACTCGCATGGCGGAATTGGGCATCACGCATGAGCAGCTTGAGGCGGCCTTGAAGGGCTACTCCAGCAACACATCGGGCGGCTTTCTTGAGCTCAACGGGCGCGAGTACCTGATCCGCAACCTGGGCCGCACCTCGCTGTTGGAGGACCTGAGCAATCTGGCATTGACCGCCAAGGACGGGCAACCCATCCTTCTTCGCCAGATAGCCGAGGTAACGTTTGCAGCGGCGCTCAAACGCGGCGATGCGGGCTTTGAAGGCAAGCCTGCTGTGATTCTTGGCATCCAGAAGCAACCGACCGCCGACACCATCGCGCTCACGAAGTCCATTGAGGACGCACTGGTGGGGCTGAAGGCTTCACTGCCGGCCGGCATGGAGGCCCCACGAGTCACTTTCCGTCAGGCCAGCTTCATCGAAGCATCCATCACCACCTTGCAGGGCAAGCTGATTGGTGCATCGGTTTTCGTGGCGTTGATCCTGTTCTTCTTCCTGGGCACCTTGCGTCCGACCATCATCGCGTTGACGGCAATTCCCGTATCGATCTTTATCACCGCGCTGGTCTTCAAGTATTTTGGGTTGTCGATCAACACCATGACGCTTGGTGGCCTGGCCATCGCAATTGGCGGACTGGTAGACGACGCCGTGGTCGGTGTTGAAAACGTCCTCCGGCGATTGAAGACGGACCGCGCCGCCCACCCGCACGGCCGATTGCATCCAATTGAACTCGTCGCCCACGCGACGATGGAGGTCCGCTCAGCCATCCTCTACGCGACAGTCATCATCGTTCTGGTCTTCATCCCACTGTTTGCGCTGCCGGGGCTGGAGGGCAAGTTGTTCGTGCCACTCGGCATCGCCTTTATCGTCTCGACACTCGCTTCACTGATCGTCTCGGTGACTGTGACGCCCGTGCTCAGTTTCTACCTGCTGCCCCGCATGAAGAATCTGGAGCATGGGGACACCAAGGTCCTGGCGTGGTTGAAAGCGCGGTATCGAAGCAGCCTGCAAGGCGTGTTGGACCGACCCAAGGCGGCCATTGCAGTTGCCGGTGTGACTGTTTTGATGGCAGCCGCCTCTGTGCCGTTTTTCCCCACCACGTTCCTGCCACCATTCAACGAGGGCACACTGCTCATCGGTCTGCGGCTGAACCCGGGTGTCACGCTGACGGAGTCGTCCTCACTTGCGCGCCAGGCTGAGGTGCTGGTCAGTCAAGTGCCGGAAGTGACCCACGTGGGGCGCCGCAGTGGTCGCGCCGAGCTGGATGAACATGCCGAAGGTGTCCACGTCAGCGAGCTCGATGTGGGTCTTAAGCCGACAGCAGAGCTGACGCGCAGCATGGACGAGATCAAAGCAGATATCCGTGCCCGGCTGGTCAATCTGCCCGCCGCGCTGGAGATTGGACAGCCCATCTCCCACCGCATCGATCACATGCTCTCGGGCGTGCGTTCTCAAATCGCCATCAAGATCTTTGGCGAAGACCTGGATGCCCTGCGTGGCCAGGCCGACGCATTGCGCGCGAAGCTGGCGACCATTCCGGGCATTGCCGACCTCCAGATCGAGAAGCAGGTGCTGGCGCCGCAGATCAAGGTTCGTATCGACTACGCAGCAGCTGCGCAGTACGGCGTTCCAGCGCCTCAGGTCTTGTCGGCGCTGCAGGCGTTGGTTGAAGGTGAAAAAGTCACGCAGATCGTGGAGGGCAGTCGGCGCTTCGCGCTGGTCGTCAAGCTGCCAGAATCCGCCCGTTCGGTCGAAGGCCTGGGCCAGATACTGATCGAGACGCCGAACGGCCGCATCCCGTTGTCAAAAATCGCCACCATCGAGGACGGCGATGGTCCCAACCAGATCAGTCGTGACGATGGCAAGCGCCGCATCGTGTTGTCGGCGAACGCGTCTGGACGTGCGCTGTCTGAGATCGTTGCCGACATCCGCAAAATCGTGGCCGAGACGAAGTTGCCAGAAGGCTACTTCATCACGCTGGGTGGCCAGTTCCAGGCGCAGGAGGAAGCCTCACGCCTCGTCGGCCTGCTGTCCATCGTGTCGCTGACCTTGATGTTCGTGGTTCTTTACAGCCGCTACAAATCGGCAGCGCTGTCGGCGTTGATCATGGTGAACATTCCGCTGGCCCTTGTCGGCGCGGTGATCGGACTGTGGTTGTCGGGGCAGCCGCTCAGTGTGGCGGCATTGGTCGGCTTCATCACGCTGGCCGGTATCTCGGTGCGCAACGGCATTCTGAAGGTCAGCCACTACATCAACCTGATGCGCTTCGAAGGCGAGTCCTTCGATCAGAAGATGATCATGCGCGGCTCGCTTGAGCGACTGAGTCCCGTGCTCATGACCGCCCTCGTCACGGCCTTCGCGCTGGCGCCACTGCTGTTTGAAGCAGAACAGCCAGGCACTGAGGTGTTGCACCCGGTGGCCGTGGTGATTTTCTCCGGTCTCATCAGTTCGACCCTGCTCGACACCTTCCTCACACCCGCGATGTTCTGGTTGTTTGGGCGCAAGCCGGCCGAATCGCTGATGAACGACAAGGACGCCGAGGCGCTTTGATTTCACCCTGTCCTATCAACTATCCAGAAAGGATTCCCATGAAGACAAAAACACTGCTATCCACGATGGCCTTGACCCTGGCCACCTCGGCCTTTGCAGCTGGCGAGAAACACGACCATGCCCATGAGCACAAGCCGCTGCATGGCGGTGTGGTCGTAGAGGTCAAGGACATTGATTACGAACTGGTTGCCAAGCCGACCGTCATTCAGTTGCACCTGCGCGACCACGGCAAACCAGCCGACGTGTCAAAGGCGACGGCAAAGGTCACCATGCTAAGCGGCACCGAGAAGCAGGAGGTTGAACTCAAACCCGCTGGTGACAAGCTCGAAGCCACGGGCAATTTCAAAGTCGGAGCGGGCACCAAGGCCGTTGCTGTGGTTTCTGTCGCAGGGAAGGCAGCGACTGTGCGTTTCAGCATCAAGTAGCATCCGGTGACCGCATCAACGGTAGTCCGTCAGCTGCGAGAGCGTTGTGGCCCTGTCTCTTGACATTGAGGTCACCACAAGGTTTTCAATCTGGTCATGAAACAAGAATCGAACACCCCTCCAGACGTGGATGACGTTAACGCATGCAGCTCAACTGGCTGCTCTGGCCCCACTCCCTCGGCCAATCCCACGGCCAACGGTGGGGGGCCGGGGAGGGTGTTCCGAATCGCGACGATGGACTGTAGCGCCGAGGAAGCGGAGATTCGCCGGGCACTTGAGCCTCTGGATGGCATTCGCTCACTGGGCTTTCAACTGGGCGCTCGCACGCTGAGCATTGATGCCATTGAAAGCGTGTATCCCCTGGCGCTGGCTGCTATTCGCAATGCAGGCTTTGATCCAAAGCCCGTGACTTCGAAGGCAGATTCCCATGTGGCACCGTTAGGCGGTCATGCAGAAGGCGACGAGCATGCACATGGATTTTCTGGAGGGATTTCTCGTCTTGTGGTTGCTCTTGTGTGTGCCACGGGGGCGGAGTTGCTTTCCTTTTTTGCGCCTGATCAAACCCCTTGGAAGGTAGCTGGCCTGGTGATTGCCGGACTGGCTATCTGGCTGGCAGGGCTCGATACCTACAAAAAGGGAGTCGCAGCCTTGATGCGCGGCAAACTTAACATCAATGCTCTGATGTCGGTGGCCGTCACAGGCGCGTTCCTCATCGGTCAGTGGCCTGAAGCGGCCATGGTGATGGCGCTCTACGCCATTGCTGAGCTGATTGAAGCCAAGGCCGTGGACCGCGCCCGCAATGCAATCAAGGGCTTACTGGAACTGGCGCCCGAGGAAGCTTTGGTGCGGGGTTCCAGCGGAGACTGGAGTTTGGTCCCGGTCGCAGCAGTGGCCATCGGGACAACAGTACGCATCAAACCCGGTGAGCGGATTCCACTCGACGGGACAGTGACCAAGGGCAGTGGGGCGATCAACCAGGCGCCAGTGACAGGGGAGAGCATTCCCGTGGACAAAGGTCCAGGTGATCAGGTCTTCGCTGGCACCATCAATGAGACCGGAGAGCTTGAATTCCGGGTCACTGTCTTGTCCAGCAACACCACGTTGGCAAGGATCATTCAAGCCGTTGAGCAGGCGCAAGGCACGCGTGCACCGACCCAGCGGTTTGTCGATCGGTTCGCCGCCATCTACACCCCTGCCGTCTTCGCCATCGCCGTTGCGGTGGCGCTTCTCACGCCTTTTCTACTTGGGTCGACTTGGATGGAGTCGCTGTACAAGGCGTTGGTCCTGCTTGTGATCGCCTGTCCTTGTGCCTTGGTCATTTCCACACCCGTGACTGTGGTCAGCGGACTCGCGGCTGGCGCTCGCCGCGGAATATTGATCAAAGGTGGGACCTACCTGGAGGAAGCCCGACTCTTGAAGTCCATGGCGTTGGACAAAACGGGCACCATCACCGAGGGAAAACCCAAGCTGGTGCAATGGCGCGTTTGGGGTGGCTGCGATGAGGCAACTGCGCAGACATTGGCCGCAAGTTTGGCCATGCGCTCCGATCACCCTGTGTCCAAGGCGATTGTCAGCGGCATCAAGGCCCAGGGTCCTGAGGCCCAGAACTTCAAGGCCCTGCCTGGGCGTGGTGTCGAAGGCATGGTCAATGGTGTGCGCTTGGTGCTGGGCAATCACCGGCTGATTCATGAGCAGGGGCTGTGTTCTCCCGACCTGGAATTGGAGCTTTCCATCCACGAAGAGCAAGGCCGCACGGTGGCTCTTTTGGCTGATGATTCCCGCGTTCTTGCATTGTTTGCTGTTGCTGACACTATCCGTGAGTCCTCACGGCAGGCGGTTGCCGATCTCAAGGCACTGGGCGTTGCCCCAGTGATGCTGACCGGGGACAACACCGCCACGGCCAGGGCAATCGCTGCGCAAGCTGGCATCGAAGATGCGCGCGGTGACTTGCTGCCCGAGGCCAAGCTTGACGCGATCAAGGAAATGCAAACTCGCTATGGCGCCACTGGCATGGCAGGCGACGGTATCAATGATGCCCCGGCCTTGGCTCAAGCCGACATTGGCTTTGCCATGGGCGGTGCAGGAACGGATATAGCCATGGAAGCGGCCGACGTGGTGATCATGAATGACAACTTGCAGCGTGTTGCAGAGACCGTGAAGTTGTCCCGGCGCACCTACGCTGTACTCTGGCAGAACATCACTCTAGCACTCGGAATCAAGAGCGTGTTTCTGGTGCTGGCGGTGTTCGGCACGGCGACCATGTGGATGGCGGTGTTTGCGGATATGGGCGCGAGCCTGTTGGTGGTTGCTAACGGCTTGCGGCTACTTCGTGAGGCACGCGTAGAGTCATCTTCTGGGCCCCTTCGTTGACGAACAATGGGTAACGGTCAACCCCGTTTGGGCCGTACCCGAATGCTGCCACTGGACGACTACGACTTTGGTTGGAATGCAATGACAGCCATACCCAGAAGTGTGATCGCCACGCCCAACCAGTCCCAGGTGGACGGGCGGATGCCATCTACCTGAAATCCCAGAGAATTTGATCATGCTGGTTGATGTCGGTAGCGCTCAAGCGCGGCCAAAGCATACGGGTTGAGAAATTTTTTCAGACGACGTCCAAGCACCACAGTCGCCAACAGGCCGCAGCTCATCAAGGAGAGTCCGAAATAAGCCGCCCACTCCGGCTTTACCTGCAGGCCAAGTAGCCAAAGGCCGCGCCCTACACCAACCATTGCTGCTACCCAAAGTGCAGCGCCGATTGCATCCAGGACTACGAATCTTCGATGGTTCATGGATATACCGGCACCCAAACCAACTAAGGTGAAGGTTCCTTTGGAAAAGCGGTAGAGCGGAAGCAGCCAAAAACCAAAGCGATCGACACCTACTGCACCTAACGCAATCCACGGAGCCGCCTTGGGAGACCATCGAAAAAGCCTTGAGCTGAGTAGACTTCCAACAAAAAACCGGATGTTTGAGCCGGCAATCGTACCGACACTACAGGCTGCGATGACCAACCCAAAATCCAAGGCACCTGTGCCGCTGACATAGCCTGCGACCAACGGCAATGGCCCGGTTTTCGCCAGTGTGTAGGCCAACAATAGGCCATAGACCCACTGTTGATGAGTCTGTATGAGTTCCAGCAGCTTGATGACGTCCATTTGCCAATGATCGTGCGAACTATATGACCCCACGCAGGTACATGCCTTGGCTTGCCCACGTTTGCCGACAGAAAAGTTACCCTCTCGGTTGAAACGCAATAACAGCCATGCCCAAGAGTGTCATGGCTACTCCCACTCCGTCCCATGTGGACGGGCGGATGCCATCCACCTTCCATAGCCAAGCCAGTGCCACTGCCACATAGACCCCACCGTAGGCTGCATAGACCCGCCCCGATGGCGCGTCGTGCAGGGTCAAGAGCCATGCGAACGCAGCCAGACTCAACGCAGCAGCCGGCAACAGCACCCAGCCTGAGCCTTGGCCGCGTAGCCACATCAGTGGCAAATAGCAGCCGACGATTTCGGCGATGGCGGTCACGATGTAGAGCAGCAGTGTTTTCATTTCGGCTCCGAGCTTTCAACCCTTCATGGATTTCAACAGCTTCAAGATGTCTTCGGCGATGTCGCTGGGCTCGGTGCCATAGCTGGAGAACAGCCTAACGGCGCCAGCGGTGTCGAACACGTACTTACCTGCCGAATGGTCCATCGTGTACGAGGTCGGTGTGGCACCTTCCACTTTGTTGTAGTGAATTTTGAAGTTATCTGCCACGGCTTTGAGCTCTTCCGATGTGGGGCGCAGTGCCAGAAATGTCGGATCGAAATTCGCCATGTAGTCTTTGAGCAGCGGCAGCGTGTCGCGCTCCGGGTCCACCGTGATGAAAAGCACCTGCAAGCGCTTGCCTTGATCGCCCATGAGGCGTTTGACTTCGGCCAGTGTGACCATGGACGTGGGGCACACGTCGGGGCACTGAGTGAAACCAAAAAACACGACGGCGACGTTTCCACGAAAGTCAGCCAGAGAGCGCATCAGCCCGTTGTGATCGATCAGCTTCAGGTCTTGAGCGAAAGTGGCACCGGTGATGTCGGTGTTTTTGAATGTGGGCGCTTGAGGTGAACAACCCATCAGAATCGCGCTCCCACCCACCCAAGCAGCTCCTGCTGCCAGTGCTGTGCGGCGACTCAAAGCCTTCGTACGTGTCGACTGCGTCATTTCTTCGCCTTGGCAACTTCTTCGGCCACCAGCGCCGTCAGTTGATCTGGGCCAAAGCTTGGCAGGCTGCGGCCATTGACAAAGAAGGTCGGCGTCTTGGTGACCTGCAGTGCAGTGAGGTCTTCGATGTCTTGTTGCAACAAGGACTGCATGCCGGGCTTCTCGATGTCTTGCCGCGCCTTCGCCAAATCCAGGCCAGCCTGCTCGGCCACCTTGAAAGCAGTCTCGATGTTGGGTTGGCCATGGTCAGCCCACGTTGGTTGCGCCGCCAATACAGCTTCCAGTACCGTTTGGTACTTGCCCTGAGCCTTGGCGGCCTCCAGCAGCTTGACCACCTGATCCGACCCCTGGTGGAATGGTGCGTAGCGGATAACGAGTTTCACCTCGGTGGGGTACTTGGCCATCAGGTCCTTGACCAGCGGGTAGAACGCACGGCAGGTCTCGCAGGCTGGGTCAAAAAACTCGACGATGGTGACCGGTGCTGCTTGGGGCCCAAAGACGGGTGAGTGCATGCGAACCAATCGGCTCTGCTCGGTCCTCACCTGCACGTCCTGCGCGCTTTGCAAACGCTTCTGGTAGGCGTTCATCCCCAGGAAGAAGAACAAGGCAACGATGGCCACCAGGCCAATGACAGTGATTTTTTTGGTGTTCATGAACGGGTCTTTCTCAAATAAACAAACAGCAGGAGGGCAATGGCGGTGAAGGCCAGCAGGGACAACCACGGGATTTGGATGCCGCCCAAGATTTCAAGGTTTTGATCGCTGCAGGATGGCCCCGTCCCGCAGGGCACCCACCACTTGGGCACCCATCCAGCCACCAAGGCCGTGTGGTAGGCGGCCATCGCGGCGCCACCCAGCGCCAGTGGCAATGCGTAGACAGCGCCACGGCGGTCGTCGGCAAAGGCGGCCATGCCCAGGATGAGTGCCAGCGGGAACATGAAGATGCGCTGATACCAGCAGAGCAGACAGGGCGTCATGCCCATCACCTCGCCAATGAACAGCGCACCTGTCGTGGCGATCAACGCCACACACCATGCAGTCATGATCCAGAACCATCCCAGCTTCATCGGTGCAACTCCTCCGGAGCCTTTTGCGGCTTCGGTTGACGGGGTGGCGCTTTCATCGATGCGATGCACCAGACCAGGGCTGCGCAGACGACGAAGACATCAGCAAGGTTGAATGCTGGCCAGTGGATGCCACGCCAGTGAAGGTCGAGAAAGTCCACCACGGCGCCGATCTGGACACGGTCCACGAGGTTGCCACCGCCACCTCCTGCCACGAAGGCGCCCACCCAGCGATCCAATGGCCCCACCTCTTGGGTCAGGCACATCACCGAAACAGCGCCCACCACCAGTGTCGACACGCCAATGAAGAACCAGCGCTGCCAGCCACCTGCATCGGCAAGAAACGAGAAGGCCGCGCCTGTGTTGAGCACATGAACGAAGTTAAGCCAGTCGGTCACTGGGACTGATTCACCAAGCGCCAGCGTGGTTGAGAAAAACGACTTGGTTACTTGATCCAAGGCCAAGAGGATGGCGACGGCTCCGAGCCAAGTCCATCGTGGGTACCGCTGTGTCCAGCGAACGGTCATGTGAGAGTCCTTCCAAAAACGATCCAGGGAGACACCTGTCCGAGACAGGGTCATTGGGGGTCAGAGGATCGGGGAAGTCGCGCGCCGCTCAGCGCATCAGGCGAATGCGTGTCGCCCCGAATCCATGGGGAAAGACCATTTGGGGCGGTAGGGTCGCGCAGGCCACGCGGGCATGTTGTGTGCCGTGATGCGTTCGATGCGGACCGTGTCTGCGCGGGCCATCACGGGGACGGTGGGCACCAACATGGCCGCTGAGCAATTGGCATGACAAGTGCCGCAGTCCAGATCAAAGCCGACATCCCCAGGCACCAATGCATCAGCAGCGTCGATGACCGAGGGATGGCCGGGCTGATGATGATTGGCATGTGCCTCTGGCGTTGCCGCGACGTGCTCGCAACAAATGTCCGCCGCCGCAACAGAAAATTGCAGCGGCAGCAGGGTGAGCATCAGCATGACCAGGAAGGCGCGCATGCGTTCGATTTTAGTTTGTCGGCGATCACCGCTTCTGGGCCTGGGCTATCAAAGCGGCCAGTTCCGGGCGCACCGGCAGGGGTTTGAGGGCGCTCACGGTGGCCCGCCCCGGATTGCCCAGCGGCAGGCGACCGCTCAGGTGGCCCAGGGGCACGAGGGCCAGTCTGACCAGTTGGCCTGCCACCTCCGGCCAATCGCGGGTGCGAAAGGACAAGCGCAGCATGTGCGCGTGTGTCACCACATGAGGCCTGAAAAAGAGCTGTCCCACGACGTGGGCTGCTTCAAGGTACAGCCATGCTTGCTCTGTCGAACTGGCAGCCTGGGCTTCGCTGATCAGATGCGCAAATGCCGCCTGGTTGAACTGGTGACCGGTTTGTGGTTCAGTGAACGTGCCCATGACTATCTCCTTCAGCAGCATTTGTATCAAGTTCGTTGCGGGCTTGCCGCAGCACCGTCCAGCCCCCATGCAGGGCCAGTGTCGCCATCAAGCTTGCGACCACCAAATCAGGCCAGGCAGACCCAGTGCCGAACACGCCAAGCGCAGCCAGCAACACCGCCACGTTGCCGATAGCGTCGTTTCGTGAGCACAGCCAAACGCTTCGCATGTTGGCGTCCCCCTCCCTGAATGCGTAAAGCATCCATGCAACGGCCACGTTGGCGGCCAGTGCGAGCAAAGCGACCGCACCCATTGTCACGGCTTGCGGCAACTCGCCATTCCACACAGACCACACCGCCGAACCAAGTACATACAGGCCGAAGCCGATCATGGTGGCCGCCTTGAAGACAGCTGCTCGGGCACGCCACGCCAAAGCTGAGGCAAGTACCGCAAGTGACACCGCGTAGTTGAGTGCGTCGCCGGCAAAGTCGACAGCGTCGGCCAGCAGTGAGAGCGAGCCGGCCTGTACCCCTGCGCCTATCTCAACCAGGAACATGGTGAAGTTGACGACAAGCGCGATCCACAGGATCTGGCGGTACCGGGACAGGTTGACAATTTTCTTTGTCTGAGGTGCGTGATGGTCACAATGGGCGGACATGGTTTTTCCTTTCGATCCCTATATTGAAATCCCTGTAGTTACTACAATGTCAAGTCTTTTTCGACTGAGGTTTCGCAATGCAGATCAAGGAACTGTCCCGAGCCACCGGCGTGGATGTCGAAACGATTCGCTTTTATGAGAAGCAAGGCTTGCTGCCCACGCCCGCGAGGCGCGAGAACGGTTATCGCGTTTACGAAGCCGTTCACCTAGAACGCTTGGCGTTCATCCGCCATTGCCGCGCGTTGGACATGCCACTCCTTGATGTCAAGCGGTTGCTTGGATTTATCGATGCGTCCGAAGAGAACTTGGGTGAGGTGGATGTGCTGGTGGACCAACAGCTGGTGCGTGTTCGCGCCCGGCTCAAAAGCATGCGTGCTCTGGAAAAACAGCTGTTGCAGTTGCGCGCGCGCTGCTCTGGGACGCACGACGGGCACTGCGGGATATTGGATGAACTGGTTTCGGCAGCTCACGGTGAGGCGTGCGCTTGCCATTCGCGCTGATGCCGTAGTAAGAACGTTTTCTTTGGTACCTTAAGAGCGCAAGGAAGTCACTTTGGAGTTGGCCAAAAAGCTGCGCGATGTCTAGCCTGGCGCATTCGGGTCCGCTAGGCCTGAGTCACAAAGACCCCCCTCCTGATAGGTGATAACGCTGTCCATTTTGACCATGACATCGGATCGGGTTGTCCAGTGAACTGGAGCTACCACCGCAAGACTGTCTGGCTGTATCAAGTTATCTGTGCGCTCACGACTGGATGGCGGTTCTGAACTGGATTAGCTGGCGGGTTTGAATCGGAACAAGTGGCGCCTTTAAATCGGAATCGCTGGTGCTTTCGCACTGGAATACGCATAACGATGCGCCGAAGTCAATTGAGGCCCGCCCCATGAAAGGTGACTTCGTCGCGCTACGTTCTCAGATTCTGGATTGGACGGGAAAGGATGCATTCACTTTCTTCTTCATTGATCCGAAGGGGTGGTCTCCGATAGTGATTGACGTGCTGACACCGCTTCTCCAGCGTCCACGATCCGAGTTCCTGATCAACTTCATCTACGAGTTCATCAACCGAACAGCATCGATGTCCCAGTTCAGGGATGCCATGCGACGGTTGCTTGGCAAGGAAGTCACTGTCGAAGGCAAGACGCCCGAGGAGCGCGAACTCGAATTAGTCGGCGCCTATCGCGAAACGCTCACGACTGCAGTTCCCTATGGGCGCAAGCCCTTCAATGCACGAACTGCCTACGTGACGGTGATGCATCCTGAGAGGGAGCGGACAAAGTACCACCTCATCGTAAGCGTTCCGCGAACCCATCTATTCACAGGAAGCTGAAGCTGCGAACCTCAGGTCTCGGTAAACAACGAACGAGGCGAGGTGATGATGGATCGAGAGCAGATGGACAAATGCAGCAAGCGTTCCGCGAACAACAACACCTTGCGCACCCGAACGCCGCGTGCTGCGCTCGGGACTACGCGGTCGCAGCACCCTGCACTGATGGGTGCACAGCGGCCTTGTCAGGCGCTCGCCAGTTGTACGGCAGCAATTGGTGTTAGCGGCGGTCAGTTTCCGCGTAAATCTGGTGTCGGCAAGCAGTCGGACGCGGTCATCCGCGGCAGTCAGCTGAATGCCTTGAACTTCCTTTGAGTTGAATGGGGGGTGCCCGTTCTGCAGGGC